>Ga0126383_10003406_pt1 | contig 10522 bp, 7 predicted proteins | sample PanSoiMetPlot_35_FD_96882 | JGI IMG/M metagenome (GOLD analysis project Ga0126383, IMG submission 96882) | Tropical forest soil microbial communities from Panama - MetaG Plot_35 | ecosystem: Environmental > Terrestrial > Soil > Tropical forest > Bulk soil | place: Panama | collected 2016-02-17
GGCAGCCCAGTTCAGCACACCGCCGCCGGTTTCTTCGGCCATCTGCGGAAACGAGCCCTGGGGCGTTCGGCTGCTACGCCATATCTGTTTTGCTGAGCACGTGTCGGCGTCGGCAATCCAGATGGCCCAGGGGTTCGGCTTGTCCGGGGCAATGAAAACGCCTTGCGGTGCGTCGCGCTCCTGAGCCGGCCGGCGCACAAACGCGATGCGTTTGCTGTCGAGCGACCAGACAAAGTTGCTGTCGAAATCCGCCGTCGGTGCAAGGAAAGAAATGGATTTCGTCGCCACATCGTACAGGGCGATAAAGCTGTGATCGCTTCGCGCCGAGACGAAAGCGAGTTTGCTGCCATCCGGCGACCAGTGCGGATCGAAATTGTGCCCGCGCACGACAAGTTGCTGCGGCTTCTCCGAACCCTCGAGTGGCGCGAGCCAGATTTGCCCGTCTTTCTCGTAGGCAATCGTCCCGCGCGAAGAAGCGTGGGGTGAGTGGCCCGCGTCGATGCGCCTGGGCTCGCCGCCCTCCCAGGCTACGGTCCAGAGGGCTTGTTCCACACCTGCGGGATTGCTGGTGGGATTGGGAACTTGTCCCGAAGAGTTCTTATCCCCCCCGCGGACATACAAGAGCACATTTCCCCCGGTGGAGAAGCTCAGATCAGAAAGTTCCTGGCCGTCGTCCTCGTGGTATTTTGTGAGCTGCCTAGCGCGAAATCCTGGCGCTTCGGCAACCCAGACATTTCGTCTGCCTTGCTGATCAAAAACCCAGGCCACGCGATTGCTGCCCTTTGCCGCCGTCAAGTCCGATGGAAAAGGCGCACTCAGGATCTGTTCCAACGCGAACGGCTTCTGCGCTCTTGTGCTCGCGCAAAAAGTAAAAGCAACTAGGGCCACCGCCGGGGCAGAACGCTTCATCCTTATTCTCCTTAAGTCCGAGTGACTCCCGCAAAAAAGCGAGTACGCAAAAAACTCAATTTACGACCTGGGGTTCTGGAGTATTCTCTACCGTCAGACGGAGTTCGTCGAGGGGCCCGGAGATTTTCAGGACATGCCTTTTTGCGGAAGCCTTTTTTGGTTTTGCTCTGGCGCGCTCCCGGGGCTGCATGGACACACTCAAGTCCGCGTCCGACCCAAAACCCAGCGTCCCTTGCACGGAAGTTTGCTCAAAAGCCGCATTCAGTTGCAGCCATTGCAACACGATACCGCGATTGCGGATCAGAAAGGCGCATTCGCCCGCGGGCCATCGGGAGGTCCCCGAGTGGGCAGCGCCGTCGGCAATGCTGGCAGGTAAATCCAACCCGTTGAGCTCGACTTGCTTCAGATTCACTAAGCCGCTCCCATCCAGATTCCGGAGCAATTCTTCGCGCCCAACCCCGGCGGTCTTCAATTGCAGGCTTCCGGAAGCAGCGCCGCTCAAGCGGTCCGTCAGCCGCTCGGTTCCCGGCAATTTCGCAAGATTGACGTGTTCGAGATCGGCTCTGATTTCGTAGCTCGGGCGTGGCAAGAAGCTGGCATTGATTTTTGCCCGGACCCGGCCACCCGCCCATTCGGCCTCGGAAGACCGCACGTCCAGCTTCAAATCCCGCAGCGAGCCCTGCGCCACAACATTCTCGAGTTTCAACTTTTCAACGGACAAGCGAGCGATGCGCAGGCGTCCCTCGGCGTCGACGCGCCGCACCAGTTCGCTCGCGGGCGTTGCGGGAGTAACTTCTCCCAAAAAGGAATGCAGCAGCCGCTCGAGCCAGTTTGGCCGCGAGCGAGGCCCCACCCAGCGATCAAGCTCCGCGGCATTCAAGTGGTCCACGTTCAGATCGAATTTCCAACTTGGGGTGGCGTCTTCATCGGTCTTAGGCTCTTCTTCTATCTCTCCCACCCAATTCCCGCCGAAGCCTGCGACTTTCAGCAGACGTGCCGCGCGTCGTCCCTCGTTCCAGCCCAAGCTCGCTTCCGCTAGACTCAGTGGCTGGTTCAAGCCCGCAACTGTCAGCGATCCTTCGTTTACCGTGACGGACCCATTCCAGCGCCCGTGGAAGGGCTGCTTCCAGGTCCACTGGCTCACCACGCTGGCCTCACCCATAAGTTCCCATCCGTGATTGACCCGTCGGCCGAGGGCAGTCGCAACCTTGAGAAAATCTTCGACCCTGGACATGTTTCCCTCGATGCTGATGCCTCCGGAGTCCGTCTTCAAATCATGCGTAAACGTCAGCTCCGCAGCATTTTCGATCGCCGGCGAGGCGCGGCGCCGCTTCGGCGCGATGCTTTCGCGAGGATCACTTCCGAGTGCGACACGCACCGGGCCGATCGCAATGCGCGACCGCTCGCGGCCGCCGTTGACGCGACCGATTCGGAGGGGCTCGACAAATCCCGGAACCTTAACCGTGCCGCCGTTGCTCGAGAGGGCCGCAGATTCGACGGAGAGCGGCCAGCCATGCAGAATCATGCCTCCAGTAAAGTATTGGTCGGCGGTGACACCTTCGGCGACGTCGGGGTGAAAGGCGCGATACCAGGCCAGCAAGTCCGAAGCCTGAACGCCCATCGAGTCCAGGCGCAATTCCATGGGGGTTGCACTTTCCGAGGCATAGCGGAACTTTCCGCGCAGGTTCGAGCGTAATCCTTCCACGCCGAATTGATCGCCAACGAAAGTCCCTGCTCCGACGTTCCATCGCCCGCTGACGTCCACATGCAAGCCGGGATTGTCGGCCCGCTCCGTCAAATCCCAGCGGTGAATTCTCGCCGCGCGTGCCTGGACGGAATAGGTCCAATCGCCCGGGCCATCGTCAGCAGACGCGGTGCTCTTCGCGGTGGCGCCCAAAGTAAACAGACCACGGACGCCGTAATCCTGGCCGTGGAGAAGGCGGAAGACATCAGCGAGAGAAGCCTCGCCCCAGCGCAACGTGATTTCCGCAGGCTGTAAGCGCGTGGAGGTCCCGGCCAGGTCCCCGTGCACGCGAATGATTCCGGTCGATTGCAGGAGAACGCCGCTGCGCCATGGCTGGGCTTCGAGTTGGAGTTCCCAGCGGCCAGGGGAGATTTGTTCGACGCTGCCGGAAACTCCGGTAAAGGCGAAAGGAAGTTTCTTCTCTTGATTCTTGAAATCGATGCGCCCTTCGTCAAATTCGATCTTTTGAAGGTGATTCACCGGAAGGACCGGGGAGGGCGGCCCATAAATGGACGGTCCTTGCGGGGAAATGTTTTTCGCCGGAGGAAGCCAGCGCTCGAGATTCCATCGCCCTTCGAAGTTGCGCACCAAAATGAGGCTTGGCCTGCTGAAAGACAAGGTGCCAAATTCAAAATGGCCACCGAGCAGGCCCGACCATCGCAAGCCGGCGCTCAGATGCTCGGCGCGAAGGAAATATTCGTAGCCGAATGACGGGTCTTCGCCCACGGTAACTCTGTCGGCGTAGAGTTGCGGGCTTGGGAAAATGCGCGCATCAAAACTGCTTACCTCAACGGGCCGTCCGAAGGCCCGTTCGAGACGCGTGGTGAGGTAGGTATGCACGCGGTGCGTCCGCACCAGGAAGGAGACGGCCACCTGCAAGGCAACGACGGCCAACACGGTGGCCAGGCCGACCTTCCACCATTTTCTGAGCTTGCCCATGTCCTTCGGAAGTTTAAGGAACTCTAGCGCAAAAAGGTAGCGCCCGGCACGACGGCAAAAGCCGGTCCGTCGCTAATGCACGGTATGAAGCATGCGGCTCCATCGCGTGCGCGAAGGCAGGTGCGCGAGCGTGTCGAATACCCCTTCCAGCCTAGACCAAAACGTGCTTTCCCCGTTGTAATCGCTGCTCTTCGCTTCGACCGACCAATAGATCAAGAAAGGCCGCCCCATAATGGCGTTGCGATCCACAAAACCCCAGAAGCGGCTGTCCCAGCTCTGATCGCGATTATCCCCCATGGCGAAATACTTCCCTGGCGGCACAACAATTTCGCCGCCCTTCACAAATTTTCTCATTTCCTGCGCCCATTCCGGTTGAAGCTGTGACGCAATCATCTGGCTTGGGGGCGGGGGAAAGTTGTAGTTCAACGGATCATAACGGGCCAAAGGATCGTGGACAACGTAAGGCTCGTTAAGCATCTTGCCGTTGACGTACACCGCCTGATCCACAACCTTCACACGATCTCCCGGTAAACCAATCACGCGCTTCACAAAGTGCTGGTGTTCCTGATAAGGGAATTTGAAGACAATGATATCGCCGCGCTGGAGCGGGCGATACGGCAGGAATTTCTCATACCCGGCGCCGGTGCCGCCAAAAATAAACTTGTTGACCAGCAAGTGGTCCCCGATCAGCAGCGTCCCCTCCATAGAGGCCGAAGGAATCTTGAAGGCCTGCACAATGAAGGTGGTGCCGAACAGAGCCAGAATTACGGTGACCAGCAGCGACTCCAGATACTCGGAAAGAGTGGTCTCTTCCCGGCGCTCGCCGCGCCGCTCTGGCTTAGCCACCGGCGTTTGTTCCTCGACTGGGGCCAGTGTTTGCTCGGGCATTCCGTCTCAGCCTTTCACTCCTGTACGTTCGAGTTGTTCCAGGGCAGTGCGGGCAGCCTGTTGCTCCGCCTCTTTTTTCGTGCTGCCCTCGCCCCTCGCCAGGCATTGCCCGTTAACCCAAACCTCGATCTGGAAAGTTTTTTGATGATCCGGTCCGCTCTCTCCCGCCAGGCGATACTCTGCCGGCGCTTGCCCTCGCCCTTGCAGGAACTCTTGCAACGCCGATTTGCGGTCTGATTCGGCGATGCGCACACCGCGTTCTTCAAGCGCCTGCTCGAACAGAACGCGCTGCAACAATCCCCTGGCGGCATTGAGCCCGGAATCCAGATAAACAGCCGCCACCACGGCTTCGAAGGCATCGGCGAGCAGCGTTTGCTTCTCACGTCCCCCAGTTTTTTCTTCCCCGCGTCCCAAGCGGAGGTGCTCTCCTAGGTGCAAGCGCCGGGCTGCCGACTCCAGCGAACTTGCGTTCACGATGCGCGCGCGGCTTTTGGAAAGCTGGCCCTCGGACCACTCCGGAAAAGCAGCGAGGAGATATTCGCTGGCAAGCAGTTCGAGGACCGCGTCGCCGAGGAATTCCAGCCGTTCGTTATCTGACAGATGTGTGGAGTCCCCGGGTGGATCCCCGCTGGCTCCGCGCAACTCGGGGATCGCCGAACTGTGAGTCAAAGCTCGATCGAGCAGCTCTCGATTCGAGAACTTGTAACCGAGGCGTTCCTCCAACGCCGCGTCGGCATTCCGCATCGCTTCCTGCATAATTCACGCTGGCCGCCCTGCTTACTTTGGCGCGCTCAGCTCCGTAGCACTTTTCTTCTTGGAGTCGTCAGCCTGCGCCTTGCAGGCGGCCTGCATCGTGCCCGTCATGGCCGCACACTTATTGAAAGCGGTGACGGCGTCGTCGAAATGCGAGGTGCTTTTGTTGGCCATCCCGAGTAGGTAGTAATTGACGGGGTCGGGATTCGGATCCACTTTCACCGCTTCATTGAGCTCGGAGATGGCCTCCGCATTTTTTCCCCGCCGAATGTAGACCAGTCCCAGACCGCTGTGGGCCATGGCCAGGTCTTGATTTTTCGCCGCGGCAAACGCTTCATCGGTCATGTTCGGCGGCTTGGGAAGCGTAGGAGTGATCTCGATCGCCTTTTTTGAGTACTGTTCCGCCTTCGCGAGCAACTGGGCTGCTTCTGCCTGCGGAGTGTCCGAATGGATACTGCGCGGAAGCGTCTGCGCCATGATCGCGAGCGTGGACACGTCATTGGGCATCAGCGCAATTTCCTTTTCCCCGTATTCCTGCATTTTCTGTACTTGGCCCTCTTGCAAGTAAGCAAACACCAACGGCGCGTACACGCTGGGCTTGTAGCGAGTCTCGGGGTATTTCTGGAGAAAGGCCTCGCCCGTTTGGATCTTCTGCTTTACGTCGGTCATCGGCAAAGCTTGGAACGCCTTGAAGGCCGCATCTTCTTCGGCGTTCACCGGAGGCGGAGTGCTGTCCAAAGACAGCGGGGTGAGGTCCGGCGTCTTGGACTTGTCGGTAGACTGGGCGGGCGGCTGGCTCTGGCTGCCCTGGCCGCTTTGGCCGCTCTGCGAGCCCTGGCTGCCCTGTCCCACCGCCAGACCGCAAGAGCCGATCAAGAATCCGGCTAGGGTCAGTGCTTCCAACCAAAGATTCGATTTCCTTCTCATACCATTTCTCCTATTCGGTCTCGTTCCCTACCCGCTTAGGGGTATCATTCGCCAATCGCCAACCTACCTCGGGACACCTTGTGGCCGCTTTCTCTACGCTTCCTTTACACGCGAAAATTCGGGCCACGTCGTGAAGGGGCACCTCCATGCTCCCGCTCATGGAGCGCGCGCCTGCCAGCCGGCTCGAGCGCTGGGGGAAGAGGAACCACTCCTGAGCGAGGCGAGCAGGGCGGCCGAACCGCGCAAAGCATCGCTGCTCGAACACACGCAAGTCTGAAGCCAACCGGTCCTTTCATGCTTTCCTTATCATCTCCCGCCGCAGAAACCTATGAAAATCTGTCTATGGCTGCGCCGTAGGCTTGTCGTTTGCAGATGCGGCGAGTTCCTTTTGCGCTGCCTGCTTGGCTTCCTCCGGTCCGCCCGCGACGGCCAGCGCCGATTGGTACTCGGTCTTCGCTTCGGAGGCGTGCCCTTCATAATCATAAAGCCGCGCCAAGTAAACGTGCGACCAGGCCAGCACTCGGGGGTCGCCCGTGGCCGCGTGCTCTCCGGTGGTTAATCGGCCAAAGACTTGCTTGGCCCGGGCGGCATCGTGATTCATGTACGCGACCACGCCCATACCAAACCAGGCGCGCGGCTGGTCGGGATACTTGGTCAAAACCTTCTGAAACGCAGCTTCGGCGGCGCGAGGATTCTTCGCGGCTATCTGCCGCTCGCCTTCGGTGAGCGCAGAGATGACTTCGGTGTCGTTGGGGACGGTTGTCGGCAAAGCCTTTTTCGGGCGCGCTACAGCTTCCACCGCCGCACCGTCGGTCTCGGTCGCATCGGCCGGGGCGAACGTTATCCCGGCTATGCGTTTGGCCTCCACTTTTTCGTCGATGCTCCTGACCAAATCAGGGAAATATCTGTTCATCGAAGGTTCCGACTTTTCAAAATCGCCAAAAGCGGTGAAAAGGGGCCTTACCAGAACGTACCCGTCAGTGTCATTGCGGCTCAATCTCGCTTCCCGTTCTCCCGGTGACATCCGTTTCATTCGCAACTCCACGGCGCGTACGGTCGACTCCGCGAAGTACGACGGAAAATCATCCTTCAGGTCCTCGACGAGCCGCGGCGCTTTGGCCGCCGTGTCGTAGAGCGGTCGCTTCACCGCGATCACATGGGGATACATGAGCGGAAGCGGGTCCAGCATAAAGTGCAGGAATGCGTGTCGCACTACGTCCAGGGGTAGGTCTTCTGCTCCACTGAGCACCAGCGCATAGTGGTCGCCAAAATTCCTCACATTGGTAATTCGCCCTACCAGCGGCTCGACAATGATGTTGAACCTCCGCGGGCTGTTAGGATCGAGTATCTCCCGGAGATATCCGGTAGAGGTGTACACGATTTGCGTCAGCGGTTCCTGCAGCCGCTGGATTTCTCGGTTGTAAATCGGCTGCACTTGCCGCCAGAGCTGGCCAATCTTCTGTTCCTGATAGTAACTGGAAAGAAGTTCGCTGAATCCCAGAAGCGCGATCACATCAGGCGGCAATTCGTCACGCCGCAAGATTGGCTGAAACGCAGGAGCGGGCCCAGACACCAGCCCAAACCACAAGTATCTGGAAAGTGTTGCTCCCGGGTCGCGCAATTCGTGCTGGCGATAGAACTGGCGAATGGCATCCACGGCTGGCCCGCTCTGCTGGCGCAACTGCTCACGCATCTGGGCACGGAAGGCGGTCCAATTATCCGAGCTAGTGTTAGATTCAAAACCCGAAGCGAGCAGCGCGCACATGGTCGAGAACATAGCTTCGCTGCCATCCACGGTGACGGCGGTCTCCTCGGGAGCCTGCGCGCGCGAGGCGACCACCGGTGCCCGCACTTTGGGCCGCGCCTGAGGCGGTGATGGCGATGGGGCTGGCTTGGTGCCCTGCGCCGCGGCCTGCCAGGCCAAGGTCGCACATAGTCCCAAAAGCGCCGTTAGTCGTCCTAGTTTTCTCATTCTGGCTGTCGCAGACCTCGCCCGGGCGGGTCGCTTTCTCTATTTCCGCCTTTGGCGTTTTTTCAACATGGAAGGGAACGTCGGGGAGCAGTCCATGTCCTCTCGCAATGCTGCGGCATCACTTCAATCTACCGTTGCGCTCACTTTCCGTCAAGGAATCGCATTTGATCGAATCGCGCTTGGCAGCAAAACCCTTTCGATCCAATTTGATACGACCGACAAGGCGTTTGGAGCGCGCTCCTTTGCCGACTTTTCCGACTTTCATCTGGTTGCAACGCTTGCTCCCATAAATCGCATCTTCTTAGATTAGAAATTCGCGCAAGTTTTTGGAACAGGATGGCTCTAGAAGAATGGCCCGGCTTCCAAGGCACACACTCCGTCTTATCTGGGGGCTTTCCATGGTATTGGCCGCCGTTCCCGGCACCGCGTGCGCCCAGTTTGTTCGCGACAGCCCCGCCACCCCAGCAGAGCAAACCGCTACGGGGCAAAACCCTTCGAAAACGCAAACTTCTTTGGGGAAGCAGCGAGTCTCTCAAGAAATACAGCTTACCGGCGACGCATCCTGGGTGGATACAGGGATCGACGTGCGGCCAAGCGAACATGTGGTCATTACCGCCACCGGTAAGCTACGCTACGCTGACGCCAAAGAAGACAATGGGCCTGACGGTCTTGCCCGAGGCTTTCGTGATCTCCTGCGCATCCTGCCTTTTAACGAAGCGGGACGGGGCGCTTTGATCGGGCGCATCGGCGATCAAGAAGTGGCGCAGCCTTTCCGGGTCGGCGCGCGCGGCGATGTGGTTGCGCCCGTTGCCGGGCGCCTGTCGCTCGGAATCAACCAGGTAAGCGACGATACCGGCAGCGGCACCTATGTCGTCGAGATTGCGGTGTACGCCCCGGAAGACGGCGAGGCGCACACCGTGGCCAACGAAGTCGGCTCCATCCCAGGCATCGATAGTGCCCTGTTCTCCAAAATCCCGCGGCGTGTCGCGGACAAGCAAGGCCATCCGGGCGATATGGTCAATTTTCTGATTCTCGGATCGGAACCAACAATGCAACGGGTTTTCACCGCCGCTGGCTGGGTAAAGGTGGATGCGGACGTCCAAGACGCGATCCTCCACGGCATCCTGGAAAGCATTTCAAAAGAGTCCTACGTGACCATGCCGATGAGCCAGCTCTATCTGTTTGGCCGCCCGCAGGATTATGGCTGGGCGCACGCAGAACCCATCAGCGTCGTAAAGACCCGCAACCATCTGCGCATCTGGAAAGCTCCGTTTCAGATTAATGGAGAGACGCTCTGGGTAGGCGCCGCGACGCATGACATCGGCCTCGAACGGGACCAGCGCAACAACGGAGTTACCCACAAGATCGATCCCGATATTGACCTGGAGCGCGACTACCTGGAGAAGACGCTTTCCTCGACTGGCCTCGTTGCTGAAATCGCCTACTTCCTTCCCGACAATCCCTTGAAGGAAGCCAAAACGGCCACCGGCGGTAGCTTTCATTCGAACGGCAAAGTTCTGGCGATGAAACTCAGCGAATCCGCAACCACGCAATAGATCCCCAAGCACCGTGTCTTAACCGGTTCTCCCCGGATGTGGTTCGCACGGGAATTGCGCTCGTCATCGTCTACTTGCTGGGCTCCAACTCTAACTCGATAACGCGGTCCACTTCCTCGGGCTGCGCTTCCCCTAGTTTCAGGACCCATCCTCCCTTGACCGCGCTAAACTCGACACTGCTGCCATCGCGCAATAGCTTTGCGGAACGTACTCCGCGCGGGATGCCCGCCAGTGCGAGCATCGGCTGGTTCCAGTTAAGCACGTGCACGTAAACGGTCGAACCCCGCTCGGTCGTCACGCCCCAAGGCCCTGCGGCCACCGGACCGCCGCGCGTTCCATAGATGGACTCTCCGTAATGTTTGGTCCACTTTCCCATTTCCCTCAGACGCTCGACAAACTCCGGCTGAATCTCTCCATTCGGCATCGGACCGACGTTCAAGAGGAGATTCGCATTCATTCCCGCGGCGCGCACCAGGTAGCGGATCAAATCCGCCGTGCTCTTGTAATGATCGTCGGTGATATTAAATCCCCAGGAGTTGTTCATCGTTTCCGCCGTTTCCAGCGGAAGAGCGCTCACGCCTTGCTCCGGATTGAAGCCCGTAGTGTGCCCGCCGGGCAAATCCTTCTCAAACATCTGAAAATCCTCGCCGGGAAAGGGATTCCTGTGATGGTTGCTGCCAATCAGCGTTTGGGGCTGGAGTTGATGGATCATTCCGTAGGTCCGCGCAAGACGCCAGTCCGCGTCAGGCTTGTCCCACATTCCGTCAAACCACACGCCGCCGATTTCTCCATAATTTGTCAGTAGCTCGCGCAACTGCCCGTCCATGAAGTTCA
>Ga0126383_10003408_pt1 | contig 10517 bp, 3 predicted proteins | sample PanSoiMetPlot_35_FD_96882 | JGI IMG/M metagenome (GOLD analysis project Ga0126383, IMG submission 96882) | Tropical forest soil microbial communities from Panama - MetaG Plot_35 | ecosystem: Environmental > Terrestrial > Soil > Tropical forest > Bulk soil | place: Panama | collected 2016-02-17
CGGTGTTGGTGAACGAGATCGTGTAGTCGAGCGTGTGGCCGGGCCGCGCGGGCAGGCCCTGCTCGTCGAGCACGGTCTTGGTGGGATTGATGTCGGCCTGCGAATTCACGGTCACGCAGGTGGCGTCGCCGGGTGTGGGCGTGCGCGGATCGTCGGTCTGCTGGGGCATCGTGAGCTCGGTCGAGCGAATCGAGCCCTGATTGCAGATCTGCGTGCCGCCGTCGATCGGCGACACGACGGCGGCCGAGAAGCGCAGCACGACCGGCGTATTGAGCGCGAGCGGCGAGGGCAGATTCCAGGTGATGGTGCGGGTGGCGGCGTCGAAGGTGCCGCCGTCCTGGACCGAGATGCCGGTCAGGTTGGGCGAGACCAGATCGGTGACCACCCCGTTTCGCGCCAGCGAGCCGCCGGTATTGACGATGGTCAGCGTGTAATCGAGTTGGTCGCCCGGCTGAACCATGCCGCCGTTGACGTCCAGCACGGCTTTGGTCGAGCTGCGGAAGTCGGGCGCGCTTACGACGGTGAAGCGGGTCGGATCGGCGGGCGCCGGCGTGGACGGGTCGTCGGTCGGAACCGGCATCGGGATCTCGTTGGAGCGCAAGAAGGCCTGGTTGGAGATGACGGTGCCATTGTCGAGCGGGCGCACGATCTGCGCGTTGAAGTGAACCTGCGCCTGCGCCAGCGCGGGCAGGGTGGCCAGCGTCCAGGTGATGGTCCGCGAGGCGGCGTCGAAAGTGCCGCCGTCGAATGGCACGATGGTGGTGAGGTTGGCGTCGACGACGTCGGTGATGATGAGGTTGGTCGCGGGCGCGGTGCCGGTGTTGGCGGCCGTGATGGTGTAGCGCACGGTGTCGCCGTGCTGAAAGACCGTCCCGCCGTTGGTGTTGGCCACGGTCTTGGTCGAGTTGACCAGATCGGGACGCGACACCACGGTCACGCACACCGGCGGGGTCGAAAAGGGCGTCGGCAGATCGGTCGATGCGATGCGGGCCGCGTTGCAGATCTGGGTGCCGTCGGCGAGCGGGAACGCGACCCGAGCCCTGAAGTGCAGCAGCACATCGGTGCCCGGCACCACCGGCGCCGCCAGGGTCCAGGTGATGGTGCGGGTTGCGGCGTCGAAGCTACCGCCGTCCTGCGGCGTGACCATGACAAGGTTGGCGTCCACCACGTCGGTGACCACCAGGTTGCGTGCGGGCGCGTCGCCCGAGTTGCGGAGCGTCACCGTGTAGGTGAGAAAATCATTGGGCTGCACCGCGCCCCCGTTCTCGTCGAAGAGGATCTTGGTCGACGTGGACAGGTTGGCGGCGCTGGTGACGGTGAATCGGGTCGGGTCGTCGACTGCCGGCGTGGCGGGATCGTCGGACGGGGTGCCCGGCGCCGGCACCTGATCGCTCCGCACGAAGGCCTGATTGGCGATCACCGTACCGTTGGCGAGCGGGGTGACGATTTGTGCGGTGAAGACCAAAAGCGCGCTGTCACCGGGCGCCATCGGGCCCAGGGTCCAGGTGATGGTGCGGGTGACGGTGTCGAAGGTTCCGGTGCCGGCGACGATGGTGACGCTTCCGAGATTGCCATCGACGACGTCGACCACGCGCGTGTTCGTGGACACCTCGGTGCCGTCGTTGCGGACATTGATGGTGTAGCGCACGGTGTCGCCGGGCCGGAAGGTGGGGCCGCCGTTCGTGTTGGCGACCGCTTTGGTGGTGGCGCCGAAGTCGGGCGCGCTTAAGACCACGAACCGCGTCGGATCGTCGAGCGCGGGCGTGGCCGGATCGTCGGACGGTGTGCCGGGCGCCGGGATCTGGGTGGCGGTGGCAAAGGCCTGGTTGGACACCACGGTGCCATTGCCGAGCGGCGCCACGATGCGGGCGTCGATGTGCAGGGTCACGGTCGCGCCCACCGCAATCGTCCCCACGGACCAGGTCACCGTGCGGGTGCCGGCATCGAAGACCCCGCCCGCATCCGGCACCACCTGGGTCAGGCTGGGATCGATGACATCGCGCACGACCGTGCTGGTCGCGTCGCGGTTGCCGGTGTTGGGGATGGCGATCGTGTAGCGGATCGGATCGCCGGGCCGAAACACCGCGCCGCCGGCCGCGTTGACCACGGTCTTGGTCATGGTCGAAAGATCGGGCCGTGCGAACACGGTCAGCTGGCCGCTGCGGAAGATGGCGTTTTGCGTCGGATCCTCGGCCACCGTGACCGCGGCTGCATTCTGAATGATGGTGCCGTCGGCCGCGTTGGCGTCGACGAAGACGTGGAACTTGAGCTGGGTGGCCAGGCCCGGCGGAAGGGTCACGCCCGTCATCGTGAGCAGGCCGGTCATGTTGGCGCCTGCGGGCGGCGGCTGGAACGTGGTCGTGACCGGTGTGATGGAAGCCGGCGTCTGATCGAGCACGAACCCGGTGACCGCGGGCGGCAGATTGTCGGTGATGGTCAGGGTTTCGCTGCGGTTGCCGCTGTTTGTCAGATCGACCGTGTAGTCTATACGCTGGCCGGGGACTACGTTGCCGGTCTGGGGGGCGCCGACCTTGTCGCCGCCCAGCCGCGGCACGAAGGTGAGCGCAAAGCAGGTCGCATCGGGGCTGGGCGTGGTCGTGGGGTCGTCGGTCTGAAGCGGGGACATCAGGAAGCCGGCCGAGACCGCGCCCTGGTTGCAGATCTGCCGGCCGTTGATCTGGCCGCTCGGCACGCCGGCCGCGTTGAACTCGCTTTCCGTGAAAATGTGCGCGGAGAAACTGACCGTCACCGAGGGCACGTTGGCCGGGATGGTGATGCTGTCCACCTGCACGAACCCGGTGCCGCTTGCGCCGCCAGTCGCCTGCGCGGTCACGGTCGCGCCCGGCGGGGCCACCACCGAGCCCGGGATCATGCGCAGGTAGTTGGGCATGTCGTCGCGGAACGTGATGCCGTTGGCGGCCGGCGACGACGACTTCGGGATCGTGATCGTGAACTGCATGGTGTCGGCCGGCTGCGGCGTTCCGCCCGGCCCCAGATCGACCGCGCGCTTGGTCGGCGTGCCCAGGGTGGGCGCCTGCACGGTGATGCAGGCCGGCCCGATGACCTGCGCGCCCTGGGTTTCTGCAAACGTCAGGCTGGCGTTGTTGCAGATCATCTGGCCGGTTACGACGTTCGCATTGACCGTGGTTCGGAAGGTGATGGTGTGGCTGGAGCCGGATTGGGGTGCGGTCGGTATCGACGCGAAGTTGATGGTCAGTGTCGAGCCGGCAAACGTACACTGCGGCGCTGCGCAGGCCGCGCCGTCCACTCGCACGCTGCCCGCAACATAGGTCTCGCCGGCCGGAATCGGATCGCTGACCGCGACGCTGGTTGCGGGCAGCGACCCGTTGTTGAGCAGGTTGATGGTGTAAAAAAGGGTCTCGCCCGCGCCCGCCTGCGTGGGATCCACGCTCTTTCCGGTCCCGGTGTTGGCAAAATTGGGCGCCAGCCGGTTGACCTTGAAGAGCACCCACCCAATGAAGAACGACTCACCGCCTCCGCCGTTGACGTCGTCCATCGTGAAGATGCCGTCGCCAGACCGGGGTTGGAATGAAAACGGCGATGGACCGGGCGGAATCATGCCCGGGGAGACGTACTGACTGATGTCGAACTCGTCGAGATCGAGGCCCCCGAACGCACCCGGCGATGGCTGGCTGTCCATGATGTTGCCGACCGCGTTGGGGCTGCCCGCGTTTCCGAGCGGGTGCTGCACGCCGCTCGAATAGAAGTAGAAGGAGTCGAAGCAGGTCGGGCACTCGAGCTGCTGCGGCGGCACGCCCAGCTGCGGGTCGCCTTCCATCGCGTAGTAGAGGAGCTGGACGTTGGGTGGATTCGGGATCAGAAAGCCGTCGGGGGGGACCTGGATGGGCGTGGGCGGCCCGACGCCGGGCGAGAACACGCCGCCCGGCAGCACCTGCTCGTCGAAGTGGGTGTAGCCGTTGTACAAAATCAGGTCGCGCTGGGTGCCGACCGACGGTGCCGAATAGACGACGAGCAGCGACCAGTTGGCGTACTTGGCCTGGCAGTGCGGGTCATTGGGATCGCAGACCGCCGAGCCCGGCATGGTGACGTGGCCGTAGTCGTAGTCGACGCCCGAGACCGTGTAGTTGCCGTTGGGCGAGGGCAGCGCGGCCACGATCGAGGTGACGTCGGCCGTGCAGTAGTAGAAGTGGCCGTCCTGCGTGGTCAGCTCGGGCGCGCAGCTGGCCAGGATGCTGCCGTGCAGAACACCGTCGGGCGTGCGCAGGTCGGCGCTGTCGTCGGGCATGGTGGGGCCGGGCCAGGTGGCCTCGTCGTTGCGCAGCGACGCCGACCAGAACAGAAAGGCGGCCTGGACCTGCGCCTCCGGCGGTACGCCGCCGAGCGCGCCGGTCGAGCTCGGGAGCGGAACCGAGTTGACGACCTCGCCGGTGCCGCCGCCGGGCAGGATGAGCACGTTGCCGGTGCGCACGGCGTCGCCGAACACGCGGTAGCGCCGGAAGAAGGTTTGCGGCGTGCCCTCGTTGTTGACGGCTTGCGCCGGCCGCGGCGCCAGCAGCAGCGAGAAGACGGCAGCGCTCGCCGCCAGGCGAGCTGGGACCGAGAAGATGCGCACGCGCTTGTGAGCGCTCCCGCTCCGACGCCTCTGGGTGGTCCGACGAGAACCGCCCGTTCCCCGAGCGGCCCTATGTTATCTCGGAAGGGCGTCGAGCCGCAATTTTCCCAGCGCGACCGAGCAGCCCGACGAAGTGGCCCAGGTCACGGCGGGAGCGTGGCGGGCGCGCTTCCGACCGCGACCAGCGACGCCAGAAACCCGGTCGACTGGCGCTGGGCGTTGGGCTCGAGGAACACCACGAAGTGGCCGTCGTAGCCGCGGGCCACGTATTCGGCGGCCACTCCAGTGGCCGCGCCGCCGGCCACGTTGGCCTGTACGGGCAGGCCGCCCGGCGCCGGCTGCAGTCCCTGCAGGTCGAGGCCCTCGATCGGGTCGGGCAGCATGCCGACCGGCTGCAGCCCCATGGCCAGCATGAAGGCCTTCAGCCCGGGCACGGGCGCATAGTGATCGACCAGGCCAATGGTCTGGAATATCGAGCGCGGCGCCATCCCGGCCGGCGGCTCCTGAAAGTACAGGCGCCCATAGTTGGCCGGGTCGGCCGGCTCGAAGTAGGTCTGGACCATCGATAAGAATGGGTGCAGCTGGTCGATGGGGTCGTCCGCGAGCAGGCCGGCCACCAGACCCGGGATGTCGACCGGCCGGGTCTTGTTGAGCAGCGCCAGGATCAGGTTTCCGGCCGCGCCCGAGAAGACGGCCCCGCGTACGCCCGGCTCGTAGGCCACGAACAGCGGCCCGGTCAGCCCGCCCTGCGAGTGACCCATGAACGCGACCCGCGCCGGGTCGAACCAGGCGTGCGCGTGGGTCATTGGCAGCGCGAGCCCGGCCGACCACGAGGTCAAGAGCCGCAAGAGCTGGAAATCATCGAGCGCGCCCTGCCGCACGTTGTCGCGCGCGGCCGCGATGTTCTGGAAGTTGAAAAAAGTGATGTCGGGATCGCTTCCGGTCGGGTCGCGCGGCCCATGCAGCACCTGGTCGATCGAGATGGCCGCCACCCCGACCGCGGCCAGTCGCGCCGCCACGCCCTCATTGATAAAGGAGCGATAGCTGCCTCCGGTGCCATGCGCGTACAAGACCACCGGCCAGCCGCCTGCGGGCGGCTTCTCGCCCTTGGGCAGGGTCAGCGCGAAGCGGATGGATTCGATGCGCACGATTTTCGGCTGCCCGTTCCACCAGGCGATGCTGCCGCCCTGGTCGATGGTCAGATAGGGCGGCGTGCCCTGCTGGTAAATCGGCCCCGTGTAGGTGCCGTCGTACTCGTCGAACCCGTCGCCGCTCTGCCAGCTGAGCGCCTGCGGCTCGGGGGCTTCGATGTCGGCCCGCACCGCCTCGCGCAGCGCCTGCATGTCCCGGGTCGGCTCGCCGGTCGTGAACACGGTCGCGCCCGCGATGTCGTCGAGGGTGCCGGCGCCGGCGGATTGCGCCCAGGCGCGCAGCGGCGCCAGCACGGGCCCGCCCAAGGCATCGCCAAACCCGCTGTCGCGGCCCACCTTTGCCCCGGTCGCATCCAGCACCCGCCTGGTGATGACGGCCGCGTACTGGGTCTGCGGCCGCAGCGGCAGACCCGGGAAAGGCAGGATCGCGAGCAGGTTGGGCCCGGCGAAGGGGCCGCCGCGGGCGCGCACGCCCACTTTGATCGGTTGTCGTCGGCCGCCTGGCAGCTCGATCAGGTACACGCTCGCGTCGGCGGCCAGCGCGGCCTCGGGCGTCTGCGGCAGCGTGCCGGCATCGATGGGAGCCGAAAAGCGGAAGAAGATGCCGCTCGCCTCGCCAAACCCGTGTCCATCGGCCGCGAAGGCATCCACGTACTCGCGGATCAAGGCGGACGGGCGCGGGTAGGTCGAAAGGTCGATCGTGCCGTCGGGGTTTCGGCGGTCGTCGCGCGGGAAGGGGCGCGCGTAGAAGTCGGTGGGATCGGCGTGATCCAGGACCACCGTGGGCACTTTCGGGCTGGCGTCCGCGGGTACCGTCCGCGCGTCGTCCCCGCAGCCGATCCCGGCGCCCAGCAGCACCAGCACCGCGTGCCGCCACCGTCCGCTCAAAAGTGTCCGCTCCAGCCGACCGTCACCCGCGTGTCGGCGGGCGCTGCGGAAAAGAACATCCAGAGCGCACCCGCCCCCACCACGGCACCGCCCCCGATCAGCGCATAACCGGCGCTCGCGCTGTCCCGAAAATGGTGGCACTCGACGCCCGCGGGCACGCTTTCCACGCAGCCGCCGTCGGCCAGCACGAGCGCGATGCCGGCGCCAATTGCGGCCACCGACACCCCGGCGGCGGCCCAGCGCGTGGCCGGCCTCTGCCACCAGCGCGGCCGCAACGGCGGCGGGGGCGGCGGCGGCGGCGGGGGCTTGTCGACCTGACTCTCGCGCGGCGGCGTGACCTTGCTGTCCTCGTCGCCGGGCGGCAGCTGCTTGGCCGCGATGGTGGTGGCCACGCTCGACATCGTGCGCAGCCCCTCGTCGACCGTGCAGATGTCGCATTTCTCGAACGCCTGCGCCAGCAGCTTTCCGCTATGGGTGTCGAGCAGGGTCAGGCGGATGTCGTAGTTGGAGCCGGCCGCGCCGATGCCGCCGACCACGACCCGGCGCGCGCCCAGCACGCGCTCCACGTCGCCCAGGCACGAGCCCACGCTGCAGCCGGGCGCCACGCCCGCGTCCTGCAGCTTGCGCAGCGCGACCTCGTTGTCCATCACCTCGTAGCCGGCCGTGCGCAGCGCCTGCGTGAGCACGCCCACGAAGCGCGTCTTGACGTCGCTTTGCATGCCCACCACGTTGATCTCGAGCAGCGCTACCCGCGGCGCCGGGCTCTGGGCACTGGCAACGCGCGGTCCAGCGAGCGCGGCGCAAGCGGCACACAGGGTAAAAGCTGCCTCGGCTCGCCGCATCGGCCCCCGAGTTTATCACAAGGCAGGCGTCGGCCGGCGCGTCAGCACCCATACGTTGATTGCGAGCGTGATCAGCCGGGGCAGACTCGCTCGAGACTGATCACGCGCTAGGGCGCGTCGAGCTGGTCGAGGAAACCCTTGAGCAACCCCTCGACCATGAGGTTGCGCTCGGCGTCGCTGAGCCGGCCGGCGCCGTGGCCGCCCTGGATCTCGTCGAACTTGGGGCGCGTCTCCTCGATCAGCTTGCGCGTGCGGTCGAGCTTCTTGGACACTTCCTTGCGATGTTGCACCAGGTAGGCCACCAGCGACGCCGCCGCCGCGCCGGTCAGGATGATTCCAAGCGGCCCGCCCAGCGCAAACCGCAAGGCCAGCCGCAGCGCGACCAGCCCGGCCGCGCCGTAGGCAACTTTCTTGAGCCCCTCGCCGCTCTTGAAGCTGTCGGCCGCCATCGACAGGGTCTGGCCCGACGCGATGAGCAGCGCGATGAAGGTGCCCTTCTTTCGCTTCCAGCCGCGCTCGTAGTACTGCTTGATCGCCGCCTTGAGGAAGTGGTCGAAAGAATCGTACATACTAGTTGGACCATACCATGAAAGCCTTCCTGGTCGCGCCCGCGCCCGCGCTCGTGATCGCGCTCCTGCTCCTGCCCGCCAATCCGCCCGGCGGGCTCAAGGCGGCCCGCGAGCACTTGCGGGCCGGCCGCTACGCGGAGGCGCTTTCGGCCGCCCGCGCCGCCGGTGGGCCGGCCGGGCTCACGCTGGCCGGCGAGATCGAGCGCCGCCTGGCCCGCTACGCGGACGCCCGCCGGACGCTCGAGCAGGTCGCGACCCGCTGGCCCGACGCGGCCTCGCAGCGGGCGCGCCTGTTTCTGGGCCTGCTCGCGCTCGACGTGGGCGAGAAGGAGCGCGCCACCGAGCTGCTCGATCGCTTTTACCAGGACTACAACGCGGGCCGCATCGACAAGTCGAGCGCCGAGCAGCTTTTGTACGTGGCCCTGGCGGCGCGCGCGCTCGAAGGCTACCAGGACGCCAACCGAACCTTCCAGAAAGCGGCCAAGCTCGATCCCAAGAACGTGGAGATCCAGCTCGAGTGGGCGCGCACGTTCCTCGAGCGCTACGCAGTCGGCGAAGCCGAGATCAGCGTCCAGGACGCGCTCAAGCTCGATCCGCACGACCCGGACGCGCATGCTCTTCTGGCCCGGGTGCGGCTGGAGCAGTCGGATGCGGCGGCCGCGCTGGCCGAGGTCGAGCAGGCGCTGGCCGAGAACCCGCGTCACCCGGGCGCGCTCGCGCTGCGCGCGGAGGCGCTCATCGAGGACGGCCTTTACGAGGAGGCCAACCGCGATCTGGCGCGTGCGCTCGCGGTCGCGCCCCAGTCGCCCCATCTGCACGCGCTGCGGGCCGCCTCGGCTTTCCTGGCCGACGATGGAAAGACGTTCGAGGACGAGCGCAAGCGCGCGCTGGCGGTCAATCCCAAATATGCGGAGCTTTTCGTGCTGGTGGCGTCGCTGGCGGTCAAGCAACACCGCTACCCGGAGGCCATCCAGCTCGAGGAGCAGGCGCTGGCTCTGGATCCCAAGAGCTGGAGCGCGCTGGCCGAGCTGGGCACCAACTATCTGCGGCAGGGCGACGACGGGAAGGGTCTGGCCGCGCTCAAGAAGGCCTGGGAAGGCGACCCGTTCAACGTCCGCACCTACAACATCTTGAACCTGTTCGACGACGTGGTGACCAAGCGCTTCTCGTTCACGGACGCCGCGCCGTTTCGGCTGCGCGTGATCAAGGACGATGGCGTGGTCATCGCGCGCCAGGTGGCGCCGCTTCTGCGGCGGGCTTACGAGGCCTATCGCGCCCGCTACGGCTTCGTGCCGCAGGGCCCCATCATCGTCGAGATGTACGCGGATCCGCAGCAGTACGCGATCCGAACGGTGGGGCTGCCGCAGCTGGGCGCGCTCGGCGTGTGCTTCGGGCGTGTGATCACGGCCATGGAGCCGGGCAGCGCGCACTTCTCGTGGGCCATGGTGCTCTCGCACGAGCTGGCGCACGTGTTTGCCATCCAGATGTCGCGCTCGCGGGTGCCGCGCTGGTTCACCGAGGGGCTGTCGGAATGGGAAACCGCGCAGGCACGCCCCGAGTGGCGGCGCGCCGGCGACGCCGATCTGGCGGCCGCGCTGGCGGCGGGCCGGCTGCGCCCGCTCGGCGAGCTGAACCTCGGCTTTACGCGCGCCCGCTCGCTCGACGAGATGACCGCGGCCTACTATCACTCCTACGTCGCGGTCGATTTCCTGGCTCGTCGGTTCGGCTTCGCCAAGCTCACCGAGATGCTGAAGCTGTGGGGACAGGGCAAGTCGACCTCGGCCGTGCTCGAGCAGGCGAGCGGCCGCAAGATGGCCGATCTGGACGCCGAGCTGCGCGCGGAGATCGAGAAGCGGGTGGCCGGGTATCGCACGCAACTGTTCGTGCGCTATGACGCGCTCGAGCTGCCCGCGCGCGAGAAGGAGGCCAAGGCGCACCCGCAGGACGCCCTTATGCAGGCCCGACTCGGGCTGGCGCGCCTGGCTGCGCACGACGTCGGCGGCGCCGAGACGGCGGCCGCGGCCTGTCTCAAGATCGTGCCCGAGGGCCGCGACTGCCACGTCCTGCGCGGCGAGATCGCGATGGCCAAGCGGGAGGCCAAGGCGGCGTTGGCCGCGTTTGACAAGGTGGTGGCCACCGGTGCGGACGGCTACGACCTGCGCATGCGCCTGGCCGCCGCCGCCCTGCACGCCGGCGACGACGACCGCGCGCTGGTCGAGCTGGGCCGCGCCGGCAAGCTGGATCCGCAGCGCAGCGAGCCGCTCGAGGAGCGAGCTGCGATCTACGAGAAGAAGCACGATGGGGCGGCCGCGCTTCCGGAGCTGGAAAAATTGTGCGCGATTGATCCCAACGCCGGCCCGGCGGCGAAGAAGGTCGCGCTGGCCGCGCTTGCGCGCAGCGACTGGCCCAAGGTGGCGCGCTTTGCGGCGCGTGCGATCGAGGTCGACCCGTTCGACGCCGAGCTCCTGGAAGC
>Ga0126383_10003409_pt1 | contig 10515 bp, 8 predicted proteins | sample PanSoiMetPlot_35_FD_96882 | JGI IMG/M metagenome (GOLD analysis project Ga0126383, IMG submission 96882) | Tropical forest soil microbial communities from Panama - MetaG Plot_35 | ecosystem: Environmental > Terrestrial > Soil > Tropical forest > Bulk soil | place: Panama | collected 2016-02-17
CATCACCGCCCACCGCCGGGAGAGCTTCGGCCAGCCCATGGAGCGTATCGTCCGGGCGGTGGCTCGCCTGGCCGTGGCCTTCCCGGCGACGCGTTTCGTCCATGTCGCACACCCCAATCCCAACGTCCTCCAAGCCGTCCGGCAAAACGCGGGCCTCGCCAACGTGGAGCTGCGCGAGCCGGTCGATTACGACGAGATGGTCCGGTTGCTGCGCCGATGCCGGCTCGTTCTCACCGACTCGGGAGGTCTTCAGGAGGAAGCGCCCACCTTTCGCAAGCCCGTCCTGGTGCTGCGGGAGAAGACGGAACGTCCGGAAGGCATCGAGGCCGGACTGGCCCGGCTCGTGGGGACCGACGAGGAGGCCATCGTCCTCGCCGCGTCCCGGCTTCTCCGGAATTCCGCCGAGCTGGAGGCGATGGCCGAAGCGGGAAATCCCTACGGCGACGGCCGCGCCTCGGACCGAATCGCGGATGCTCTGGCCGGCCGTCCGTTCGTACCGTTCGAGCCGGCGAGTCGGGGCGCCGCGGTCTGACGCGCTCCCGTCGCGCCTGGACGCCTCGCACCGGCTCCCGGCAGGTCAAAATCGGCGGGACCGCGGGCACCGATCGGCAATAATCGATTCGGAATGCGCCGGCTTCGTGAACGCCTTCGCGAGCTCCTCCCGGCCTCGCTCAGAGAGCGCTACCACACCTACGCGCTTCGCCGCGACTTCGGCATCGACCGCCGGTCGGGCTCTCGAAGATCCGGCAGCATCGACCGCAGGCTTGCCCGGGGCCTGAACCTGATCGGCTACTTCGCCTCACCAACGGGCGTGGGCCAATCGGCGCGGGCTCTGGCGCAAGCCGCCGAGCTGGCGGGAGTCCCTGTGGCCCGGATCGAGGCCTCGTCCGAGGAGCGCCGCGACGGCGAGGCGCGCGCACCCTTCGACGTGAATCTCTACCACGTCAACGCCGACGGCGCGGACGGCGTGGTCGAGGAGCTCGGCCCGCGCCTGCACGGCGGCCGGGCCAACGTCGCTTACTGGTACTGGGAATCGGAGACCTTCCCGTCCCGGTGGAGAGACCGGTTCGACTATTTCGACGAGATATGGGTCGCCACAGACTTCTGCCGCCGCGCAATCGCGTCCGTCTCGCCTCTGCCGGTGGTCGTGGTGCCGCCTGCGGTCGCCGTCGCCGAGGGTGCTCCGGAGCCCGCGCCGCCGCATCGCCCGGAAGAGGACTTCACGTTTCTGACCATCGCCGATGCCACGAGCGTTCCCGAACGGAAGAATCCTCTCGGCGTCGTGCGCGCCTTCACCGCTGCGTTCACCCCTTCCGACAGGATCGCGCTGCGGGTTCAGCTTCGCAACGCCCGGCAGATCCCCGGGCTGCTGGAGGAACTCGCCGCCGCCGGGCGCGGTGCTCGCGTCTGCGTGTTCGACGAGCCGCTCTCGCGGCTCGAGATCGTTCAACTCCTCGCCTCCTGCGACGCCTACGTCTCGCTCCATCGCAGCGAAGGATTCGGCTTCCCCATCGCCGAGGCGATGGCGTTGGGCAAGCCGGTCGTCGCCACCGATTATTCCGGCTGCGCGGATTACCTGGACCAGGCGACCGGATTTCCCGTGCGGTGGACGTATCGCGTGCTGACGGACACGATCCGGGACTACCCAGCCGGTTCCCGGTGGGCCGAGCCCGATCTGCAGGATGCCGCCGCGCAGCTGCGCCGGGTGGTGAGCGACCCGGAGGAAGGAAGGCGTCGCGGTGAGGCTGCGCGCCGAAGGATCGCCGAGCTCTACGCCCCGGCGGTCGCGGGAGGCCGGATCGCCGCGCGCCTCGCGATGCTGCGGGAGAGACTGAAGGCCAGCGCATGAGGCCGAGCTGGGAACGGAGCTGGCGAGGCCGCCTTTACGCCTGGGCACGAGAGCTCCTGCCGCTCTCCTGGAGGAGGGCGATTCGGCGGCGCTTCGCCCCGGAGCGCCTCCTGGGAATCCGCAAACCGGACATCGATATCCCGCGCTTCGAGTTCGATTCGAAGCAGGCGCGACCCGGCCGTCCGGAAATCGTCTTCCTGCCGGTGATCGCCTGGTCTTATCGAAGGCAAAGACCGCAGCAGCTGGCGGAGGCTCTGGCGCGCCGGGGGCATCGCATCTTTTACGGCGCGCTCAAGGGGCCCGGCGAGCCTTCGGAGGCGACGGGAGTCGCGCCGGGCGTGACGGCCGTGCCGATCGCGGGCGTCGCCCGCGAGGATCCGGCCGACCGGAGGCTGCAGGGGCAGTCGCTTCGCCTGGCCGAGGAGAGTCTCGCCCGCATCCGCGAGGACTACCGTATCGAGGAGGCCGCGGTCGTCGTTCAATCGCCGTTCTGGACGCCGCTGGCCGCCGCCCTCTCCGAACGCTTCGGTTGGAAGATCGTCTATGACTGCCTCGACGAGCACAGCGGGTTCGCTACGAACCGACCGGGCATCGAGGAGGAGGAGCGGCGGCTCGCTTCGCGGGCCGACCTGGTGACGGCCACGTCGCCGGGACTCCTCGAGCGTCTTTCGCGCCTTTGCTCCAACACGCGCCTCTTGCCCAACGCCTGCGACGCCGAGCTCTTCGGCCCGCTTCCGAATCCCCGGCCCGGGAAAGACGCGCTGACCGTGGGATACGTCGGAGCCCTGGATGCCTGGTTCGACGGGGAGCTTCTCGAGGAGCTGGCGCGGCTGCGGCCGAACTGGCGTTTCGAGATCGTCGGCGGCACGGAGAACGTTCCGGTCCCGTTTAAGAGCGGGTTGCCGAACATCGTCTTTCACGGCGAGCGACCGCATCGGGAGCTGCCCGCCCTGCGCGACGGTTTCGACGTAGAGATCGTGCCTTTCCGCCTGACTCCCCTCACCCATTCGGTCGACCCCGTCAAGGTCTATGAAGCGCTGGCCGCCGGACGCGGAGTCGTCGCCACCCCGCTGCGGTCCCTGACGCCGCTCGCCGAACAGGGTCTCGTGCGTCTGGCCGGCGAACCGATGGCCTTCGCGCGCGCCATCGAAGCGGCGGCGTCGGAAGGACCGGACGCGGCGGTGAGGCGACGCTCCTTCGCGCGCGAGAACACCTGGGATCGGCGGGCCGAGGACCTGGAACGATGGATTCTCGATCTCTATCCACTGATCTCGATCGTGATTGCCACCTGGAACGGCCTCGACTACACCCGCCTCTGCCTGGCCTCCCTGGATCGAGCCTCGGACTGGCCGCGGGTCGAGACGATCGTGGTCGACAACGGTTCGACGGACGGCTCGCGGCAGTGGCTCATCGAGGAAGCCGGCCGCCGCGGACAGAGCCTTCGCCTTCTGGCCTTCAACGAGAATCGCGGATTCGCTCCGGCGGTCAATGCCGGGGCGCGGGAGGCTCGCGGAGCGTACCTCTGCCTGCTCAACAACGACACCGTCGTCACGCGCGGCTGGCTCTCCGCCCTCGTGCGCCACCTGGAGCGCGACCCGTCCCTCGCGATGGTCGGCCCCTCCACCAACGAGATCGCCAACGAGGCCCGGGTCGAAGTCGGATACCGCGATCCGGAGGATCTCGAGGCCTGGGCGCGAAGTTTCGTGAGATCGCATTCGGGACGGCTGGATCCCCTCCCCATGCTGGCGATGTTCTGCGTGCTGATGCGCCGGACGGTGTACGACGCGGTCGGCCCGCTCGACGAGCGATTCGCGGTGGGCATGTTCGAGGATGACGACTACAGCCGCCGCATCCGCGGCGCGGGCCTCCGCATCGCCGTGGCCCGGGACTCCTTCGTGCACCACTGGGGACGGGGCGCATTCCGATCTCTTGCCGAGGAGGAGTATCGGCGCATTTACGACGAGAACCGGCGGCGCTACGAGGAGAAGTGGTCCTCGGCTCCGAGGCTCCCGGGCGCTTCCGGGGCCGCATCCGCGGAAGACGTCAAGAAACGCGCTGAACAGATGGGAGCGCTCTTTCGTTTTCCGCCGACCATCGGGTGGGAAATCACTCTGGTCCAGCGGCCGCATCACCTGGCGCGGGCGTTTGCACGCCTCGGGTTTCCGGTGGTCTTCGACCTCGGAGAAGAGGCCGGCGCGGGTCCGGCGCTGGAACAACGAGAGCCCAACCTCTTCCTGCGCCGCCCGCACGGGTGTCCTCTCGAGGGCATGCCCCAGACCATCGTCTGGGCCTTCGCCTACAACGTTCCGTCCGACGAGGAGCTGCAGGGCGCGCGCCTGGTCTACGACGTGATCGACGACCTCGAGGTCTTCACGCAGCCCCGCCGCGTTCTTCGCAGGAATCACGACCGGGCGCTTGCGCGCGCGCAAGCCGTGTTCGCCGTTTCAGCGCCCCTGCTGGAGGAGGTTCGCGCGGCGCGCCCCGACGCGATTCTCCTGCCCAACGGCGTGGACGCGGATTTCTTCCAGAAGCCGTCGGCGGCCATTTCGATTCCCGAGCCGGTGGCGCGCTCACGGGCGGCGGGACGGGGCGTCGCCGGATATGTCGGCGCGCTGGCACGCTGGGTGGACGCCGAGCTGCTCGCGGGGCTGGCCTCTTCTCGCCCGGATTGGGACATTTTTCTGGTCGGCGAAGCGCTGGACGATTCGTTCTCCCGCCTGCTCGCGCGCCCGCCGGCCAACCTGGCCTTCCTGGGCCGCCGTCCCTACGCGGCGATGCCCGCTCTGCTCGCTTCCTTCGACGTGGGACTGATTCCTTTTCGAGCCGGGCCCGAGGGATACCACGCCTCGCCCATCAAGCTCTACGAGTATCTCGCGGCGGGATTGCCCGTGCTTTCGACCGAGATTCCCGAGTGCGCGCGGATCCCGGAAGTCTTGATCGCCTCCGGCGCGTCCGGATTCGCCGCCGCCCTGGACCACGCCCGCGAACTCTCGGGCTCCGCGTCCTTCCGGAGGCGCTGCGTCGCGCGGGCCCGCGAGCACGACTGGTCCCGGCGCGCCGCGGCGGCACTGGAGGCGCTGAAGCTGACAGCGGCCTCCGCAACGCTCGGATAGAATTTCGTCGGAGGTTTCGGGGTTTTTTGAGCGCGAGGGCGATCACACCGACCGAAGGCGTGCGGGTCTACGACTCCGCGCGCCGCGGATCACGAATCCTGGAGGAGGCTCGGGCTCTCTGGAAGTACCGCTTCCTGGTCTCCGAGCTGGTCATCCGGGACATCAAGGTCCGCTACAAGCGCTCGATCCTGGGCGTCTTCTGGACCATGCTCGCTCCCCTGCTGAACATGATCGCCCTGACGCTGGTTTTCTCGGCGCTCTTGAAGCAGCAGATTCGAAACTATCCCGTCTATTTCATGACCGGATCGATCTTCTGGACATTCTTTTCTCAGACCACCTCTTCGGCCGCTTCGCAGACCCAGGACTCCAACGAAATCGCCAAACGCATCTACATCCCGCGCTCGGTCTTCGTCGCCTCGGCGATCGGCGTTGGACTGGTCAATCTGGTTCTCTCGATCGTCCCCCTGATCCTGATTCTCGGTGCGACCGGATATCCCCTTTACGCGACATGGTGGTTTCTGCCCATCTCGGTCTTCATTCTGATGCTCTTCTCGGCGGGAGTCGGCTTCCTGCTCTTCACGCTCGCGTCGCGATTCACGGACATCCGTGAGATGTACCTGGTGTTCATTCAGACCTGGTTTTTTCTGACCCCCATCGTTTACCACCCGTCGATCGTGCCGGCGAAATTCCGTCTGGCCCTCTGGCTCAATCCGATGTTTTACCTGGTGCAGACTTTTCGGCGTCCGATCTACGACGGGGTTCTTCCCTCCCCGACGCTCCTGGCTGCCTCCGTGGCGATCGCTGTCCTGGTGTTTGCGACCGGCTGGGTGTACTTCTCTCATCGCGTCGACGAATTCGCCTTTCGGACATGAACACGCCCGCCATTCGCCTCGGAGACGTCTGCGTCCGGTATCGCGTTCCACGGGAACGCATCGGCTCGCTCAAGGAATACGCCATCCGCTGGGTCAAGCGCCGCGTGACCTACGACGACTTCGAGGCTCTCCGGGGGGTGTCCCTGGAGATCGAGCCGTCTGAGACGGTCGGACTGATCGGCCGGAACGGGGCCGGCAAGAGCACGCTCTTGAAGGTGGTGGCCAAGGTCATCCCGCCCACCTCCGGCCGGGTCCAGGTCGCCGGCACGATCGCGCCCTTGCTCGAGCTGGGCCTGGGACTCCATGGAGAGCTGACCGGCCGCGAGAACGTCATGCTCCAGGGCGCTCTCCTCGGATTTTCACGCCGAGAGATGAAGCAACGGCTCGTCCGGATCATCGAATGGGCCGAGCTGCAAGACTTCGTCGACGCGCCGATTCGGACCTACTCCACGGGCATGATGGCCCGGCTGGCGTTTTCCGTCGCCACCGACGTGGACCCGGACATCCTCCTGGTGGACGAGGCGCTCTCGGTCGGAGACGAGCGGTTTCAACAGAAGTGCCTGGACCGCATGGAGGCCTTCCGCAGCGCCGGAAAGACCGTGCTCTTCGTGTCCCATGCCCTGGCCCAGATCCGGGAGAATTGCCGGAGGGCGATCTGGATTCACGAAGGCCGGGTTGTGCGCGACGGAGACTCCGCGTCGGTGACCGCGGATTACCACGAGTGGTCGATCGCGGCCGAGCCGGCCTCGCTCCCCCCTCCCGAAAAGATTTCCGCCCTGAGTCCGTGAGCCGGACCGGAAAGCCTCCAGATCTGATTGTTCGCGGCTCGCCGATCCCTGTTGAATGCGCGGAGGCGCTGGGAGATCCTCGCCGTCGAGAACGGCCCTGCTCGTGCAAAATGATGGCGATGCTCTCACGGCGGCTCCCCGGGCTTCGACTTCGAAGGACGGGGAGATGAAGGCTCGACGCCTCCTTTCGGTAGCGGCTCCGGCCTTCAACGAAGAGGAGAATCTGCCCGCCTTCTGCGCCGCCGTCTCCGAGGTGATGCAGCGTCTCGAATACGACTTCGAGATTGTCATCGCGGAAAACGGCAGCACCGACGGATCCCTGGAAGTCCTGCGGCGCCTTCACGCGGCGGACAAGCGGGTCCGTTTCGTGTCGCTGACCCGAAACTTCGGGCACCAGGGTGGAATCCTCGCCGCGATGAGCCACAGCCGCGGGGACGCAGTGATCACCATGGACGCGGACCTCCAGCATCCTCCGGAGTTCATTCCCTCTCTCGTCGCCGAATGGGAGAAGGGCTTCAAGATCGTCAACTCGAGCAAGGAAGGGGGGCGGCGGGGGCCGCTGCGCCGCCTTCTGGACCGCGTCTTCTACTACACCATGGATCGACTCTCGAACCTTCAGCTCGGACAGGCGGACTTCCGGCTTCTCGATCGTCAGGTGGTCAACCAGCTGCTCTCCTTCCCCGAAACGGACAAGTTCCTGAGGGGGCTGATCTCCTGGACCGGATACCGGCAGACGACGCTGACCTACCGGCCCGCCGACCGTCTGCACGGCGAGACGAAGTTCAGCCGGACCCACCTCGTGGATTTCGCGCTGCAAGGCATCGTTTCGTTCTCCAGCGCTCCGCTGAGAATGCTGATGAAACTCGGTCTCCTGCTCTTCGTCCCCTCGGCCCTCTTCCTTCTGTACACCATCGTCGCGGTCTTTTGGGACATGGTGCACCCGGGAGGGCGGGTTCTGCCGCCCGGCTGGGCGACGCTTTCGGTGACCGTGACCTTCTTCGGCGCGGTCCAGCTTCTCGCCATCAGCGTGGTTGGCGAGTATGTGGGCCGCATTTACACCGAGATCAAGCACCGGCCGAATTTCCTCATCGCCGAAGCGGACCGGGACGGCGAGCCATGACCGCCGGCTCGGTGCTGATTCTCTGCGGAGGGCGGGGGCGCCGCCTCGGGCCTCGCTCGAACGACATGCCCAAGGTCCTGGCCCCGGTCAATGGGCGGCCGATCTTGAGCCACGTCGTGGAGCAATTCGCCGGCCAGGGCTTTCGAAGCTTCGTTCTGGCCACCGGCCACCTGTCCGACAAGGTCGAAGACTTCGTCCGCTCCGAGCTCGCCGGTTACACGGTCGCCATTTCCAACGCCGGAGTGGACGCGAGCATGCTGCGCCGCATTCACGCAGCCGGGCCGCTCCTCGACCGCCAGGCGATCGTCGGATACGGCGACACCTACATCGAGCTCGACTACCGGCGCCTGCTCGCGGAGCACGAGGTCAGCGGCTTCCCGATGACGCTGGTGACCGGCAAGATCCGAAATCCCTTCGGCGTGGTGACCGTCGATGGCGGAGGTCGTGTCACCGCGTTCGTCGAGAAGCCGGTGTACGACTATTACATCGGCTCCTTCGCGTTCCGCCGCGATCTTCTCGAGTCGGTCGGAGAGGATCTGCTCGAACGTCCGGACGGCGAGGGCCTCGTCGCGCTGTTCCAGCGCCTGGGAAGCCAGGGGAAGCTGCGCGCCTTCCCGCACGAAGGGCTGCAGTTGACGTTCAATACCGAGGAACAGCTCGACGCCGCGAGCACTCTGTTGAAGGAATACTTCACCATGCGTGAGAAATAGCCGTGGGCACGCCCGACCTGCGAGGCGCGCGCGTTCTGGTGACCGGAGGCTCCGGCTTCATCGGCTCCCATCTGGTCCGCCGGGTTCATCAGATGGGCTGTGAGGTCCACGTGGTGACCCGATACAACAGCGTGATCGACAACGTGCGCCTGGCTCGTATCTGGGACGACCTGCACGTCATCGAGGCCGATCTCCGGAACCCGGACTCGGTCGCCCGGCTCCGCGGCGCTCGCTTCGACTACATCTTCCACTTCGCCGCCTACAATCATGTCGGCGACAGCTTCGTCCACGTGATCGAAGCGATGAGCTCGAACGCGATGGGCACGGTCAACCTCGTGGAGGCCTGCGCGGATTATCGGGCCTTCGTCTACGTCGCTACCTCCGAGGTCTACGGCTTCCAGACCGAAGTCCCCTGGCCGGAGACACTGACTCCTTTCCCCATCTCGCCCTACGCCGTCGGCAAGTATTCCGGGGAGCTCTTCGCCCGCATGGCCTGGCACGTCCGGCAGTCGCCGATCGTCGTCGCCCGGCCGTTCAACGCCTACGGGCCCTATCAGAGTCCCCGCGCGGTGGTGGCCGAGATCATCTTGAAATGTCTCCGGGGAGAGCCGCTCGAGGCCACGGAAGGACGGCAGACCCGCGACTTCAACTACGTCGAGAATCTCATCGACGGACTGCTGCTCGCGGCTTCCGAGCCGAAGGCCGTCGGAGAGATCATCAACATCGGATCCGGAGGCGACATCTCGATTCGAGATCTCATCCTCAAGATTCATGCCCTGACGAAGTCCTCCTCGGAGCTTCGGATAGGCGCGCTCCCCTATCGCCCGACGGAGATCTGGCGAATGGCCGCGGACAGCCGGAAGGCCGCCGCGCTGCTCGGCTGGAAGCCCCGGGTAAGCCTCGACGCGGGCCTCGAGCTCACCGTGGACTGGTACCGAAAATTCGTGGACGTCTATTGCCGGCCGGAATCCGCCTTGCTGCGCCTCTGAATCGCTGGCGTGCAGATTCTCGTGACCGGAGCCCGCGGTTTCATCGGGACGAGGCTGCTGCCCCGGTTGAGAGACCGCGGGGCCACCGTCTCGATCTACGAGGAGAAAATCCAGGACCTCGCCAGCTGGCCGGATCGCTGCGACGTCCTCATCCACCTGGCGGCGAGGCCGGGAAGAGAAAACAATCCCGGCGAATCCCTGGAGACCTTGAGAGCGAACGTCCTCGGAACTCTGGCGGCGGCGGAATACGCCCGCCGTGTTTCCTGCAGCGTCGTGTTTACCTCGACTTGCGCGGTGTACCAGGAGGTCGTCGGGAGCGTTCGGATGACGGAAGGTCAGCCTCTCGCGCCACGCGGGCTGAACGGACTGAGCAAGCTCCTGGCCGAGGAGGCCCTCGGCTCGGCGTCGCGGCTCCACGGTTTTCCGGTGACCGTTCTCCGGCTGTTCAACGTCTACGGCCCGGCGCAGCCCCGGGGCTTTCTCGTTGCGGACGTCCTGCACGCCATCGCGGCCCGGCAACCCATTCCTTTCCGCAACCCGAGGGCGGTGCTCGATTTCATCTACGTCGACGACGTGTGTGAGGCGATCTGGCGCGCCGCGGAGAGGATGCCGCGCGCCGGGGTGCGCGCCTTCAACATTGGCACGGGCAGGGGCGCGACGGGGCTCGAGGTCGCCCGAACCATGCTCCGACTGGCGGGGGCTCGGCCCGAGCAGGTCGATCTCGAGCCTCTTGCAAGGGAGGAGACGTTCGTCGTCGCCGACCCTTCCGCGGCAGAGCGAGACCTCGGATGGAAAGCGCAAGTCGACCTCGTCACGGGGCTGACCGCGACGCTGGCCGCCGGCGAGACGGCCCCATGAGCGCGCTGTGCCAGAACTGCGGAAGCGAGACGGACGGCTGGACGGAGGCCTATCCGGAGATCGGCATCTACCGGTGCGGCGAGTGCCGAAGCCTGACTTATCGCAAGACCGAAGGCCTGGATCTTTCCGCGATCTACTCTGCAGAGTACTTCCAGGGCGGAGAGTACGAGGACTACATCGGCCATCAAGCCGTGCACGAGCGGAATTTCCGGAAAC
>Ga0126383_10003410_pt1 | contig 10515 bp, 5 predicted proteins | sample PanSoiMetPlot_35_FD_96882 | JGI IMG/M metagenome (GOLD analysis project Ga0126383, IMG submission 96882) | Tropical forest soil microbial communities from Panama - MetaG Plot_35 | ecosystem: Environmental > Terrestrial > Soil > Tropical forest > Bulk soil | place: Panama | collected 2016-02-17
CCTTCGCCAATGATCAGGAACTGAATGTGAGGCTCATCCTCTAACAGCTTGGCTGCGTCAAGTACCTTATCGAGCGTCGCAATAAATCCCAGATTGCCTGCGAACATCACAACGAAGTGACCATTCAATCCGTGTGCTTTCCGAAAGCTATTTTCCCTCTCCACCGGGCGAATAGTTTCTACATTGGCCCAGTTCGGAATAACTATAATTTTCTCGGCGGGCACGCCTTTCCGCATCAGATTCTCCTTCATTCCTTCCGAGAGCACGGTGACTCGGGCGGAAACGCGATAAATAAATTTTTCCAGGTGTTTGAAGACGCGGATAAGAAGCGGACTGCGCAGTTGGTCAATGATCACCAGACAATCAGGCCAGACGTCCTGCACGTTGAAAACCACCGGCGCGCGGCGGGCCAGACTCAGCAGCCAGCCGGAAAACCCGACGGTGATCGGCGGGTTAACGCAGAGTATGACGTCCGGCTTTTCGGCCATCAGACCGCCGACAACCGACATAAACGTGTAACTCAGGTAATTGACGCTTCGCTGGAATCCGCTTGGATCAGACGGGACGTAAACGAAGGTGCGCCACAGGTCTACGCCGTCGAAGTCACTCCGGTGAAGCAAGCGGCCGCGGTATTCCGGCGGTATTTCATGACGGCCGTAGTGAGGCATGCTGGTAACGACGGTGACTTCGTTACCCCACTCCACCAGATCGGTCGCCAGGTCGGTCACCAGCGGCCCCGTCCCCGTCAAATCAGGATGAAACCGCATGTGGAGGATCAACACGCGCATCAAACCTTCTCCACCAGGTAATTTTCGATGGCCAGCGTATCCATCTTCGTCCGCAAGAAGCACTCAATAGCTTCCTCCGGTCTGCACACCACGGGCTCATTTTCATTGAATGAAGTATTGAGCACGACGGGGACACCGGTCAGTTTCTCGAACTCCCTGATAAGCTGCCAGTAGCGCGGATTTTGGTCTCGATTCACCGTTTGCAATCTTCCCGTCCCGTCCACGTGCGTAGGGGCGGGTATTTCGTTTCGCTTCTCCGGCTTGACCCGGTAGGTCATCAGCATAAATGGCGATGGATAGGAATGCTCGAAATAGTCGCCCACTCGCTCTTCCAGAATGGACGGCGCAAAAGGCCGGAACGGCTCGCGGCGCTTGATGCGGCTATTCAATATGTTCTTCATCTCCGACCGTCGTGGATCAACTACAATACTCCGGTTGCCCAGAGCGCGCGGCCCGAATTCCATCCGTCCCTGGTACCACCCGATGACCTTACCCTCCGCAATTCGGCTAGCCGTCACTCTGACCAACTCTTCATCAGATAATTCCGTAATCCGCACCCCTTGACCCTCAATCCCCTTGCCGCTTATAGACTGGCGGATCTGCTCACGCCTGAACTGCGGCCCCCAGTAAGCGTGATTCATTACAAACGACCGAGACTGGTTGAGAACCTGATGGTAAACGTAAAATGCGGCCCCGACGGCCAATCCCGCATCGCCCGCCGCGGGCGGAATGTAAACACACTCGAATGGAGTCTTTTCAAAAATTAAGCCGTTAGCGACACAGTTGAACGCCACACCGCCTGCCATGCATAGCTTCTTCTCTCCGTAAAGCTCGTACAGTTTATTGAGCAACGAAATTACGGAGTCTTCCAGTCGCGCCTGCAATGAAGCGGCGATGTTCTCGTGACGTTTATCTACCACCGAGCCGACTTCACGCGCCCCCCCTAACCTCTCCTCCAGGAAATCGGAGTAGAGTTTTCCTATGATGGGCGCCCCTTCTTCCCAGGTTATCTGCGACCCGACTTTATGATGGATGAAGTAATCTAGCCCCAGATTGAAGTGAGGCTTCTTATCCTGCCCTTCCAACCGCACAATCCTGGCGAATTCATCCGTAAATTCCGGCTCGCCGTACGAAGCCAACCCCATTACCTTGTACTCATCGCCATATTTCCAGAAGCCGAGGTATTGCGTGATTGCCGTGTAGAAAAAGCCCAGCGAGTGTGGGAAGGCGATCACTCCCCCGATTGTCATAGCCCCACCTTTGCCAATGCCCCACATCGTGCTGGCAAAATCTCCTAGCCCATCAACCGATAACAACGCCGCCTCGTCAAAGCCGGAAACGAAGAAGGAACTCGCCAGATGCGCCTTGTGATGCTCGACACGGCTGATTTCCGCAGGCAATTTCTGAGGGTCAACATCTAAGGCTCTGGCAACCTCTTCTTTGATAGTAGCGAATTTGCCTTGCGGAACGAGTCGCCGCAACGCCATCTGAGGTATCTTGAGGGCGTAAAGGAGCTTCTTATCGAGATGCGCCCGTGTGTCACGAGCGATGGCTATGTGCGTCAACTCCTCCGGCTTGATCCCCGCTTCACTCAGACAATACCTCACCGCTTGGCGCGGGAACCCGGCGCAGTGCTTGATGCGATTGAATCTTTCTTCTTCGGCGGCGGCGACTAATTGACCGTTGCAGATAACCGCTGCCGAAGCGTCGGCGTGATAAGCATTGATACCAAGAATGTACACAACGATTTACTCAACTCACGCCCCGAACTCCATTTCGCCCCGACCATTATTCCAGCACGATCAGCTGGTCAGTGTCGCGCAGAAGCACATCGCGCATGTAGGTTCGCGCTGGCGTTAAAAGAATTCCTGCGATGCCGCACATCGTTCGTCAATCAATCAGCAATGCAAGGCTGAAATCAGTCTTTCCTGAAAGTGTTTTGCCGTAAAAGCCGCCTCATAACGACGGCGCGCGTTGGCGGACCAGTTATCCCAGCGAGGGCCGGGTTGCAAAAGTTCGCAGATGGCTCCAACCAGGTTATCCGTCTGATCTAAATCTGCGGCCAGCCCGGCTTCCGGCGGGTTGACAACCTCGCGGCCCGCATCAACGGCGCTGACCAGACAAGGCCTGCCCATGCGCAATGCCTCGAGGTACACCAATCCAAACCCTTCAGCCCGACTAGGCAAAGCGAGGCAATGGCATTGGGCGAGCATCTCCTGTTTCTTCTCCTCAGAGACCCGCCCAAAAAATCTAACCTTGTTTTGGAGCCCACTCGCCGCCGCCAACTGTTCAAGTTCGTTTCTCAAATCGCCTTCCCCGACTATCCACAATTCGGCGTCAGGTACACGTCTAACCACCGCCGACCACGCATTGATGACTTCGCGATGTCCTTTATAATCTTCGCGCTTATCCAGCCGACCTATCATCAGAGCTATTGGTGTTGACGATGGGGCAGATGCGCTCTCATTGAGTGGGGATCCTATCCCGAGATGAACCGTCCGGTGAGGCGCAGAGGCATACGAGGGGTTCGCCCGAACAAACTGCCGCCAGGTGAAGTCGCTGTTACTCAGGAACAAGTCAACCTGTCGCAGGCAAACCTTGTCAACCCAGCTCCGATACTCCCATATTTCGATACCATGGAGAAACAATATTACTCTGGCGCCAGAGACGCGCAGAAAGGGGAGAAGCTTTAACAAACCAAGATGCCAGACTAGAACGGTCTGCACGGGCCAGCGTCTACTGAGGGCGGCGATTGACGCATTAAGCCTCGACGAGGCAAATACCGCAGGGGTGGCCATACTTCCTTCATCTGTATTTTGCCGGTTTGAATAACAGAACAGGTAAAGCTGTTGTGGCGCATCGAAAGTTTCAACCATCTTTTCCCAGGCTAAAAGCCCACTGGCTGGTATCCCGCCATAGTTACTCAAACCGGCGAACATACCCAGCATTCTTTCAGGATTTTTACCACCCACAGTGCGACTCCCAAAGCCGATCATTTCCGACCAGATATCTATCCCTCAGGCTACACGGGACCGAGCGCCAATGGCCGCCACGTAATGATCCGCCATGTTGCGCGCGATAGTATCCCAGTCGTAGTTTATGCGAGCCAGAGCCCTGCCACGCTTACTCATCACTTCAGCCTCGGCCGGGTGGCTCAAGATATACCCCACCGCTTTGGCAATTTCGCCGCTTTCCTGAGCAACCCAAAAGCCGCATCCGGCAGTTTCAATCTCCCGCCAGGGACATGTCTGTGTGACTACCACCGGGATACCAGCCGCCATCGCCTCAATAACGCTCATTCCAAAACTCTCTGAATCGGAACACATCACCAAGACGTCAGCGTCCTTTAAAAGCGCCCACTTATCCGCTTGCCCTACCTCTCCAATCCAATGAACTGCTCTGCTTACTCGAGTGAACATCGGTTCCAGCGCCTTCCGGTATCCGCACTCGTCCGGCCCGGCAATAACCAAGCGTGTATTCGGGACAACCTTGCGGATCTGGCCGAAGGCGTCGGCTAAAATGTCTAGCCGCTTGATTGGGTGGATACGTCCCAGAAACACAATCAATTTGGCGTTCTCATCCACCCCCCGCCTGCGACGAAATGCGCCTCGAGACAGTGGCGCCCCCTCCCAGACATCCACACCGTTCGGAAGGACAACTATTTCAGCGTCGAAACCGTAGCTCTTTAGTGTTTGTCCCTCGGCCGCAGACGTCGCGTGCAGGAACGCGGCATTTGCCAGATTCTCCCGCTCCATAACTAGATAGGCGAATCGCTTACGCCAAGATTTATGAGCCATAGAACCTGGTTCCAGCATTCCTCGCGGCGAAATGACATAAGGTAATCCGACTCTGCGCGCGGGCTGAGACGCCGTCCAAGCCGGCAGGTTCCAGAGACCGTGAATATGAAGGAGATCATAGCTATCTAAAACAGAAGGGATCATTTCCGCTAAACCTGCCGCGCCGAAAAACTGTCTTGGAAAGGCGCGTGGGAAGTATCGCACGCGTACCCCCTCGTAAACGTCTGCGCTTTCCATAGAAGCTGGGAGATCAGAGGCGCCATTTGCGGTTGTTGTAAAAACTTCGACATTCACTCCAATCCTTAGCAGAGCCTTGCATAAACTAAGGGTGCTCACCACCGGCCCCCCGTAACTGAAAGCTGGGGCAAAGTACGGGATCACATGTAAAACACGCATAAATTCAGGTTATTTTCTAGTCAGAATTTTGTCCCTATACTTATTGCGGGAACTCCCTGGTCAGAACCTGCGAGTCACTCTGGTTGTTGGTCAGGGTATTGCCATTGTAGCTAATCTGCCCCTTTCCAAAGAGGGTTATACGCACTAACCCTGGCCGGACCTGGATTATCCCGGCGCGACCATTGAAGTTCGCCGCATCCTGAAAGGCGTTAAAACTGTTAAGGCCCAGGAAGACGTAATCCGTACCTTGAGGGCTGACAATCTTCACTGCTTTCCTGTCGCCAAAACTGGTAAAAGTCGGCGTCTGTTCGGCGCTGGCCAACGGGCAAAGCACTACGGCGGATTGACCGCCTGCGGGAAGCTGGAACTCTACCGAACGCTGCGTGAGCGAAGTGCTTGAGTAGCCGCTCGCCCCGTTCTCCCTGGTCAAAACTGATGAGGACAAGGTCCGGGGCGCAGGCTCCGCAATATACACGGCGAGGTCGACGTTAAAGCGTCCCTTCGCCCGAACCGTGGAGCTATTGTCCGAAATCCCGGCCGGGGTCTCGTCAGTAGAAATCCAAATCCTCCAGTCTCCTGCGCGGCCATTGGTGAGGCTGTCCCCCACTACGAAGTAATTCGGGCCGGTCGGCTGCGTGTCTTTTACAAACAGGATTTGCCGATGCCAGCCCGTGCGCTCACCATGAAGGTAATCGCCATTGGCGCTGGTCATAAAGTCCAGGATTCTGCCATCGACGCCGTCTAACCCATCATCCACCCGGCTGTGCTCTTCGGCAGGCGCCCGACCGTAATAACCGAACTCCTCGATCAAAGGCTGGCCCCGCCCCCAGAGGATGAATGAGCCTTCGTCCCAGTCGTAGTGCCGATGCAAGGGGCCTTGAATGTAGTGCATGTAGGTTTCAGCGGAACTCGGGAAGTGCGCTCTAAAGACCGCCCCGGCATCGGGGAACAACTCGCTCCCCCACTGCGGCGCTTGTGAAGGTAAGTTGGGATCGAGAATGAATTTGGTATACCCGAAGACTCCCGGGTAGAGACCGCCAATGCCCGGCCTGTGGAAGTAGCCTTGCTCCTTCCACACCCACTGCATTTCGCGCGAGAACGCAGGGTCCCGGTCCTTCCAAATGTAGGCGGCCCATCCCGGGATGCTTGTCCGCTCGCCCAAGTAAGTATTGCCAATGGCCGGCATATGACGCCGGCCGGCAAGCTGGGGGTCTCGTGGAGTTATAATATGCGTGATCCACCGTATCGCGCCTTTAAGCCTTGGGTCATACACCCATTCCCGGTCAGCAAACCCGGATCTCCTTAAGGCCAAAGACAGGGCAAAGATCGAATCCAAGGCGACACTCGCATAGTGGGGCGCTTCAATCCAGCCCCCTTGCTCTCTTGCCCATTCGTTAAGACCATCGGACATCTGTTGAATGGCCGTGTCGGCCCAGATTCGCGACTGAGGGTGATCGGCAATTAAACAGGCAAGTACGCCTAAAGCTGAGCGAGTAACGGAAGTCATGTTATAGTTTCCCGTGTAGCCGCGTTCTGGCGAAATCACCAGCGGGCTTGCCAGGGTATATCCCAAGAAGGCGAGCTGTGCGCGGATGCGCTGCTTTTCGTCCGATTTGTAAAGCCCTGTCACGAGGGCGGCATCCAAAATATTCAAGGCGAGGGTCACTTCGTTATAGTGCCTGGGAAGGTCATGGCCTGCGGTCCGATACTGAGTTTGGCGGATATAGAGGTCAACCACCTGCTGGAGCCGGTCAACGGCTTCAGCGGCCAAGCGCCCTTTGAGTACAGGGTAATTACTGACTAGAGCGGCGTGAATATAATCGTCCAGGTCGTCAATGTTAAATTGGTAGGATTTGGCTTGGAGCCTATCGAGCTCGCTTGAACTACGCTTGCTCTGTAGAGCCGTAATGTCCTTGGGCCCTACGAAGAGCCTTGGGTAAGTTAGTCCCGTATCTTCCCAGGTTAAAATGTAGCGATTAACCTGATCAAGCGGGAACTCTCCATGCTTAATCTTAAGCTGCTGCGGCAGGGACGCCAGGTTCCCCTGCGGCTCCAAGGCGGCTGCTTTGCTCAGGGCAAAGAGCATCCATTTCCTCTCAACCCCTTGCAGCTGAAACTGCGCCGTTAAATCAGTTTTGCTAATCGGAACGCGGTACTCCCAATTGGTCCTAACCGCGTCGACCCACGAGCCGGCGTCGCGCGTGGCAATCCCGAGCAGGTCAGGGCCCGCGCTCAGGTAGAACGAGACCCAGTCACCCTGGTAATCGCCCTCCCACCAGTGGTACCACGGCTCAAGGAGAAATGCATCAGGTGAACCAATGCTGCTGATTGATTGTGAACCGGATGCCTGATCTTCTCTTCTCCAAAACATTTGATCGGCGCCAAAACCGGTATTGAGAGACAGCTCATACTTAGATTCACTGTCGCCCGAAAAAATTTCGTCAACCAGCGCCACCGGCTCGTTTGCCATAACCCTGAAGCGAAGCTTCCAGAAAGAGTTAGTAGAAATGTTGTAAGTGGCCTCGACGTCCACGTAGACCGTACCTTGGGCTACGACCCGCGCCTGGTAATTCGAAGCGGGTCGTGGGAGGATCAGACGTCCGCTTCCAACCCAGGCTCCGGAAGGCAGGCGTATGCCGGCAATCGGACCCATGGTAAGGGCGTCCGTACCTGTGCGAATGCGAATTCCAATCTTGCTGTTCTTCACCTCGAACTGAGCGCCAAGGTCCACTACGGTTAAGTCGGTGGAGATTGTGGGAACACCTGGCGCCAACTTGTATTCGCTCTGTCCAAGTTCGGGCACGTCGGCAAGGAAAGCGACACTTGGCTGTCCATTATTATCAGCCCACTGGTAAGGAATACCGGTTCCGCCTGGCCCCTCGAGCTTATATCCGTTCTGGCCGTACACGGATTGTGGAACAGTGAAGAATACCAGTTCGTTCTTCCAGCCCTTTCGCAAGTAATCACGCATCACAAAACGTGTGCCACGTGGCAGACTGGGGCCTACCGCCTGTGCCGATGGAGTTCGGGTGGGAGCAGGAGGTAACGAGGGAGTATTCGATGCAGTAACAGTAACGACCTGGCTCTTGGCTGCCAAAGTATAGCCATTATTAAGGTAGTAGCGCAATTCACATTGTCCCACTATTTTAGGGACAGTAAAAGTTGCGCTTCCAGTGGCAGTCCCGTTGGTATACGTCCACCAAAGGAAGCTGTCATCAGGACTGCCGACAAGGTATAAACCCACCCAGTCTGTCGCAGAACTGCCTAGGGGCGCCTGCCAGGTTACAGTAAGATTCGATCCGACGGCGACAGAAGTTGAGCTGACATTGAGACGGTATTGGCCGGGGGGCAGAGGGACTGGCGCGGCAATGCCTGCGACAGCCACCATCAGGGCGATGCTGACCAGCCTCACCCAGGGGAAGCGCCTCGTGATGAACGGCGGTCCGACACAAGAGGCGATGATGATTGATAACTGTGGTATAGACATTTGTGACTGCTAAATCGGAGCTACCAAGATTGGTACAGTCGATTCGCTACTCAAACGGTACGGTTTTCTTCAAAAAAACTGTAGTGCCAGAAAGAAACTGTCTGTGCCAATCTTTCTTGCTCCGATTTAGCGTAGCGCCGGGCTCTTTTAATCACCAGGCGCTTGTTCACTTACCGCCCGGCTGATGATGAGCAGTTGCGCAATTGTTCGGCAGGGAGCGCCAAACGCGTTTCTAGTGGACGCATGGTAGAAGGTTTTGCGCGTATCCACCACAACAGGGCGCAACCCAAAAGTAGACTCTGAATAACGTTTCCGAATAAAATGTCGGCGCTAGTTCCAATGCCATTAAGGAAGAATACGAAGAAAGCGACGTATACCGCTTGACCGCCCGATCCGGGTTTCCCATCACCGAAAATGCGCTGGAGTAGATTGAGCAAAGCCCCCTGAAAGGCCATAATAAATATAACCCCGACCCAGCCAAAGTTTATATAACTCTCAGCTAGTAGGCTTACTCCGAACGTCGACCGCCTTGCTCCTTCTTCAGTCGTCAACCCGTAATTCACCGCAAAAAATTTATTTGCGCCGCCGGCTTCCGGCTTCTCCGGCCAAATCGCCCTGGGAATAAGCGTTATCAGAAAATATGAATACGTAGCGCCGTACTGATACGGGATCTCAGACGGTGTCAGCGAATAAACGAGCGCAAACTGATGGATTAAGTCCGTACGGCTTGCAGCCTGCTCGGTTGATTCAACAAGGGATCGCTGCCCGCTGAATGTGTCCATCCAGTATCGGGATGCCTGGCGGGCCCAAAACCAGGCTTTGTCCACCGACGAAGCGTCCACAGGTATTTTTTCGAACCATACCGCTCTACGGTATTCTTGTTTAACCGGCGACAGAAAGAGAATAATAACAATGGCGGCAATAATGCCCATAAGTGGCAATCGTTTGGTTAACTGCCACCGTATGATGAGCAACGTGGCTATCGGGGCAATGGCTTGTTCTATAAATGCATTAGCAAGACCTTGCAAGACTGTTAGCCCAATAATGTAATAAAGGAGGGCTCTGTACCACACTAGACCTCTGCCCGAATATATCAGGCTCCCCAGGATCGCGATCGCTACCAGCGCCTGATTTTGCAGCACTCTTATGAGGGCGGATAACTGTAGAAAAAGCGGTTCGGGGAGAACGTCCTCAGCCCTCGCCAGCAAAGGGGCTAAAAGGCCAATCGCAACACAATACACAACCGCCTTTTTTTCATCGAGGTGAAGACCGACGATCGGTAAATTCTTTGCCAGAGTTGTTGCGCGAAAACCGTAGAATCCGATCAAGAGGGCGCCCACACCAAGAATTGATAGTAATAAGGCGGCGACAATATTTTCATCGTCAAGATAAGCAGTCTGGCCGAACGCCAATCGGACGGCCGGTTCCCGCGTAAAAACGGGGATGGCAAACAGGAATGCGTAGGCTAAGCATAAGACTGGAATCGCCGGAAGGTCAACCTCTCTGTTAGCAAAGTTACGAGCGGTTGGATATAGGCATACTCCCAGGAGTATCGTCGCAAGGAACACCTTCAGTGGTGAATAACCGTATTGAGCCAGGACCAATGGAACCAGGATGACGCTTCCACACACAGCTAAAGCGTATCTCACCCAAATATGAAGACCTGACTGCCGCTGTAATAAACTCGGTTGATATAGCTGTGTGACTGGCAATGTCCTAAGAATCCTCACTCGACTTTCATACGGAACCGGCGAGAGCTTTAATTGCTCGCGTTTGCAGCTGAACGCTGGCTGCCTAACAGACTCAAAATTTCTCTGGCTCGATGTAGGTAGATATGCTTCTCCATGACTTTCCTGTAAGCGGCCTGCCTTACTTTTCCGCACAATTCACTGTCCTTTAGCAGATCATGGATCTGGTCCGAAAGTTCGCTCACGTCCCTGTAATAAATAGTCGTTTCCCCATGTTTGAACTCAGGTTCCATTTCCGGACACGGAGAACACACCTGCAAGCCGCCAGCGCATGGTATCTCGAAGAATCTCATGTTTGC
>Ga0126383_10003411_pt1 | contig 10515 bp, 9 predicted proteins | sample PanSoiMetPlot_35_FD_96882 | JGI IMG/M metagenome (GOLD analysis project Ga0126383, IMG submission 96882) | Tropical forest soil microbial communities from Panama - MetaG Plot_35 | ecosystem: Environmental > Terrestrial > Soil > Tropical forest > Bulk soil | place: Panama | collected 2016-02-17
CTACATTGGCCGTATCGCCGATCGCCGTGTAATCCATTCGCAAGTCGTCGCTGACCGGGCCGAAGACGACGGGTCCGGAATGGATGCCCATCCGCACTCGAACCTGCGCCGCCGCGGCCTCGCCGATGCTCGGCTGATCATCGAGCCCGCGCTGGATAGCGACAGCGGTCAGCAGCGCGCGCCGGACATGGTCTTCCTGCGTGACAGGGGCGCCGAACAGCGCCATGAACCCGTCGCCGGTGAATTGCGGCGCCGTGCCGCCGTAGCGATGCACCTCGGCAAGGCTTCCCTCTAGGAACGAGCTGACGAGGTCGCGCATCGCCTCGGGTCCGAGACGTGCGGTCATCGGGGTGGAGCCGACGATGTCGCAGAACAGCACCGTGACCTGCTTCATTTCGCCGGGGAGCGTGCTCCGGGCGTCCGTGGTTCGGGAGAGGCGCGGCCGAGGCAGGTGAGGCTCGGGCGAGACGGAATCCTGCAGCCCCGGCATATCGAGCGGCGCCCCGCACTGGCCGCAGAATCTGTGCTCGGCAGGGTTGCTGGCGCCGCATGATGGACAGGCCGAACCGAGCGGCGCTCCGCACTGCCCGCAGAACTTCATGCCGGCGCCGTTGTCGGCGCTACACCGTGGGCACCTCATGCGGAGCCTCCACGGGGCGCCGCAATCCGGTTGTCGAGGTACGTCAGCCTAGTGTTCTCCCTTGTCGGACGGTCAACATTTGGTAGTCGCGAGCGCCGCGCGAGGCCAGGCCCGACACGGTATCGCTGCGCAAATCCGTCCTTCCCCACGTAAAAGGGTTAATCGGGCATTCGTCAATATGATAAGTTGCTGTCGGGTATAAAAGCACAACGCGGCAGATGCCAAACTCCCGGCTCTTGCTCCGGCAAGAGAGTTTTCTGGCCCTCTCGACCGCGCCTGTAAGGGAATTTGCCATGAACTCCCCGACACATCAGGAAAAACGGCAGATCTTCGAACGTCACCCCCTGTTCGGGAAGCTGAGCGCCAGCGAGATCGACTCACTGATAAGTTACTCCCGCATCGAACGCTATCCTGCGGGCCGCGAAATCTTCGCCAAGGGGTCGCCCGGCCCGAGCTTGATGGCGGTATTGCGGGGCAGCATCAAGATCAGCTCGCTGTCCAACGAAGGAAAAGAGATCCTATTCAATATAATAAACGCCGGCGAGATCTTCGGCGAAATAGCGGTCCTCGACGGCGAAGAGCGCAGCGCGGATGCGACTGCGATGACCGACTGCGAGGTCATGATATTGAACCGCAGGGACTTTTTGCATCTGCTCGAGAGCCGGGCGGATCTTTGCATGATCCTGCTCAGAATCCTGTGCCAGCGGCTGCGGCAGACGAGCGAACAGGTGGAGGATGTGATGTTCCGGCATCTCGAGTCGCGGGTCGCGAAAGCCTTGCTGCACCTCGCCGAGAGCCTCGGTCTGCACGCGATACAAAGCAACTCCGTCGAACTCCACGTCTCGCAGCGGGAACTCGGCAACATGGCCGGAGGCAGCCGCGAAAGCGTCAACAAAATCCTGCAGAACTGGCACCGCCGAGGCTTGATCGACCTCGGCAAGGCCTCGATCCTGATCCATGACGTCGAGGCGCTGAGGCGTCTGATCTAAGAGGCTGTGCGAGGACATGCTGCATCTGGTGCCGTGCGTGCTTCGAGACGCGCACCGGCTTGCGCCGGGTCGCCCTCAGCATGAGGGAAATCGCTTATCGCATTTGGGAGATTTTCTCATCCTGAGAGCGTGTGAAGAATTCCTTCGCCGGTCATCTTCTCGCCTCTTCGGCGGAAGCCGGGGTCCATCGCTCCGTCGCACGAACCCTTGACCGGTTGGTAAGACACGACGATTGCCTGATGCGGAGGGGCTAGCAAGGTTGGATCCCGGCTTTCGAGGCTGTAATCAAATCAATGCTGGTGCGTCAGGCCAATTCGTCCGTCGTTCCCGCGCAAGCGGGAAGTGGTTTGCGTCTCCGCAAAGGCTGTTTTCGATTTCTTCACAAGCTCTTAGATGCCTCGCGAAGCGAGGCCTCGAAGGACGCACGACCTTCTTCCGGCTCATCGCCCGATGACAAAGCTGGCGGAGCCGGCTGCGCTTTTCAGCCCTACGCTGCAACAACAACCGGCCAGCCCCCATATCGAGAGGCGCCACAGCAGTATTCTCCTGCCCGATGCTGTCACCCCGACCCGAGACCTGGATCAAGGCGACCCCGGCGGGGCTCTATTGCGAGCCCGGCGCTTTCCATATCGACCCGCTGTTCCCCGTGGCGCGCGCCGTCGTCACGCATGGCCACGGCGACCACGCCCGGCCGGGCAACGAGCGCGTGCTTGGGACCCCGGCGACGATTGCGATCATGCAGTTGCGTTACGGCGCGACGGCCGGCGCCTCGTTGCAGCCGCTCGACTATGGCGAGCCGATGACGATCGGCGGTGTCGGGGTACGGCTCGTGCCCGCCGGCCATGTGCTGGGGAGCGCGCAGGTCGTGCTCGACTACCGCGGCGCGCGGGTCGTCGTCTCGGGCGATTACAAGCGCCGGGCCGACCCGACCTGCGCCGTCTTCGAGCCGTGCAACTGTGATCTCTTCATCACCGAGGCGACTTTCGGGCTGCCAGTCTTCCGCCACCCGCCCGACCGGCTCGAGATCGACAAGCTGCTGCATTCTCTGACCCTTTTTCCGGAACGCTGTCACGTCGTCGGGGTCTATGCGCTCGGCAAATGCCAGCGCGTTCTGGCGCTGCTGCGGCGGGCGGGATACGAGGAGCCGGTATATCTGCACGGTGCGCTGATCGGGCTGACCGAACTCTATGAGAGGCTCGGTGTGGCGCTCGGCCCGGTGCTGCCCTGGACCGAGGCGCCGCGCGAGGCGCTCAGAGGGCGCGTCGTTCTGGCGCCGCCCGCCGCCACGACCGACCGCTGGTCGCGGCGCTTGCCGGACCCGCTGGTCGCGATGGCGTCGGGCTGGATGCGGGTGCGCCAGCGCGCCAAGGCGCGCGGCGTCGAATTGCCGCTGGTGATCTCGGACCACGCCGACTGGGACGAGCTGACCGGGACGATCGACGAGGTCGCGCCAGAGGAGGTCTGGGTGACGCATGGGCGCGAAGAAGCGCTGGTCTATCACGCGGCAAAGCAAGGCTACCGCGCCCGCGCACTGGCGCTCTCGGGCTTCGAGGAAGAGGAGTGAACCGCTTCGCGGCCCTGCTCGACGCACTACTGTTCACGCCGTCGCGCAACGGCAAATTGCGGTTGATGCAGGAATATTTCGCGACCGCACCCGACCCCGAACGGGGCTGGGCATTGGCGGCGCTGACCGGCGAATTGGTGTTCGACGAGGCCAAACCCAGCCAGGTGCGCGCGCTCGCCGCCGCCCGCGTCGACCCCGAGCTGCTCGGCTGGTCGTATGATTTCGTCGGCGATCTCGCCGAGACCGTGTCGCTGATCTGGCCCGCCGCCCCGGGTGGGCAAGGCCACATCCCGAGCCTTCCCGAGATTGTCGAGCAGCTCAAAGCGGCGAGCCGAAGCGACGTGGCGCGGCTGCTCGAGCCGTGGCTCGATGCGCTCGACGCGACTGGACGGTGGGCGTTGCTGAAGCTCGTCACCCGCGAGTTGCGGATCGGCGTCTCGGCGCGACTCGCCAAGACCGCGCTCGCCGAATGGAGCGGTGTCGGGCTGGCTCGCATCGAAGAGGTCTGGCACGGCCTCTCACCACCCTACCAGCCCCTGTTCGACTGGCTCGAGCGCCGCCGTCCGCCGCCGGAGACCGGTAATCTGCCGACCTTCACGCCGCTGATGCTGGCGCAGCCGCTGGAGGATGGCGACCTTGCGGGCCTGGACCCGCGCGATTATCTCGCCGAGTGGAAGTGGGACGGGATCCGCGTTCAGCTCGTCGCCCGCGGTGGCGAAAAGCGCCTCTATTCGCGCTCCGGCGACGACATCGGCGCCGCCTTTCCGGACATCTGCGCGGCGATGCCGGCGGAGGTGACGTTGGACGGCGAGCTCTTGGTGATCCGCGACGGCGACGTCGCGCCGTTCAACGATCTGCAGCAGCGGCTCAACCGCAAGACCCCGAACCCGAAGCTGCTGCACGAGTTTCCCGCCTCGGTGCGGCTCTACGACATTCTGCGCGAGGGGCCGAAAGACCTGCGGGGCCTGTCCTTTGCCGAGCGGCGGCAGCGGCTCGAAGCGTGGTATGCGCGGGAGCCGCGCTTGGTTCTCGATTTGTCGCCGATGGTGCCGTTCACCAGCTGGGGCGAGCTCGCGGAATTGCGCGATGGGGCGCGCCGGCGCGGCATCGAAGGGCTGATGCTGAAGCGGGCGGATTCACTCTACGTTTCCGGCCGCCCAAAGGGCCCCTGGTTCAAATGGAAGCGCGGCGCGCTGACCTTCGACGCCGTGCTGATGTATGCCCAGCGCGGCCACGGCAAGCGCTCCTCGTTCTATTCCGACTACACCTTCGGCGCTTGGCGCGGCGACGAGCTGGTGCCGGTCGGCAAGGCCTATTCGGGGTTTACCGACGAGGAATTGCGCCGCCTCGACCAGTGGGTGCGCAACAACACCCTCAGGCGCTGGGGCCCGGTGCGCGAGGTCACGCCGCAGATCGTGCTCGAAGTCGCCTTCGACAGCGTGCACCGCTCGACCCGCCATAAATCGGGCGTCGCAATGCGCTTCCCGCGCATCCATCGCATCCGCTGGGACAAGCCCTTCCACGAAGCCGACACGCTGGACGCGCTCGAACGCCTGCTGACGTGACGCCAATTCTGATGTTTCCGCAATTAATCTACAGGCGGCGCAGATCGTGCGGGTTGCTGTCGACGGGTTTCGAGCCGGCCGGATCGATGGTTCGGTCGGCCGTGTGCGCTGCAGGAATTCTCGCAATCGCAGGTGACCCGCTGCCGTATTCACGCCAGCGGTCGGCAACCTCGCTCCGCCGGCGAACATTGGGCTTGCTCAGCAGGTTGTGGACGTGCGACTTCGTTGTCGCCAGGCTGATGTTCAGCCGGCGCGCGATCTCCTTGTCGCTGAGGCCTGTCCTGATCAATTCCGCTGCTTGCCGTTCCCGCCTGGTGAGCGCGGGGATCGAGAATGCCGCGTTGCGGCGGGGGCCGGCAGAGAGGGCAATTCGGCGCAGCAATCCGGCGGCGACCCGGCCCGAGCAGATCTGCTCGCCGCTGTGGATCTCCATAACCAGTCGCACGAGGTCGGCTTGCGCGACGGTGCTTGAGACATAGCCGATTACGCCCGCTTCGGCCCAGATGACGATCTCTTCTTCCGTCTCCCTCAGCGCGAACGCGACGATGCGCAAGCCCGGCGCAATATCGAGGGCGCGCCTGACCGCGGTGACACCGTCCGGGACCCGCGTGTCGAACAGCACGAGGTCCGTCTCCAGCGCCGGGCTCATCGCCGCCAGCTCGGGAAGATCGGCGCACAATCTGACGACCGACATCAGCGGGTCGCGTTCGAGGATCTCCTCGAGGACCTCGCGTGTAAAACGGACTGCGGATACCGCCGCTATGCGCAGACGGCGGGCATCGCGGCTGGGCAGGGGTACCGTCGTCCAGCGCGGCGGTTGTGTCCACAGCCTTCCTCCCTCCCGCATAATCACGGGCCTCCGATCCGGGCCGGGTCCGGACGGACTAAAGTGAAACCTCCTCTGTCTGGGACCCCCTGCGACACCGGGGGCGTTCGCACCGATCCCTCGCAACCGTCGGACCGCCAGGCCCGGCGTTGTTCATTTTGTTGCCGGCCCGAGACCGTCAGCGGGCCCGCGAACGATATTCAACCTCTCGTAGCTTGTCTAGGAGGAATTTTATACGACGCGACTCATTGCACCGATTTGGTTCAAACGAAACGCGATCGGGGCTGCGTTCAGCCCAGTGAGGCGATGATCTCGCGGTAGGCCGCTTCGGGGAAGGCTTTCAGCGTCTTCGTCCGCACGCTCCCCAACATTCCCAGCATCAGGCCGAATCGCGCCGCCACGGCATCGTCGGGCGCTTCGTAGACCCCCACGAGATCGTATTCGCCGAGCGTCATGTAAACTGCCTTGAACTCTCCTCCCATATCGAACAGGGCCCTTTTGGCGGTTTCGAGGCGGCGCGGCGAGTCCTTGACCTTCTGGGCGCCCTGGTCGGTCCAATTGGCAAGGATGACGTAAGTCGGCATGTATTTCCTCCCGCAATCTCTTATGTTCAGGATGCGCTCTCCGCGGCGATGCGATCGAGCTTTGTAGCCATTATGAAATCGTTCTCGTGCAATCCTTTGATCTTTTTCGTTTGCAGCGAGACCGTGGCGTACCCCCAACCGAAGCTTATGTCGGGGTGATGTGCTTCGGTCTCGGCGAGCGCCGCCGCGCGCTCGACAAATTTGAACGCCTGGCCGAAATTCCTGAACCGGTAGGTTCGCTCGATCCGCTTGGCCTGATCGAGAACCGACCAGTCGGGCGCCTGGGTATGATAGGCTGCGGCCTCTTGTCCGGTCAGCGGCGGCATGCCGCCGCGGCATGCTGTGCAACTCTTCTCGATGAGTGATACGGGCATTCATGACCTCCTCGATTTGCCTCATGATAGCACGACGCGTGGCGCCATGCCGCGGTGCTTCTGCGACGAAGCCCGAGTGATTGAAAATGCCGATTTCTGCCCGCCTTCTTCGCGTGGTGCTGGTTGTTGCGGCGCTCGGCTGCCTCGGCGCGGCGCCGGCCGGCGCGTCGGGGATCTGGCATGTGGTGCTCGCCGCGGGGGATGATGCCGAACCCGTATTCGACAATGCTACCCGCGAAATGAGCCGCCGGCTCATCGCGGCCGGCGTGCCGGGCGACAACATTCATCGGCTCAGCGCGAGCGCCGCCGAGCTCTCCGACGGGGTCGAGTCGGCCACCTCCGAACATCTGCTGCGGCGCATCGCCGGGCTGGCGCCGCGGCCGGGCGATGAGTGCCTGGTCTTTTTGACCTCACATGGCGAGCCCAGCCGCGGCGTCTGGCTCGCCCGTTCGGATCGGGCGCTCACTCCGGACGAGCTCGCCCGCGCTCTGTCGCGCGGCTGCGCCGCGGTGCCCACCGTGGTCATTGTATCGGCCTGCTACAGCGGGAACTTTGCAACCGGCAAGATGGCTAAGCCCAATCGCGTGATCCTGACGGCCGCCCGCGGCGACCGGCCTTCCTTTGGCTGCCAGGTTCACCGCACCTATAATTTTTTTGACGAGTGTGTGCTCGGAGTCTTGCCGCAAGCGGCAACGTGGCGTTCCGTGTTCGATGGAGCCGACCGCTGCGTGCGCCGCATGGAACACACGCTCGGAGTGCGGCCGTCGGAGCCTCAAGCCTATTTCGGCGGAACCGTCGCGACCCTTAAGGTCGGATTTTGACGCCTCTGCGGCACCTCAACGCACAATGACGATTGGCAGCTTTCCACTGCGCCGCGTGATGTCGACCGAGACTTCGCTGCCGTAGCGCCGCAGCAGGACATCGGCGGCCCCATGCCTCCCTTGTAGTCCGCGCAAGTGCAGCTGGTCGAGGAAATCGGGCAGCACCGGTCGGTCAAACCGGATCTCTTCTCCGCTCTGGTCAAAGCTGAGACTGAGACTGGCCTGCAATAGCGCGAACACGGTAGCGCTGGCCCAAGCTTGCGGTGCGCAGGCAACCGGATAGAGCGTGGGTGCGGTCAGTTGCCGCCACGCGAAGCCGCAGAACAACTCCGGAAGCCGCCGCAGGTCCATATAGCTCGCGGCCTGGAACAGTCCCTTGAAGATCCGCAGCACGCTCGATTTCAAGCCGTATCGGGCCAGGCCTAGGGCGATTACCGCATTGTCGTGCGGCCACACCGAGCCGTTGTGGTATGAAATAGGATTGTAGCGCGCGGCGGATCGCGCGACGGTTCGCACACCCCATCCGGAAAAGCAGCTGGTTCCGAGTAGCGTGCCGGCCACCCGCTGGGCGCGCTCTGGGTCCGCGATCCCCGTAAGCAGCGTGTGCCCGGCATTGGACGAGATCACCCGGCACGGCCGCTTGGCGCCATCGAGCGCCAGCGCGTAAGTCGCCAAATCGTCGCACCAGAACGCCTTCTCGAAGCGCTCCCGCAGCGCATCCGCCTGATGCGATAGGGTCGCAGCCGTCACCGAATGGTCGAGTGCCAGCGCCAGTGCTGCTGCATGTCGCTTGGCCCCGTAGACATAGGCCTGAACTTCGCACAGAGCGACGGGACCTTCAGCCAGGCGTCCGTCCTCATGGAATATTGCGTCGTTCGAATCCTTCCAACCCTGATTGACCAACCCCTCTGCGTTCCTGCGTTGATATTCCACGAAGCCGTCGCCATCGGGGTCGCCATAGGTGTCGATCCAATGAAGCGCCGCTTGGACGTTCGGCCATAACTCCCGAATGGTACCGAGATCTCCGGTGCGTCTGAAGTATTCGCCGACCAGCAATACAAACAGCGGGGTCGCATCGACGCTGCCGTAATACCGGGCGAACGGCACTTCGCGCAGCCGCGCCATCTCGCCGTCGCGCATTTCGTGTAAAATCTTACCGGGCTCGGCATCGCGCTCGGCATCGAATTCGGTCGCTTGGGTGGCCGCCAGGAAGCGCAAAACACCTTTGGCGATCGACGGATCGATCCACAAGGTGAACAGGGCGGTCAGGATCCCGTCGCGCCCGAACGGTGTGCTGAACCAGGGAATGCCGGCAAAGGGATAGGGACCAAACGCGGTTTCCGTCAGCAGCATGTAAAGGTCGGCGACGGAGCGGCGCGCAAACTCATTGAATAGCGAGTTGGAACTGTCGACGCTGGCCGCCCGCCCGCTGGAAGCCCTCAGCGCGCGCCTGGCGGTGCGCAGCGAGCTGTAGAACTGCCGGCCGACGCCAGCGTTTCCGTCGCCGTCGTCCCTGCAAGCAATCCGAAGGACGGAGCGCGCCCCCTCGCCCGGCGCGAGCGACAGTTCAAAGAGTGCGGTGGCGTTATCGAGCCGGGTCGGAGCCGGTTCGAATTCGAGACTGGTGAACCTCTCGACGCCGTCGAGGCCGAGATACCGCAAGACGACGCAGGAGTCGGATCTTCGTTCAATGGAAATCTGGCCTCGCCGAGCGCGGTTTTGTCCCCTCACCTCGAAAAGGTCTGCGAAATCGGCGGCGAATCTGATCCCAAGCCTCACTTCATGGCTATGGGTATCGAAATTGTGCACGAGGAGTCGTTCGTAGCACGCGTTGCGCCAGATGAATTTGAGCCTGTTCACATGGATTAGTTCGCCGCGCAATGCGACCCCGTCGCGAGAGATCAGTTCGGGGTTGGTCAAATCCACGGTCAGTACGGCGTTGTCTTCCTGCACATTCGAACTCAGCAGCAGTAAGGGCGAACCGTTCAGTCGCAGCTCCAGCTGCGACAGAAACCGCGTGTCGTGCAGGTAGAGACCGTCAGAGTTGCCTTCCGCCGCGACGATGTCGCCGCGGCGATCAAACAAGGCGAAGGTGTAACCGGATTTCAAGGTGCGCGGTCGGCGCTCCTGAAACGAGACGTTCGACTCGATATAGAACGGCGACGCCTCGTCGTCGCCAGCCCGCCCTGGGACCAGCGTGACCCGTCCGCTATCGCTCTGGGAACTCAGGCGGCGTCCCGCCGCTCGGCTGCCCTGGTGGTGGTGCTCAAGACAACCGCATTGACCGAACTGCGGCGCAGTACATCGCCGTAGAGTTCGACGTAGTCACGCGCCATACGCTGGACCGAAAACCGCTCCTCGAAACGCCGTCGGATCGCACGCCGATCGAGCGATATGGCTTGCGAGACGGCTGCAACGGCCTCATCGATGCTGTCGACGATAAGACCGGTCACTCCATCGTCGACAATTTCCGGCACCGAGCCGCGCCTGAACGCAATTACCGGGGTGGCGTTGGCCATCGCCTCGATGGTGACCAGCCCGAAGGGTTCCGGCCAGTCGATCGGGAACAATAGCGCCATCGCGGCGCCGAGAAACTCGCCCTTCTCGTGATCGCCAATCTCGCCAATAAACTCCACCCCCGGACCCTTCAGCAATCCTCTAATTCTGTCATTGTAATAATCGAGATCGGCTTTGTCGACCTTGGCCGCGATTTTCAGCGGAATCCCCGCTCGCTGCGCGATTTTGATTGCCTTATCCACTCCCTTCTCAGGGCAGATGCGGCCGATAAAGGCGAGATAGCCGCCCCCTCCAGGACCCGGAGCGTAAAGGTCGGTCGGTAGACCGTGATAAACGGTGCCGCACCAGTTCGCCCAGGGCAAGGGAGACCGCTGAGCGTTCGATATGGACACCAGCGGCATCGTAGGGAATTCACGAAAAAGGGGCGGCAGGTCAGGCAGATCGAGGCGGCCATGCGTGGTGGACAAGGTCTTGCGCCACAATGGCGCGAATAACGGAAAGTGTAGAAAATCAGCATGAAAGTGCATCATATCGAATGCCTCGGCAGTCCGCGCTACCCGGTTCAGCATCACCAGATGATGCGGAAGCGGATCTTTGCATCGAGGGTCGAGACGCAGTGCGCGATGACATGGCGC
>Ga0126383_10003413_pt1 | contig 10514 bp, 7 predicted proteins | sample PanSoiMetPlot_35_FD_96882 | JGI IMG/M metagenome (GOLD analysis project Ga0126383, IMG submission 96882) | Tropical forest soil microbial communities from Panama - MetaG Plot_35 | ecosystem: Environmental > Terrestrial > Soil > Tropical forest > Bulk soil | place: Panama | collected 2016-02-17
CGTACCTCCGCGCGATCGCCGAATCGCTGCTTCGGAACGGCTTCCGCCGCCAGGTGTATATCTCGTCCGGCCAGGGCCCAGCGCCGCTAACCGGCGGCACGCTGGTGCGCGAGTTCTTCGACGAGTTCCACGTGCCGCTTCTCTATATCGACATGGATACCTACCTTCCGAAACTGAAGATCACCCAGGAGCAGCGCAGTAGAGCGCTGTACGGCGCCCATTACATCACCGGGCGGCTGATCGACCTTCCGCTCAAGGGCGATTACGGCGAGGCCGAATCGAAGGCCGCCGGCGCCGTGCCGGAGAACGCCGGACTCGCCGGGTTGTCCAAGCTCGGGTATTCCGGGAGTCTGAGCCTCGGCTCGTGGGTGCCGGACGTGATGGCGCATGGCGGCGGCCGCGAGCCCGCCCTGCCCGCCAACGCCGAGGAGCGCGAAGAGTGGGGCAAGCAGGGCGCCTCGCAGATTCGCGCAATCGTCAAGCAGATGAATCTTCAGGAAGCGATGGCGGACCTGAAAAAACACGACGAGTTCACCAACACGGTGCTCGTCCCTAAATTTGGAAAGATTCTGCCGGGCGCCAAACAGTAGAAGCGCGTCATCCGTGGATCGCGCGGTACTGTTCCAGATCGCGCTTGACCGTTTCGAGCGGCGTCATCTCCGTCGCGCCATGCGTCAGCAGGTAATACTTCACGCCGCCGACGCTTTCGGCGGTTGCGAACACATCCTTCCACGGCGTGTCGCCCTTGCCGAATAGCGGCGCATGGCGGTTCGCGTCGGCTGGACCGTCCGTCAACAGCAGCGACTCCGTCCTGCCGGGGTACTGCTTCATAAACGCGACCGGATCGGCGCCGGTTCGACGGCAGACATTGACGTCGATGTGGAACAGCAGGTCCTTCGCCTTGGCCAGAATGTCGATGGGCTTCACGCCGTCCTTCGGCTGAAACTCCACGGCGTGGTTGTGAAAGCTGCACGACATCTTTTCGCGCTTCAGGGTCTCGCTCGCCGCCTGTAACACTTCGGCGAGTTCCCGCCACGCGTCGTTTTCAACGGACGCCTTCGCGTGGTAGCCGATGCCCGTCGGTGTGGTCCCCAGACCGCGGACGCAGCAGACCGTCCGCGTCCCGAGAATCCGGTTGAGCTCGATCGCGGCCTTCATCTTGTCGCCCGGCACAAAATACTCGGGCTCGGTATGCGTCGCCAAGACCGGCAGTTTGATCGAATCGAGGAGGGTTCGAACCTCTTTGGCGCGGGCCGGCGTCCAGCTTTCGTACTGCGTCAGCTCGACGCCCTCGTAGCCCATCTGCGCGACGGCTTTCAATGTGCCGTCGAAATCCTTTTTCCAGTCGGCGAGTACCGCGTAAATCAGCAGTCCGACTGGAATCGATTTGCGATTCTGTCCATTCAACGCGGCAGCCGATGCAGCCGCCGCGAGGAAGCCTCGGCGCGTTATCGTACTCACTCTGTTCTGCACGTTGAGCCTCCTGGGTTCAAGCCATCGCTTTGCGGATCTTGTCGAGGAATGCAATAACCGCGCTCGCGTCGCCCGGGCCGAGCGCTTCGAACGGGAGAAATCCCCTATACCCGACTTTTTCAATCACGGCCCGCACTTTCGAGAGATCGATCGGGGTCGCCTTGCCGTTCACGTACACCTGTTCCTTGATCTGCCACGTGCACGCGTAAGGCACCAGCTTTTCGATTTCGGCGTACGGATCTCCCTGCCGCACGCTGCCGACGTCGAGGACGATGTTGAACCATTCCGAGTTGACCGCCTTCACCACGCGGATAGTCTCATCGGCGGTCTTCAGGAAATCGTCATGGTGCTGCAACGCCACGATGACGCCATGCTTCCTGCCGAACTCGGCGCATTCCTGGAACGCCGGAATCATCCATTCCAGAACCTGGTCGAAGGTGTGGCCCTGAGGGAGTGAGGGCCCGGAAAAGACGCGCACGAACGATGCGCCCATCTTCTCGCCCGCGACGATCCAGTCCTTCACGAGGTCTATCTCGGGCTTCCGGGCGGCGGCGTCCGGCTTGGTGAAGTCGTTGCGCACGCCGGTTCCGCTGATCGTCACACCGTTGACGTACGCCTTGCGCTTCAGATTGTAAAGGTACTCATCGTCCGGCACTTTGGGATACCCCGGGAAGTAGTAGCCGGTCGCGTCGAGGCCATCAATATCGTGCGCCGCGCAGAAATCGATGACGTCCTCCAGCGTCATCTTGTGGTCCATGAGCGGGCGGTTGAACGAATAGGAATTCAGGGCCAGTTTCAGCCGGACGCCGGAGCGCCGCTTGATCTCGCCTGCGGCGGCCGCCGCACGTGGGGCCCAAATAGCGGACGTGGCCATGATCATGGAACTGGTCAAAAATGCTCGACGTGTGGTGGGAACGCGCATGGTTTCCTCCAATTTGCCGACAGTATATATCAGCGCGACGCCGATAGAAACGTCTTTGGGGACCCCGCTGGTGAAGAATCGGCGCCGGGTGTAAGATGGACCCCCAGAGAGGGTGCATCCATGCAGACTACCCGACGAGGTTTCCTAGGAGCTGTCAGCGCAGCCACTGCAATCACCGCGGCGGCTACACCACCCGACGCAAAATCACCGGGCGTCACCAAATCTGGCCCGAACTTCTACGTAGCAGCTGTCACGCCCTGCGATAGCAAGGGGAAGTTCGACGACACGCTCTATCGCGACCTGATGCCGTTTTTTAAGGAGCGCGGGGCCGACGGCGTGGTCGTGCTCGGCACCACAGGGGAGTTTCCATCGTTCTCAACGGCTGAGCGCAAGAAGGTGGCCGAGGTAGCGCTCAAGCACCGCGCCGGGCTGAAGATGATCGTACAGGTGGGTACTTCCAATCTACCCGAGACGCTGGAGCTGCTCAATCACGCCCAGGCCAATGGCGCCGATGGCATTCTCTGCATACCACCCTTCTATTACAAGAATCCGGCGGTGGAGCCGTTGGTGAAGCACTACTCGGCCATTCTGGAGGCATCGAAGCTGCCCGTGTACCTGTACCACATACCTGGAACCAGCGCGGTGCCCATCAGCCACGAGCTACTGCATAAGCTGGAGCACTTTCCCAATCTGGCCGGTATCAAGGACTCCACCGGCAATGCCGAAGGCTACGCGGCTTTCGTCAAGGAATTCCCCAAACTCGACATGATGAGCGGTACGGATAACAACATTCCGACCGCGCTGAAGAACAACATGGGAGCCATTCTGATGGGTGGCAATCTGTTCACGAAGCAGTCCGCCGCGGTCTTCGCCGCGCACCGCGCCGGCAAGGACATCACCGAGGCCATGACGAAACTGCGCGAGGCGAGCGCACTCCTGCGTGGCACCGGCGGCAGCGGCATTCCCGGGATCAAATTCTCGCTCACGGCTTGGGGCTTCCGCGAAAGCTACGCCCGTCCGCCGCAAACAGAGCTCACCCCAGAGCAGAAAACCCAGATCAAGCCCAAACTGGCGGAACTCAAAGCACTGGGATAACCGCGGCCTACTTCTTTTCGGCGTCGATCCGGATCTGTTTGAGCGCCTCGACCTGCTGATCAAGATCGTTTTTTCCCTCGGGGAAACGATTCGCGGAGAGCATGTAGGCAATGATGTCCGCATTCTGCGCGCGGCTTAGCTTGCCAGGCGTGTTCTGGGGCATCGATTTTTGCGTGCGGTCGAAGAGGTCGCCCACGGTCAGGCCGGTCCAGTTCGAGAGAAAGCCGGCGCCGGCCAGCGGAGGTGCGGACTCACCGCCGCTCAGGTCGCTGCCATGACATGCGGCGCATTCTCTGCCATACAGCTCCTGGCCGCGTTTCGCCTGATCCGTGGTGTACACGCCGTCCCAGACCGAACGAGTCGCCTGCGCCACGAGGACCGCGGCAAATCCGAACGTGAGAATGAGTTCCCGGCTCATCGTTCCTCCGGGAGGCGGTAGGCACGGTACTCGCCCGAATACGGGCCACCGCTCACCGCAACCACGATGTACTGCCTGCCATCCACCATGTACGTCATTGGGGAACCACTCTGCGGGGCCGGCATGAGAACCGTCCCGGCTTCCTTGCCGGTGGCCTTGTCATAGGCCCTCAGCATGGCGCCCCGCGCGCCGGAAGGCGAGGTGGTGATCAGACTGTCGCCGGCGATCACCAGCGTTTTGGTGACCAGAGTGCCGATGTTATAGCCGGACTGCCCGGTTCGCGGGATCTGTAGGCCTTTGAGAGACGGATGATTGCGGATCGCATCGGGCGTTTCACCATGGGCGATCTGCCAGACAATATCGCCGCGATCCAGATTAATAGCGGAGATGGTGGCGTAGGGTGGCTTGATCAGGGGGAGCCCTTGAACGGTAAGTCCGCCACCGCCACCTGCCGCGCCACGTCCACCTGCCGCCCCGCGTCCGCCGGCTTCACCCGTGCCCGTACGGGGGAGGATTGCGTCAGCCCCCGAGTTTTCCCCAGGGCCGGTCCGCATGCGCAATTCCTGTCCCGCAGTTCCGGCGACGAAGTCCATGTCGGAGAACTCCTTTGTCGGACGCACCAGGCCGATCGGTGTGACACAAGCGTTGCAGGCGTAAGCATAAACCGTGTGTGTCTCGGGATCATAGGAACCGCCCGGCCAGTTCGTGCCACCGCTGGCTGTTCCAAGCGTCAGTGTCGCCAGGGGGCCGCCGATTTTGCTTTCCACCGGTGGAGTAAACACGGGCCCGATTTTGTACTTTGCGATCAAGGTTCGTGCTTCGTCCCGCAACGCCGGGGTGAAATCAATGAGATCGTCGACCGAGATTCCGTTCCGCGCATAAGCCGCGGGTTTGGTCGGAATAGGTTGCGTCGGCGAATACCACTCGCCGGGCACATCGCCTGGCGTCGCCGGGCGTTCCTCGATCGGCCAGACAGGCTTGCCCGTGACCCGGTCGAAGACATAGAGAAAACCCTGCTTGGTGGGCACCGCTACCGCTTGAATGACTCGGCCGCCGGCATTGATATCGGCCAGAATGGGCGCGGACGAAATATCCATGTCCCAAAGCGGATGATGCACAAGCTGGAAGTGCCACTTGCGTTCACCGGTCTTTAGATCGACACACACAAGGCTTTCGCCGAAGAGATTGTTTCCCGGGCGATGGCCACCGTAATAGTCTCCAGTGGGCGATTCCACCGGCAAATAGACGAGCCCTAACTTCTCGTCCACCGAAATCTGCGTCCACACTCCGGTATTGCCGGAGTATTCGGCCGACCCATTCAGCCATGTGTCGCGGCCGAACTCGGTGCTGGTGGGAATCGTATGAAAGATCCAGAGCCGCTTGCCGGTTCGTACGTCGAAGCCGCGCACATACCCTTTGTTATTGCGCATGCTCCTGGGCGTCATGCCCTCCTTAAACGCCGCACCGATAATCACGGTATTGCCGGCCACTACGGGCGCCGATTGGAGCCCGATTTCGCCGGTGGTGAGATCCGGGAATATCGTCTGGTCATCGTTGAGTTTGAGGTCCACCGCGCCGTTTTCGCCAAACTTGGACACAAGCGTGCCGGTTTTGGCGTCCAGTGCGATCAGCCGGTACGCGGGACTGACATAGAGAATACGTTCCTCTTTGCCATCGGTCCAATAGGCCACGCCGCGTCCGGAGAGTTGGCGCGGGGCAGCCGCGGCGCGGGCTCCTTCGCGCTCGCCGTGCACCCATATCAGTTCGCCGGTGGCCGCGTCCAGCGCCACCACGGAGCGACGTGTGCCGCCGGTGGCGTACAGCACTCCTTTGACCATCAGCGGCGTGCCTTCGAGTTTGTACTCGGGCCGCGGGCCCAGGTTATCGGTCTTATAACTCCAGGCAAGCTCCAGTTGGCTGAAGTTTGACGCGTTGATCTGATGGAGCGGACGGTAGCGTGTGTTGGCCAGGTCGGCGCCGTATGTGGGCCATTCGCTTTCCTTTGCTGACTGGGCCAGCCCCGCGGCGCAAAGACACAACAGGTAAACAACCACGGCGGTTCGGGCATACAGGGCCTGCAAGCGGCTTCTCATTTTCCCTCCGTGACCACCTGCGGCTCGGACCCGCCGAGCCGAGGGTGTTGCTAGTATAATCGACCAACGTGAATTCTTTCGGAGGCCTTTGATGCCGATCATTTCCCATTCGCGAAGCAGTCTCCCGTACGCGACCGGCATCCTTGCGCTGTGTGGAGCCTCCATTTTGGCGCAGTCCGGCGCGCCGCCGAACTCTCAACCGAATCCTTATCGCACGGTCGAGCATTGGTATCAGCTTCCCGAAGGGCGAACGATGGGATCAACCAGTTCCGTGGCGGTAACCGCTGATGGGCACATTTGGATTGCCGAGCGGTGCGGGGCCAATAGCTGCGCGGGGTCCGACCTGGCTCCCGTGCTGGAGTTTGCTCCCTCCGGCAGGCTGCTGCGAAGCCTCGGCGCGCGGATGTTTGTGTTTCCACACAGCATCACTTTCGACACGGACGGGAATTTCTGGATCACCGACGGCCAAGGCCGCGACGGCAAGGGCCATCAGGTATTCAAATTCAGTCCCGAGGGCAAGGTTTTGATGACGTTGGGCAAAGCCGGTGAGGCGGGGGATGGGCCGGATAACTTCAATCAGCCAAACTCGGTGGCGATTGCGCCAAACGGTGATGTGTTCGTGTCTGACGGACACAACGTGGACCGCGGCAACGCGCGCGTCGTGAAGTTTTCCAGGAACGGCAAGTTTATCAAGCAGTGGGGCGGACACGGATCCGGACCAGGGCAGTTTGAAATGCCCCACGCCCTCGCGTTCGACTCCAAAGGGCGCCTTTTCGTGGCCGACCGCGGTAACAACCGCATCCAGATTTTCGATCAGGAAGGCAATTTCCTCACTGAATGGAAGCAGTTCAGCCGGCCCAGCGGAATCTATATCGACAAGAACGATATGCTGTATGTGACCGACTCCGAGTCGACCGATAAAGAGGGTTACGGGCACAATCCCGGGTGGAAGCGTGGCATTCGGATCGGCAGCGCCAGGGATGGATCGGTAACTGCCTTCATTCCCGACCCTTCGCCAGGCACCGCCGTTACTAGTGCCGCCGAGGGTGTCGCGGCCGATGCGTCGGGCAACATCTACGGCGCCGAAGTCGGCCCCAAGGACGTCAAGAAGTACGTGAAGAAGTAAGTGCTGGGGCGGGACTCGCCGGATCGGACATCATGGCTGTAATGCTGGCCGGATCGCTTTGGCCATATGCCGACGCCAGCCACAGCGAGGTGATCGGCCAGCACCATCACCATCGCTGCCGCGCGGGCTTCACGACTGCTCTTCTCGAACGCTGCAGCTGAAGGCCGGAACACTCTTCGCCAGCGCGGTTCTTCAACTGGGACTTCTCAGCATTAAAATATGGGCATATCCGTGAATTCAGCTCGGTCTGAAACTCATCTGGTGATGGAAAACAATCACATGGTCTCTTCGGCGACACAATACGGCGGCTCACGCCGAAACTTCCTGAAATCGATGCTCGGCGCCCCCGCCGTACTGGGTGCGGCAAATGGAGGCAAGCCCCCGAACATCCTCTTCATCATGTCGGACGATCACGCCGCCCACGCGATCTCCGCCTACGGAAGCCGGATCAACCGCACCCCGAATATCGACCGAATCGGCGCCGAGGGAGTCCGCTTCAACAACTGCTTCTGCACGAACTCCATATGCACTCCGAGCCGTGCCGCGATTCTGACCGGCCAGTACAGCCACAGGAACGGTGTCTACACGCTGAATGACGCTCTCGACGGGACGCGAAACAACGTCGCGAAGGAGTTGCAGCGCGCGGGCTACCAGACTGCCATGATCGGCAAATGGCACCTGAAGAACGACCCGGCCGGGTTCGATTACTGGAACATCCTCCCCGGCCAGGGCGTATACCACAACCCCGAGTTCATCACGGCAGAAGGCCGCAAGAAACATTCCGGTTATGTCTCGGATTTGATCGCGGAATTCAGCCTGGATTGGCTGAAGCGGCGGGACGCGAGCAAGCCGTTCTTCCTCATGTGCCATCACAAAGCTCCGCACCGGCCGTGGGAGCCTCCTGTGAAATATGCGCACCTGTTCGACGGACAAACCATTCCCGAACCCGACAATCTGCTCGATCATTACGAAGGCCGCGCGAAGAGTGTCGCGGCTGTACAGATGAAGGTCGGTACGAACAACACAAAGACCGACCTGAAGGTCGACCGGCCTCCTGACCTGGAAGGAGATGCGCTCCGCCGATGGGCCTACCAGCTTTACATCAAGGATTACCTTCGCTGCGTGCAGAGCGTGGACGACAATGTGGGCCGGCTTCTGGGCTTTCTGGAGGCAGAAAAACTCGCGCGCGATGCAGTTGTCATTTACACGTCAGACCAGGGCTTTTTTCTCGGCGATCACGGCTTCTTCGACAAGCGGCTGATGTACGAAGAGTCGCTTCGGATGCCATTCCTGATCCGATATCCGGCCGCGATCAAACCCGGCTCGGTGAATAACGACATGATCCTGAACATCGACTTCGCGCCGACGTTTCTGGACTTCGCCGGACGTGCCGCGCCGCAGGAAATGCAAGGACGAAGTTTTCGGCCCAATCTCACCGGCCGGACACCGCGCGATTGGCGCAAGGCGATGTATTACCGGTACTGGATGCACAACGATCCGGATCATCACGTGCCGGCGAACTACGGGATTCGAACCAAGGAATACAAGCTCATTTACTACTATGGAAAGCCGCTGGGGAAAACCGGCGCATTCGAGCCTTCAACGGCTGCGGAGTGGGAGTTCTACGACCTTCGCGACGACCCGCGCGAGATGAAGAATCGCTACTCAGATCCCAAGTATCAGTCCATCGTCGCCAAGTTGAAGGTTGAATTAGAGCGGCTTCAGCGCGAATCCGGAGATAGTCCGGCATAACAGGGCCCCCTAAATTTTCACGTAGTTGAACTTCGTGCCCGCTCTTGCCAGGATTTCGCATCTCATGTCAGTGCGCCTGCAAGCGATCATCGGCCCTCACAGCGCGTGTCCCGGTCCATTCCCTCAATGATCTCCAGGGCAACGCGAACCAGCTCCGCGTGCTTAAGAGCGCGCTCGAGATACTCGATCCGCCGATCCGGCGGCAGCTCACAGGCGGAACAGTAAGCCTGCCAGATCGCAGTCCATTGATCGTCGGTCAATTGCCAGATCCCTTATGGGCGCCCGCCGTTTATTGCTCGATCGCGAGCGTCACGATGTTTGCCGTCTGGCCGTCTGCCGTGATCGCAAGGTTCACAACTCCAACCGCTCCGATGTTGCGGGGAAGCGGTCCGAGATTGAGCTGGTCGAGGCCTTCGTAAGTCCCCTGCGCTCCGCAGAACGCCACGGGAAGGTTCACGCCGTTGATTGCGGCGGTGACGGCGCTGGCATGCCGGATGCCCGTGCCATAGAGGACCAGATAGACCGGATCGCCGGGGGCGCTCATGCTGATCGGATTGGGCGAGAAGTCAGATCCTGAGCCGGGCGCCACGGAATTGACCACGGTCTGAGTTCCGTCCGCGTGGGCATAGATAATCTGGCCCGCATAAGGACCTTGCCCGGTCTGGTTGGCGGTGAAAATTCCCGGCGCCGCTCCGGCGATCTCGATCGCGGTGGTGATCGTTCCGCCGCTGGGAACCGTAATCGCCAGGATGGCGAGGCCTGGCGCGGCGCCGGCCGGAATCATGAAGTTGACCTGGTTCGCGGAAGCGAAAGCGCCATAGAGCGGCGCCACGCGATCGGTCCCGGCGCTGTCTGTTACCTTGATCGTCACGCCATCGAGCGAGTCCGGCAAAGGTATTGTGGCTGGAGTGTCGCCCTTCAGACCGGGAATGCCGAAGATGCTGGCGATTTCGTCGGCGGCAAAGCTGGCCGAAAAGCTGGCAGCCGCATTCACAATCGCCGGCAGCGTCGCGGACGTGCCGCCTTTGAAGTTGCTGTCCCCTGAGTAGATCGCCGCGACCGGCCGCCCAAGCACCGTAGCCGCCGCGCTCTCGCCGACCTTTAATGAGGCCTTTCCATTCGCGAGGGTCGCGCTGCCAACAGGAGTATTGGTCGAAGTGTCGACAAACTGCACGTCGCCCGTGGGAATGCCTCCGCCGGAGCCCGCCGGCGCTACCATGGCAGCCAGAACCACCTGGCCGGCATCTAGGGAGAGCGACAGCGTGCTGTTGGAGGCCGCCGGTGAAACCGTAATGGTTATTGACCCGCTTGACGAAGTCCAGATGCTGTCCCCGCTATACTGCGCGGTGATGGTCTGGCTCCCGGCGGCAAGGCTCTTTACGGTAAGTGTAGCCGTGCCGGACACAAGCGAGGCAGAGCCGAGCTGCGTTGGCTGTGAAAACAGCGCCGCCCCGGGCACAAAGAACGTTACCTGGCCGGTAGGCGCTGCAAAGCCCGGAGGCACGGCCGCTGTAGCATTCACTGTGAGCGTCACCGCTTCCCCGTACGCAGGCGACATCGAAGACGCCGTCAAAGTCAGAGAGACGGCCGCGTTCACCGTCTGGGTATATGCCGCCGATGCCGACGACCACGTCC
>Ga0126383_10003414_pt1 | contig 10512 bp, 8 predicted proteins | sample PanSoiMetPlot_35_FD_96882 | JGI IMG/M metagenome (GOLD analysis project Ga0126383, IMG submission 96882) | Tropical forest soil microbial communities from Panama - MetaG Plot_35 | ecosystem: Environmental > Terrestrial > Soil > Tropical forest > Bulk soil | place: Panama | collected 2016-02-17
GAGGAATCGCCGACTTATGACCGACCCGTGAAAAAAGTCACATAATCTTAGTGACATCGTGATTCTCCTCCGCAACTTTCCGGATCGTCTTTTATAAAGGCCGGTGGAGCAACCCGAAGCGAAGGAGAGGACGGCGGGACTAATCGCGAAGATCGCAGCAGCAACTGGGAGGACTGGTTCGGGAGTCTACCCTCGACCCGGCGGGCGAGGTTGTTCGCCAATAAATTTTGCCGCCATTCCTCCGCTTGACCCTGCTGTCGCTCCCTGCTACATTTCACCCCTTTCACGGAGGACGCCGCTATGCGACCTGTGGGAGTCACGTTGATCGCGTCCTTGACCTGGTGCATGGGGGCCTTCTGGGCTATGGTCGGCGTCGCCATTATCGGATTCAGTCATCTCGGCGCGCGCATGCTCTCCGCCATGACCGAAGGCACTTCCTTAGAGCGCTTCACGGTGGGCGTGGGCACCGTGTTTGGCCTCGGCGTCATCCTGCTGGCCCTGTTCTATTTCATCGTGGGCTTCGGCATGTGGAAGCTGAAAAACTGGGCGCGGGTGCTGACCCTGGTTTTCGTCGCCATCGGAGTCCTGCTCGGATTGCGCAGCCTGATCGAGTATCACCAGGTCTTTCGCGTCCTGCGCACCGCAGTGGATGCGACCATCCTGGTTTATCTGCTGCTCCCGGACGTAAGCCGCCTGTTCACCTGAAGCGCAGGGTTGCTCAGATGGGCGGGCGCCCGCCCGTCCGGTCGAGCAAAGCTCGAATTGAGCCGCGAGGCGGCGCCAGAAATAAAGCCTACTGCCCAAGCCGTGCGTGCCCAAGCGCCTGCCTCGTCCCAAAAGGGGCAAGAACTCCTCGCTCAGCCTGGAGGCGCCCGACCCTACGGTTCACCATCAGGATTTGCGACTGCGGGCGATGGCTTCGCGGGCCTCTTTGTCGGCGGTGCGGCGGCGCTCGGTTTCGCGTTTGTCCCAGAGCTGTTTGCCTTTGGCGAGGGCGAGTTCGACCTTGACTCGTCCGTTCTTGAAGTACATGCGAGTGGGGATGAGGGTGAATCCGCGCTGCTGGGTCTTGGCCACCAGCTTGCGCAGCTCTTCTTTATGGACCAGGAGCTTGCGGGTGCGCAGAGGTGCGTGGTTGAAAATGTTGCCGTGCTCGTAAGGTCCGATGTGGCAGTTGAGCAGCCAGAGCTCGCCGTCCTTGATTAAGCCATAGGAATCCTTGAGGTTGGCGCGTCCGGCGCGCACGGACTTGACCTCGGTTCCAGAGAGGGCGATGCCGGTCTCAAATTTTTCCAGCAAGAAATAGTTATGGGAAGCGATCCTATTAACAGCGGCATCTCTTTGCCCGGCTGCGGTAGGGTCGCGGCGCGGGTTCTTCTCCGGATTCGGCTTTGTGGGATGGGCAGATGGACGGGGCATTGCTGTTCATCTTACAGGGGCAACTGCCCAGTACCTAGCATCGAGTACCGAGTACCTAGCCAGGAACGTCGAACGGAGTCGAATACTCACCGTAGAGAAGATAGGCTTTGCTAAAATGGAGACTTGTTGCTCTAGCGTGAAGATGCCACTTGCGATTAACTGCTACCACGGCAGTCACTTCGGCTCCCCACAGGGCTTTGTTATAATCACCCCGCTTACAACCAACTTCGGCGGATATTTTAAGCCCCAGGTGGGGCCAAGCCCGACCTCTGCCGGAGGACTGTCTGCGAGGAGCCTGTGACCAAATCACTGATCCGCCCCGGAGCCTTGTTGCTCTTGGTGGCGCTAGCCACCCTGCCTGCCGCGGCCGACAAGGCTAAGTCGTTGTACGAGAAGGCGAAAGATGCCGAGGCCCGCCAGGACTACGAGCAAGCCTTCGAGTATTACAAGCAGGCCTACGACCTGAAGCCGCGGGACTTGAAATATCGGGCACCCTACGAACGAACCAAGTTTCTGGCAGCCGCCTCGCATGTGCATCGCGGGCAATTGCTGCGCGACGCGGGAAAGCTGGACGAGGCGCTGGCCGAATTTCAGAAGGCGCAGTTGATTGACGCCTCCAGCTTCATTGCCAACCAGGAAGTCAAGCGCACGCAGCAGATGATCGATGAGGCCAAGGGCGCGCCGAGCACGGTGGCGCCGCCTCCGGAAACGCTGCAGAGACGAGTGCTCGAAGCGCCGGGTCCGGTCGAACTGACGAACATCTCGGGTGTGCCCATCACGCTGAAGTTGACCGAAGACACGAAGAACATCTACGAGACGGTGGGCAAGCTGGCGGGGATCAACGTGCTGTTCGATCCCGACTACACTTCGCGGCGGATCAAGATCGAGTTGAACGGGGTTACGCTGGAAGAAGCGCTGGAGATCATCGCGCTGGAGTCGAAGACCTTCTGGCGGCCGGTGACACCGAATACGATTTTTGTGGCCAGCGATACTCCGGCCAAGCGCAAAGACGTCGAGCAGAGCGTCATCAAGACCTTTTACCTGGCAAACCTGTCGCAACCGACCGAACTGCAGGACGTAGTGAACGCGCTGCGGCAGATTCTCGAAATCTCGCGAATTCAGCCTTTGCCGTCGCAGGGCGCGATTGTGGTGCGGGGCACGCCGGATCAGATTGCGCTGGCGGACAAGCTGGTGGGCGATCTCGACAAGGCGAGGCCGGAAGTACTGGTGGAGATCGCGGTGATGCAGGTGAGCAAGAACCGCATGCGGAACCTGGGCGTAAGCCCGCCAACCAGCGCGACGGTGGCATTGCAGAACAACATTACCAACACCACGACCGGCACTAACACTACGACGACCACCACCAACACCAACGGGACCAGCGGCACTCCAAACCAGGTGAACCTGAACCGGTTGGGGAATCTGAACGCGACGGACTTCACCGTAACGATCCCTCCGGCGACGGTGACCGCGATGTTGAGCGACACCAGCACCAAGATCATTCAGAATCCGCAGGTGCGGGCACTTGACGGGCAGAAGGCGACGCTGAAGATCGGGGACCGCGTGCCGGTGGCGACTGGTTCGTTCCAGCCGGGCATCGGCGGTGTGGGCATCAATCCCCTGGTCAACACCCAGTTCCAGTATCTGGATGTGGGCGTGAATATCGATATCACGCCAAAGATTCATGCCGACCGCGAGGTCACACTGAAGGTCACGATGGACGTTTCGGCGGTGACCTCGACGACCAACATCGGCGGCATCAATCAGCCAGTGATCGGGCAGCGCAAAGTGGAGCACGAAATCCGCCTGCGCGAGGGCGAGGTCAACCTGCTGGGCGGGATCCTGGAAGATACACAGACAAAATCCCTGACCGGAATTCCGGGGCTGGCGAACATCCCCATCCTGAAGTGGATGTTTTCGCAGACCAACACCGAGCACAGCGAGAATGAAATTGTGTTTGCGCTGATTCCCCACATTATTCGCGCCCCCGATGTCAGCGAATTGAACCAGCGGGCGGTGGATGTGGGCACGGCGAGCGCGATCGAGTTGCGGCATGCCTCGAGACCGGCGGCCGCCCCAGCCGCTCCCACCACACCCGCGCCGACCTCTCCTCCGCCGGTTCCGCAATCGGCGCCGCCGGCTTCTCAGGGCGCACCCGGGGGAGGGGCGAGTTTCGCATTTGATCCGCCAAGCTTGATCCAGGCGCCGGGCTCGACTTTCTCGATCAATGTGACGCTCAGCGGGGCGCAGAACGTTTATTCCGTGCCTCTGCAGGTGAGTTACGACCCGAAAATCCTGCAGGTGGTGAACGTGTCGAATGGAGGGCTGCTGTCGCAGGATGGGCAAGCGGTGGCCCTGGTGCACCGCGATGACGATCAGGCGGGCGCGCTGCAGATTACGGCGACCCGGCCTCCGGGAGCGGGAGGAGTCTCGGGGCAGGGAACCGTCGTAACCCTGACCTTCCTGGCTAAGTCTGCAGGGCAGTCGAGCATTACAATCTCTAAAGGCGGGGCGCTTGATCCGAACCAGCAGCGGTTGCCGGTGGCGGGAGCGGTGGCGACCATTACCGTGCAGTGAGGCCTGGAGATTGATGAGTCTCGATTCTTGATGGAGGTCAAAAGCGACGATTCTAAGCGCAGAGTTGCTTAGGGCGCGAAGAGAGGCTTGAAAGGTTTTGGTATGAGGTGGAGATCCAGGGCGGGCGGATTCACGCTGATCGAGCTGATTGTGGCGACGGCGATTCTGGTGATCCTGACCGGCCTGGCGGTCCCCATGGCGCGGATTTCGATCAAGCGCGAGAAAGAGCACGAGCTGCGGGCGGCGTTGTGGGAGATGCGGGACGCGATTGATCGCTACAAAGATGCCGCCGACCGGGGGGCGTTTCAGACCAAGGTGGGTTCCGAAGGCTATCCTCCCGATCTCGACACGCTGGTGAAAGGCGTGGATGTGGGGGGAAAGAAACTGCGCTTTCTGCGCAGGATCCCTAACGACCCGATGACGAACTCGACCGACTGGGGGCTGCGGGCGATGAAGGACGATCCGGATTCGGACTCCTGGGGCGGCGACAATGTGTTTGACGTTTACACCAAGTCGCAAGGCGACGCCCTGGACGGCACCAAGTACAAGGATTGGTAATGGCAGGCGGGGAAAAGAAAAAGGCCCGGGGATTTACCCTCATCGAGTTGATGATCGTGATCAGCATCCTGCTGATCCTGATTGCGATTGCCATTCCTGCCTACAACCGGTCGATCCTGCGGGCGAAAGAGTCGGTATTGAAGCAGGATCTGTTTCAGCTGAACTCGCTCATCTCGCAATACACCCTCGACAAGCAGAAGGCGCCGCAGTCGCTGGAAGACCTGGTAACCGCGGGATATCTGAAGAAGCTGCCGGTGGATCCCATGACGGGCACGGCGGACTGGGTGGCGGAGCAGGAAGATGTGACGCTGTCGCTCGATCAGCAGGACCCGGGGATCAGTTCTGTGCACAGCGGGTCGACGCAAATCTCCACCCAGGGGGATGCGTACAACACGTGGCAATAGTACCGAGTTAACCCATGTGAGGCGAGCTACGTGGAGTATTACGGAGCAGGCGCGATCCTCTGTACCGGGTTGTTCGCGGGGGCGGCGGCGTACATCACGCTGGTCGAGCATCCGGCGCGGATGCAGTGCGGCACGGTGCTGGCAGCGACCGAGTTTGTTCCAAGTTACCGGCGGGCGACGGTGATGCAAGCCTCGCTGGCGGCGATCGCGTTGGCTGCGGCGCTGCTTGCGTGGCGAGCGAGCGGGGTTGTGGCTTGGCTGGTGGGCGGCTGCGTCATCGGTTCGGTCATTCCCTTCACTCTGCTTTTCATTCTTCCCACCAACAAGAAGATTTTGGCTCTGGATCCAGGTTCGGATCAGACACGAGCGCTGCTGATCCGGTGGGGACGTTTGCATGCGGTGCGGACAGTCTTCAGCCTGACCGGGTTCGTCATCTTTCTGCTGGCGCCCTCGAGCGGTGAGTCCGTGGCTCGAGCGCGGGAGGCGGTCCTGCGGCAGGATCTGTTTCAGCTAAGCTCGCTCCTCTCGCAATACACCCTCGACAAGCAGAAGGCGCCGCAGTCCCTGGAAGACCTGGTAACTGCGGGATATCTGAAGGAGCTGCCGGTGGATCCCATGGCGAGCACGGTGGATTGGGTGGCGGAGCAGGAAGATGTGACGCTGTCGCTCGATCAGCAGGACCCGGGGATCAGTTCTGTGCACAGGTGCTTCGACGCAGATTGGAACCGACGGGCGAGAGTACAACCAGTAGTGAACCCTCCCTGTTAGGCCCGTGTGAGGCAGGTTGGGTCGCGTACTGCGGAGACGTTCGGTGCTTCACTCTTCCCGCCGACAAGAGCTGCTGGATCCGCGGTGGATTGCGGAGACCCGGGAGCTTGGCCTCCGCCAAAGCCCACGCGGGTGTTATTCGCGTGGGTTCTCGCCGCTCGCGCGGTGGTCAGATGAATTCCATCGCTTAGGGCGACCGGGTCTGGAGCGGGGAAACGTGGCGCGGGCGACCTCTCCAGCGCGAAACGGCAGCTTTCTTGCGATCCGCCTCCCTGCGATTGAACCTTTTTCGCTCCTTCACGTACCATCTACTCATGCCGGTTGAAACGGAATTCTCTCCCTCTACCTATACGCCGATCCGTGCGCCGCGGGGCACCTCGATTTCCTGCAAAAGTTGGCAGCAGGAAGCGGCCATGCGCATGCTCATGAACAATCTGGACGAAGAAGTGGGCGAGCGGCCCCGCGATCTGGTGGTTTACGGGGGCACGGGGCGGGCGGCGCGGAGTTGGGAGGCGTATCACGCGATCGTGGGGTCGCTGAAGTCGCTGGCGAATGATGAGACGCTGCTGGTGCAATCGGGCAAGCCCGTGGGCATGTTCAAGACGCACGAATACGCGCCACGAGTGTTGATCGCCAATTCGAACCTGGTGGGCCATTGGTCGAACTGGGAGAAGTTCAACGAACTGGAGCGCGCCGGCCTGATGATGTACGGCCAGATGACGGCGGGTTCGTGGATTTACATCGGCTCGCAGGGCATCGTGCAGGGGACCTTCGAGACGTTTTCCTCAGCAGGAGAAAAACATTTTGGCGGAGATCTTGCCGGGAAACTGATTGTTTCCGGCGGCATGGGCGGCATGGGTGGAGCGCAACCCCTCGCGGCAACCATGACGGGCGCGGCGTTCTTGGGAATCGATGTCGATGCCGAGCGCATCAAGAAGCGGCTGAAAACAGGCTACTGCGACTTCATGGTGACCACGCTCGATGAGGCGCTGCGCATCCTGAAGAACGCGGTGCGCAAGAAAGAGAATGTGTCTGTCGGATTAGTCGCGAATTGCGCAGACATTATTCCCGAACTGGCGGAGCGCGGGGTGGTGCCCGACATCCTGACCGATCAGACGTCGGCCCACGATCCGCTGAACGGGTATGTGCCGAACGGGATGACGCTCGACGAGGCACTGGCCCTGCGCCAGCGCGATCCGAAAGCGTATGCAGAGAAGTCGCTCGACGCGATGGCGCGGCACGTGGAAGGCATGCTACGGCTGCAGAAGATGGGATCGGTGACATTCGATTATGGCAACAACATCCGGACGTTTGCCTTTCAGCGCGGAGTGAAGAACGCGTACGATTTTCCAGGATTCGTGCCCGCCTATATTCGTCCGTTGTTCTGCGAAGGGCGCGGGCCTTTCCGCTGGGCGGCGCTGTCGGGTGAAGCGGCAGATATTCACACCACAGATGAGCTGGTGCTGGAATTGTTTCCCGAGAACCGGATTCTGCGGCGCTGGATCGAGCTGGCGCGCAAGCGCATCAAGTTCCAGGGACTGCCGGCGCGGATCTGCTGGCTGGGATACGGCGAGCGCGCGCAGTTCGGGCTGGCGATCAACGACCTGGTCAAAAAGGGCAGGATCAAGGCGCCGGTCGTGATCGGGCGCGATCATCTCGACTGCGGCTCGGTGGCGTCTCCCTTCCGCGAAACCGAAAGCATGAAAGATGGTTCGGACGCGGTGGCCGATTGGCCCATCCTGAACGCGCTGCTCAATACCGCCGCGGGAGCGTCATGGGTCTCGGTCCATAACGGTGGCGGGGTGGGAATTGGCTACTCGCTGCATGCTGGACAGGTCACAGTGGCGGACGGCACGGAAATGATGGCCAAGCGCATTGAGCGCGTGCTGACGACCGACCCGGGGATGGGCGTGATCCGGCACGTAGATGCGGGATATGAGGAGGCGAAGAAGTTTGCCAGGAAGAAAGGTGTGAAAGTGCCGATGAAGTAGCTGTCAGCCGTCGGCATTCAGCTGAGAGATGCAGTGGTACGCCTAAGCCTGAGAGGGCGGATTCGCGCCGCCCTGAAGCTTTCTTCCGGAAGGCTGCGCATGAAGCGTAATTCAAGAACTGTCGAACTGCGCCCGACCGGAGGAGGTAGGGCGCCCGTCCCCATCTCCGTGCTGCTGCTGGTCAACATCGGCCAGCTGCTGACCCTGCGCTCGGTCAAGTCCGGTCCGCGGCGGGGACACGATCTCGGCGAGCTTGGCATCATTGAAGACGGGGCGGTGTTGTGTGTCGGCGGAAGGATCGTTTCCGTCGGCAAGACAAACGAAGCCGTGCGCGATCCGTGGTTCAAGAAGAATCGCAAGAACCTGGTTGAGATTGACTGCGGAGGGCAGGTTGTCCTTCCAGGATTTGTCGACTCGCACACCCATCCGGTGTTCGCCACGCCCCGGCTGGTGGATTTTGAGCAGCGCATTGCGGGTGCGACCTACGAACAGATTGCAGAAGCCGGGGGAGGAATTCGTTCGAGCTTGGAGGGCGTACGCAAAGCACCCAAGCAGGCGCTGGCGGAAAAGGTGCTCGATGCGCTGCGCGAGATGGCGGATCAGGGCACAACCACAGTCGAGGCCAAGTCGGGCTACGGGCTCTCGCTGGCCGCGGAGGTGAAATCGCTGGAGGCAATCCGCGCGGCCGCGCTGCGCTGGCCGGGAACCTTGGTTTCGACGCTGCTGGCAGCGCACGTGGTTCCTCCCGAGTTTCACGAGCGCGGTGACGCTTATGTCCGTGTGATTTGCGACGAGATGATTCCGCAGGTGGCCAGGCGCAAGCTGGCGCATTTCGTGGATGTGTTCACCGAGCGAGGCGCGTTTTCGTCAGACCAGACCCAGCAAGTTTTTTCGTCAGCGGCGAAGCATGGCCTAGGTGTGCGGGCGCATGTCTGCCAGCTGAGTCGGACGGCAATTGCTCCCCTGCTAGGTTTTAATCCAGCCTCGTTTGATCACATGGATCATGTGGATGACAGCGAACTTGCGGAGCTGGCGGCACGGGAGACGGTAGCCACACTGGTGCCGGGAGCGAACTATTTTCTGGGTCTCGAGAAGTATCCTCCAGCGCGCAAGCTGATCGAAGCCGGCGTGGCGGTGGCGCTGGCGACTGACTACAATCCGGGATCGTCGCCCACGGCCAGCATGCCATTCGTGTTGTCGCTGGCCTGCACGCACATGAAGATGTGTCCGGCGGAAACGATAGCGGCAGCGACCATCAACGGCGCGTGGGCACTGCGTTTGCAGAATCGCAAGGGCTCGATCGAACCGGGCAAAGATGCCGATCTGGCGGTGTTTGAAGCGGAAGATTACCGGGAAATTCCTTACTGGTTTGCCTGCAACCGCTGCGTGATGACGGTGCTGAATGGAAGCGCGCGGATGGCGCAAGGGCAAGATTGAGCGAATCAGGCGAGGTTGCTATAATTCGTGTGTCGCAAACGCTCCCAGTGTTTTGACTGCTCTTCTGATCGCCTTCCCGCGACAGCCCAGCGCATTGACGGCAGGAGGGAAGGTGTGAGCTGGAATGTGGCCAGGTAGCTCAGGTGGTAGAGCGCAGCCCTGAAAAGGCTGGCGTCGGCGGTTCAACTCCGTCCCTGGCCACCATCTTTTCAAGACTTTAGCCATCCTCACCGGTTTTCCCTAATATGGGTTGCAACCCACGATAACGACAAAGTCATGGTGGCTGGCCGCCGGGCAGGGTTCGGAAATCTTTTCCTCGGTCACCTCTCTTAGGCGGTTGCTCCAAGTAAAACACGAGCAATGAACGACGGTACGCCTTCGCCATTTTCAGGAGTAACGGTCTGGAGGGTTCTTCCTCACCCTTCTCAAGAGCCTCGAGGCGCTCGGCAGGGGGTACGCCGTGAGCTTCCTTGAGTTCAAGCGCGTGAGCGGCCGCGTCAAGTGACAATCCTGCGGTCCTTCGTGCCCAATCGAGAGTGTCTGGAATTGACCGCCGGCATGCGGTAATGATTCCAACCGCTATGTCTTCAGGTATGCTATTAATGCCCGCTAACCAGTTTGGGACTTTAAGTGACCGTCGCCGCCTCGGTGGCTGTCTCGATTGGGGGAATGCTGAGCGACCCCGCAATTCTGGGGTTCCTTCTCATGAACTCAATCAGCAAGAACGTACGCGTCTGGTGTGGGGTAGCGTCGCTGCAAACCGGTGTTTTATCAAGCGCTGTTTTTAATGACAGTCAAGCGGCGCATCGAATCTCATTTACCGACCAGTACGTTCGCGCTTCAATTCCTCACTGTTCGCCGGGGTAGTAAGGTCCTCCCTGGCCCAAATCCGAAAGCGAACACACCTCCTCTTTGGAGAATTCCGGCACACTTCCTGCGCACGATACCCAATGTTGAGGGCATCTCGGCGGTTGCCATGGACTGATGGAATGTCAGTGGGAGTTCCTTCATCTTCGTCGCTGGCATTCCAAGACGGCGCGCCAATTTACATCCCAGTTGCCAAGGCTAGGATTCCAGCAGCGCCCGTAGCTTGTGAGCGTATCTGCGGCTCGAGGTGACCACCGTTCCTTCTGCCAGTACGATGTCGTAAACCCCATCGAACATCGGGCGAATCTCGCTAATGCAGGCACCGTTCACGATGGCCGATTTCCGCACGCGGATGAAGCGGTGTGGCGCCAGCTTCTCTTCCAGGTGTGCCAGGGTTTCCCGCAACAAGTGACTGTCGCTGGCGGTGTGTATGCAGGCATAGTTTCCCGTGGCTTCGATCCACAAAACGTTGGAAACGGGAACAAAGAAAA
>Ga0126383_10003415_pt1 | contig 10511 bp, 8 predicted proteins | sample PanSoiMetPlot_35_FD_96882 | JGI IMG/M metagenome (GOLD analysis project Ga0126383, IMG submission 96882) | Tropical forest soil microbial communities from Panama - MetaG Plot_35 | ecosystem: Environmental > Terrestrial > Soil > Tropical forest > Bulk soil | place: Panama | collected 2016-02-17
AAGCGTGGAATAGAAAGAAGCGGGTACACTGGGTGGTGAACCGGAAGGGAAGAGGATGGCGGTGAAACCGGGAAAGAAGGCAGGGAGGAAGCTGGACCCAAAGATCCTGATTTTTGATGTCGATGGCGTGCTGGTGGATGTGCGCGAGAGCTACTGGCGTTCAGGGCTCCAAACGGTGCGGGAACTGACAGGCAAGAAGCCCACGTGGAAGGAGCTTTATGAACGGAAGCGGAAGCCGGGCAACAACGATGACTGGAGAATGGTAGCGCGCTGGGCGACGACGCTAGGCGTGCCGACGAGCTACGAGGAAGCGCGGGTGGCGTTTCAGCCGTTTTATTGGGGCAGGGACGGGAAGCCGGGCAACGTGACGAAGGAGAAACTGCTGGTTACGCCCAAACTGATCGAGAAATGGGGCAAAGGGCGGGAATTGAACCTGTTCACGGGGAGGACCAGGCAGGAGTTCGCCTACACGTTTGACCGCTGGCCGGCGGCGAAATTGTTCCGGACGATCGTGACGATGGACGATGCGAAGAAAAAGCCGCATCCGGAAGGGCTGCGGATTATCCTGGATGGGCGGGACCGAGCGACGGCGCTGTACGTCGGGGATAACATTGATGACGCGCTGGCGGCGAAGGCGGCGGGCGTACCGTTCCTGGCGATTCTTTCGAAGAAGGAACCGGACTACCGTCAGCGGGCGAAGAAGTTCCGCGAACTCGGAGCTTTGGGGCTGCTCGAACGGGCGAGAGATTTGAAGGATTGGCTCGAATAGGGTGCGGAGCCCGAACGCGCTCACGGCTTCCGGATCTCCCCGCTGCCGCGCTCCGAGGAGGCCATCCTTCGCTTGCCGGCGGCAGCCGGTGTCGGAACGGAAGATTCGCCTAGACGCTCGAGGCAGCCCTTACAGGAGAAAGCGAATCTTAAGAATGTGCCCCAGAGAGCAAGGCGGAACCTCCGGCCAGTGGCGAGGGAAGGCCATTCGGGATAGTCTTGTAGCTCCAGCCAGAGGAAGGTTACGAATATGAGGCAATTTGGCAGGGCCGTAGTCGTAAGCGGAGCGTGCCTGGTCTGCGCCTGGGCCGCGAAGGCGCAAGCGCCGCCGGGGCCACTCGCAGCTCCTCCATCGGAAGTGAGTTCTACGAATGCGCCGGCTCCTCCGGCGATTCCCAAAAAGCCGGAAGCGAGGCCGCGCCCCAACATACTGGGGGACTGGCAGTTCAACAAGGATGACAGCGACGACGCGCGGCAGAAGTTGAAGAATTCGCGAGAGGCCGACAACTCGAACCGTGGCAGCAACACTGGCGGCTATGGCGGGCCACGGATGGGCGGAGGATGGCCGGGTGGTCCGATGGGCGGAGGCCCGTACGGCGGTGGCGGATACCCGCAGAGCAGCGGGGGATCCGGCGACTACGACCGCTTGGGCGACTTGGTGAACCCCCCGCACGAATTGCGGCTCAGCCAGAAGTATGACAAGGATCCGGAAGTCCAAATGATCGACGACCGCGAGCACAAGCGCGCATTTTTCACCGACGGGCGCAAGCTGGAAAAGTCGAAAGATCCGGCGTACGAGGAAATTGCAGCACACTGGGACGGAAGCAAGCTGGTGACCGACGAGAAGGCGTCGCACAACGGAAAAATGAGCCGCATGTTCGAGGTGTCGCCGGATGGGAAGCAGCTGTGGGAGACGGTGCACATCACCGATAGCAAGGGGAATCATCCGGTAACGGTGCGGTATGTGTACGACGCGGTGGACAAAGCGCAGCTGATCCGGTGAGTTCAAGGAAGTAAAGGATGTCGAGGCTCGTCAGTGAGGACTGGCCGACGTCGCGGCCTCGGAGCCGGAGAGATGCTGAAGCGTCTCGGTGCGGAGCTGTTTGGCGCGCTGCCCGGCGGGGCTGTCGGGATCGAGGCGAATGTAGGCATCGAGGTTGTCGAGGAGCGCGGGGTAGTCTTTTTGCTGCAGGTGGATGACCGCCAGCAGACGGTAGATCACCGGCTGCTGCGGGGCTGCCGAGCGCGCCTGTTCCGCGGCCGCGAGAGCGGGTTCGAGATGCCCGCGAGACAGTTCGAGTTCCCCCAGTGCGAAGAGTCCTGGCCATGAGGTGGGGTTCAAGGCGAGTCCCGCGCGAAGGAGTTCCTCGCCGCGGGGAATTTCTCCCCGCTGGATCTCGAGTGTGCCGAGTGCGATCGCCGCGTCGGGGAATTTCTGCCGGCTGAGCTCGAGAGATTTGCGAAAGCTCTTTTCTGCTTCGGCGGAATTCTGCAACGCAAGGTAGGCCAGGCCGGCCTGGTAAAGGGCCTCGTAATAGGCGGGAGCTTTCGAGATGGCCGACTGGAAATCGACGAGGGCCGACTGCGGATTCTTGTCGACATTGAGTTTTTTCCTGCCGGAGGCGAGAAGATCGCGCGCGTCCTGAGGGATCGACAGGTCGCGCGCCGAGATGGTCGACGCCGCGGGAAGTTGTTGGGGAGAGGGATGCGCAGTTTTGAGAGTTACCGAAAGACCGCGCTCGGAACCGAGGCTGAGATCGACGCGAAGTTCGGCCGGATCAAACCCGACGGCTTCGGTTCTGAGGATAAAGCGGCCTGGACGCAGCCCCCCGAATGCGAATTCGCCCGAGTCGGACGAGTAAGTTTGCTGGAGCAGGGTTCCGCCATCATCCGTAAGACGTACGACGGCGCGGGCGATATGCTGGCTTTCCGCCTCAGAAGAGACGGTTCCGGAGAGGCTAACGGCAAAGCTGTTGGAAGACTGCGCGCATCCTGGGGCTGGAAGGGCAAAACAAAGGACGAGCCACACACCCAGGAAGAAGTCGATCCGACCCATCGACCACCTCCGCCAAATTTTTTGAACCACCACTCGTACCACAGGGCAATGGCGGGATTGTAGCAGCGGACCGGAAGGAAGCAACGGGAGATTTTGCGAAAGAGTCCACCGACGCACCCCTTCGCTTGGCAGGCAGAAGAAGCGCGACCACACCGGCGTGGGTTGCTAGGGATGGAGCGAAACTTTACCGAGGGCTTGCTCGAGGTCGGCGATGAGGTCGGAGGTGGCTTCGAGCCCGATGTTGAGGCGTACGACGCGATGGTCATAGGCGGGCCGGCCGGGCCTGTGGCGCATTTGATAGGCCACGGCGAGGCTGGCGACGCCGCCCCAACTGTAGCCCACGCGAAACAGCTTGAGGGCATCGACGAAGGCGTGAACCTGCTCCGGCGCGGGGCCGGGTTTAAAGACCAGCGAGAAAACGCCGGACGAGCCGAGGAAATCGCGTTTCCAGAACTCGTGGCCGGGGCAGGATTCGAGCGCGGGGTGGAGGACGCGTTCAATTTCAGGGCGTGAGGCGAGCCACCTGGCAATGGCGAGCGCCGAGGATTCGATGGCTGCGAGGCGGACGGCGAGGGTCTGCAGTCCGCGGAGGGCGAGGCTGCAGTCGTCGGGAGAGACGGCGCAGCCGATGAGCTGCTGGGCCGAGCCGACGCGCTGGTAGAGCGAGTCGTCGCGGACGGTGACGGAGCCAAGAAGAACATCGCTGTGGCCGCCGATGTACTTGGTGAGCGCCTGCATAGTAACGTCGACGCCGTGAGAGAAGGCGTCGAGAAGAACTCCCGCGGACCAGGTGTTGTCGAGCACCACGAAGACGTTGCGGGAATGGGCCGCGGCGACGATGGCGGGAAGGTCCTGAACTTCCATAGTGATGGATCCGGGGCTTTCGCACCAGACGAGCCGGGTGTTTTGTTGGATGAGGGATGAGATTCCGGCGCCGACGGAAGGGTCGTAAAAATCGGTGGACACGCCGAAGCGCGAGAGGAGACGCGTAGCGAGTTTGCGGTTGGGGTAGTAGACGCTCGCAGGAAGCAGAATATGGTCCCCGGTCTCGAGGAGGGCGAAATTGATGAGGGAGATGGCGGCCTGGCCTCCGGGCGTGAGGATCGTGCGGTAGCCGGACTCGAGTTCGCAGACACGTGCGGCGAGTTCGAGGACGGTGGGAGTGCCGTAGAGACCATACGTGTAGCCGACGCGCCACTGGTCCCAGGTGTCGTTCGCGACAGACGCGGACGGGAAAAGAGTCGTGGAGCCGCGAAAGGTGGGCGAGGCGAGAGAGCGGTAGCCTGGAGGGATTTTGGCGTCGGAGTGGATGAGTCTGGTCTTCCAGCTTTTGCTCATGTGGGCCTCGGTCGAGCGTGAACGTCGGCAGTTGACGAGGAATTATAACGGGGTTGGGCTCGGTTGAGATGCCGTCGACAGGCCCGCGGGAACGCCGCATTGGGGCGCAACGAGTCTCGGCGCAGGGCGTCTGTTCGGCAAAAACCCTGCTTCGCAGGAGCCCGCAAGACTCTCGAGCCTTCAGGCGGGCGAGGACGTCAAAGAAGTCTCTAGAAGGACCGGAAAAACCGGCAGTGATGGGAGGAGAAAATTGACAGGGAAATCGGCGAAGGCGTTGTGGGTTCTGTTGGTTTTGTTGCTGTTGGCGGTTGGGATTCCCGAATCTCTGGTGGCGCAGAGGGAGCCGGCGCACACGGCGCCTGCTGCGGCGGCGACGAAGGTGGATATTCCGATACCGGATATTCCCTACACGAAATTTGTGCTGGCGAACGGGTTGACCGTGCTCGTGAACGAGGACCACAAGGCCCCGATCGTGGCGGTGAACACCTGGTATCACGTGGGATCGAAGAATGAGAAGCCCGGGAAGACCGGATTCGCGCACCTGTTTGAACATCTGATGTTCAGCGGCAGCGACAACTTCAACTACACCTATATCAACGCGATGGAGAAGATCGGGGCCACCAACCTGAACGGCACGACGAACAACGACCGCACGAATTATTTCGAGAATGTGCCGACGTCGATGCTGGATTACGTGCTGTTTGCCGAGAGCGACCGCATGGGGCATTTGCTGGGCGTGCTCGACCAGAAGAAGCTCGACCTGCAGCGCGGGGTGGTGCAGAACGAAAAAAGACAGGGCGAGAACCAGCCGTACGGCGTCACCGAGGAATTGATTACCGAGAACACCTATCCGGCGGGGCACCCGTATTCGTGGACCGTGATCGGATCGATGAAGGACCTGGACGCGGCGTCCATGAGCGACGTGCAGGAGTGGTTCAAGACGTACTACGGTCCGAACAACGTAACCTTGGTGCTTTCGGGGGATATTACGCCGGCCGTGGCGAAGGAAAAGGTCGAAAAATACTACGGCGAGATTCCCGCGGGACCGCCGATCGCGAAGCAACAAGTGTGGATTGCGAAGCGCACGGGTACGCACCGGGGCTGGGTGCAGGACCGCGTGCCTCAAGCGCGGCTCTATCGGGTATGGAACGTGCCGGAATATGGTTCGCCGGAGGAGGCGCAGTTGGACCTGGCGGCGCAGATCCTTGGCCGCGGAAAAACCTCGCGTTTGTACAAGCGACTCGTCTACAAGGATCAGATTGCGACGAGCGCGACGGCAACGAATGACACGAACGAAATCGCCGGTCAATTTGATTTAACGCTGACCGCGAATCCCGGCGGCGACCTGAGGCGCGTGGAGAAAGAAGCGGACGAGGAGTTGCAAAGCTTTCTGAAGAACGGTCCGAGCGAGACGGAACTGCAGCTGGCCAAGACGCAGATTCTCGGCAACTATGCGCGGATTGGGGAACGCATTGGCGGCTTTGGCGGGAAGAGTGACTTGCTGGCACGATGCCAGACGTATACCGGCAACCCGGACTGCTACCAGGACTACTTGAAGTGGGTGAAGGCCGCGACCCCCGAGAGCGTCAAGAAGGCGGCGAATGACTGGTTGAGTGAGGGAGACTACGTCCTCGAAGTGCAGCCGTATCCGACGACCTTCAAGACGGACGCGAAGCTCGACCGGTCGAAGGAGCCGGCCACGGGCAGCCCGATGTCGTTGAAGCTCCCCCCGATGCAAAAGGCGACGCTCGCCAACGGGCTGAAGGTCGTGATGGCCGAGCGGCATTCGGCGCCGGTTGTAAACTTCAGCTTGCTGGTCGAGAGCGGATATTCGGCGGATCCTCCAAGCGATCCTGGCACCGCGAGCTTCGAACAGCGGATGCTGGAGGAGGGGACACCGACGCGCGACTCGCTGAAAATTGGCGAGGAGTTGGAATCGTTGAGCGCGAATTTCAATGCCAGCGCCAATCTGGATTGGGCGGTGGTCAGCTTGAACACGCTGAAGGCGACGATGGACCCGGCGCTTGAAATTTACGCCGACCTGATTCTGCATCCGGCGTTTCCCCAGAAGGAGTTTGACCGGCTGCAGAAGGAGCGCATCGCGGCGATACAGCGGGAGAAAGTCACACCGCAGTCGATGGCTTTGCGGGTGGTGCCGACGCTGCTCTATGGAAAAGGGCACCCATACGCAGTGCCATTCACCGGGACGGGCACAGAGGCCAGTGTCAAAAAGATGACGCGCGAGGACCTGGCCAGGTTCCATGAGACATGGTTCAAACCGAACAACGCGACACTGTTGGTTGTGGGCGATACGACGCTCAACGAGCTGAAGCCAAAGCTCGAGAAGCTTTTTGCAACCTGGAAGCCGGGCGAGGTTCCCGAGCGCGCCGTCCCGCGCGTGGCCGAGCCGGAAAGGTCGGTCGTCTATCTGGTTGACCGGCCGGGATCGGGGCAGAGCGTAATTTTTGGGGCGCAACTCGCGCCGCCACGGAATGATCCGGATGCCGTTGACCTGCAACTGGTGAACGACATTTTTGGCGGGAAATTCAGCTCGCGCATCAATATGAATCTGCGCGAGGACAAGCACTGGTCCTATGGCGTGTTCAGCGTGCTGCCGGCGGCGCGGGGACAACGCCCGTACATCAGCGTCTCTGCGGTGCAGACGGACAAAACGAAGGAGTCGATCGAGGAATTGGCGAAGGAGTACCGCGATATCGTGGGACCGAAGCCCATTACCGAGAAGGAAGTGAAGGACGAGCAGGACAACGCCACGCTCGGGTTGCCGGGCACGTTTGAAACCGTGCAACAGCTCGGCAGCGCCTACGGCACGATTCTCGAATACGGCTTGCCGGAGGATTACTACAACACGTTTACGCAGAAGGCCCTGGCGCTGACGCCAGCGAGCGCCAACGAGACCGCGAAGAAATATATTTTGCCGGGCCAGCTGGTTTGGGTGGTGGTGGGCGATATGAGCAAGGTAGAAGCGGGGATCCGCGACCTGAACCTCGGCGAGGTCCACAAGATCGACGCGGATGGCAATCCGGTGAAGTGAACAGGCCCTGTCGTTCAGGGCTGCTAGACGCCAATCCGCTTGACGACAGCGAATGCCGTTAAACGCTCGCAAGGAGTATTTCGTCCTGAAGGGCCTTTGGCATAGAGGGAAACCCGCGCTCGCCTTGCGGACCATTGGCCTTCGAGGGGCGCGATCCTCGAGCCGCATCCGCTGCCCCGATCCCCGCAAATGCCGTTACGCGAAACGGACCACGGCACCTTGGCCGTGGATTTCGGAAGGATTTGGCTGCGTTGACGGAGATTGGGCCGGATGCTATAAATGATAATTCTGTGAGGCAGCGCATAGGGCCACAGTACGCTCCTACCGGGGTCTGGGAGACAGCGTGGCTGCCTACCCTGAATTGATAGGCGAAACAACCCAATGCCAGACGTAGTTCACCAAATCGGCGAACTGTTCCTCCGGGCTGTGCCCGTGGCGCTGATCGTTCTGATTTTCTATTTGGTTCTGCGGTCTTTCTTTTTCCGCCCCATTCTGAAAGTGATGGCCGAACGCGAAACGCGCACCATCGGCGCGCAAAAGGCCGCCGAAGCCGCTCAGGCAGCCGCAAGGGAAAGAGTAAAGCAGTACCAAGAAGCGTTGAAGCACGCGAAGGCCAAGGTCTACCAGGAGCAGGAAGCCGAGAGGAAGAAGCTGCTGGATGAACGCGCGGCGATGTTGAAGGAAACGCGGACGAAAGCGACGGAGGAAGTGGGAATGGCCAAGGGGCGGGTGGCACGGGAAGTTCGAGAGGCCGCAAAGGAAATCGAAGTGAAGGCCGTGGAACTGGCGAGGGAAATAGCGGGGCGCGTGCTGCGGGTGCCTCCGGCGCCGGGCGGTCCGGCAAACGAGGCTCGATGAAGCAAAGGATCGGACCCTGGCTGGCACTGGCGGTGCCGCTCGTGCTGTTGTGTACCGCGATTACGGCGAGCGCGGCTGAACAGGGCGAAGGTCACACCGAGCAAACCCTTCAGATCATTTTCAGGTGGATGCATTTCCTGCTTGTGGCCGGATTGGTGTATTGGGTCTTCGCGAAGGTGTTGCCGCCTGTCTTTCGAAGGAACGCCGACAATATCAGCGCCGCAATCACCAAGGCCACCCGAGCGAAAGCCGAGGCGGAGAGGCAATTGAAGGACGCCGAGCGCAGGCTGGCGGGGTTGGAGCAAGAGATCGAGCGCTTCCGCAGCGAAGCGCGGGCCCAGGCGGCGGCGGAGTTCGACCGGCTGCGCGCGATGGCGCGGAACGACGTCGAAAAGATTAGACTGGCAGCCAAGGCCGAGATTGAAGCCGCGGAGCGTGCCGCGAGAGTGGAGTTGAAGGCCCTGGCGGCGAAGATGGCAGTGGACCGCGCGGAGTCTTTGGTGACAAAACAGATGACACCGACCCTCCAGGAGGCGATGATCAATCGCTTCGTCGAGAGTCTTGAGGGGAGACCGAATTGAAGTCGGTGAGCCTGCAATATGCGAATGCGTTGGCGGACGTCGCGCTCGAACAGGGAGCGGCGGAGCCCGTGCGCAAGCAATTGGCCGAGTTCGTCGCGATGTACGAGGAATCGGCGGAATTGCGGAACTTTCTGGGCAGCCCGGCGGTCACCCGGGAAACAAAACAGACCGTGATCGAAAAGTTGGGAACGCGTGTGGGGGCCAGCAAGATTATACGGAATTTTCTGTTTGTGGTGATTGACAACCGCCGGACTCAGGTTTTGCCGGAGATTCTCGAAGCGTTCGAGCGCGTGCTGCGGCAGCGGCAGGGTGTGGTGGAAGCGGAAGTGGCCTCGCCGGCGGAGATGAACGAAAGACAGAAATCCGGGCTGCTGAAGACGCTCGAGCAGATGACCGGAAAGAAGATTCAGGCGAAGTATTCGCTCGAGCCGGAGCTGCTGGGCGGGGCGGTGGTGCGGATTGGGGACACCATTTACGATGGATCGGTGCGGGCTCAGTTGAACCAGTTGCGCTCGCGGCTAGCGGCGGAATAGATGTAGAAGCTCAAGATCGGACGCAAACCAGGTTCTTCCGCGAACTGTCTCGTGCCGCCCGGAGAGCATCAGTGGAGGGGGAACAGAGGGTCAGGGAACGGAGCAGGTATGGCACACATCAAGACGGATGAAATCAGCAAAATTCTGCGCGAGCAGATCGCGAATTATGAGCAGACGGTCTCGGTGGACGAGGTCGGTTCGGTCATCAGCGTGGGTGACGGAATCGCGCGCATCCACGGGCTCGAAAAAGTCATGTACGGGGAGATGCTGGCGTTTCCCCAAGAAGTGTTTGGAATTGCGCTGAACCTCGAAGAAGAGGAAGTAGGCGCGGTGCTGCTCGGCGAGTCGAGGGAATTGAAAGAAGGCGACACGGTCCGTCGCACGAGCACGATCATGTCCGTTCCGGTCGGAGAAGAACTGATCGGACGCGTCTTGAATCCGCTGGGGGCGCCCGAGGACGACAAAGGTCCGATCGCGGCCAAGCAGAGAAATCCGCTCGAACGAATGGCGCCCGGCGTGCTCGACCGCCAGCCGGTGCGCGAACCGCTGCAAACGGGTATCAAGGCGATCGACTCGATGATCCCGATCGGAAGAGGGCAGCGCGAGCTGATCATCGGCGACCGCCAGACGGGAAAGACCGCCGTCATTCTGGACACCATCATCAACCAGAAGGGCAGCGACATGATCTGCATCTACTGCGCGATCGGGCAGAAGCGCTCGACGATCGCGCAGGTGGTGAAGGTTCTGACCGATGCGGGCGCGATGGATTACACGATTGTTGTGGTGTCTTCGGCGTCCGAGCCGGCATCCCTGCAGTACATTGCGCCGTATGCGGCTTGCGCGATTGGCGAATATTTTCGCGACAACAAACGGCACGCGGTCACGTTTTACGACGACCTTTCGAAGCACGCGCAGGCCTACCGCGAGATCTCCCTTTTGCTGCGGCGCCCGCCGGGGCGGGAGGCCTACCCCGGAGACGTGTTCTACCTGCACTCGCGCTTGCTCGAGCGGGCGGCAAAGCTGCACGACAAGCTCGGAGGCGGATCACTGACCTCCCTGCCGGTGATTGAGACGCAAGCGGGTGACGTGTCGGCGTACATTCCGACGAACGTGATTTCCATTACGGACGGGCAGATCTACCTGGAAGCGGACTTGTTCAATGCGGGCATTCGCCCGGCGATTAACGTGGGAATTTCCGTGAGCCGCGTGGGAGGCAACGCGCAGATCAAAGCCATGCGGCAGGTGGCGGGCACCCTGCGGTTGGACATGGCGCAGTTCCGCGACTTGGCGGCCTTTGCGCAATTCGGAGCCGACCAACTCGACAA
>Ga0126383_10003416_pt1 | contig 10510 bp, 17 predicted proteins | sample PanSoiMetPlot_35_FD_96882 | JGI IMG/M metagenome (GOLD analysis project Ga0126383, IMG submission 96882) | Tropical forest soil microbial communities from Panama - MetaG Plot_35 | ecosystem: Environmental > Terrestrial > Soil > Tropical forest > Bulk soil | place: Panama | collected 2016-02-17
GCGCCCGCACGCCGCGCCCGCACGTCGAAAGACCCGCGCACGGGCGGGCCTTCCGAGTGCAGGTGTCGTGCCCGCGTGCTACAAGAGCGCTTCTTGCGCGGGTGCAATTCCACGCTTGATTCTGCGCACGCAATTATCATGTGCGAATTCATTGCGTAATTCTCGCGCTTCAATATTAGTGGATACTGCACGGCGTGAACCGACAGCATGCTTCCGCCCCCAACCGACCACGCGCTGCATTGTGTCAACCGCGTCAGGGTCTAGTGCACCACCGCAATAAAAACATCTATAGCCAGGGGCGTCTAGTGATGATTTGGTGGCGGTCATTGATCGCCTACCGTGTCGAGCGGCTCGCCGCAGACGGGACAGAAGTGCAGGTCATTGTCTGCGCCGATTTTGATTATGCCCGCATGATATGCAAGGTGCCGGAATGTAACGGTAATCTGGTCGTGTGTGATGTCGCCCCGGTTCGCAGCGTCTTCGCACATCCGGTGCAGTACGTGGGCGTCGGTGCTACTGCCGCCACCATCACGGCGAATACGGTCGGCCAAATCTAGTGGATCCATTTGTTACCTCTGACAAGTGTGGTATCTGTGATAGGAAAATAGCCCCCTGTCGCACACAGGGGGCCAAAGTTGGTTTATCGGCGTTGACGCGCCCCTTTTCGCAGTGCACGCCTAGCCCGGTAGAACGCGAAAGCTGCCAGGGTATTTCTGCCTAGATGGTGTAGCAGCCAATTAGTCATCGTTCATAGATTGTACGTAGATCGGAAGCAATCGAATCGAGCGCCGTCCGGAATTTGAACGTAGTACTAAAAGCAAGGTCTAGGGTTTCTTGTAACACCGGCTCGCCGTTGACGAGCTTTCCCATAGTCATCGTCAGGTTACCCATGTGCTTAGACACCTGCTCGAATAGTTCGGCAAGGTCATGGGCTGGATTGTTCGGGAAGATGTCCGTAAGGTCATTGCTCATCGCTATCACCGTCATCTAGCAGATTGCCGCAGACCCATTCGACTTCCTCGACGGTTTCGGTGCGAGCTGGCCGTGCTTCAACGGCCGGTATGACCCGCTCGTGGGTGCCAGTCACTACGCGCTGGCAGACGCTTTCGCGGTCGCCCTGGATCTCGATGGTGATGCCGTTCCACTCGCGCTCGATTGCAAACGAGTAGCTAGACGTTTTCTTATCCCACCGACCACCGATAGCCTTGCGCAGGATGCGCATAGTCTCACGGGGCTCCGGGCCTTCTACGCAGATCGTGACCCCGCCGCTATCGGTCCAATAGGACACGTACGGTGTCTCGTCATATAAGCCGAACTTTTCCGACATCGTGTCGTAATCGAGCGATGCCAGTAGATCGGCGTGCTCTAGCAGGAACCGCGCGGTCGTCAGGTGTTTTTCAGCACGTCGGTTGATTCTGCTGAGCGGAGTGTTTTCTTGTTCTGTGGTCATCTTGGTTGGCTTCTTTCTTGTTAGTTAGTTGAGCCCCGCCCACCGGGGTCCAAGTGGTGGACGGGGCTGGTCTTGGCAGTCCTACCTGCTGCCAAGTTACTTGGACTTACGCGCCTGCTCGCGGGCCTTGCGGGTAGCCTCGATGTCCTCCTTGTCTCGACGCTGGCCCCGTTCCTTCTCGGGATACCAGATGTCAAGGAACTCCGCTTGCTCGTCTGTCAGCGCGTCCTGCGAGTCGAGGTCGCGGAGGCTTCGACGGTTCGCAGCAACGCGGCTTTGAATCTGGGCCCGCTCCTGCTCAAGCTGAATAGCTCGGGCGATAAGCCAGTCTGGCGTGCCGGGGGGTGCGTCGGCATCGCCTGTGTATAGATCCACCGCACCGTTGTCGGTCGTGGCAGCGGCTTCCTCTGGGGGTGCTGTTGGTTGCGGCACTTGCTCATTCCTCCTACGTCTGGTGGGTCTGTCGGTTGTGGTTGCCATGGTTGGCTCCTTCCCTGCTTTGGTTTGGTTGGCCTGCGCCTCCCAATATAGCACCTTTGCAGGGGAAAAGCGAGCCCGCATCGCACACGGGCTCGCCGGGGGTTCAGAAGGGCAGCGGGTCCGCTTCGGCGGCGGCAGCGTCGGCGGGCGCTGGATCGGCCGGGGTAGTCGGGTCGGCGGTGAAGGACAGCGAGAGGAACGTCTGCCCCGCGCGGCTCTGCCGGACCCATCCGGACATCCGGTAGTTCGTCCCGGCGATCTGGCACCGGCCGCGATAGTCGGGGCGGGCGGGATTGTCGCCCTTGTCGTTGCGGAACAACGCGCCACGTAGCTCGTTATTGAACGTCTGTTGGTCTGCGCCCTGTGGTTCTGATTGCTGTGTCATTTTCCTGTTCCTGTGTGATATGTGACAAATGTGATAACTATACTGTACTGCGTGGTGGGATTTCTGCCCCTAGTCCGTTGAGTTTTACTCGTATGTTTTCGTACTCCCTCCAATTGCTGCTTAGCGCAGATTGTAGCAGGTTCCAACGTAAATCGTCAAGGGTATGACCAAAGCCCTTGTTTCGCATCTGCTGTTCTAAAACCTGTTCAGCAGTGAGCTTACCGAACATGTTCGATGGTTCGCCGTGCATTGTATGCCTTTAGTTCAATGTGACTTACACCCGGTAAGCGGGACATACCATCTGCAATAAATGCTTGTTTACTTAGCGGCTGATAGTGGTTCAAGGTCTGTTTTACCTCCCACGGTTCCGGCAGCAGCGGCAGTGACCGGTCGTCATCTGTCTCTATGATTACTGCATCCGCATAAATCTGTAACACGTTCTGACTATGACATGCTAGGTGCTGTGCCAGACCAATAGACTCTGAACGGGTAGCAGCTTCGATCATGCCCCGCTGTATCACGTTGACTATTCCGGGTTCCAGCTTCTGCGGTCGCTTAGTGGCGATGCCCGTAAGTCGTCGCCTACCTGTAGCAATGGTTCGCTCTGTGCCCTTCTTAGCAAGTCTGAATACTGCTTCGGCGTGATCGGCACGACAAGCTAGACAACCGTAAGCTGACAGTAAGATCGGTTTGAGCCATTGTGCATTATCGTACTCATCTAGTTGGGTGCATGCCCACGCAGCGAGCTTGTTTAGGCCGGTGTCACGATGGGTGGAGCCCCACGCGGCACGTATGCCTACTACTTTGTATCCCATGTCAAGCAGATGCGTTAATTCATTAGTGTAAATGAACTGTCGGGTGAGCTGACGGTCATCTAGCCATGAGAAATAATCACCTTGCGATGGTGCCTGAAGATCTAGACAATACAGTCCCATGAACCGTGAGCTTGGCTGTTCACGGTAGTATCCCTCTAGATTGTGAAAGTTACCGAAGGCATATAGGTGGTTGGCATGCGGGAAGTGAACAAGCTGAGCATGGTAATGATGGGCGCGTCGTTGATCGATGTAGGTAACACGATACTCGTGTTCGGGTGATGGAGTAACAGTTAGAACGTAGTGGTTACCAGGTAGATGTTCTCGTGCTCGGTCATTGGTAGCAGCGGGTACCTTGCGTCGTGGCTTATCGTAGAAACGCGGGTCTGTAAGTAGCTGTGCGCTGATACCGCCGGTGGTGGGCTTTACTTCTAGGTCGTTTGCGATACACCAATCGCGGAGGGTAACGGCCCATTCAAGTAGCAGTACGAGCTTTGATTTGTTACCAGGTATCAGATCGGTTAGTGGTTTGCCGTACATGGTGACTGGATCGATCAAACGATGATAGACACTACCGGAACGTTTATCAGTATTCTTGAATCCAAAATACTGAACAGCCACCGTAACCTTGCGGATACATTTCACCTTAGCATTGGTGCTAGGCATCTCGCGCGACACGTCGCTGGTGCGCCACTGCCAAATGGACGAGTAAGGAACAGCAAAGATATTATCCAGATAGGAGAGCAGGTCGGCACCGTTCTGAGCAGCAAACAGAGTACTGGGCATTGACGGTAGCCTACGGACAAGCTGGTCTAGTAGCATGCTCTCACCATCTTCGGTGAGTGCCTTGTCGTCGATTACTGCGACGATGGGCAGAATCTTGGGTGTACGAACGCGCGGTTTGACTATGCGGGGGGCCGGTAGAACGGAGTCGGGTAGCTCGGACGGCACTTGTGACCTATGACAAACGTGATAGGTGTAGCATCATGCCATAGGGTATCCGTATTGTTCCATGCTACCCGCGATTAGGTCATCCCAGTCATCCCAATCGTCAAGTGGCCCATCTATATAGATCCAGTGCCAGTGTTCCTCACCGGTATCTATATCGAAGAAGTGTACGAGCATGCCCGCCGCGTCACCCGGATCAATGTCCGTGGGCATCTGCCAGTGTATCTCTCCCTCCCAATCCTCCCACGCTTGAGTGTCATACTCAAATGCCATGCAACTAGAGGAAGGCCGCCAGTAGACCCATCCACGTATCATATACCTTTGGGGGCTTACCTGTCAAGTAACTTCTTTTTGGTGCGAGCCATCGGCCCCGATGTCGGCTCGAAATTTCGGCTTGACACTGGCACTCCGGGGTGCTACATGCTACAATCCGGATGTGGCTTGGTTGGCCTCAGTGTCGGGCGTGACTCCTTTCCGCCAGTGGGAGTCACCCCGGCACTTTATTTATCGAGGTGACTGACACAGTGCCGTCTGCTGCAGAGAAACGTAAACGCGGCGGCGTTGTCAGAACTAGGACCAAGATCATAAACGGACAGCGGTACATCATTACCGTTTACCGTAAGCCAGGTAAGCGCGGTGGTCGTACCACTGCACATAAGGCCAGGAGTTAGTTATGCCACTGAGCGAGGAAGAACGCGCAACCCTGAAAAGGTTGCAGCAGAAAGACAAGGAACCTGCTGCCGCTCCGGTCGGCAAAACGGTACACGTCAACATTGACGCAGGTGACCCAAAGCAAATTGCTTGGGGAATCAAAAAGGGATTCATTGACCCTGATGAAGTAGAGTCAGAGAACGGCGACGAGTCCGACGATGAAGAAACCGACGCCCCGCGCCGTAAGGGCTATTTCGGTCAGTAGTTGTGACACATGACAAATGTAACAAGTGAGGTACAGGTGGCAGACGAAATTGATCTAGAGCGGGGTGACCCGTCACGGGCCGAGCAGCGCCGCGAGCGTCGGCGTAGCGCAGCCAGCAGCGTCGGTGGTGAATCGAAGACCACTACCGACAAGCTTGACAAGGAGTTACACAATCGGATTGTCGAGTCGTTCGAGCGCATTCAGGAGTGGCGCGAAGCACGCGATGACATGGAGCTAGCACAGGCTATTGACGAGGACAAAGAGAAAATGGCCAAAGGGCTCGTGTCCGTTACCCATGTTCTCGCACCACTACGCCAGCCGCTTGTCTACTTTCTCGGACTACTTGAGCCAGTGTTGGCATTCGGACGAGTGACTCGCATTTTGGTTACTCGGTGGGTAAACCGTCGGCAGGAACGACAGGCAGACTTAGCGGCAGCACAAGCAGAGTGGGATGCTCAGCACAATTCGGCCGCTGCACCCGGTACGGTGTTTCAGTGAAAGCCACAGAAACTACCGGCCTGACTAAAGAGCAGCGTGCCAAGCTAGCCTACGTACTAGAGGTGATTCGTCTAGAGCAGGGCAGTACACGTAAGTGGACACAATACCGTAATGGTGACGTGCTATATCTACTGCGACGTAACAGGGCGGGCCGTTTGCAAGAGGCCTATCACGTATGCCAGGCCGCGCATCAACCTTAGAAGTAGTTCACCCGACAGTCCTTCAATGGGAGGACTTTCAGGTAATGTTCTTTCAGGGGCATAAACCAGGGGAGCATGTATCACTTGTTGGTGCCACGGGCAGCGGTAAGAGTGTATGTGGCATCGAACTGTGCAAACTGCTAGCACTGCGCAAGGCGAAGGATGGCAGACCGGCACGGGTGACAGTGTTGGCAGATAAGCCACGGGACGACACAATAATGCGTCTGCACAAAAAGAATGGTTGGCCGATTATCAAGAGGTGGCCTCCGAACTATGGACAAGAGCATGTAATTGTGTGGCCCCGTGGCGGCACACCTAGTGAAGAAGTGAAACGGCACCGTGCGGTATTCCTCCCGCTGTTAGAAGCCATCTATCAAGAGGGTGGACAAACGGTATACATAGATGAGGCAGCGTACTTTGAGGATACGGCACCGTCCGGTCTGGGCATGCGCGGCACTATGTCTAAGTTCTGGCGGGCGGCACGGTCCAATAAGGTGAGTATGGTGGCAGGTACACAGCGGCCTACCCACGTTTCGCGTCTGATGTGGAGTGAGCCGTCATGGCTGTTCATCTTTTCGGTGGAGGATGATGAGGACTTGAAACGGGTAGCCCAACTTTCCGGTCGCAGGGGGGATGTGTGGCGGATAGTGCCAAAGCTTGGTGGCCATGAATTCTTGTGTGTACGTCGCCAGCGGGACGGCAGGCATAGCCTCTATGTTTCTCGTGTGGCAGACGTGACCAGTGATAAACGTGACAACCGCGACAGGGAGTGATAGTGGCTAAGCAGAGAATTATGCACGGGGCAATGATCGACACGATCACCCCCGATGAAATGGTGCAGATACTAAACCCGGAGGCACCCGGTAACCAGGGGCGCGAAAAGGGATACTCTGGTTTGTATGACGTGGTGATGGGTGACTTCGATCACCCTGAACCCGTCCTGTTGGTGAGCCCACCAGCACGACGGCTCAGGATCACCCGCCATGCCCACGGTAACCCTGCCATGTTCGTCACACAGGCACCTATGGCGATTGTCGGATCAAATGAGGGCCGCATGGGATTGACCATCGTAAACTACGGTGCCAATAACCTGTTCTTGTATCTCGGCAACCTAGATGACGTTGTCGGCGGAGCCCAAATGGGAGTCCTGTGGCTAGCCAAAGGTGGAGGCGCCTGGGACGGCAGTTTCACAGAGGGTCTGTGGGGAGGCAATATCGTCGGTGCAGCCGATAATGCAGCCGGTACGACTGTCAGCCTTTGTGAAGTCTAGGCCATAGTTGTCACATTTGTCACGGGTCACAAATGGTCAAGAACGGCAAAGGGATAGGATCGGGCGTCAGCAACCCGACCGCAGGAGCGGGGGCAGGTCCGGTCAATACCGTACTGCCCGCGATCACAGGCACGGCATCGGTCGGATCTACGCTGTCCTGTTCACAAGGTACATGGACGGGAAGTCCCACGGGGTTCTCCTACCAGTGGCTAAGAAATGGCGCACCAATCGGCGGAGCAACCGCTAATACCTATGTAGTCGCCAGTACCGATCAGGGCACTACCATATCGTGTGCCGTAACAGCCACTAGCGCCACCGGCTCTACATCCGTTCTCGCTACGGGCGCTGTCAATATTCCACCGCCGCCGCCTGTCAATGTCACACTACCGGTAATCAGCGGCACTCCGGCCGTCGGCTCCACACTCACCTGCTCCACCGGTACATGGCAGAACAGTCCGACAGGCTATACCTACCAGTGGCTCAGTAACGGGTCTAACATTGCGGGCGCCACATCGAGTACCTATCTGGTGGTATCGGGTGACCAGGGCAACACGATTAGCTGTACGGTTACAGCTAGCAATGCCACCGGTTCGGCGTCTGCTACATCCTCCGGTGTATCTATTCCATCGCCGCCGCCGTCCGCACCTGTCAATACCGTACTACCGGCGATCAGTGGTAGTACATCGCTTGGCGCTACCCTCACCTGTTCGTCGGGTACCTGGACTAATAGTCCGACAAGCTATACCTATCAGTGGATCCGCAACGGTACGAACATATCTGGCGCTACCTCTCCCACGTATGTCATTGTGTCGGCAGACCAGGGCACCACACTCACCTGTACCGTAGTAGCCACCAATGCCGGTGGTTCAACACCTGCCACCAGTAACGGATATGCCATTCCAGCGGCGGGGCCAGGACCACAGCTAACCCTGACCCAATTGGCCACTGATAACTTCAACCGGCCGAATGGTACCATTACCACTACCACTGCATACCGTGATCTGATCCTGTCTGAATCTGGTCTGGTCAGTTACTGGCGGCTGGATGAGGCCAGTGGCAACTTTGCAGACCAGAAGGCCGTCAGCACTGCTGTCGTATCAGGTACAGTAACCCATTCTGCTACGGGTCTGGTAGCCGACACTGACACGGCCGCTTCCACTGCCGGTACCACCGGACCTAATGCCAACGCTCCGTACAATAGTGCCTATAACACGGGCAACGCGATGACTATTGAGTGTTGGGTAAAGATTGGTACCTATGTGCAGGGGCCTGACATTGTCGGCCGTCACTTGAACTGGACAACTTGGTGGTTAGGCGAAACCAATAACACTGGCTTCAGGTTCTATGTCAGGCCCGCCTCTGGAGCGGACGCTGTAATCGACACTAACAATACGATTGTAGTTGGTACTAACCAGCATCTTGTAGGTGTATATGACTCCGTGGCCGGTCGTGCTGAGCTATGGGTGAACGGCGTCAAAGCCGGTAGCGTCACCCCCGCATCGGGCGCAATCACCAATAGCAGCAGTCAGGGCATTGACTTCTTTGCACAGGGTACTGGTAACACTAGCATGAACGGTACACTTGACGAGGTATCTTTTTACAACGTTGCTCTGTCACCAGCACAAATAGCTGCTCACTACGCCGTCGGTGCAGGGACTAATAACTGGGCTACTCCATCTGACGGTAGTGCCAACATCGTCAGTAACGAGGGCAGCGGTGTTGGTGGTTCTATTGCTGGTAACTACCGTACCGGTACTTACACCGTTGACCAGTATGCACAGTGCAACGTTGGTAGTGTGAACAGCGTGTCCGGTTCATTCATCGGTCTAACCCTGCGACATAACACATCTACCAATGCCGACTATGCTGGCCTGTACTTCAATAACAGCGGTCAGCCCCAGCTTGCCATCTACTACCGAACTGCGCCGGGTGCCTACACTCAGATAGGTGCTACCAATATTTCAACCTTACCCGTGGGTACCCTGCTGACGTTCTACGTAATCGGTAGTGTGCTGGTCTTACAAGCAGGAACTAACGGTGCACTCGGTCAGTTCAGTGTAAACGATACCCATATCTCCGCCGGTGGCCAGCCAGGTATTACCACATTCGGTACTATGACGTTTGATAACTGGGCCGCTGGTAACGCGAGCATGGGCGCCGCTCTTGGCGCGGTCGTCGCCAGTGACAACTTCAACCGTGCAAACGGTAACGTCGCCACAGGTCAGCCGCTATGGACACCTATTACTGCCACGTTCTCGGGAGTCGCCTGTACGGGTGGCACCATTGTCTCCAATGAGATGAAAAACACTAGTTCAGGCCACGAGGGTGACAGTCGCGGCGACACATACAATAACGACCACTGGGCACAGATCGCCATGGGCAGTATCAATCCTATCATTGCCGGTACTGCACCATTCCTAGGGGCAATAGTGCGATGGGACGGTAGCAAGGGATACCAGTGTGTCTATTTTGCCGGTGGCTCTGCGCCGGGGGTCAGCCACCGTATCTACCTTGTACAGAACGGCTCTGCCTCTACCCTGCTAGCATCCATTCCGATTGACGGTAACGGTGGCTCTGCCAGTCCCTCCACGCCGACTGGCACTACTTTTATGGCTGTAGCAGTAGGTAGCCGTATCTCTATGCGGGTCAACGGAACCGAAGTGTTATCTGTCGTTGACTCCACCATCGCCACGGGTCAGCCCGCCTATCTGACATATCCCACAGTAACTCTTGACAATTTCTCTGCGGGTAACGTGTGAACTGGGTAGAGGTTGGCAGCTTAGCATTTGGCGGCGTCGGTATCTTTGCAGCTTGCTGGTTCTACTATCACCTGTGGAAGTGGGCACGCGACTGTCAGCAGGCAACCGTTGCCATAGCCTACAAACGCAAGGTGGTTATGTCACCCACCCTAGTCGAGCTTCTGCTTTGGTCCCGCAAGGTACCGGAGAAACAGAACGGTCAGGTGTTCTACAAGGGTGCAAACGTTACTGTGGCGATTATCAAACGGGATAAGCGTATGTGGTGGCAGCGGTGGCACATCCGGAACAATCGGCCACAGGCGCAAGCTCAATCACAATACGGTTCATGGGCAATGAAGCAAGATGAAACATAGTTGTCACATTTGTCACGGGTCACATCTGGGAGGTTATCGTGGTTGCAGCACTTGCACGGGCGACGGGGAAGTTCGCTTTCCTTCTCGTATCACTTGCAGTTATCAGTGGGGTTTCCCTCTTGCTTTTTGGGAGCTACGTCCTCACTTGGCCTGTGCTACGCTTGTCTCCGACTAACCGTAAGGTGCGGGCTATGGTCGATCTGATGGGTGCCGCAATGGGCGCACTGGCAGCATTACAACCGGAGAAAACGGAAGATGTCGAGCAAGGGTAGTTTCAACGTATACCTTACAGATGCAGAATATGACTTTGTACGTAGAGGAGCCGAAGACCTGGGTACCACCAATGCTTACGTTATACGTCTAATTCTTCGCGACTTTCTCGGCTTACCAATCGGTGGATCTGGGCGCTCTGAAATTGCCGTGCTGACAGAATTGGCCA
>Ga0126383_10003417_pt1 | contig 10507 bp, 9 predicted proteins | sample PanSoiMetPlot_35_FD_96882 | JGI IMG/M metagenome (GOLD analysis project Ga0126383, IMG submission 96882) | Tropical forest soil microbial communities from Panama - MetaG Plot_35 | ecosystem: Environmental > Terrestrial > Soil > Tropical forest > Bulk soil | place: Panama | collected 2016-02-17
CACGCGGCAGCGAAGTCGCGCGCGAACTTCTCCTGCGCGTCGCTGCTCGCGTAGACCTCGGCGATTGCCCGGAGCTGAGAGTTGGAGCCAAACACGAGGTCGAAGCGCGTACCGGTCCACTTGTGCGCGCCCGTCGCCCGGTCATGGCCCTCGAAGGCGTCCTCGGACTCCGTCGTCGCGTGCCAGGTCGTGCCCATGTCGAGCAGATTGACGAAGAAGTCGTTGCTGAGGATGCCGGGCCGGTCGGTGAAGACCCCGAGATCGGACTTGTCGTAATTCGTGTTGAGGACGCGCATGCCGCCGACGAGAACGGTCATCTCGGGCGCGGTCAGGGTGAGCAGGCTCGCGCGGTTTACCAGCGCGTGCTCGGCCTGACCGGCTCTCAGCTTGCCCGCATAGTTACGGAAGCCGTCGGAGGTCGGCTCGAGCACGGCAAAGGACTCGACGTCGGTCCATTCCTGCGTCGCATCCGTGCGCCCGGGAGAGAACGGAACCTGCACGTCATATCCCGCGTTCTTGGCTGCCTGCTCCACGGCCGCGCATCCGCCGAGCACGATCACGTCGGCGAGGGAGACCCGCTTCGTCCCGCCAGCCTGCGAGCCGTTGAACTGTTCCTTGACCCCCTCGAGGGTCCGCAGCACCTGGGCTAGCTCAGCCGGGTTGTTGACCTCCCAGTCGTTCTGGGGGGCCAGGCGGATCCGCGCCCCGTTGGCACCGCCACGCCGGTCGGTGCCGCGGAATGTCGACGCAGAAGCCCAGGCCGTGGACACCAGCTGGGAGATCGTGAGGCCAGAAGCGAGAATCGCGGCCTTGAGAGCGGCGACGTCCTGCGCTCCGATCAGCTCGCCGGTGACCTGAGGGACCGGGTCCTGGAAGAGCTGCGGCTCTGCCGGAACCTCCGGGCCGAGGTACCGCGAGACGGGTCCCATGTCGCGGTGGGTCAGCTTGAACCACGCCTTCGCGAAGGCGTCGGCGAGTTCCTCGGGATTCTCGAGGAACCGCCGGGAGATGGGCTCGTAGATCGGGTCCATCCGAAGCGAGAGGTCCGTCGTGAGCATGACCGGCGGGTGCGCCTTCGACGGGTCATGGGCGTCCGCCACGGTGGTGGCCGCCGCCGGATCCGTCGGGATCCACTGCCATGCACCGGCCGGGCTCTTCACCTTCTGCCACTCGTACCCGAACAGCGTCTCGAAGTAGCTGTTGTCCCAGGTCGTGGGTGTGGGCGTCCAGGTGCCCTCCAGCCCGCTGGTGATGGTGTCGTCGCCCTTGCCCGTGCCAAAGCTGTTGGCCCAGCCGAGGCCCTGCTCCGCGATCGGGGCACCCTCAGGCTCGCGGCCGACGTACTCGTCGCCACTGGCCGCACCGTGGGTCTTGCCGAACGTGTGGCCGCCGGCGATAAGAGCGACCGTCTCCACGTCGTTCATGGCCATGCGGCGGAACGTTTCTCGGATGTCACGGGCAGCGGCCAGCGGGTCGGGGTTGCCATTCGGCCCCTCTGGGTTCACGTAGATGAGACCCATCTGGACGGCGCCGAAGGGATTGGCCAGTTCGCGGTCGCCGCTGTAGCGCTCGTCGCCGAGCCATGTGGCTTCCACGCCCCAGTCGACGTCCTCGGGCTCCCACACATCTTCGCGACCCCCGCCGAAGCCGAAGGTCTTAAAGCCCATCGACTCCAGGGCGACGTTGCCGGACAGAACCAGCAGGTCGGCCCAGGAGAGCTTCCGGCCGTACTTCTGCTTGACCGGCCAGAGCACCCGGCGCGCCTTGTCGAGGCTGGCGTTATCGGGCCAGCTGTTGAGCGGCGCGAACCGCTGCGTGCCCCGCCCCGCGCCGCCGCGCCCATCGCCGATTCGGTACGTGCCGGCGGCGTGCCACGCCATCCGGATGATGAGCGGCCCGTAGTGGCCGTAGTCGGCGGGCCACCAGTCCTGCGACGTCGTCAGAACCGCCTCGATGTCCCGCTTCACGGCAGCGAAGTCGAGGGTGCCGAACTCCTCCCGGTAGTTGAAATCCGCCCCCATCGGACTGGCCTTTTGCGGGCTCAGCTGGAGCACCTTCAGGTCCAGCTGGTCCGGCCACCAGTCTCGAACCGTCCGGGGTACGGCCGAGTGCACGACCGGGCACTGGCTCTCGTCGCTCATGATGTCCTCCATCGGCTGTGATTGGGCGCCGGCGGGCCGGCGCGGGTTCACCTCTGGTTCTGGTTCTTGGACTTGCAGTCCGGGCAGCGACCCCAGTAGATGACCTCGGCTTCGTCGATCTCGTAGCCCCTGTCGTCGACGGCCGTGAGGCACGGCGCGGCGCCGACGGAGCAGTCGACATCGGCGGCCCGGCCGCAGCTGCGACAGATCACGTGGTGGTGATTGTCGCTGACCCTGGCCTCGAAAAGCGCCGGCGAGCCTGCGGGCTGGATGCGCCGGATCAGGCCCACGTCGACCAGGACGCCGAGTACGTCGTAGACCGCTTGCAGCGAGATGGAGCCGAGCTCTGCCCGCACGGTCTCGGCTACCGCGTCCGCCGTCACATGGGGCTCGCTCGAAACCGCACGCAGGACGGCCAACCGCTGACCGGTCACTCGGTAGCCGCGCTGACGAAGCAGGTCAGCGGGATCCGTGAGCACGTCCTCAACCTATCAAAACTGGAGTCAGTCAGTGAATCGAGTCAGTAAAGTTTTCTGTTGCGGATCGTGATGCTTCGTATTCGGCCAGGGTATGCCCGGCGGCTCGGCGTCCCGACGGTGGCCGCGACGCTAAGGCAGCTTGACGGAGGCAATCAGGGCATCGAGCGCGCTGGCCTGACTGGCCGGGCTTACGCGCCCGAGCGGGCCAGCCCAGAACATGCCGTGTTCATGGTGGTGGCCGGTGTCGTGAGCCTCGATGGACCGGGCCTGACGGGCGAAGAAGGAGTTGAACCGCGTCGTCGACGCCGTGACCGCGAGAACCTTGAGGTCGCGGACAAAGATGCCCTTGAAGGCCTGGGTATTAGCGTCGAGTCTGGCGGCGCAGATGCCTTGCTCGCAGGGTTCGGCCAGCACCCCACCAGAGGTGAGCTGGCTGATCGCGGCTGTCGCGATGCGCTCGGCCGCGCGCAGGAACGCGCTGTGCCCGGTGGCCCGGTAGAGCTGGGCAAGGCCGGCCAGGATGACGCCCTGGTTATAGGTCCAGGTGACGTCGCCGTTGTTCGCGCAGGAGCCGTCGAGGCCGTCGTTGATCACGCTGTTCGCGTTGATCAGCCCGCTGTGGTCGAACCACGACCACTCGGCCTTCGCCCAGCTCAGGTACTTGGCATCTCCGGGTAGGTGATTGTGCAGCGAGGCGGTGAGCTCGAGGAAGAGCTCGTTGGTGATCGCGTTCTTATAGGCCAGCGGGTTCCGCTGCCACCACACGCCACCGCCGCACGTGTCGTCCCAGTCCTGGTGAATGTAGTCGGCGTCTGTCTCGGCCATCGCGAGGTAGGCCGGGACGTGCGTCAGGTCGTAGGCCTGTAGCCACGCCAGCGCCCACCAGGCGGTGTCATCGTTTGAGTCGTTCTGGAAGTCGCTACCGGAGTTGATCGCGAATGCGCCGGCGATCACCGAGTCAAACGTCGTGTCGCCGGTGACCTGCGCGTATGTCTCGACGGTCGACAGCGCGACCGCGGCCTGCCACCAGGAGCTGCCGATGAGGCCGGTGCCTGCACCGTAGGAGCCGAGCAGCACGGCCATCCCGGGCCGCAGCGGATTCCCGGCGGCCGCCGGTCCTGATCCGGTCAGGACGGCGAGGATGGTCACGACGACGGCGAGCGCGACTGCCGGGATGGTAGCACCAGGGTCACGCGGGAGCGGTCCGCGGATTGAGGCGACCGGTGCCGGGGAGCGTCGCATCGTCGGCAAGAGCCCGCTCTATCCATCCTCGTTACCATCAGAGCAGAGGACGATTACTATAGCTTTACCCTCTTGATCTGGTGCAAACTTCTCAAACAATTCGATACGGCCGCTGCGTCGGTCGCCGTGGGGGACGGACTGGTCGGTTTCGACAGCCCGAGCGCCAGGAGAATCGGAAGCGCGCGCGAGCCGGTCGCGAGCTAGCGTTGCGCTATGGATCTCGCACTGGCCCGGTGCTTCGTCCTCGTTGATGATCCCGATCGCGCGCTGGCTTTCTACCGCGACGCACTCGGCCTAGAACTGCGGAACGACGTTGCCCAGGAGGGGTTCCGCTGGCTCACCGTCGGAGCGGCCTCCCAGCCCGGCGTCGCGATCGTCATCACGAACTACCTGAATGGCAGCCCTGCCGACGGAGATGCGCTCGCAGCTCTGATCGCAAAGGGCGCCCTGAACGGAGTCCACTTCACCACCGACGACCTCGACGCGGCCTTCACGAAGGTCCGCGATTCCGGCGCCGAGATTGTGCAAGAGCCGACCAAGCAGCCGTGGGGCACTCGAGACTTCGCTGTCCGTGACCCGTCCGGCAACCTGGTGCGCATCGATCAGCCACCGGCTGCGTGATCACGCGACGTATGACCTCTTCACCGGCCGGGGTGAGCAGGCTTGGCTGGGAGGGTCTTCTCCATGTAGACGCGGCTGTAGCCATGCTCTGTACGCCGGCTCATGATTTCATAGCCAAGATGTGCGTAGATCGCCTGGTTCTCGGTCATGACCTCGTTGGTATACAAGGCGAGACGCCGGATCCGCCGTTCGCCGGCGAGTTCTTCGGCAAATTCCATGAGTCGGCGTCCCAGGCCGATGCCCTGCTGATCTGGGTGCACGGCGACATTCTCGATGAGGATCGTGTCTGCTTCCTGCGTCAGCGAAATCAGGCCAGCCACCGGGCTTCCGGCCACCCAGACGGTGCCCGCATTGACAGCAGTGCCGTAGTCACGCAGCAGCGGCGCGGGCGGCTTGTCCATGCGGGCCAGGTATTTGTCGTAGGCCGCGGCGATGACACGGCGGATTGCTGGCAGGTCGGCATCCGTCGCCAGCCTAAGCGGCTTCGCTTGCGTGTTGTCCATGCCTATCTCCATTATCGCCGCAATGGCCAGCGCGCTGATCAGCTGGCCGGGTGAGAGGGCAGGCGGACACCGAAGCCCTTCACCGCGAGCTTGAGCAGCACCTGCCCCGGCGCTTGCAGCTCGGTTACCTTGGCGGCGCTGAGTTCCTCGAGCTCGGCGAGCCGGGCGGCATAAGCCCCGGCGCCGGTGCGCCGCGCCTGGCTCAGACTGATCGCATTGGCCCATACCTTCTGGCGCGCCTCGCGCAGGAAACGCCGGGTGCCGCTTTGATTGAACGGCCTCAGCAGCCGATTCAGCAGCGAGCCCGGCCCGTCGATGTTGATCAGCTCGTCGCCCTCGGCCGACACTCGTGCCGCAAGGATGTCGTCGATGGCTTTGTGGTCCGCCTCGCGCGTGGCGATCAGCTCCGCGTCATCAAATTCCTCGTCGGTGATCACCGCTAGGAGGGCCTGCGGCAGGTCGTAATTGATGTGCGCGTTCATGCCGAGCAGCAGACTGGTCAGGACGGGCAGCCCGCGCCGTGCGGCGAAGGCGATCGCCCAAGGCCGCGACGGCTGCTCTCCAGCCTGCAGCTGTTCCAGCGCCTCAAGGTAGAGGTCGGCGAACGCGACGTCCCAGCGCTCGGTCCACTCCGGGTCGGCAAAGCCGCCTGGGCGCTTTATCTCCTCGGCGACGGCGATTGTGGTCCGCAGATAGGTGGCGTGGAAGATCCGCTTCGGATCGGCAGCGGCCTCCATCGGCTCGAGGAGTTCCCACATGCGCTCGATCAACGCGTCGATCATGCGGCAATTATGACGGTTCGGGGGCCAGACTATGCCCGTCGATGGAAGCCGCGGGTTGGCGCCGTGGCTGTGAGATGCGGCTCGTAGGCTGCGCCCTATGAACGTTCTCTTCGTCACGAGCGTGGCGGTGGTCGTCGCTGACCCGCCGCAAAGCCGCAAGCTATTCAGGGACACCCTCGGCCTGCCGCTGGAGGGCGAAGGCGATGGTTACTACTCGAGCGAGAACGTGCCCGGCAGCAAGCACTTCGGCGTGTGGCCGCTCTCGCAGGCTGCAGAGGCGTGCTTTGGCACCCCGGAGTGGCCCGCCGACCGGCTGATCCCGCAGGCATCGATCGAGTTTGAGGTGGAGGACGCGGACGCTGTGGCCGCGGCAGGAGCTGAGCTTCAAGACGCGGGCTTTGAACTGTTGCACCCTGCCCGCACTGAGCCCTGGGGACAAGCCGTGACCAGGCTTCTCACCGACGATGGTTTGATCGTCGGCATCTCCTACGCTCCTGTGCTGCACGCGCAAGGACCTGCCTGAACACCAGTCCGACGGTCATAGCCGCCGCAGGCCATCTGCTACCTGCCGGAGGACTGTCAGGTCGCTGACACCTGTCGGCCTGGCCCGGTGAATCGTGACCAGACCCCGCTCTCGCAAGTCAGAGACGAGGATCCGGACAACGCCGGTTGCCAGGCCCAGGTCCGAGGCAATCTCGACCAGTGCCACGGGTACCTGGCAGCTGGCGAGCACTCGAGCTTGCTCGGGAGTCAGCCGCGGGTTGAGGCCGTCCGCCCGGACGGCTCGCACCATGTCAATGAGGTCAATGCGCTCGCCGATTGGACGGGTCCTGCCACCGGTCAGCGCATACGGCCTTACGACCGGGCCGGCATCGCCGTCGACCCATTCGCCGCCGCCGTGGTCCATCGCAGCTCACCTTTATGCCGGGGCCGTGGGCCGGTGAGCGACGTCCATGTGGTCGCCTACCCGGCGGACCAGCAGGGTCATCTCGTAGGCGACCTCTCCGAGATCCGCTCCCTGCACCGCCAGCACAGCCAGGCAACTGCCGTCGCCTGCGGCCGTGACGAAGAGGATCACATGATCCATCTCGACGACCGTCTGGCGAACGTCTCCGCCGCCGAACTGGCTGCTGGTTCCCCTTGCAAGGCTCTGGAGCCCGGCGGCCGCGGCGGACAGGAACTCTGATTCCTCTCGCGTCAGGCTGCTCGACGCCCCGATCGATAGGCCGTCACGGGACAAGATCACAGCTCTGGTGACCTCGGGGACGCGCGCGGTCAGGTCATCCAGGAGCCAGTCGAGCTGACCTGCCTGTCGCATGGTCACACTCTTACCTCCGGCCCCTGTCGGACTCGGCCGTTGGCCCTTCGGACTTCCTGCCCCGTTCCAATCCAAGCTGCAGCGCGGACATGCTGGCGCGGGCCGCCTCGGCCGAATCCACCGGGCTTCCGGCGCCCCGTCCAGCGGCGCGCGTCCTGTTCGCTGCCCGTAGCTGCGGCGCGAGGTTGGCCTGCGGGACGCGAACAGGCAGCGGACCTCCCGGACGGTGGGTCGGGTACGTCTGCTGAGTTGATGCCGGCGCCTGCGGAGCTCCCACGCTCGGCTTCGTCCACCAGTGGGACCCCGTCCACCGGTCGAGTTCCGCCGTGACGTCAACGGGTCCCGGCTCGGTTGGCTGGGCGGCTTGCGAGTACTCGGTCCAGTCCTCCGTGTACCCGCTGGTATAGCGGCCACGGCGGGAGTGTGTGGCATCAGCAATGGCAGGGGTGGTTTGCAGCCCGCCATTGCCCAGGGCAGCTGGGCGGCTACGCTCCACTCGCCCCGCAACGACCAGCGGCTCGGCGCGACCGTCGCCAGGTACGACCAGTTTCATTGGGATGATCACGATCGCGGAAGTGCCGCTGTAGACCGAGGATTGAAGCTTGACGCTGATCTGGTGCCGGCCGGCGAGCCGCCCGGTGATGAAAAGTCCGAGCCTGTCGCTCTCGGCGAGGTCGAAGGCGGGGACTTCGGCTAGATCGCGGTTGATCTGCTCGAGGCGCTCAGGAGCAATGCCGAGGCCGCGATCATCGACCTCGATGGCGAATCCGAGGCCGACTGGCTCACCCCGGACGTGCACCTGAGAAGTCGGCGGGGAGAAGGCGGTTGCGTTTTCGATCAGCTCGGCCAGCATATGGACGACGTCGGCAACGGCATGGCCAGCCAGCGCGGAGTTAGTGCGGACATCGACCTCGATCCGGGTGTAGTCCTCGACCTCGGCCACGGCGGCTCGCAGCACGTCGATGAACGGGACAGGCTGGCTCCATTTCCGGCCGGGGGACTCGCCAGACAAGATGATCAGACCCTCGGCGTGGCGCCGCATGCGGGTTGTCAGGTGATCGATACGGAACAGGTCCTCGAGAAGCTCCGGCTCGTCCGCCCGGCGCTCCATGCCGTCCAGCAGTTCGAGCTGGCGGTGCAGGAGCGCCTGGTTGCGCCGCGCAAGGTTCCGGAAGACGTAGTTGATACCGCGACGCAGGTCAGCCTCGTCGGCGCCAGCCTGGACAGCCGCTCGCAGCACGACTGTGATCGCCTGCTGCACCTGGCCGATCTCATCCGAGCGGGCGGTCACCTGGGCGGGCGTCTCGGCATCGACATCAACTGTCTCGCCATTACGCAGCCGGGCCATGACGTTCGGCAGCCGGTAGTGCGCGAGGTCGAGTGCCGCCGTGCGCAGGTCGGCAAGCCTCCGTACCAGGTAGCGGGCGATGAGGAGCGAGAACGCTATGGACACGATGACTGCGAGCAGACCAAGCCCGGCGGCCGCGATAAGGATCCCGAGGGCGCGCCGGGCTGATGAGGCAAGCTGCGACTGAATTCTGTCCGCACTCTTCGTGAGCGCCACAACGAGATTGCCCGCGTAGCTGCCCGCCGTTTTCTGCCAGCTGGTGGGAGATACCGCCGTCGCAGCGGAGACAGTGGGCGCGCCGGCGATCGCGTTCTCCTGGTCAGCCAGCGCTGCCGCCAAGACGGTCGGCACGTAAGTGCGCAGCAGGGCGGTCGCTTCGGCGTTCAGCTGCGGCGCTGCTTGCTGAACCAAGTTCTGCCGCAGGTTGGCCAGCTGGGCGAACGTGACCTGATCGGCGGGCGTCATGTTGCCGTCTGTGACATCGGCGGCGTAGAACGCGTCCTCCTCCGATGCGAGCGCGGCAGCCTGGTAGAGCTGCACCTCCGCACGTGCAGTTGGCGCCAGCGGCTGGTCGGTGTAGTTCTCCTCGATCGCCTGCCCGGACACTCGGAGGCCGTCGTTAATGATGACGGCGTAGTGCTTGATGACAGCGATGGCCTCGCCGCTGCCGGCACCGACCTGGTCTCGAGTGAGGTTGAGCGCGACGAGGTCCCCGAGAAACTTCGCCGCCGCTTGCTTCTCCAATGCCGACGCGTTGGCGGTGACAGGACCCGATTGGCTGATTCCCCTGACTACTTCGATCGCGTGGTCGCTGGCAGCCTCCTGCTGGCGGAGGACCTTAAGGGCCTCATGCGAGGGGGACAGGATGTAATGGACCGCGGCATTGCGCTCGGCAGTCAGCGCGGCCACCATTGCGGACACCGGCCTAATCGTCGCGCCGCTGACCTTCCCGGCATTGGCCAGTCCGATAGCAGTACCAAACTGGCCGGCTACCGCGTAGGCGTAGGTCGCGACCGCGGCCATGAGCGGGACCAGGACGAGCAAGAACACCGACCAACGGACGGACGGACGACGCAGCCTCATTGTGCAGCCCTCGCTAGGGAAGCTGACGAGCCGACACCACAGGATCCATGATGGACGCCGCGAATATGACTGTACGTCACCTAAAGTGACTCCCCCGGCTATCGCTGCAGAAGATGATTTGCCGCATAATGGTGTTAAACATTGTATAAATCAGATACTCGTGCCAAACACGTGGTAGCGGGAAGATGAACACTTCCTACAGACCCGCGGGCGATGTGTGGGTGGCGGACTAATGGTGGCGGCCAATGGCGACCGCAATGAGACCACTTCCTGCGGGCAGCCACGAGCTGCCCAGTATCGCCAATGCATCGCCGCAGGTCAGAATGGGTGATTGTAGCTGAGGCCAGCTTGCGAGCGGCTCCCCTCGAAATCGGCGAGAACTTCGGCGAGGGTGTACCGGCCAATGGCGCCCAGCACAGGGTTGTCCGATGAATAGGCAACAGCCCTCAGCCCGGACTCCAACGCCCAGCCTCGTCCCCTCGCCCAGGTTGCGTCATCAACTGCCAGCGCGCTGCGGAGGACATCCCGAAATTCAGCCGACAGATACGTCCAGGCCACCATGAGATCGCATGCTGGGTCGCCCACGCTGAGAAGACCGAAGTCAATCACCGCGGCGAGCTCCTGGTCAGCAACAAGCAAGTTGGCAGGATGGAGATCGCCGTGCATCCAGACCGGCTGGCCCGTCCAGGGCGGCGCAGCAACGGCCGCCTCCCACACAGCGAGCACTGGACCTATGTCGAGACTGTCCTGCAGAACCGCGGCAGCAGCTCTGGTGTTGTGATCGTGAGCGGCGAGAGAAGCGCCGCGGAACTCATGGGCCGGGCCTCCAGCCGGGTCGATCGCCTGCAGAGCGGCGATAAAGCCGGCCAGGTTCTTGGCAGCCCGGCCCATGTCAGCGACAGGTGTCAGGGCTGCCAGCTCACCCGGCAGCCAGGGGCATACCGTCCAGCGCCACGGATAGCCGTCACCTGGCACGCCGTGCCCGAGCGG
>Ga0126383_10003418_pt1 | contig 10506 bp, 11 predicted proteins | sample PanSoiMetPlot_35_FD_96882 | JGI IMG/M metagenome (GOLD analysis project Ga0126383, IMG submission 96882) | Tropical forest soil microbial communities from Panama - MetaG Plot_35 | ecosystem: Environmental > Terrestrial > Soil > Tropical forest > Bulk soil | place: Panama | collected 2016-02-17
ACGAGACGCGCAGCGGCAGCCGCCGGTGGTGTTCGATGGAGACCTGCGGCACGCTCGAGAAGATGCGCCGCTACCGCCGCGGGCAAAGCTGAGGCGAGCCCTGCCCGGTGCGCGGCAACCTTCTGTGGTGCTGTCGTCAATCGCGACGGCACAGGTTCGCTTTTCCAAGTCACTGGTGGTTAGAGAAATACCGAGGGTCAGGAAAAGCCGAACCTCGAATGGGAGAAACCATGAAAACGAAGAGCGTATTGTGCGCGGCGGCGCTGCTCACGGTCTTGGCTGAGCCGCTTCCAGCGGCAGCGGCGGATAGCAAGTCGGGAACTGACACAACCGCGAAGAAGAAGGTCTACCAGGAGAAAATTGGAGACGCATACGTGTCAGCGTATTTCGGCGTTAATCGCGATCTCGGCCGCGCGTGGGTCGAGGTAGCAGCTTCGCCATGGATCGACGTGCCGCAGAGGGAAGTTGTCGCCCGCAAGAGCGTCAAGGGGCTTTACTACGACCCCAACCGAAAAGCCGTGATCTACCAGCGCGGGGGAGAGGAGACCGTTTGCGCCACGGACTGGCGTTTCTTGCTCTCAACCTCACTCAAGGATACCGGCAATTGTGAGCTGAAAGTGAGCATGAAAGACCGCAGCGTTGACCAGGGCACTACCGTCGAAAAAGAGCCGCTGACTAAGGTCACGTTGGTGGCCCACAACCTGAAACCAGCATCGCAGACCGCCAAGGCGCCGACGCCGACGGGCGACGTGGAGATGGTCGTCATCACCCCGGAAGATACCTAGGGTCTGGCGCGCTAAGCGGTAACTTTCTCGTCCCGCTTCGGGCTCTTCATCCCGACGACTAAGTCAGTGTAGAACTGTCGAGGGGGAACAAGGGAACAATGGGGCCCGAGCACTGAGGCTGCGTCCAGGAGATATTCGAGTCTCGGGGCACAGCAGCGTCGAACTGACCCAGCGGTCCGCACACCGGCTGCCGGAGGGCTTCCCTGAATCGGAATTCGGGATGCTGAGTACCGATCTTGCGGCGGGTGGCGAGTTGGTCCATATCAGGCTCATGCCCGGCCCCGTAGCTCAGATGGATAGAGCGGCGGTTTCCTAAACCGTAGGCCACGCGTTCGAGTCGCGTCGGGGCCAATGAGAGAGGCCGTGAGCAAGCGAGACCAACCGATTCCGCCGAAGCTGTCGGATGCTCATCTGGCCAAGCCCGTGCTGGACGCGCTGCGCACGCTCGACAACGCCGGCTTCCAAGCCTACCTCGTCGGCGGCTGCGTGCGAGACCTGATGCTCGGCCAGCACCCCAAGGACTACGACATCGCGACCGACGCCCTGCCCACGGAAGTGCAGAAGCTTTTCAAGAAAGTGATTCCCACCGGCATCGAGCACGGCACGGTGACGGTGCTGCAGCGCGGCCTGTCCATCGAGGTCACCACCTTTCGCACCGAGGGCGCCTACATCGACGCGCGACGACCCTCGAGCGTGTCCTTCGGATCGGACATCACCGAGGATCTCTCGCGCCGGGATTTCACCATCAACGCGATGGCCTTCGATCCGATCGGAAACCGCTTCTGCGATCCCTTCGATGGCAGCTTGGATCTCGAGCGCCGCCGGGTACGTTGCGTCGGGGACCCGCGCTCGCGTTTCTCCGAAGACGGGCTTCGGCCGCTGCGCGCGGTGAGGTTCGCTACCGTGCTCAACTTCGAGCTGGATCCAGCGACCCGCGAAGCGATCCCGGAGAACTTGGACACGTTTCGACGAATCTCCGCGGAACGAATCCGCGAAGAATTCACCAAGCTGCTGCTTTCCCCGCGGGTTCGACTTGGCATCGAAATGCTCCGCGAGACCGGACTGCTCGCTGCGATCGCGCCCGAGGTTCTGGAGGGACTCGGCCAAGCGCAGGACGCGAGATACGGCAACGACGTCTACGGCCACGCGCTTGCTACCGCAGAGGCTTCGCCGCCGACGATCGTTTTGCGGCTGGCGGCGCTGCTCCACGATGTGAGCAAACCTCGCACCGCGCAGCCTAGAGCGGACGGCGGCTTCGACTTCCCCGAGCACGAAGTGTTGGGAACGTCGGCCGCGGAGGCCGTGCTCGACCGGCTCAAGTTTCCGCGAAAAATCATTGAAGACGTTTGCTTGTTGGTGCAGCATCACCGCCTCGAAGATTCTTGGAATTGGTCGGACGCTCAGATTCGGCGCTTCGCTGCTCGATTGGGGGTAGAACATCTAGAACAGCTTCTGCAGCTTGCAGAGGCGAACATCCGTGGCCGCGAACGCGAGGTCGCAAAGGACTTGGCTGCGCTTCAGCAGTTCTCTCAACGCGTCCATCGACTGCTTAGCGAGAACCCGCCGCTGGCCGCAAAAGCGCTTGCCTTGAATGGCAACGAGATCATGCGGATCCTCGGGATTGGCCCTTCGCCTGCCGTCGGTGAAGCAACGCGCTTTTTGATGGAGCAGGTGCTCGAAAACCCCGCGATGAATTCCGCCGACGCGCTGACCGAAGTCCTTCAAAAATGGGCGAATTCTCGAGCGTCGTAACTTGTCCACAATCTTTTCCACAGCGACCGGTCCCCAGGGATGACAGAGAGAAACTCAGCGTGTGGCAACGGTGTCACGGTGCGGAAAGTCGCTGTTTTTCCTGTTTTTAATCAAGAGCTTAGGCGCGTTAGACGCGTGTGACTCTTTCGCTAACAGGTGAACAATCGGGGTATTCACTCGAGCCGAGGGCATGTGGATAAGCTGTGCGCCCGAGTGTAAGCCGAGGCCGTTTTTGGCGGCGTTCGATTAAGAGAAGATGATGAGGATCGTGGTAGCCATGAGCGGCGGTGTGGATTCCTCGGCCGCCGCGGCCTTGCTCAAGGAGCAGGGGCATGAGGTGATCGGAATCACCCTTCGCGTCTGGTCGTATCAGGGCTCCGCCCGGTGCGGTAGCTGCTGCAGCCCAGAGGACGTCGATGACGCGCGAGCCGTCGCGGAAAAGTTGCAGATCCCTTTTTACGTCGCCAACGCCGAAGACCTGTTCCGCGACCAGGTGGTTCAGCCGTTCGTTCGTTCGTACCTCGAAGGGCGAACGCCGATCCCATGTGTGGCCTGCAATCGGGACGTGAAATTCGATTTCCTCCTCAAGCGAGCGCGAGCGCTGGGAGCGAAACTGGCGACGGGCCACTACGCGAGGATCGAGCGCGAAGGGGAGCTGCTCCACCTCTGCCGAGCGACCGATGCGAGCAAAGACCAAAGCTACTTTCTCTTCACGTTGGGCCAGGAAGCACTGGCGGACATCGTCTTTCCGGTTGGGACGCTGACCAAGGCCGAAGTGCGGGCGGTGGCGGCGCGCCATCAGCTTCGCACCAGCCAAAAGCCGGAGAGCATGGAGATCTGCTTCGTGCCCGATGGCGACTACGCCGGATTCGTCGAGCGCGCAGGTGGGCCGCAGCCTTCCGGCGAGGTGGTGGATTCCGATGGGCGAGTGCTCGGCACCCACCGCGGCATCCATCGGTACACCATCGGTCAGCGCCGGGGGCTGGGCGTAGCCAGCCCTCGGCCTCTCTACGTTCAGCGCATCGATGCGGCGCAGAACCGCCTGGTGGTCGGATCCGCCGCCGAAGCGGAGCGCAGCTCGTTCGGCGTTCCACGGCCGCACTGGATCGGCAGGGCACCACGCCCGAATCAGACGGTGACGGTGAAGATCCGACACCGCCACGAAGGCTCCGCGGCTCGGGTGGAAATTGCTCCGGGCGGCGAGGCGCGGGTCTACCTCGAGCGTCCAGCTCGAGCCGTCACGCCTGGGCAAGCTGCGGTGTTCTACGACGCCTCGCGAGTCTTGGGCGGCGGTTGGATCTCCTGATATGCGCAAGCCTCGGAGACCTTGATCATGGATCGACGTTCGGCCTGGGTACTGGCAATTATTTTCGGTGGGCTGTTTCTCTGCGTGTTTGGCTTTCTCTTTCTGCTTTCCACCTTGGTCAGGACCGACGGGCGGGCCACCTTGATCGCCGGGGACGTGGTGGGCGTGGTCGAAGTCACCGGGCCGATCACCGACGCGAAGAGAGTGCTCAAGGAGCTGGACGACTTTCGCGAGCAGGACAACGTGAAGTCGGTGGTGGTTCGGATTGACTCCCCGGGCGGATCGGTGGGCGCCTCGCAGGAGATCTACGACGCCATCAAGCGCACCCGGAAAACCAAGAAGGTGGTCGCTTCGATGGGCTCGATCGCCGCTTCCGGAGGTTTTTACATCGCTTGCGCCGCGGAGAAGGTGTTCGCCAATCCGGGAACGCTGACCGGGTCGATCGGGGTGATCTTCGAGATTCCAAATGTCCAAGGCGTCCTCAAGTGGGCGGGCATCCAGATGCAGACTCTCACCGCCGGCAAGATGAAGGACGCTGGAAGCCCGTTTCGGGAATTGACGGCGGACGAGCGGGCCTACTTTCAAGAGGTGCTTTCCGATGTCCACAAACAATTCATCGAGGCCGTGGCTGAGGGCCGTGGGCTCTCCGCGGACGAAGTGAAGCCGCACGCCGACGGGCGGGTCTTCACCGGGCGGCAAGCAAAGGAGTGGAAGCTGGTGGATTCGCTAGGAGGCTTCGACGAGGCGGTCCGCGAGGCCGCTCAGATGGCCGGCATCCGTGGAAAGCCCAAGCTGGAGTATCCGCGCCAGGAAAGAAAGTTCTTGCGCGAGCTGCTCAGCGACGGAGCGACTTCGTTTTTCCAGAGCGCGGCTAAAGCGCTTCATCAGACGGGCGGAGGATTGCAGTACCGGCTCCCGCTCCTGGACGTCGAGTAGCTTGCAACCTCTCTGGGCACCGTGGCGGATGGAGTTTATCGAGGGCGCCAAGCCCCCGGGGTGCATCTTCTGTGATTTTCCGCGCGAGAATGGTGCCGAGGCGGACCGGCGCAATTTGCTTTTAGTGCGGACCGCGCACTCCTTCGCGATGCTCAACCGCTTCCCCTACAACAGCGGCCATTTGATGGTGATCCCGCTTCGACACACCGCCGACTTTGCCGGATTAAGCGCCGAGGAGTCGCAGGATCTGCACCGCTTGCTTCAAGTCTCTGTCGAAGTGGTGAAGGAAGCCTATCGGCCCGACGGCTTCAATCTCGGGATGAACCTGGGGCGCAGCGCGGGGGCCGGAATCGTGGATCATTTGCACTACCACCTGGTTCCCCGGTGGATCGGCGACACCAACTTCATGCCGGTGCTGGCCGAGACCAAAGTGGTGATCGAGCACCTTCAGGCCACGTACGACAAGCTCCACCTGCTCTTCGCGCGAAAATTGAGTTAAACGCCGCGAGGTCCATGGAACTCCAACCGGCCACTTGGGTGGCGGTGTTCGGCGGCACCGCGTTGGTGGCCCTTCTCGCGCTGGTCGCGGTGATTTCGCGCAAGGGCCGGACCGAGGATCAGGCGCGCGCCTACCTGGCGGGATTTACCTACGTGCTCTCGGACGATCCGGACGCCGCAATCGCCGAGCTTTCCAAAGCGGCGCAGATGAGCACCCAAACCGTGGAGACCTATTTCGCCCTCGGTGCCTTGTTTCGGCGAAAGGGCGAGCTGGAGCGCGCGATCCGATTGCACTCCAACATGCTGCTGCGCCCCGGCCTGAGCCCGGAGGTGCGACGGAGAGCTCAGCTTGCCCTGGCCCTGGACTACAGGCGCTCCCGGGTGATGGACAAGGCGGCGGAGGCCCTGGAAAAGCTTCTCGCCGACGATCCCGACAACCGCGAGGGGCTGTTGCGCTACCGCCAGGTTCTCGAGGAAGCGCGGGACTGGGATCGGGCGATCGAGATTCAGGCGCGGTTGATGCGCCTGGAGGGGAAGGGAAGGAACATCCTGGCTCACCTGCTGGCGGAGGCTTCGCGCGCCAAATCCAGCTCCGATCCGCTCGAGGCGCACGAGCTGGCTTTGAACGCGGTGAATCAAAAACCCGACTCGGCGGACGCTCAGCTCGCTCTGGGGCAAGCTTTGCTCGCGCTGGGCCGGCAAGCGGAGGCGATCGACCCGCTGGCCGAGGCGATGATCCAAGAGCCTGAGCTTGCGCCCCGAGTGGTGGAGCTGTTTGGAAGCGCCGGGCGGCCTGTCCAAGAGGTGGAAAAATTCCTCCTCGAGCAGATGCTCAGACAGCCCGCGGCCGAGGCGCCGTTTGGCCTGGGGCTGGCGCTCTACCTCGCGGGGCATGGCTTTGCGGAGCGCGCCATTGCCCAGCTGCGAAAGCTGGTGGAGCGAATGCCGCGGTTTTGGGAAGCCCGCAAGGAGCTTGGCTCGTTGCTGCTCGCTCAAAACCGTGCGGAAGAGCTGCGCGCCGAATACCGCGACGTCCTCGCCACCCTGGGTCAACCGGTGATGGGATTCGCGTGCCGCGCCTGCAGGCAAAGGCTCCCCGAGCACATGTTTCGTTGCCCCTCGTGCGAGGCCTGGGACTCGGTGACCCGAGAGGAGTGAGCATCCCCCGTCGGGCGCTTTTTTTGACCCTCGCGGAGGCCGGGCATACGGTCCGGCCATGAACGGCAAGTACCAATTTTCTTTCGATAATCGTCACGTGGTGAGCGGTTTGGTTGCGGCGGCAGTGGTGTTGGGAGCGGTATTCGTCCTTGGCGTGGTGGTGGGGAAAAAGGTCGCGCTGGATCAACGCGCCGCGCAAGCCCCCGATCTTCTCACCGCGCTGGACGACAAAAGCGCGGCAATCGAAAAACCGGCGACGCCGACGCTCACCTTTCAGGAAGAGCTGACCAAGAGCAGCCCAGCCCCCTCGACGCCACCGGCGGTATCACCGGCACCGGCTCAGGCAGCGCCGCAGGCGCTGGCCCGCGCCACCTCCGCTCCGGTCGAGGCAAAACCACAGCTCGCCGCGGTGCCTGCGCCTTCGGAGCCGGTGCGAGGGGCGCGCCCGCCGCAGTCGGCGCGCCCCGTCGTGCCGGTCAAGGCTCAGTCGGCGAAGCCGGAGGGCAAGTCAGGAATCTTCACACTGCAACTCTCTTCGACGCAGACCCGGGCTGACGCCAACCGTTTTGCCGCCCGACTGCGTGAGAAGGGATACGCTCCCACCGTGGTGGAAGCCCAGGTGCCAGGAAGGGGCACCTGGTACCGGGTGCGGCTCGGGAATTTCTCGTCTCGTGAGACTGCGACCCGCTTTCTCACCGACTTTCGGCGGGAAACCCAGTTGGACGCGTACGTTGCTGCGGTAGAGTAGGGTGCATGCCGAAGTCGCCAGTAAGGCGAGTAGACAAACCGTGGGGCTATGAGCTGATCTGGGCCCAGACCTCGCGCTACGTCGGCAAGGTGCTGCACATCAACCGCGGGCATCGGCTCTCGCTGCAGTACCACAACCGCAAGGACGAGACGATCTACGTCCTCTCCGGAGAGCTGCGGCTGGTGGTGGATGAAGGACAGGGAGTCGCGGAGGTGGATCTAGCTCCCGGTGACAGCTTCCACATCGCCCCTTTGACCAAGCACCGGATGATCGCGATCACCGACTGCGATCTGGCCGAAGCGAGCACCACCGAGCTCGACGACGTGGTGCGCCTGGAAGACGCGTACGGGCGCGCCGGCACGAGCAAGCCCTAGCCGAGGAGGGTGAGCGCTAGCAGAACCAGGATTCTGCCTTCCAGCCGTACAGGCTCAATCTTCATTCTGCCCAGGCGCCGCGGCTCAGTTGCTTGCGTGCGCGGGTGATTTGATCCAGCGATCGATCTTGCCATCCCCATCGAGGTCTTCGCCGATCCGATCGATCTGATCATTTTCCCAGTACTCCCAATAGTCAGGTTTCCCGGTTCCCTTGGTGTCCCGCTCCTTGCGCGCGATGTGGCCGTGTTCGTAGTAGACCCAGGTGTCCGGTCGGCCGTGGCCGTTGAGGTCCATCTCTTTCCGAACGATGACCCCGTTCTGGTAGTAGTTCCACTGGTCCACTTTGCCGTCGAAGTCGAGATCCAGCGCCTCTCTCTCGAGCTGCCCTTCTTCTCCGTAGTAGCGAACGATGTCGACTCGCCCGTCACCATTGAGATCGAGCTCCTTGCGAGTCAGGCGGTTGTACTCTCTCCCGTCGGCAGATTTGGCCTTCACCGTGTACTGCCACACATCGGTCTTGCCGTCGTGGTTGGTGTCGTACTCGGTGACCTGCTCGTTACCCTGAGCCTTCTGATGAAGCACTCCCCACGAGGAGCCATTTGCAATCTCGGCATCCGGCTTCGTTACCGATTTGCCAGATGAGCAAGCGCAGGCGCACGCCGCCAACACCGCGCACGTCCACTGCCACCGCGTACCGAATCTCATCCTAAAAATTCCTTGCCAGGCGACTTTGACCCATCTGCGGCGGCGAGATACCTTGTCGCACAACATGCGCCACCGGCGAATCAATACCCGGGCTATATTACCGCAGAGCCGGTTGATTTGTTCAACGCCGGCGCAGGGACGGTCCGGGTGGCACGACACATCGCCAGGGGGGTGGCTCTGGCGCTCGAGCGATACACGTCTCCGCCCGTCGGCCAGGTGACCAATCGACAGAATGAAAACAAGGTAGGGCTGGTGTCTTCTTTTGAGGGTAAGCGGGTCGCGGTATTGGGCGGGGCGGGGTTCATCGGTTCGCACCTGTGCGAACGCCTGATCTCCGAGGGCGCAGCCCAAGTGATCTGCGTGGACAACCTGATCACCGGCTGCTCGGAAAACGTTGCACCGCTGCGAGCCCACAAAAGGTTCTCCGAGGTCCGGGAGGACATCACCGCCAGGGTGGGCATCGACGGGCCTCTCGATTTCCTCTTCAACCTGGCCTCGCCCGCCTCGCCGCTCGACTACGCGCGGCTGCCGATCGAAACGCTTCGGGCGGGCTCGCTCGGCACCGAGAACGCGCTTCGCCTGGCGCATCAAAAGGACGCGGTCTTCGTTCAGGCTTCGACTTCCGAAGTCTACGGAGATCCTCTGGTGCACCCACAGCGCGAAGACTATCTGGGCAACGTGGATCCCAACACCCCGCGCGGCGTGTATGACGAAGCCAAGCGGTACGGAGAGGCGGTGGTCTCGGCCTACCGGCGCGTGCGCAACGTCAAGACGCGGATCGCTCGAATCTTCAACACCTATGGGCCGAGGATGAGGCTCGATGACGGGCGGGTGGTGCCTGCCTTCGTCTCTCAGGCGCTGCGGGGCCAGGACTTCACCATCTTCGGCGACGGAAAGCAGACGCGCTCTTTCTGCTATGTCAGCGACATGGTGGACGGGCTGCTACGCTTGGCGGCCTCGGACGTGCGGGATCCGGTGAACCTCGGCAATCCCAAGGAAATGACCATTCTCGAGTTCGCCGAAGCGGTTCGCCGGGCGGCGGGCGGGGGAGGTCGCTTTGCCTTCAAACCCTTGCCTTGCGGCGATCCCAAGCAAAGGCGTCCGGACATCACTCGGGCGCGCGAGCTGCTCAAGTGGGAGCCCAGGGTTCCGCTGGATCTCGGGCTGAACGAGACGATCGCCTTCTTTCGCAAGCAGCTCGGCGGAGCCGCCCGGTGAAAGTGCTGGTGACCGGTGGGGCTGGCTTCATCGGCTCCCACGTCTGCGATGAGTTGCTCTCCCGAGGCCACGAGGTTCTTGCCTTGGACGACTTGTCGAGTGGAACGCGGGAAAACCTCGACCCGCGGGTGCGACTTTCGGTGATCGACATCCGCAGCTCCGCAGCTACCGAGCTGATCCGCTCCGAGCGGCCGAACGCGATCTGCCACCTCGCGGCCCAGATGGACGTTCGCAAGTCGGTCGAGGATCCGCGCTTCGATGCCGAGGTCAACGTCCTCGGGCTGCTCAATCTCCTCGAGGCGGCCCGTCGAGCCGAGGTAGGAAAGTTCATCTTCAGCTCCACCGGCGGGGCGATCTACGGCGAGCAGGATATTTACCCCGCCCCCGAGAACCACCCGACCCGGCCGGTTTCGCCCTACGGTGTTTCCAAGGCGGCCGGCGAGCTGTATCTGGGCTACCACTTGGCGCAGTACGGGCTCGACTACGTGGCCCTGCGCTACGCGAACGTCTACGGCCCGAGGCAGAACCCCCATGGCGAGGCGGGCGTGGTGGCGATCTTCAGCCAGCGCCTGGTGAACGGGGAACCGTGCCAGATCAACGGCGACGGTGAGCAAACGCGCGACTTCGTTTACGGTCCCGATGTGGCTCGCGCCAATTCGCTGGCCCTGGAGAAGGACTTTGTGGGGGCGGTGAACATCGGCACCGGGATCGAAACCGATGTCAATCGTCTATACCAATTGCTCGCCAAGAGCGCCGGAATCGAGCGGCCACCGGTCCACGGGCCGGCGAAGCCGGGGGAGCAGCGGCGCTCCTCGATCGACAGTCGATTGGCCGGCGAGGTTCTCGGGTGGTCGCCGCGCGTGCAGCTTGCCGACGGACTGGCAAAGACGATGGAATTCTTTCAAAGAAAGCGTGGCCAGCCGGTGCGATAGGCCTGGAGGCCCGAGGCCTTGCGCGGCGCTCGGCTCGGCGCTTGGATTTCTCGACAATTCGATGTTACTGACGCGCGCGTCCCCCGAGCAGCGC
>Ga0126383_10003419_pt1 | contig 10504 bp, 10 predicted proteins | sample PanSoiMetPlot_35_FD_96882 | JGI IMG/M metagenome (GOLD analysis project Ga0126383, IMG submission 96882) | Tropical forest soil microbial communities from Panama - MetaG Plot_35 | ecosystem: Environmental > Terrestrial > Soil > Tropical forest > Bulk soil | place: Panama | collected 2016-02-17
ACCATGATCGAGCAAGTGCTGGCTCCGAACGGCCGGAGCAAGCCTGGCGACGACGCCTCACAGGACTGAGCTATCGCGGCCACTATCCGGTTCTGGGCGGGCGCGCGTAGGGCAGCGGGTCACCCTGAGGAGTCCACGCACGCGCCCACCCTCGGCATACTTCGCGACGAACTTGCCGGCAGGCCCTCGTTGACCCGCGTCGTCGCGGTGGCGACATTCCTCGTGGACGGTCAGGTCGCCGCTGACGACACGCCGCTGCCACCCGAGGCCACGGTCGACGTGCTGCCACCCTTCGCCGGCGGCTGACCCAACACCCACCCGGCGATGTCACGTCTGGGCGCGGGCCGAGACCTCATTGCACGTTAGGGGCAGTTCACCCACTCATCGGTGCCGTCGTCGAACACCTGCCGTTTCCACACCGGGAGACGCTGCTTCACCTCGTCGACGAGCCGGGCGCACACGTCGAACGCCTCGCCACGGTGCATCGAGCTCACCGCGGCGACGAGCGCGACGTCGCCGACCAGCAGCTTCCCGACTCGATGACTCACCGCCACCCCGTCCACGGACGGGAGAGCCGCGAAGCGCTGAGCTACCTCACGCAGCACCTGCTCGGCCGCCGGGTAGGCCTCGTATTCGAGTTCGACCACCCGCCGTCCCTGATCGACATCGCGCACCACGCCGCAGAACACGACGTGCGCTCCGGCTGACGTGCGCGTGACAGCACGCTCATGCGCAGCGACGTCTAACGGCGCGGCCGAGACGCTCACAAGCAACTGCTCCGACGCGATCATGCGCTCACACCCCGCCTCCCGGGCGGTGGTCGCCGCCCGCCAGCTGATCCAGCACGTGGCCCAATAGCGGGGCCAGCACGGCCATGCCGTCTCGCACACCGCCTGGCGAGCCGGGCAAGGTAACCACGAACGTGGCACCGATGGTGCCGGCGACCCCCCGCGACAGCACAGACGTCGGTATCCGCTCGTGCGACGCAAGGCGCAGCACCTCTGCCACGCCGGGCACCTCCCGGTCGAGCAGCGCGCGCACCGCTTCAGGCGTCACGTCGGTCGGCGCCAGCCCGGTGCCACCGGTCGTGATCACTAGCCGGGCACCGCCGTCCACCGCGGAGCGCACCGCGGCGCGGATCGCGTCCACGTCGTCCGGCACCACAACCCGGGTTCCGACCGAGCAGCCGACATCCACCAGCAGCGACGAGAGCAGTACGCCGGAATCGTCGGCACGCTCGCCGGCGGCGGACCGGTTCGAGCACGTGATCACTGCGGCGGGGACCGTCGTCATCCGTCCCGCCGCCACTGGCCGCTGCGCCCGCCGGACTTCGCTAGCAGCCGGACCTCGCCCAGCACCGCCGACCGATCCACTGCCTTGATCATGTCGTAGAGAGCTAGCCCTGCCGTGACGACTGCGGTGAGCGCCTCCATCTCGACACCGGTGCGGTCGGCCGTGCGGGTCGTCGCGGTGATGTCCACGGTGGACTCGCCGAGCTGCACGTCGACGGTGACCCCGGAAAGCGCTATGGGATGGCACAGCGGCACCAGGTCGGGGGTGCGCTTCGCGCCGGCGATGCCGGCGATGCGAGCGACTGCCAGGGCGTCGCCCTTGGGTAGCGCATCCCGGCGGAGCAGATCGATCACCTCGGGTGTCGTGGTGAGCCGTCCCGCGGCGACGGCCTCGCGCGTCGTAACCGCCTTGGCCGAGACATCGACCATGCGCGCGGCGCCGCTCGCGTCGACGTGCGTCAAATTCATGCCCTGAGATTAGCGCCGCCGCGATCTCAGCTGCCTCGTCCGGCAGCCCGTCTCGGGAGCGTGGCCCGTGCCGCCACGAGCCCAACCCCGTCAGCTGAACCTTGGCCGGATGCGCGTCGTCAAGGTCGGCGCCTCGGCAACTGCCTCCTCGTCGTGCCGATACCCTGAGCCGTGTGCCCCCGTAGCTCAGGGGATAGAGCGCCGGACTCCTAAGCCGGGCGTCGCTGGTTCGAATCCAGCCGGGGGCACCCTGTGACGTGTGCTACTTCGGTTGAGGCTTGACCGATGGTCGTCGGTTGATGATTGACAGTGTTTCGGCTGATGCTTGACGGTGTTTCGGCTGATGGTCGACAGCTGCTCTGACACTTGTCGAACTACTGTTCGATCTCGGCGATCGGGGCGCGACTAGCTCCTGCGCCAGGTGTCCTCTAGCTCCTGAATCTCGTACGCCTCGCGCAGCAGTGCCTGTGTCCGCTCAAGCTCGTGCCTCAGCGCCGTGATCTTCTCCGCAGGCCAGCTCTCGGCCTCTGCTGCCGCGATGGTTTTGGTGAGCGACCGGATGACCCGCTTCAGCGACTGGATCATCTCGTGCCACTCGCCCAGCGACTCCTCGCCCATCTCCGACATTTGCCCGCCGTTAACCTCTCGGGTCATTCTGGCTGGTTCGCGGCTTCGCTCGCGCCTGCTGAGGCATTCAGATGCCGGATGAGATCGTTGTCGTAGGCACCGTTGTATTTTGCGATCGCATTCTCTGTAGCCTGCATGAATCCTGGCCAATATTTGGACTGACCGGGCGCGCTGACCAGCGTCCAACCCGCCGCGAGGAGTTCTGTTTGCAGATCGCGGTAAAGGTTCCACCGATCGCCGAACCGGAACAAGCCGAGCACGGCGGTGCACACCGCCGCGACAAGACTCAGCGAGAAGGTGCACCAACGGACGGCCGTTCCGCCAGCCCCGGACAAGTTGAGCCCGACCAGGGCCGGGACGATCACCGCGGACAACGTGGCAACGACCCGGAATGTGTAGAAACGCCGACGGCTACGCTCGACTCGGCAGGACGCAAGGTAGACATAGGTGGTCCAGCGACCGGTCCAGTAGGCCTGCCGACTACCGGTCTCTAGTACGTCTGCCAGAGCGGACCGCATCGCGACGATCTGGTCCCGGACGCCCTGGCCGCTCGCCCGCCACCTCCAGCGCTCCCACGCTTCACCCTCTCGCCGGCTCGAGTCTTCCAATTGGACGGACTCGTCCCGCAGACCAGTCGGTGATTCGCGGCGTAGGGCGGTCATATCAATATCTATCGCACTCGAGCGACGCTCGGGCAGCGCGACGCGCAGCACGCCGGAATGCCGGTCCGCGCACCATTTGCAGCCGGGTACGCTCCTTTGATGAGCTCTGTGATCGTTCGTGTGGACAGGCGTGCCGCATTTGCCTAGAACGCCTCATGGTCTACGCCGGCTCGCGAAGAGTGCTGTCGCACCGGTAACAACGAATCAGGCTGGCTAGCATCGCGACCCCCCAGGACGCCAACTGGCGAACATGTTATTCCCTCGGCGGCAACATTTACAGGCCTGATGCAGTGTTTGGAAGGTTGCCTTGTAGGGATCTCAACGCGATATCGGCGGCCGATTTGTCTTTCCAACCGCTGGAAAGCGGACCACTATGCGCGAAGGCAGTCGGGTTCAACGCAACTGATGTGCGGCAACCAGGTTGCAGCGTTGGCAATGATTTGGCGTAGCTTCTCGAAATGCCGCTTCTTGTGGTCGTTAATGCGAGCGACATTGGCAACCATGGAGGAGCTTGGCGGCTTGGATGGTGTGGTGAGCGCGGGGTCGAGCCAGTCAGCGACGTGCTGGGAGCCCAAATGACGGCAGGCCCTCGCGGTTGCGAGGGCCTGCTGCGGCTGGACAGAGTTGGGTCAGTCGGCCGGGCCGGTGGCCAGGGTGAGCGATGCACTGTGCGACTGCCCGGAGGTATCCGTCCAGGTGATGGTCACCTTGGTGCCCGGCTTGTCGTTGGCGAGTGCGTTGTGCAGGTCGGTTGCCGAGCCGACCGGCGTTGCGTTTACCGCGGTGATGACGTCGCCGGCGGCAAGCCCGGCCGCGGCAGCCGGCGAGCCGTCGAGCACCGACTGGATCTGCGCACCCGAGGCGCTCGCCGCCGGGTTGCCGAGGCCGTTCGCCGAGGAGTCAGCGATCGAGACGCCCAGGAACCCCGGGTAGCCCTGGTGGATCGTGCTGTTAAGCACGCCGGAGGCGATCTCGCGGGCGATGTTCAGCGCCTTGTTGATCGGGATCGAATAGGCCTGCGACGCGGCTGATGACTGCGACGCGGCCTCGGCGGCGGTATCCATGCCGACGACCTCGCCCGTGGAGTTGTAGAGCGGCCCACCCGAGTCACCGGCCTGGATCGGGGCGTTCGACTCGATCATCCCCGTCAGCTGCTCGGCGTTTTGACCGTTATCGTCAGTGGCGGTCAATGACTGGTTGAGCGCCTCGACGGTGCCTGAGGCCTGGGTGAGCGTCCCGGTGCCGCCGGCGTTGCCCACGCCAGTCACCGCATCACCAACCGAGACCTTCGACGAGTCGCCCAGCTTCGCGGTTTGCAGGCCGGAGGCGTGCTGCAACTGGATCACCGCTACGTCGTCGGTCGGGTCCGTACCGACCACCGTGGCGGCATAGGTCTTACCCGTCGAGACGACGGTCACCGAAATGCTGGTGGCCCCGTCCACGACGTGGTTGTTGGTGAGCACCTCGCCGTCGGAGCTCAAGATCATGCCGGTTCCGGCAGCCTGCGCACCCTGGTACTTCAAGACCGTGTTCACATCGACGACGCCCACCTGCTGTGCAGTGGTGGCGGTCGTGCCGCTGCCACCGGATGAACTGCCGCCGAACGGGTTGCTGCCGCTCCCCCCAAATGGGTTGCTGCCGCTTCCTCCGAACGGGTTGCTGCCGCTCCCCCCAAATGGGTTGCTGCCGCTCCCGCCGAACGGGTCGCCACTCCCGCCGAACGGGTCGGTGGATCCCGAACCGTTCGACCCCGAACCGGCGGACCCGGATGCGCCCGATCCGCTAGATCCCGGGTTGGACGTCGCAGGCAACGTCTGAGCCCGCAGCCCGGTACCCGAAATGATGCTCGAGTGTGAGCCGAGCTCCATCCCGGCCGCGATGCCGGCCGCCGACAATGCGCCGACCACACCGGCCGCGACGAGGACCCTGCCCTTCTTGCGCTCCGGCCGCGGTGGTTGTGGCGGCTCCGGGTACTGCAGCGGCAGCCATGACTGGTACGGCTGGTCGAACTCGGTCGGCTCGGACATCTCTCTCCTTCAGGCAGCGACGGCCCGCGCCGTCGCTACTAAGGAAGCCCCCGAAACCCCAACCAACACTGAGGATTGACAAGGCGCCCGCTGAGAATGCTTCGCGCGCCCATGACCGCGATAGCAGATGAGGTCGCCGAGGAGCCCGGTTGCACCGGTTCGAACGGTAGGAAACGGGCGGCGCTTAGGCCGACATTAACGCCCTTGGTGCGCCATGGCATCGATGGCGACCGTGGCGGCGAGCACCACCACCGGATCATGGCCGGGCGCGATCTCGACGCCGTACGTATCGGCGACGCGGAACCACTTCTTGGACACGGTCGCTATTGCGGTGTGCCCGTCGTTGAACGTGTACTCGTGGTCGAGGATGTTGCCTTGCACGTCCAGGTCCGGGCCGTCACCGATCTTGACCACCCAGCGGTCGCGAAATGGCGTGATGAGGGCCTTCTTCACCATCGCCAACCGGTGGCCGTCAGAGTCCTCGATCTCCATGGTGTCCTTGATCCGGGCAACCCTCTCCTGGATCTTCGCCAACTCACGCCCGCCGGGGTCTTCGAAGATCAAGGTCTTGCGCAGCCGAAGTGCCTTGCCGTCCACCTTGTAGACGCGATCCCCGCGGTCGGATTCAATCCAGAAGTCATCACCGATCGACATGAGACGTTGGCGCATCTTGTAGTGCACCTGTTCCCCGGCTCCGCTGCGCTCCTCCCGCCGTTCCTGCCGTCGTTCTTCTCGCCGACCTCGCAACATGGCAGCCCCCTCCGTTCGATCGACGAAACTCAGTCTCAACACCAAGAGCCGGCCGAGCATCATCCAGGGCGGGTGATGGAGTGTGACGCTTGCTCCGGGCAGCCCGACCTCAGTCCATGCCTAGATGACGCCGAGCCCGGACAGGCCCGTCAGCAAGAACCAGGTGCCGAAGACGAGACTGAAGCCGATGACGACGCGTCCCCTGTTTCGCTGTAGCCATTGCTCCCAGGACTCGAACAGGACCGCGGAGCTTTCCGGAGCGATGACTTTGATCGCAATCAGGGTGAACGGGATCGCCGCCGCGAATGCCACGTAGACCGCGTAAGTGAGTACGCCGGCCTGGACGGTGATGCCGGCTTCGCGAATCGCGCCGACGACGCCGAGGCTGAACACCCAGAACTTCGCGCTGATCAGGACCAGGCCGATGCCGACCAGGAAGGCACGCGGAGCAGAGATCGACCGCGCCTTGTCGATCCACTTCGGCGGCGGCGCGTCGGGGTCTTCGTCCGCGAGGGCCTGCTGGACGGCAGTTGCGTAGAGCAAGATCGCAAGGACGATGAGAACCCCTGACTCGACCGGTCCCGCGCCGTCGGAGCTGTTGCGCTGGGCGATCGCGTCGCCTGGCAGCAGCAGCGTGAGTAGTAGTCCCTGGATCGCCCGCAATACGGTGAGCCCAGCGACGAACGCCGATGCGACCAGCACCGCGCCGCGCGGCCGTTGTAGCAACAGCAACGTGATCAAGGTCTGGACCGGGGTGACGGCACTGCCGACGATGAACGGCAGCAACGTCAACCACATTCCGTTCACGTCCTAATCGTGCACATGACAGGCTGACCGGCATAGAGCCCCGCCTGCCCGTTGCGCGTCAAGATCGATTACCGATCTCTTCGGCTTGACCGATAGCCGGTGTGGGGTAGAGGTCCGGATCCTCGTCCACGAACTGGTTCGCCATGCTTGTCAATGCGCGGTTCAGCAATTCATCGTCGGCCGCGCCCCAATCGCTGAGCTCACGCGCGAGCCAGTCGCGGGTTGCACCGCTCAGCTTGTCGACCTCGACGCGGCCCGCCTCAGTCAGCTCGAGGTGGCTGTCGTCCCCGCTGAGATAGCCGCGGTCGCGGGACGCCTGGAACGCCGGTTCCAGCACCGCCGCGGGGACGCGCACGCGCCGGCTGATCGTCTCGAGGTTCGCGCTGCCAAGTACGCGGGCGCGAAGGTGAACCTGACCGACACACCACCCGTCGGCCACGCCCAGCGTCGTTTGCGATTCCTTCCAAATGATCGGGATGACCTCTCTGCCCTTGCGCTGGAACACGCGGGAGATAGCCACTTGAAGGCTATTCGCGCTATCGGCCGTTTCGGGCATGCCGAATCCCTCGCCCACGTCGGCTGCGCCGGCTCGCGCTGTTTCACGAAGCGGCACTTCCTTGAGGAACAACGCCAGTACGAAAGCAACGCAGGCGACCGGTACCGCTGCGAGGAAGACGACGTGGATCGCGTGTGCGTACGCATTCACGATCGGGGCGATCTGGCTGCTGGGCAGCGCATGCAATGCGGACGGCGTGCTGACCACACGTGGGTCCACGCCGGGTGATGCGGCGATCGCAGCAGGCAGCCGGTCGTGCAACACGTTGGTGTAGACGGCGCCGAATACCGCCGCGCCGAAGGAGCTGCCGAGAGTTCGGAAGAAGGTCACGCCTGAGGTGGCCACGCCAAGATCGCGGTAGTCGACGGTGCTCTGCACAATAATCGTCAAGACCTGCATGCACAGCCCGATTCCGATTCCGAGCACGATCATGCCCAGCGCCATTGACCAGAACGGGGTGTGGGCGTCCAGGCGAGAGAGCAGGAACAACCCGAGAGCCATGACCGCCGACCCGACGATCGGAAACACCTTGTAGCGGCCGGTGCGACCCACGATCGAGCCCGAGATAACCGAGGTCACCAGTAGGCCGGCCACCAGTGGCAGCGTCTGGACACCTGACGTGGTCGCCGATACGCCCTTCACGTATTGCAGGTACGTCGGCAGAAACGTGATCGCGCCCAACATTGCGAACCCGACGATGAAGGCCAGCGCCACACTCACCGAGAACACTGACGACCGGAACAGGCGCAGCGGCAAGATGGGGTCGGCGGCCCTGCTTTCGACGAGAACGAAGAGCGCTAGGGCGACGACGGAGCCCACAAAGATACCGATGATCGTCCCGGACGCCCACGGGTACTCCGTGCCGCCCCACGACAGGCCCAGTGTGAGGCCGGCCGTACCCAATGACACGAACACGATGCCTAGGTAGTCGATCACGTGACGCGTGGTCGCGCGCGTGTTTGGGATCGTCGCCGCGGCGAGGACGATGACGCCGATACCGATCGGCAGGTTGATGTAGAACGCCCACCGCCAGGACAGGTGATCGGTGAACAGGCCGCCCAGCAGTGGCCCGATTACCGTCGTGACACCGAAGACGGCTCCCAACGCGCCCTGGTACTTACCGCGCTCCCGCAACGGGATGACATCGGCGATCAATGCAGTGGCCGTCACCATTAAGCCACCTGCGCCGAGGCCTTGCACGGCACGCCAAGAGATCAACCAGAGCATGTCCTGCGCGAAGCCGCATGCGGCTGATGCAATGACGAACATGGCCGCCGAGAATTGAAACACGGTCTTACGGCCGAACAAATCACCGAATTTGCCGGCGAGTACGGTCGCGATTGTGTCCGCCAACAGATACGAGGACACGACCCACGAGATATGGCCCGCGCCGCCGAGATCCCCGACAATCGTCGGGAGTGCGGTGGACACGATGGTCTGATCCAGGGCAGCGAGAAGCATGCCGAGGAGCACTGTGACGAATACCAAGTTCATCCGGCGGCGATCGACAGCAACAGTCGGTGCCGGTGCCGGCGCCACGCCGACAGCCAAGATCACCACCACCCGACACGCTGCTGCTATCGCGTCTGCGGTGCGTAGTATCGCGCACGCTGATCGGCAGCGGCGGTATGACCGTCAGTCGGGTGCGCGCTACGCGTCGCGGCAGCGGGCGCCTGGACGGGCTGCTATTGCATGGCGGCCAGTTGCTTGACGAAGGCTGCGGCTCGCGGCACGCCCCAGCCGGTTGTCGCGTCGTACCCGTTCGTGGTGGCGTAGCCGGCCACGGCCACCTGCCAAATCTGGTTGTCTTGCAGGTCGCCGGCCGACTTGGCCACCGATCCGCCGCCGATCACCGTTCCGGGGAAGGTTGCCGGCGCCGAACCGTAGTGCTGCGGCGTGATGTCTGTGTAGGCCGTCGCACCAACACCCTGGTAGAGCACCGGGCTCAGGAATCCGATGGGAGTCTTGCCCGCCGACGCGCGCGCCGCGTTGACCAGTGCGACGAGGCCGGCGGTCTGTGGGCTGGCGGCGGACGTCCCTCCGACGGTGGTCCAGCAGCCGGTGGTGTCGGCGCAGTTGAATTCCGGGTACGCAGTGATGTAGATGTCGACGCTGCCGTTGACCGCAGCGTTCCATGCGGTGTCGGGGACAAGACGGTGATCCCCATACCCGGGGTCGACGTCCTGCTGCCAGGGCGGACGCGGGTAGATGACGCTCGCGCCGCCACCAGTAGCTCCGCCACCCCCGCTGGGCGCCACGAGCCAGGACTCGTTCCAGACTGCCTCGCTGTTCCCACCGTCCGTCCATTGCCAGTAATCGGGGTTGAAGTCACCGGTATCGGTGAAGGCATCATTGCTGATCGGATTCCACGTCCAGCCATACTGCAGCTGGGTTCCGCCGACCGCGACCACGTAGGGTGAGCTCGCCGGCCACCACACCGTCGGGAACGAGTAGAAGCCACTCCTGCCGGCCTGCTTGCTGTGGCCCCGACTGCCGTAGTCACCCGAGGCGGCGAAGAAGTTGTCGTGCTTGGCGAGGCCGGCCTGGAACACCTCGTCGAACCGCGCAGTCTGCCCCGCCGCAGCGCCGCTGAACGTCTGCTCGGGGACAGCCAGCGACATCGAGAACAGCGTTCCGGGCGGCGTGGCGTCGATCTCGTCGGAGATCGCCCTGAACAGATTGGGAAACCCCTGCACGCCATAGGTCTCCGCCGGAGGCACCGCCAACAGCACAATATGCGCCAGCGGCGCTATCGCATATGCCCATTCGATGTCGAGGCTGGACTCGAACGACCAGAATGCCGCGGCACACGGCCCGGACTGGCCGCTGCTGTTGCAGGTGTTGTGGAATTGCGGATTCCCCTGTGGGAATACCTGCTCGAAGTCGGGAGCCGGCAGAGCAGGAAAGAACGTGTCATGGAAATGCTGCAGATCAGCCTCCGCGGTCGGACTGCCATACGCGTCCACGAGCACAATCGTCTGACCCTGCCCATAGTTCGGGACGTTATGGCCGGCTACGGAAATCGCCGCGACCGAATCGACGCCGTATGCGGCCCGAATCTGCTGCGGCGTGTAGCAATGCAGCCACGAGACGGGCGAGCCGTCGGGCAGCACGCATGCTGTCGACGCGTCCTGATGCGCGGTGATGAGCCCTGCGGTGCGGGGCATGCCGATCACCTGCCCGGAGAAGCCCGTGTTCGTCTGCGTCGATGCCGTCGGCACCGCTCCTACTCGAGCACTTACCGACGCCACCACGACCGCGGCCACCGCCACCGCCACCAGCCAGAGCTTGCGCATGGCGCCACAACCTTCCCGT
>Ga0126383_10003420_pt1 | contig 10504 bp, 10 predicted proteins | sample PanSoiMetPlot_35_FD_96882 | JGI IMG/M metagenome (GOLD analysis project Ga0126383, IMG submission 96882) | Tropical forest soil microbial communities from Panama - MetaG Plot_35 | ecosystem: Environmental > Terrestrial > Soil > Tropical forest > Bulk soil | place: Panama | collected 2016-02-17
GCACTCGACGAGTGCGCCGAAAAATTTGGCGGCATCGACATCGTCGTGAACAATGCGAGTGCAATCCAGCTTACATCCGTCGCCGCGACCGACATGAGGCGTTACGACCTCATGCAGCAGATCAATGCGCGCGGCACCTTCATGGTTTCTAAATTCGCCACCCCTTACCTCATGCGCTCGCAAAGCCCCCACATCTTGATGCTGTCGCCGCCGCTCGACATGGCCGAGAAGTGGTTCGCGCCCCATACCGCCTATTCGATGGCAAAATTCGGCATGAGCTTGGTGGTGTTGGGGCTTGCCGGTGAGTTACGCGGAAAGGTCGCGGTCAATGCGCTGTGGCCGCGCACGACTATAGCGACAGCTGCTATCAAAAATCTGCTCGGCGGCGATGCTGTGATGAGAATGTCACGCAAACCTGAGATTCTTGCTGAGGCGGCCTATCGCATTTTCCAGAAACCGAAAAGCTTTACCGGGAACTTTCTAATCGACGATACCTTCCTGGCCAGCGAAGGCATCACTGATTTTGACCAGTATCGCGTCGATCCAAGCCAACCGCTACAGGTGGATTTCTTCGTACCCGACAAGAGTTCGCCGCCAAATGGCGTCAGTCTGAACGCGAAATCGCGATAACCACTTCCACCAGAGCCTGCGAGCGTTTAAGTCTAGTGAATGTCCACTCTCCTGCTTAGCCATCCCGCGTGCCTGAACCACCTTACGCCCGCCGGCCATCCGGAACGGCCGGACCGTTTGCGTGCTATTGAACAGGCACTGGAGGACGAAAAGTTTCAAACGCTGGCGCGCGTTGAAGCTCCTCTCGGTCCACTCGAAATAATCGCGCTCTGCCACCCGATGGATTACATCGAGGCCATCCGCGATGCCTCGCCATCCGAGGGCCTCGTGCGACTTGATGCGGATACAGCGATGTCACCAGGAAGTTTTGAAGCGGCGTTGCGTGCGGTTGGCGGTGCCAAGCTCGCCGTGGACGAGGTGATGTCCGGCAAGGCAGCGAATGCCTTCATCGCTACGCGGCCGCCGGGACATCACACCGAAACGGCGCGGCCGATGGGCTTCTGCCTATTCAACAACGCGGCGATTGCTGCGCGTTACGCACAGAGGGACCATGGAGTCGAGCGGGCGGCCATTGTCGATTTCGACGTTCACCATGGAAACGGTTCGCAAGACATTTTCTGGTCGGACAAGAGCGTGATGTATTGCTCGACCCACGAGATGCCGCTCTATCCCGGCACTGGCGCGAAGAATGAAAGAGGCGATTTCAATACTATCGTGAATGCCCCGCTATCGGCAGGCGATGGCGGCGTTGCCTTCCGCGACGCGTTTGAGAGTGTAATCCTTCCCCGCCTGCGCGAGTTCAAGCCCGACATTGTGATCATTTCCGCCGGTTTTGATGCACATACGCGTGATCCGCTTGCAAACCTCAATCTCGTCGAGGCCGACTTTTCGTGGGCCACCAAGAAGTTGATGGAAATCGCGGATTCAAGCGCCAAAGGGCGCGTCGTATCACTATTGGAAGGCGGCTACGATTTACAGGGCTTATCGCGCTCAGTCGCAGCCCACGTGACCGCACTGATGCAGGGCTAACAAATCCGCGCTATAGGTGCCCTGTAACGAATCGTCGGACGACAGACATGGCCGAAAACAACAACGTGGATGTCAAGAAAATGGCCTTTGAACGGGCGATCGAAGAGCTGGAATCGATCGTCAAGCGGCTGGAAGAAGGCAAGGTCCCGCTCGAGGAGTCGGTCGCGATCTACGAGCGCGGCGAAGCGCTAAAAAAACGATGTGAGGAGCTGCTGCGCCAGGCGGAAGCGCGCGTCGAAAAAATCACACTTGACGCCAGCGGCAATCCAGCCGGCAGCGAGCCTCTTGACGTGGACTGATGGGCCTAGAGCGTCAGCGAGGCCCAAGCCAATACCGCATCTAAAATCTTGCTGGATTACCGCTTGCGGCAATGAAGTCTGCAGGGCGGATATGACAATTCGGCGGTCTCGCCGCCCCATCGCGAATTGCCCCTCATGGCAATCTTGGTGTAGTCATTGATGAAGTTCGCTGGAGTTGCTCTTGTCCGAAGTTTCCAAAACACCGCTGCTGGACCGGGTCCGGATCCCGCGCGATCTCAAAAACCTGTCGACCGAACAGCTTAAACAGCTCGCTGGCGAACTACGGTCGGAGACCATCGACGCGGTCGCAAAGACCGGTGGCCACCTCGGCGCAGGCCTCGGCGTCGTCGAGTTGACGGTCGCACTGCACTACGTGTTTGATACTCCACACGACCGCCTGATCTGGGACGTCGGTCACCAGAGCTACCCGCACAAAATTCTCACTGGCCGCCGCGACCGCATCCGCACGCTCCGCCAAGGCGGGGGCTTGTCTGGATTCACGAAGCGCGCCGAGAGCGAATACGACCCGTTCGGTGCCGCACATTCTTCTACATCGATCTCGGCTGCTCTTGGCATGGCCGTGGCCCGAGATCTCGAAGGCAAGACGCACAACGTCGTGGCCGTGATTGGTGACGGGGCGATGTCAGCGGGCATGGCATACGAAGCCATGAACAATGCCGGTGCGCGTAATGAGCGGCTGGTCGTCATTCTCAACGATAACGATATGTCGATTGCGCCGCCCGTGGGCGCCATGTCTTCGTATCTGGCGCGGCTCATCTCGGGCAAGACCTACCGCACTCTGCGCGATATTGGGAAGCAACTTGCGAGACACCTTCCGAAATTCTTTGAGGAGAAGGCAGGCCGGGCCGAGGAGTTCGCGCGCGGTTTCTGGACCGGCGGCACGTTGTTCGAGGAACTTGGATTCTACTATGTCGGTCCGATCGACGGTCATAGTCTCGATCATCTGCTCCCGGTGCTACGCAACGTGCGCGATGCCGAAGCTGGGCCGATTCTCGTGCATGTCGTGACACAGAAAGGCAAGGGCTACGGTCCTGCGGAAGTCTCCGCCGATAAATACCACGGCGTGGTCAAATTCGACGTCGCTACCGGCGCACAAGCAAAGTCGAAATCGAATGCGCCTCAATATACAAAGGTGTTTGCGGAAAGCCTGATCAAGGAAGCACGCAAAGACGACAAGATCGTTGCCATCACAGCGGCAATGCCGTCAGGCACCGGTCTCGACCTCTTTGGCAAAGAATTTCCCACTCGCTGCTTCGATGTGGGCATTGCCGAGCAACATGCGGTGACCTTCGCGGGTGGTCTCGCCGCCGAAGGTTTCAATCCGTTTGCTACGATCTATTCCACGTTCCTGCAACGCGCGTATGACCAGGTGGTCCACGATATAGCCATCCAGCGCCTTCCTGTGCGCTTTGCGATCGATCGCGCGGGCCTTGTCGGGGCTGATGGACCGACGCATGCAGGCGCATTCGATGTCACCTATCTCGGCTGTCTCCCGGGATTCGTTCTCATGGCTGCCGCGGACGAAGCCGAACTTGTCCATATGGTTGCCACTGCAGTCGCGATCGACGATCAGCCGAGTGCGGTCCGCTATCCACGCGGCGAGGGCCTCGGCGTGCCGATGCCGGCGGAAGGCAAACCGCTGGAGCTCGGCAAAGGCCGAATCGTGCAAGAAGGTCACAAGGTGGCGCTGCTTTCATATGGAGCGCGCCTCGGCGATTGTCTCAAGGCGGCCAAGGAACTTAACTCACTCGGCCTATCCGCGACGGTCGCGGATGCACGCTTTGCCAAACCCCTCGATGTCGACCTGATTGCGCGCCTTGCGCGCGAGCATGAAGTCCTCGTCACGATCGAGGAAGGCGCCATTGGCGGTTTCGGATCTTACGTCCTGCAAGAGTTGGCCGAGCAAGGCCTGCTGGATCAGGGCCTGCGCGTTCGCTGCATGGTGCTTCCTGATCGGTTTATCGATCAGGACACACCTGCCGCCCTGTATGCGACGGCCAATCTCGACGCCCGCGCAATTGTCGCCAAGGTGTTTGAAGCCTTGGGCAAGGATGTGGGTGCTGAGACTGTCAGGCTTGCCTGAAGACCTTAGAGCCGGCGCTTACGCGGTACTTTCTTCCCCTTCTTTCGCGCTTCCGAGAGACCGATAGCGATGGCTTGCTTGCGGCTCTTGACCCTCCTCCCACTGCGTCCGCTTTTCAGTGTGCCTTTTTTACGTTTCTTCATTGCACGTTCTACATATCTCGAAGCGCCTCGCGAATATTTACGTGCCATACTGTTTCTCCTCAAACAGATAAATTCTCGTTGCCGTTGCAAATGCTCTCGGCCAATGCGGGTAACGACGATGAATGGAACATTGTTCCAGAGGTTGGGTTTATGACCCCACGTCAACGCGCCGACCGCTTGTTGGTCGAGCGCGGGATCTTTGAAAGCCGTGCCAAGGCGCAGGCCGCGATCGAGGCGGGCTTGGTCACGGCCAACGGGCAGATTGTACGCAAGGTTTCCGAGGAAATCCCGGCCGACGCATCGCTTGGGGCGTCTGCTGCGCATCCTTACGTGTCACGCGGCGGCGTCAAGCTTGCGGCCGCACTTGACCGTTTTGCCTTCAACCCGAGGAACCACATCTGCCTCGATGTTGGCGCCTCGACGGGCGGATTCACCCACGTACTCTTGGATCGCGGCGCGCGTCGTGTTTATGCGATCGATGTTGGGCGCGGGCAATTACACGAGACATTGCGTGCCCGTGCTGATGTTGTTTCGCTCGAGGCGACCGATATTCGCAACCTGTCCTCCGTCCAGCTCGACGAACGGCCGGACTTCCTGACCATCGACGTCAGCTTTATTTCGCTCAAGGCGGTCCTACCGTCCGCAACGGCGCTGCTCAAAACACCCGCCAAGCTCGTTGCGTTGATCAAGCCACAATTCGAGGCTGGCATAGGTGCCGTGAAGAAGGGCATTGTCCGCGATCCCGCCCTTCATGCCGTCGTCTGTGAGGAGATCGCCAAATCTGCCGTATCCCTTGGATGGCGCATCGTCGGGATCACTCCCTCGCCGATCCAGGGCGGCGACGGCAACGCCGAATTCCTACTAGGGGCTGAACGTGACTGAGCAGCTCACGATCGACCGGCTCGGCCATCGTGGAGATGGTGTCGCGGACGCACCAGAAGGGCCTGTCTATGTGCCGTACACTCTGACGGGTGAGACGGTCACAGTCGAGTTTGTCCGCGGCCATCCCGACCGCCGGCATTTGCTGCATGTCGACAAGCCGAGCCACGAGCGGACCGAGCCGATTTGCAAACATTTTGGCGTATGCGGCGGCTGCGCAATGCAGCATTGGTCGCTCTCGGAATACCACCTATGGAAACGCTCATTGGTGGTGGAGGCATTGGCACAGGCAAATGTGGTGGCGCCGGTCAACGATCTGATCGATGCACACGGCGCTGGCCGGCGCCGTGCAGTGTTGCACGCGCGACGCGGGGTCAAGAACATTCTGGAGGTCGGATTTGCGGCACCACGCGCTCATCACATCATCGCCATCGACGAGTGCCCCATTTTGGCGCCCGGCCTTGCCGGCGCACTTCGAGCCGCCTGGGCGGTTGCCGAGACGCTTAAACCAACCGGTAAACCCCTCGACATCCACACAACCGCAACGGATTCTGGGCTTGACCTCGATGTGCGAGGGTCGGGCACGCTGAGTTCGGAACGCCTGACCGCGCTGGCGCACGTCGCGGACACCCACAATCTTGCGCGTCTCACACGTCACGGCGAACTCGTCGCGCAGCGCACGCAGCCAGTGGTTCAGATGGGGCGCGCTCAAGTCCCGCTACCGCCCGGCGCGTTTCTGCAGGCGACCGTTGCAGGCGAGGAGACATTGGCTCGGCTGGTGCTGAATTCGGTGGGCAAGGCCAGACAGGTTGCCGATCTTTTTGCTGGCATCGGCACATTCGCGTTGCGGCTTGCCGAGATGGCACGCGTCAGTGCCGCCGATAGCGATTCCTCAATGATTAAAGCGCTGCAACGTGCGGCCTCCATGGCGCCTGGGCTCAAGCCGATCGCGGCGCAAACGCGTGACCTTTTTCGGCGGCCGTTCATGGCGAACGAGGTCAAAAGTTTCGATGCCGTTGTGTTCGATCCACCGCGCCAGGGTGCTGAAGCGCAGGCCCGTGAGCTCGCCAAAAGCGTCGTGCCGGTTGTTGTAGGTGTGTCTTGCGACGCCGCCACTTTCGCCCGCGACGCGAAGATCCTGCTTGGTGGCGGTTATAAGCTTGCGGCCGTCACACCGGTCGACCAGTTTCGCTATTCCCACCACGTAGAAATTGTCGCGAAGTTTGAGAAGTGATCTGTCACGTCCTTCACGCCAGCAAAAGCGGCGACGAGAAAGGGGCTAATTTCCGCGGATTGGGCCGCAGGACGCATCCCGCTTATTGAAAATCGAGTCCCCCACCCCAGCGCTCCTGCCACATCTTCTCGCCGATCGTGCAGGAAATGCGCGGCGCCTGCGATGATATGTGGACAACTCGTGCCTCCGGCTGCCGCCCGGCAATCTCCAGGACCAGTTTGGTGCGTGTCGCCTCAATGAATTTTTCGCGCTCACGAATGGGTATGACAAAGGCTCCCGCGCCACCGATGACGCAGTCCTCGTAGTAGACGTCAAGATTCTCAATATCCATGGAGCCGACATAAGGCCTCTTGAGCATGATCGGCAGGCCATTAATTGTGATGCCGGCGGCCAGCACGTCGTCGCGGATCAACTGTACAAGTGGACCGGCATTGTTCGCCCCATCCCCTGACACGTCGATGACGCGGCGCAAGCCTTTATAACCACTGTCGTCGAACAGCGGCTTGGCGAAGCGCAGAGCGCCCGAAATCGACGTACGCGAAGCACGGCGATAGGGCGCAGCTGAAATCTCGGCGGCGACGGCATCGGCGGCTTCAGGTCCGTCGATCAGCCGCCATGGCATAACGACCTTCTGGTCAAACTGGCCGGCCCATTCAAAATAAGTGATGGCGATCTTGCCGTTCGCCCCTTGGCGCAGCGCCTGCAGAAATTCCTTCGAGGTCAGCGCGAGAATATAGCCTTCCCGCTGAAGGGCCTGTTCGTCGGGGTCCATCGAGTAGGACACATCAACTGCGATCACGAGCTCGACATCGACTGGAGTGGCGGTCGCCCTGCTATCAACGAACCTGCGCGGGACACCGGCAATTGCCAGGCTCGCAAGCGCAAGCCCGCCAAGCACCAGAGCAGAGAGAGACAACATGCGGTGTCGCATCGCCACTTCCCTTGTTCCTTGCCGCCATGCTGCCACAGCGAACAAAAACGGCAAGGCCGGCCAAGTGACGCCGGCAGATTAGACACCAATGTAATGACGGCCTTTTCCGGTCTTGGCAGTCCCCTAGGATTCAATCGCCCCGATTTCTGAGTTGCGCGACGAGAGGAATTTACGCACAAAGGATCCTGTCTATTGCGGGGGATTGTTTGTCTGAGACCGTCGCGGCGATCGTGGCAGCGCACCGGGCCGACACGGCGACGCCGGAACAAACGGTCGCGCGCAGCTTCGCTCGCATCCGCGCCCACGACGATCCCGCCATTTTCATCAGCCTGCGGCCGGAAGCTGACGTGCTGGCCGAGGCTCGCGCGCTCAGTGCCTCTCCCAAAAGGGTACTGCCGCTTTATGGCGTTCCGGTCGCCGTAAAGGACAATATTGATGTCGCCGGACTGCCGACGACCGCGGCCTGTCCAGCATTCAGCTACCAGCCGTCGGAGGATTCAACATCGGTGGCGCGGCTTCGCGCGGCTGGCGCCATCGTCATCGGTAAGACCAATCTCGATCAGTTCGCCACCGGCTTGGTCGGCGTGCGCTCGCCCTATGGCTCACCGAAAAACACGTTCAATCCCCAATTGATTCCCGGCGGATCAAGTTCCGGCTCGGCGGTCGCCGTTGCTGCCGGGTTGGTACCGCTCGCGCTCGGCACAGATACGGCCGGCTCGGGACGCGTACCGGCAGGCCTCAATAATATTGTTGGCCTGAAGCCGAGTGTCGGCCTGATCTCGACCTTTGGCGTCGTGCCGGCATGCCGGACCCTCGACTGCGTGTCGGTGTTCGCACTTACAGTTGACGACGCCTGGATGGCGCTCGGCGCCATGGCCGGAACGGATCGCGCCGATCCCTATTCACGCGAACGGCCGTACGGAATACCCGGCGTTATGCCGCCCCATGTGAGGCTGGGTGTGCCACGTGCCGGTCAACTTCTTTTTTTCGGCGACCGCCAATATGAAGCCGAATACAAGGCTGCACTCGAACGGCTGGCACGCCTCGGTTGCGATCTTGTCGAGATCGATATCGAGCCGTTCTATGAAACAGCGCGCCTGCTGTATGAAGGCCCATGGGTCGCTGAGCGCACGATCGCCGCACGCTCCATATTATCGTCCGAACCGGACGCCATTCATCCGGTAACGCGAGAGATCATACTGAGCGGATTGCGTCCGACCGCAACGGACGCCTTCACAGCGTTCTACAAACTGGAGGCGTTGCGACGCGTCGCCGACCACACTTTCCTGCAAATTGATGTTTTGGCGTTGCCAACCGCTCCCACCGCCTATTCCATCAAGCAGGTTCTGGCCGATCCGATCCAGCTCAACAGTCGTCTCGGTGTCTACACAAATTTCGTCAATCTGCTCGACCTTTGTGGACTGGCAATCCCGGCTTCGATGACGGAGGCCGGCGTACCGTTCGGCATCACGTTGCTGGCACCCGGCGGGGCTGACGCGCGGCTTGCCGAAATCGGTCGGGCATTCCACGCCGATACTGCATTGCCCCTCGGCGCGCTCAAGCAGCCGCAGGCACCGTTAGCGCCGGTTTCACTATCGCCGGCCGAGAATGAGGTCGCGGTGGCGGTTGTCGGCGCGCATTTGTCCGGCCTGCCGCTAAATGGAGAATTGCGCGCACTCGGCGGCCGTCTCCTCGAGGTCGCTAACAGCGCGCCCGATTACCGACTTTACGCGCTGTCTGGCACAAAACCGCCGAAACCAGGCTTGTTGCGCGTCGACGGCGGCAATGGTGCTGCCATTGAAGTCGAAGTCTGGGGTGTTCCAATGCAAGCCTTCGGCCGCCTGGTCGCGGCCGTCCCGGCGCCGCTCTCGATCGGCACGATCAAGCTGTCCGATGGCCGGGCCGTGAAAGGCTTTCTGGTGGAGGCTGCTGCAACCATCGGCTCCCGCGATATTTCGAGCTTTGGCGGATGGCGCGCGTTCCTGGCGCGCGAACAAATGCCGGCCTGACCAAATTCAAAGCGATTCCGTATAGGCCTCGTATTCGTCAAGCACGGTGACGATATGCGCATACATCGCGGATGCCGCAATCGATTGCTCGCCACGCAAGATCGCCTGCACCACGCGATCGTGCTCGATATGCGACTTGGCGAGCCGGCCCAGGTTGCGAAACTGTGCGCGACGAAACGGCTGCACTCGCGCCCGCGTTGATAGGGTGAGTTCGGCCAGATAGCTGTTGTGGGCACCAGCATAAATGTGACTGTGAAAGGCTTCGTTGACCTCGTGATACCGTTGCGGGTCGCCACCCTGAATCATCACGCGCAATTCGTTATGACTATCCTCGAGTGCCCGCCGCTCGATGCTTGTCATGCGTTCGGCAGCAAAGCCGGAGCAAAGCGCCTCTAGTTCGGCCATTACCTCGAACATCCCGGCAAGTTGATCCGCGCTCGGCCGAGCCACAACGGCAGCCCGATGGGCGCGCACTTCCACCAGCCCACTTGCAGCCAGCATACGAATTGCTTCGCGTACAGGCGTCCGCGACACATGGAACCTGTCGGCAAGCGTGATTTCGTCAAGTGCCACACCTGGTGTCAGCGCCCCACGGACGATCTCGTCGGCAAGTTGCAACCGCAACTCTTCGGCGCGCGTCTTGCGTTGCCAGATGGCAGATCGCGCCTCCGCCACGCGTACGGTCAGAGTCATCCGGACAACTCGAACGGCGGCCTGGACGCAACGACCGCGCCCATATGCTCAAGCGCGTACGCTATCCGCAAGACGATTTCTTCGCGCCAAGGCGCAGCGATGATTTGCACGCCAATCGGCAGCGGCTGTAAGGGCACTGGGACCGCTGCCACCGGCAAGCCGATGAACGAGATCGGTTGCGTACAGAGACCCATGTTCGGCCGTACAGGAAGCTCGATGTCGCCAAGCTTGAACGTCTGCTGGCCGATTTTCGGTGCTGTACAAGGTGTCGCCGGTGCCAAGATCGCATCGCATGACTTGAATAGTTCGAGCACTCGGGTGCGATACCAGCGGCGGAAATTCTGCGCTTTCACCACCAGCGTTGATGGGATCATGGCACCGGCAAGAAGGCGGTCGCGCACGGCGGGGTCGAATTCGTCCGCTCGGTTGCGCAAGCGATCGAGGTGTAGCGCCGCGCCTTCGGTGGCGGTGATCACATACGCCGCGGAACGCGCGCGCCGTGCCTCGGGAATTTCGATCTCTGTGTGCGCTCCGACCGCCTTGGCGACGCACTCGAGTGCGGAAAGGGCTTCAAGTGAGGCGCCTTGTTGGAAATAGCCCCCCGCCACGGCGA
>Ga0126383_10003422_pt1 | contig 10502 bp, 6 predicted proteins | sample PanSoiMetPlot_35_FD_96882 | JGI IMG/M metagenome (GOLD analysis project Ga0126383, IMG submission 96882) | Tropical forest soil microbial communities from Panama - MetaG Plot_35 | ecosystem: Environmental > Terrestrial > Soil > Tropical forest > Bulk soil | place: Panama | collected 2016-02-17
ATCGGTGAGCGTGGCGAGCATCGGCGCGATTCGGAATGGAATTGTCGGCATGTTCTCGTCAGATCCGGCAGCGCCTCGTGAGGTCAACCAATAATCATAGAGAAACGTCCACACACGCCGAATCCGGTAGACTCTGCATCCTGCGTGGCAGCGGCCGAGCGCGCCCGCCCAAGATATCACTGGCCTAGGTCAATATCACTCCCACATCGCCGCTACACGGAATTCGCGAGGAAAGTACAGCGAAACGCGCATTTCGCCTTGTGCCTCGGGCGGCACACGCTATCTCGTTTGGGAGTCCAACCGCACGGAGGGTTCGCTATGCAGGCTTCGGTTTGGAAGGGTGCAATGAGCTTCGGTCTGCTGTCGATTCCGATTCGTTTGTATGCCGCCGCGCGCAGCGAACGCACGACGCTGCATCAGATCCACGACAAGTGCCACACGCGGCTGCGCCAGCCACTCTTCTGTCCCACATGCAATCGGATCGTGGATCGCGCGGAAGTGGTGAAGGGCTACGAATTCGAAGATGGACGCTATGCCGTGATCGACAAGGAAGACTTGAAAAAGATCACGCCGGAATCGGGCAAGAGCATGGAGATTCTTGCCTTCGTCAGAGCCAACGAAATCGATCCCATCTTCCTTGATTCGTCTTACCTCGCTCTTCCAGATAAGGAAGCCGACAAACCGTATCAGCTTCTGCTGAAGGCACTCGAAGACACGGACCGAGTGGGCATCGCCAAATTTGTAATGCACCAGCGCGAATACACGGTGTTTATACGTCCGCGCGACCACGGCATCACGATTCACACGATGTTCTTTCCCAATGAGATCCGCAGCGTGGCCGGTTACGGCGAGCGGCCAAAGAATCTCCAGCTCAAGCCGCAGGAGATGAAGCTCGCCGAACAACTCGTTGAAAGCCTCGCCGAGGAATTCAATCCAGCCCAATATCACGACACCTATCAGGAGCAGTTGCGCGAATTGGTCGAAGCGAAGAAGAAGGGCCGCACCTTTACTGAGCGTGCCGTGCCCAAGCGGGCCAAAGTGATCGACATCATGGACGCATTGCAGAAAAGCGTCCGCGAAGCCGAGTCTGTTCCGAAGCCACGCCGTGCGCGGACGCATCGCCAACCGCGCCGCGCCGCCAGCTAGACAGTTATCCGAGCGCTATTTGCTGAAATCCGTTTGGCATCCGCATGTTTTTAGTCTTGTAAACGAGACAGGCGGTATGTTTACATCGTCGGCATTAAAGCACGGAGGCCTTTGCTCTCCGGCGCTAACTTCCCTTTTATCAAGTGACTAGGAAAGGGCCTAGGAAAGCCGAGACGTGGCACCGAAGTCGCCAGCCAAAACCAAAACATCGGGAGCAAACGGCTCCAAGCGAGGCCTTCCTGCTCTCCGCGATAATTTCCTGGTCGCGGGCATTGGAGCCTCGGCCGGCGGAATTGAAGCGTGCTCGGAGCTGCTGCGGCAGCTATCGCCGGACACCGGAATCGCTTTCGTAATCGTTCAGCATCTCGATCCGAAGCACGAAAGCATTCTCACCGATCTTCTTGCCAAAACGACTAAGATGCCCGTCAAAGAAGTGAGGGACGGGATGCGTCTTGAGCCAAACCAGGTCTACGTAATTCCCCCGAACGCCACGATGGCTGTTTCCGGCCGCAGCCTTAAGATCAGTCCGCGCGACGAAGGTACCGGCACACATATGCCGATCGACCATTTCATGCGCTCGCTCGCGGATCAAAAGGGCAACCGGGCAATCGGAATCATCCTTTCCGGTTTCGGCTCCGACGGCACCCTGGGAATGGCCGAAATCCAGGCGCAGGGCGGCGTAACATTCGCACAGGATGAACAATCCGCGAAGTACGACGCGATGCCGCGCAGCGTGATCGCCGCAGGCTGCGTCGACTACGTCCTCCCGCCCAAGGGCATTGCAGCAGAGCTCGCGCGCATTTCCAATCACCCGTACGTCGCGCCCCAATTCCCGCGCCAATCCGAAGGGACCGAAAGCGCGGGTCTGGATGCAATTTTTCAGCTCCTGCGCAGAAGCACGGGGCTCGACTTCACGCATTACCGCCAGACCACGATCCTACGTCGGATTCAGCGACGCATGGTGGTTCACAAGATCGATAAGCTGGCCGATTACGTGAAGTACATCCAGACGAACCCCTCCGAAATCAAGGCCCTGTACCAGGATATGCTCATCAACGTCACGAGTTTCTTCCGCAATCCTGGCGTTTTTGAGGCGATGAAATCGGAAGTCTTTCCTTCGATTCTGAAAAACCGCGCAACCGATTCGTCGATCCGTATCTGGACGCCAGGCTGCGCCTCCGGCGAGGAAACCTATTCGATGGCGATTTCCCTGCTCGAATACCTCGGCGACAGAGGACCGCAGTTGACCGTTCAGCTTTTTGGCACGGACGTGAGCGAATCCAGCATCGCGCGGGCTCGGACCGGCGTTTATCCCGAAAATATTCAGGGCGATGTTTCGGCAGAGCGCCTAAGGCGCTACTTCACCAAGATCGAAAGCGGCTATCGGATTAGCAAGAGCATCCGCGATATGTGCATCTTCGCGCAGCACAACGTGCTCAATGATCCGCCGTTTTCGCAAATGGACATCATCTGCTGCCGCAACCTGCTGATCTACCTGGAGCCTGTGCTGCAAAACAAAGTGATCTCGCTGTTCCATTACGCAGCGCGTGCGAATGGCTACTTGGTCCTCGGGACTTCCGAAGGCGTGGGCACCGTCGTTAACCTTTTCAATACGGTCGACCGTGCCTACAAAATCTTCCAGAAGAAAGGGTCACCTGCGCGCCAAGTTGTCACATTTTCGCTGAACCGGCAGATTGAGCGCACGGACTACGGCCCCATTCGCATTCCTTCCAAGCAGCCGGACACCAGTTGGAATTATCTGGAGGCACAGAAGGAATTCGATCGCCGCTTGCTCGCGCAGTATTCTCCGGCGGCTGCTTTCGTCAACGAAGACTTTGAGATCATTCACACGCGCGGAAACGTGAGCCGCTATCTGAAGCTTTCCTCCGGACGCGCCAGCCTGAGCATTCTGAAAATGGCGCGAGAAGGGCTGCTGTTTGATCTGCGAAATGCGCTTGCCCGCGCCAAGAAGGAGAACGCGGCCGTACGCAAACAAAACGTCCAGGTCAAGAATGGAAATGGTAATGGAAATGGACACGGCAACGGGTCCGGCGCGTCAGGTCATTCCGAGACGCGCCTGGTGGATCTCGAGGTAGTGCCGCTTCGCGTCGGCAATACCAGCAGCAAAGAAATCTATTTTATGGTCCTCTTCACGGACCCCGCCGCCGAAGCGCTACACAAGGCCCGTTCCGGACGGCCAAGCAGAGCGCACCGTGAAACTCAGCGCGACATCAGCCGGATCGCGAAGCTCGAAGATGAACTCGCGGCGACGAAGGAATATCTGCAATCCGTGATTGAAACACAGGAAGCCACCAACGAAGAGCTGCAATCCGCCAATGAAGAAATCCTTTCCAGCAACGAGGAACTGCAAAGCACGAACGAAGAGTTGGAGACGGCCAAGGAAGAGTTGCAGTCGGCGAACGAAGAACTCAGCACCGTCAACGACGAGCTTCGCAATCGCAACACCGAAATTTCTCAGGTCAACAACGATCTGATGAATCTCTTTTCATCGATTGACATCGCCGTGGTGATGATCGGCAGCGACCTTACCATTCGGCGCTATACCCCGCGCGCCGAGAAATTGATCGGCCTGATTCCCGGCGATATCGGCCGGCCATTTCTGAATATCAATCCGACTGTGGCTATCGATGATTTTCAGCAGTTGGTATTGCAGACTGTCTCCACGTCGCGGCCCGTCGAAAAGGAATTCGTCGACTCCAAAGGCGTTCGCTTCCAGCTTCGCGTCCTGCCTTACCGCACCAGCGACGGCCGCATGGACGGCGCGGTCATCACGTTGTTAGATGTTTCGCCCAGGTAAACACCCTACTTTTTGAGCTGTTCTTCGGTTATTGAAACGCGCAGCACCTTCGATTACTATTAGCTCCCCTTCCCAGCACAGAGGTTCTTTCCTCATGCCCAAAAGCGTCCGGCATCGTTCTTCATCGGCGGAGGCTAAGGCCCGGCGTCGCGGCAACGACGTCGGCGGCGGTCGCCGTTCGCCGGCTCAGGCCGACTTCCCTTGGGAGGCCCCATTCCGGGCCTTGCTGGATAGCCTCGACGTTGGCGTCGCCTATTCGACAGCGGGCGGCAAGATCCTCTATGCAAATGTCCGATTTATCGACATTCTGGCGCCATCTGCATTCGACATCGCCGGCGCAAATTTGAAGCGCTTTATCACAGCTGCCAGCTGGACAGCCCTGGAGGCTGCGTTATCGGAAGGAACGCGCCACGAAACCGAGGGCGAAATAAAGGTCGTCTCATATGATAAAGAAAAACCCCGCACGGTTCGGCTCTCCTTCAAACCTCTATACGCGGGTGAACAGCCAGCAATCCGTATCGTCGCCGCAGAGGTGACTGAGCTTGTAGAGACGGCTGAAGCCCTGAAGGAATCGGAAGCCTCTCTGCATTCGGTCTCCGCGCGCCTTCTTCGCGTGCAAGACGAGGAGCGTCGCCGCCTGGCTCGCGATCTTCATGACACCACCGGGCAGGAGCTGGCAGTCGTGATCCTCACCCTCGAGCATGCTACAAGAGACTTTCCTCCGGCCGCTGCCAAAGCGCGTGCCTCGGTTCTCGAATGTACGGACCGCCTTCGCAAGGTGGAAAGCGAAGTCCGCACGCTTTCTTACGTCCTTCATCCGCCGCTTCTGGAAGAGATGGGCCTTTCCTCGGCTCTGCAATGGTACGTAGACGGATTCTCGAAGCGAACCGGCATCCAGGTCTCAGTGGAGGTTCCTCCGCAGATGCCCCGGCTTCACACTGAACGAGAGACCGCCCTTTTTCGCGTGATTCAGGAAAGCCTGACGAACGTCTTTCGCCACTCTGGCAGCAAGCGAGCGCGCGTCCGTCTTTCTGCCGACAATTCCGTTCTTCGGGCAACCATCAGCGACGATGGAAAGGGCTTCGACAGCGCCGCCGTCGCGAACGGTGGTAAATCGGGAGTCGGGATCCAGAGCATGAAGGGGCGCCTCGATCTGCTCGGCGGCACGCTCGGAATCGATTCAAAACCTACCGGCACATGTGTGACGGCAACCGTTCCTCTTTATGCGGAAGGGGAGGCCCGAGCCGCCATGTCGCTCGCTTCTTCGAACGCTGCTTCTGGGCAACAACAACCGAAGGCGCCCGCTTCGCGCCTCCGTAAGCGGATCCTGATCGCAGACGATCACGAAGTCGCTCGTCGTGGCATCAAGACGCTGCTTAACGATCAACCCGATCTGGAAATTTGCGGCGAAGCCGAAGACGGAGTTGCCGCTGTTATGAAAACGCGAGAGTTGCAGCCCGATCTAGTGATTCTGGACCTCAGCATGCCCAACTTGGGCGGCCTTTCTGCGGCTCACCAGATCCGCAACGCCGGCATGCATACCAAGATTCTGATCTATACCACCCATTCCTACACCGAACTCGAAAAAGCCGCTCGCGCTGCCGGTTGCGACGGCTTTGTCACTAAATCAAAAGCGAGCCATGACCTGATCCGCGCCGCGCGAACGGTGCTGCGCGGAGAAAAATTCTATTCGGAACTGAGCCAGGCCCAGTCCGCCTGATCATCTCTTAAGCTTCGAAAGCAGCGCTCGCACATGATTCACTTTGCGCCTGATCGGACTGTTCGCAGTGGCCTTAAAGTTGCATCGCCTGAGGGCCTTCATCGCAGCTCGAAACGCTTGCCGGGCGTGTTTGGCATTCCGTTCTGCCGCTGCCTGATCGGCTGTTGCTTTTGCCCCCTTGCAAAAGGTGATCGCTAAGTCGAGTTCAATCACGGCGAACTCGAAGGTCAACCGATCCCGATGATCGAGAGCTTGCCCAAAGGACCGCTCAAATGCGGCGTTTTGCATGCGGCATTATTAGCCACGGAGATGCCGCGCCTCATACGGGATATCGTGTAGCTTCGTGCCGGGGAAATGCTGACGCGTGGGTTTTGGGGCTACTTTTTCTTGCGAGGAACTTTTGCGCCTTTTTTGCGCGCTTCCGAGAGGCCGATCGCTATCGCCTGTTCGCGGCTTTTCACTTTGCCGCCTTTGCCGCCCTCTCCCGATTTCAGCGTGCCCTTCTTCCGGCGATGCATGGCGCTCTTAACGGATTTTTGAGCGGCCTTACCGTACCGAGCCATAACGCCTCCTTGCCGGTCCGTAGAACCGACGACTCATGATAGCCACAACTTCCTCGCCGCTGGATGCCTTGAGCTGTGTAGTTTGATTTTGGTGTGCCTGTACCCAGCTATGCGGAAGAACAACTGATGGCCCGCGCTGCTTCTCCGCAGCAATTGCAGCCGAAGAACGCAGGGCAGGCCCAAAAACGCGAGGCAAAATTAAGGGCGGGCGCGGCCGTCAGGGTAACTTCCACTGCGGTCAAACTGCAAAGTCCCGCACGGGTCACCGTGTGCAGTCACTTCTCTCGACGAGAACTGGGCGGCCACGCCTCGCCCCCGTGAGTCGCTTTCGACCCTATCAGCCAAAAGGCTGCGTTCAAATCGAGGGCTTGCTGTAGTCGGTCTTGCGCTACGGTGCTACACGCTTTTGCGTATTGTCTCTGGTATCTACCCATCTTGATAATCATTCAGCGCGCCGTCCGCATGCCGCTCATACACAAGTACTTATCAATATCACTTGTAAATGGCCTAAACCCATGACCTCCGTCATAACTGCGCCTCCGGAAACATGCGTAGCATCCATGCCTCAGTTTGGCGCGATCCCTGTCGGCGGCGAACGATGTCGATTCGCCGTTTGGGCGCCCAAAGTTGCCGAAATTTCTCTGATTCTCTACGGTCGCAAACGGCTCACGCTTCCGATGCGCGTCGATTCCGGCTTTCACATCGCCGAAGTCGAAGCTCCCGCGGGAACACCGTACCGTTTATTGCTTCCCGATGGCCGCGAATTGCCGGATCCTGCATCTCGCTTTCAGCCCGACGGTGTCCACGGCGTCTCCGTGGTCGTTGATCCTTGCTCGTTTCACTGGACCGACGCCGGATTTTCGAATCCACCGCTCAACGAGGCCGTCATCTACGAACTTCACGTGGGCACATTTACGCAAGCCGGCACCTTTGCTGCCGCGATTCCGCGTCTCGATTCGCTCGTAGACCTGGGCAACACTGCCGTGGAACTGATGCCTGTCGCGCAATTTCCCGGCGCGCACAACTGGGGTTACGACGGCGTCTTCCCCTTCGCCGTACAAAATTCCTACGGCGGCCCTGCGGGACTCGCGCAATTTGTCAACGCAGCCCACGAGCGCGGGATCTCCGTCTTTCTTGACGTTGTTTATAACCATCTCGGCCCCGAAGGAAATTATCTCGGCGCGTTCTGCCCATTTTTCAGCGACCGCTACCGCACACCTTGGGGCGAAGCCGTCAATTTTGACGGCGCTGAAAGCGGCCCCGTTCGCGCCTTCTTCATTCAAAACGCTCTCTATTGGCTCGACCAGTTTCACATCGACGGTCTGCGGCTGGACGCTATCCACGGCATCTTTGATTTCAGCGCGCACCATTTCCTCGCAGAGCTAAATGAAAATGTACAGCAACTCGCCGCGCGCACTGGTCGCCGCCTGCACGTGATCGCGGAGAGCGATTTGAACGACTCGCGCCTTCTTCGGCCGCACTCTGAGGGAGGCTACGCCCTCGACGCACAGTGGAGCGACGACCTTCATCATGCGGTCCATACCCTCTTGACGCACGAAACCTTCGGCTACTATCGGGACTTTGGCTCCCTCGAAGATCTTCGCGTCGTGCTCGAACAGGGCTGGCGCTATTCCGGCCAGTATTCTGAATATCGCCAGCGCTGCCACGGCAACTCGCCAGCTGGCCTCTCACCCGAGAAATTCGTCGTCTGCATCCAGAATCACGACCAGGTGGGCAACCGCGCCGGCGGCGAACGTCTAGCACAACTTGTCGACCACGAGAGTCTGAAGCTCGCTGCGGGCGTACTGTTGCTATCGCCCTTTGTGCCGCTTCTCTTCATGGGCGAAGAGTATGGCGAGACGAATCCTTTCCAATATTTCACCAGTCACGGAGACCCCGGGCTCGCCAGTGCCGTCACTAAAGGCCGCCGCGAGGAGTTCGCCGCCTTCGGCTGGTCAGGCGACGTGCCCGATCCACAGGATGAATCCACTTTTCATAGCTCGATTCTCAACTACTCCGCCCGCGACTCCGAGCCGCATCGCCATCTCCTCGACCTCTACAAATTCCTTATCGCGCTAAGAAAACGCTTCGGCCTTGGCGCCCTGAAGCCCGAGATTTTTGTTGACGAGGACCGCGGATTCCTCACACTGACCTACGCCGCAAAGCCTGCGCTGCTCACTGCCATTTTTTATTTCGGAGAGCACTCGACTCCTCTGCCCCTTCGTTTGCCGCCCGGAGAATCGAGCTTATTGATCAATTCTTCTGACCGCGCATGGATCGAAGCCACACCTTACCCGGACGCGCGCTGGTTCCGCGGGGACTTTCTCTTTGCACGCCGCTCATTTGCCGTTTTCGAAACGCGGAATACGGGAGGGACTTCTTGAAATACGTCTGCGTCCACGGCCATTTTTATCAACCGCCGCGCGAAAATCCTTCGCTCGAGGCCATCGAGCTTCAGGATTCCGCCTATCCCTATCACGATTGGAACGAGCGCGTCACAGCCGAATGCTATGCGCCCAATGCGATCGCCCGCCTGCTCGACGATCGCGAGCGCATCGTGAAGCTCGTCAACAACTACTCCCAGATCAGCTTCAACTTCGGCCCCACGCTGCTCCTCTGGATGGAACAGAAAGCGCCCGAAGTGCTCGAATCCATTCGCCAAGCGGACAAAATGAGTGCCGAGCGCTTCGGCGGCCACGGCTCAGCAATGGCCCAGGTCTACAACCATATGATTCTTCCCCTGGCCCATCCACGCGACAAAGAAACACAGGTGATTTGGGGCATCCGCGATTTCGTCGCGCGATTTGGCCGCCAGCCCGAGGGCATGTGGTTGCCCGAAACCGCTCTCGACACGAACTCGCTCGAAGTTCTCGCCGCACAAGGAATACGCTTCACGATTCTCGCACCGCGTCAGGCAGCTCGCGTTCGCCGCCACGGTAGTCGCACTTGGAAAGATGTTTCCGGCGACCGCATTGATCCCAGTCGCGCCTATCAAGTCCGCTTGCCTTCCAAGAAAACTATCTCCGTTTTCTTCTACGACGGTCCCATTTCCCAAGCCGTCGCCTTCGAAGGTTTGCTCGCCGACGGCGAGCACTTCGCCGAGCGCCTAATGAGCGGCTTCTCCGACGAGCGCACCTGGCCGCAACTCTCCCATATCGCCACCGATGGCGAAAGCTACGGTCATCATCATCACCACGGCGAGATGGCCCTCAGCTATGCGCTCCATAGCATCGAGACCGACGGACAAGCGCGGCTCACCAACTACGGGCAGTTCTTAGCAATGTACCCACCCAATCATCTCGTCGAAATCGTGGAGAATTCTTCCTGGAGCTGCATTCATGGCGTGGAACGATGGAAATCCGACTGCGGCTGTAATTCCGGCGGCCATGGCGACTGGAATCAGAGCTGGCGCGCGCCTCTTCGCGAATCGCTCGACTGGCTTCGCGACACATTGGCACCCTTTTTCGAGCAACAATCCCAAAACCTCTTGAAAGATGCTTGGGCTGCCCGCAATGCCTATATCGACGTCATTCTCGACCGCTCCGACGAAAGCCTAGATCGTTTCTTCGCTCAACACGCAGCACATAACCTCGATCAGCAAGAGCGAGTTCGTGCGCTCAAGCTTCTCGAAATGCAGCGCCATGCCATGCTCATGTACACGAGCTGCGGCTGGTTTTTCGACGAACTTTCCGGCCTTGAAACCGTTCAGGTGCTCCATTACGCGGGCCGCGCAATACATCTCGCGTCCGAAACGGGTGCTCCCAACACGATTGAATCGCAATTCTGCGAGCGCCTCCGCAGCGCGAAAAGCAATCTTCCCGAGCATGGAGACGGCGAGGCGATCTACAAAAAATGGGTCGAGCCTGCTGTCGTCACAATGGACAAGCTCGTCGGCCACTATGCCGTCAGCTCACTTTTTGAAAGTTACGGTGAGCACACGAAGATCTATTGCTACAGCGTTGATCGTCAGGCTTACGACGTCGAAACCGAGGGCCGTGTCCGCATGGCCGTTGGTCGCGTTCACGCCCGATCAGACATCACCCGCGAAGAGGACTTTCTAGGCTTCGGTGTCCTTCACCTTGGCGATCACAACATCACCGGCGGTGTTCGCGACTCCCGCGACGAGCAGGTATTCCTCGCCTTCCGCGATAGGGCCAAGACCGCTTTTGACCGCGCGGACATCGCCGAAGTGGAGCGCGCCTTCCTGATACCCTAAGTTGTGCTCCACAAACCGGAGAATACTGCCGAAGTCATG
>Ga0126383_10003423_pt1 | contig 10497 bp, 7 predicted proteins | sample PanSoiMetPlot_35_FD_96882 | JGI IMG/M metagenome (GOLD analysis project Ga0126383, IMG submission 96882) | Tropical forest soil microbial communities from Panama - MetaG Plot_35 | ecosystem: Environmental > Terrestrial > Soil > Tropical forest > Bulk soil | place: Panama | collected 2016-02-17
CTCGAGCCCCTGCGCCGCCGCCAGTTCCATGCCGCGCAGCGTCGCCGCTTCGCCGGCCGCGTCGCCGTCGAAGCAGAGCCAGAGTCGTGTCGTCAGCCGGCCGAGCTCCTTGAGCTGTCGCTCGGTGAGCGCGGTGCCCATCGACGCGACGACCGGCTCGAGCCCGGCTTGATGCAAGGCGAGCACATCGGTGTTGCCCTCCACGACCACGGCGCGCTCTTGTTTCGCGATCGGGGCTCGCGCGCGGTCGAGCCCGTAGAGCAGATCGCCCTTGCGGAAGAGCTCGCCCTCCGGTGAGTTGACGTACTTCGCACGGAGCGGATCGTCCTCGCGCAACTTCCGCGCCTGGAAGCCGAGCACGCGCCCGCGCGCATCTGCCAGCGGGAAGAGCAAGCGCTCGGAGAAATAGTCGTTGCCGCGGCGGTTGACGAGGCCGGCGGCGGTGAGCTCCTCCCGTGTGAAGCCGCGTTCGAGCGCTTTCCGTGTGAGCCTGTTTCCGCCGAGCGCGAGCCCGAGCCTGTACTCGCGGCACACCTCCTCCTGGAGGCCACGGCCGGCGAGATAGTCGCGCGCGCGCGAGCCCGCCTGCGAATCCCAGAGGTGGCGCTGATAGAACGTCGCGGCCGCGTCGAGCAGCTCGAACAGCCGCTCGCGCCGGCGTCGGCGCGCGTCCTGCTGCGGCGTCGTCTCGTCGTACTCGATCTGCACGTTGAAGCGATCGGCGAGCCACTCGACTGCGCCGGCGAAGTCGAGCTGCTCCGTCTCGCGCACGAAGGTGATCACGTCCCCTTTCGCGCCGCAGCCGAAGCAGTAGTAGAACCCCTCGACAGGGTTGACGGAGAAGCTCGGGGTGCGCTCCTCGTGGAACGGACAGCGGGCGACGTACCGCGGCCCGCTCTTCCGCAGCTGGGTACGCCCGCCGATCACCGCGACGATGTCGGCGGCTGCCTTCACGTCCTCGACGGACGCGTCCTTGATCCGTGCCATCAGCCGAGCTCCGCGACATACGTCAGCGCGAAGCGGTCGGTCATGCCGGCGATGAAGTCGATGATCTGCTCGGGTTCCTCGCCGCCGGCGACGAGGTGGTCGAAGATGCGGCGGATCGCTGCCCGGGCGCGTTCCTGCTCGAGCCGCGCGTGCGGTCCCAGGTAGACGTGGTCGAACATGAACGAACGGAGCGCGAGCATGGCGCCGCCGATCTCCGGGCTCTGCACGATGTCGCCCGCCTGCTGCGAGCTCTCGACGAGGTCGTGTACGAGCGCGTCGATGCGGTCGGAGCCGTGCGCGCCGAGCAGCGCAACCTCGTCCTGCGGGAGGTCGGCCGGGTCGAGGATCCCGAAGCGGACGGCGTCGTCGATGTCGTGGTTGATGTACGCGACGCGGTCGACGATCCGCACGATCTTTCCTTCGAGCGTTGCCGGCAGCTGCTCGCCGGTGTGCGTGAGGATGCCGTCACGTACTTCGGCGGTCAGGTTGAGCGACTCGGCGATCTGCAGCGAGTGCTCGTTGTGGCGAAAGCGGCGGCCGAAGTGCTGCTGCAGCGCGTCGTCGAGCGCCTCCTCGCCCGCATGGCCGAACGGCGGGTGGCCCATGTCGTGACCGAGACCGATCGACTCCACGAGATCTTCGTTTAGGCGCAGCGCCCGCGCGACGCCGCGAGCGATCGCGGTCGTCTCGAGGGTGTGCGTCATCCGCGTGCGGTAATGGTCGCCGGCGGGGTCGATGAAGACCTGCGTCTTGCCCTTGAGGCGGCGAAACGGCTTCGAGTGGAGGATACGGTCGCGATCGCGCTGGAACGGCGTGCGCAGGCGGCAGTCGTCCTCGGCGCGGAGCCGGCCGCGCGTTTCGTACGAGCGCACTGCGAGCGGCGAGAGCCACCGCTCTTCGTGCTCGCGGATCTGCGCCTCGAAGGCGCCCGCCACCGTTCCGGCAAGTTCCGCCACGCGGCTCAGGCTAGATGATGATCGGGACGGTTCCGCCGTCCGCGCTCCAGGCCGACCCGGTCACGTAGGAAGACCGCTCGGAACACAGAAAGCAGATGACGGCGGCGATCTCCTCCGGCTCGGCCAGGCGGCCGAGCGGCCGGCCCTTGCCAACCGCCTCTAATACTTGTAGGCGCGTGTTACCAGAGCGGGCCGCCTGCTGGTCGGCGAGACCGCCTTCTTCGAGCCATGCGCCGGTCGCGGTGGGCCCGGGAGCGACCGCGTTGCAGCGAATCCCGTCCTTTGCGTAGAGGTCTGCGACAAGCCTGGAGAGCGAGAGCACTGCGGCTTTCGTCACGGAATAGTTCGGCATCCCGGTTGACGGGCGCTTCCCGGCGGTCGACGAGACGTTCACGATCACCCCGCGCCCGCCGGCACGCATCGCCGGCAGCACCGCTCGGATGCAGCGGATGTAGCTCATGACGTTGAGCTGCCACATCGCGTCCCACTGCTCGTCGGTCACGTCCTCGAAGGCGGCCTGGTAGGCCTCCCCCACGTTGTTCACCAGGCAGTCCACCGGGCCGGCCTGCTCGATCAGTTGCGCCGCGCCGTCCACGGTTGAGAGATCCGCCACGAGACCGGCGGCGGCGCCGGTCTCCTCCCTGGCGCGGTCGACGCGCTGCGAGTCCCTTCCGGTGACGACGACCCGCGCCCCTTCCGCCGCGAGCAGGCGCGCGGCCTCGAGCCCGATCCCGGCGGTCGAGCCGGTGACGAGGCAAACGCGGTCGCGGAGGCCGAGTTCCATCGGACGGCTAGCCTAGTGCGTCTCGTGACCATGCTCCTGCTCGTCCGCCACGGCGAAACCGACTGGAACCGCGAGGGCCGCTGGCAGGGCCAGTCGGACACCCCCCTCAACGACGTCGGGCGCGAGCAGGCTGCGCGCCTGGCCGCCGAGTTGGACGGGGTCGACGTCGTGTACTCGAGCGATCTCGCTCGAGCACGCGAAACCGCCGACATCCTCGCGGCGCGGCTCGAGCTCACTGTCCGCATCGACCGGCGGCTCCGCGAGCGCTCGTTCGGCGCGTGGGAGGGGAAGACCGCACCGGAGATCGAAGTCGAGTTTGCCGCGGAACACGCACGGTGGCTGGCCGGCGAGGGGCCCGGTGCAGACGACGCGGAGCCGCCCGCGGACTTCGCCGCTCGCGTACAGGCGTTCGTCGCGGAGGTGCTCGAGCGCCATCCGGACGAGACGGTGCTGATCGTGGCGCACGGGGGCTCGATCCGCGTCATCCACGCCCTCGGTCAGGGCATCGACTACTTCCGCGACCGCCGGTCGATACCAGGCGTGCCCAATTGCACCGTTGCGCGATACGCGGCACGAGACGGAAAATTGGTGCCGGGCGACTGATACCAGACCTTCAGCCAGTAGAACTGGTTGCGGGTGGCACATACGGTCAGTTCGACCCTGTGGCGGACAGAGGAGGCTGGGGTTGCTCTCCCGACTGGGCGTTACCTTGCTTGCGGCGGCAACGTTCGCGTTCGGCTGCGTCGCGCCGAGCGCTGACGCGCACGACATCTCGACTCCCGCGGGACACGCGGCCGAGGATGCGGTCGTGCTCACGGCAGCCCAGGAGCGCGTGCTCAACAACACGACCCGCGCCCTCACCAGGGGGCAAGCGTGGGCCGCAGCCGCCGCCGTCACCGGCGGCCCGCAGGACGTCGGTCAGTGGGGGCCGGTCGTCAACTGGCCGGTCGTTGCCATCAATGCCGCACTGCTGTCGAACGGAAAGGTCCTCGCATACGACTCGATCGGTGACAAGGCGACCGAGACGTACCCGATTCAGGACCACACCCGGGCGACCATCTGGGATCCGGCGACGGGCTCGCAGACGCCCGTCGACCTGAACACCGGTTACAACATCTTCTGCAGCGGCTTCGCCCACCTCATCGACGGCCGGATCTTCATCGCCGGCGGGAACAAGGACCAGCAGCTCAACGGCATCCCCCAGACGCACATCTTCGATCCTGCGACGGATCTCTGGAGTGTCGGCCCGACCATGCTGGGTGGGCGCTGGTATCCCACCGTCACGCCGCTCAGCAACGGCGAGATGCTGATCACGTCGGGTCGCGTGGATACGCCGGAAGTGCGGACGCTGAACGGAAACCTGCGTGCCCTCACCAGCGCGTCGCTGAGCTTGCCGCTGTACCCCTGGATGGACGTCGCACCGAGCGGCCTGACCCTCTACTCAGGGCCTGATCAGACACTCCGCGCGCTGAACACCGCAGGCACCGGCGCGTGGCAGACGCTGGGAACACGCGACTCGATCAACCGCGACTACGGCGGTCACGCGATCTACGACATCGGGAAGATGCTCGTCGCCGGCGGCGGCCCTTCGACCACGGATGCGCGCGTGATCGACTTCAACGGAGTGACGCCGCAGGTCTCCGCGACGGCGCCGATGGCGAACGGGCGCCGGCAGTTCAACCTGACGGTCCTCGCCGACGGCAGCGTCCTCGCAACCGGCGGCAACTCCTCGGGGGCTGGGCTCGTCGACCTCAACGCCGGCGTCTATCCGGCCGAGCAGTGGAATCCCGCTACCGGCCAGTGGAAGACGCTGGCGGCGATGCAGATCACGCGCCAGTACCACTCGACCGCGCTTCTGCTGCCCGACGGACGGGTCCTGTCTGCCGGCGGCGGGATCTGCGGCACCTGCGACACCGTCGGCTATCTCGCCAAGAACGCGGAGATCTTCTCGCCGCCATACCTGTTCCAGGCCGACGGGACGCTCGCGCCGCGCCCGACGATCGATTCCGCGCCGTCGACGACGTCCTACGGTGCGTCGATGACGATCGCGACCGGAAACCCTGCGTCGATCCGCAAGGTCGCCCTCGTCCGACTCGGCGCCGTCACGCACTCGGACAACATGGAGCAGCGCTACATTCCGCTGTCCTACACCGCCGGTGCAACGACCCTCACGGCGACCGCCCCGGCGAGCGCGAACATCGCGCCTCCGGGCTACTACATGCTCTTCATCATCGACGCCAACGGCGTGCCGTCGGTCGCGAGCATGGTCAGCGTCCAGCCCGCCAACTCCCCCCCGACGGTGACGCTGACGCAGCCGACCGACGGTCAGACGTTCACGGCGCCCGCGACGGTGAATCTCGCGGCAACAGCGTCCGACTCCGACGGAACGGTGACGAAGGTCGAGTTCTTCAACGGCGCGGCGAAGCTCGGCGAGGACACGACCGCGCCCTACACGTTCAGCTGGAGCCCCGTCTCAGCCGGGACATACACACTCACCGCCCGTGCCACCGACGACGACGGAGCAGCCACAACGAGCGCGCAGTCGACGATCACGGTCAGCGCGACGAACGCTCCGCCCACCGTGAACATCACTTCACCGGCAAACGGTGCGATCTTCGCCTGGAAGCCGACGATCTCGATCACTGCCACGGCGAGCGATCCCGACGGCAACGTCACGAAGGTCCAGTTCTTCGACGGCACGACCCTTCTCGCTCAGGACACGAGCGCGCCCTACGTCTTCACCTGGAGGAACGTCTCGCAGGGAAGCCACAGTCTCACTGCCCAGGCGACCGACAACGTCGGCGCCGTCACGACGAGCAGCGCCGTCGGCATTACGGTGAGGCCGAAGCGAGGCTAGTTGCGGGATGCCCAGGGGTCGACGTAGACGCCGTCGAGGGTGAACGTCTCGTCCTTCTGGAGCCCGTGGACCTTGAAGTCGAACGCGACGGGCGTCCAGCCGCTGGCCGACGCGGCCGCGAGCACGTTGACGCCGATCGGGATCACGACCGACGGTTGCCACTGGTCGTTCACGCGCAGGTTGGCGACCGGCAGGTTGTGGACGCTCCCGTCGAGCCCTTCGTAGATCACCTTCACCTGGAGGTTCGCCTTGCCGTTCCCGCCCCGATCGGCGAGGAAGAGCCGCAGGCTCGGGTGGTCGACGCTGACGCACATGACGGGCGTGACCGCTTCGGAGTCGCCCCTTGCGAGCAGGAGTGAGCCGGCGCCGGGCGTGAACGGGTCGTGCTCGGCCGAGACGCTCACGTTCTTCAGCGACCAGCCGGTCGTATCCGAAAGGTCGCCCTGGGGGGCAAGGCTGTACGTCGACAGATCACCCCAGGGAAGAAAAACCTGGCTCGGAGCGCCGAAGCTGCAGTCTGCGACACCGGCCAGCTTGCCAGTCCTCGACGCCTGGCCTCTCGCCTGAAGGTCGTGGAGCTTCTTCTGCAGGTCGGCCACCTGATGACTGATGTCGACAAGCTGGCCGTCGTCGTCGGCGAGAGCGACCGCCGTCGTCACAGAGATCGCGATCAGGCCGATCGCCGCGATCGACACCACAGTCCGCAGAAGCCCGCCCACGTCCGTCCCCTTTCGCCGCACGTTCTGGGCTCATCAAGGCGCTTCGCTGCCAACGCCGTATCCCCCGACCGGGGGGCAAGACTCAGAATCACTCGGAACGAGGCGGACCTCCGCTGGTCGAAGAACTCAACTGTCGGCCGGTTTCCTCGGCGACTGCGTTGTGCCAATACTCGGTGCGCGGGGCTGCGGCTTGCGGGCGCTACGCGGCTGACGGCAAATCATCGCGCGGCGCGCCGTGGTAGCCCCGCGTTCTTGAAGAGGCCCTGGCTCGTCGCGCCGGACGCGTCGGCAGGCCGCTGCCGAGGCGGGACTTTGAAGTCTCCCCGTGTCCGAGCGGCGAGCGCAGGGCCTCATCAGACGATGCGCCTTTGACTTCCGTTTTTCAACCCTGTGTCTCCGGTCCGTTACGCAAGCGGAGACTGATCCTTCGTGGGGTTCGGCCCGGCCGAGTTGGGCGCACTATGTTGGCAGGGAGCCGTGCCGCCCTGGGCCCCCTTGATCCGGATCGAGAGGTGCCTGGGAAGCTGGGAGGGCCGCATTCCCAGCTGGCCGGCTCCCGCTCGAGATTTGGCCGAAAATGGGCCTCGGGGTCGGAACGAACTCGGCCGCCGGACCAGCCGTTGGTACTGACTTTGAAGTAGCGGCTAGACACTTTGTCGACGGACTCGTCGACGACCACCACGACGACGCCGACGTCCCCATGCTTCGGCGTCACGCTGGACAATCCGAGCGGTCCCAACAAGTCTCGTTGTGCCACTTCACCGGCGGAACGAACTTTGTCCTGAACATGCCGAGTCTTTCGGCGCTCGACGCGCACCTGACGCATCACGGGGACTGCTACAAGAAGTTCAACGAGCCTCAGGTCTGCATCACCTAGCTCGCTGCTCCTGATCCAGTTTCATCGCTGCCCGCCTGACACGCTCAGGCGGGCAAGCGCGTTTCGCCCGCGTGACTTGGCGCGCAGGCACCCTCGTCGGCGGAGACGGTTGGCGATTTCCGCATGGTTGATCGGAAACGGCTCTCGTTAGACTTGGCTCACAGCGGTGGAGGACTATCTCCGGTAATCCATCGAACAGCTCAACAAAGGCGTTTTGCCGGCCTTCCTCGAGCTCGATGTCATACCGAGACCACACCGGGCCTGTGCGCCTACCGAAGATCTCGCTCACGCGCTTCGTAAGTGCCGACGCTAACCTTATGCTCGCTCAGCAGATGAGAGGTCGCCTCACGGGACGGCCGGCGATGCTACTCGGGCTAGGGGCGATCGTGGCCATCATCGCGTTCCAGCTTTGGGTGACGCCGTCGAATCCGCCCGGCTACCACCGCGATGAGGCCGCACTTTCCTACAACGCCTACTCGATTGCGACGAGCGGGCGCGACGAAAGCGGTGCGTTTCTTCCCCTCTTCTTCCGGTCGTACGGGGACTACAAGAGTCCGCTCTACCCGTACGTGCTCGCGGGGATCTTCAGGATCACCGGGCCACACAAGGAAGTTGCGCGGATGTTCTCGGCGGTGCTCGGCGCACTCGCTGTGGTGCTTCTCGGACTGCTGGCGAAACGCGTCACCGGCCGGAACGTCGTCGCCGTGGTCGTAGTCGTCCTAGCAGGTCTCACTCCCTGGCTGTTCGAGCTCGGACGCGTGGCGCTCGAGGTCGCGACGCAGCCGCTGTTAGTGGCGCTCCTCCTGCTCGTGCTCCTCCGAGTGTGGCGAAGACAAAGATGGACGGCGCGGGAGGGCGCGCTGGTCGGCGTGGTGCTCGGGGTCCTGCTCTACTCGTACACCGGCGATCGCCTGCTCGCACCGCTCCTTGCCGCAGCGCTCGCTGTGTTCGCAAGCCGAGGGCGGTGGCGCTGGCTCCTCACAGCGTGGGCGACCTTCGCCGCCTTTCTCCTCGTCCTCGGCGTCTACGCAATCCGCCATCCGGGCACAGTGACCGCCCGCTACGGCGCGACCACGATCGCTCAACCAGGCCGCTCCGACGCGTGGGTCGTGATGCAGGCGATAGCGAACTGGTTTCACGACATCAACCCATGGTTCTGGGCGACCTCCGGAGACCCCGCCCCCTACGTGCACAACGGCGGTTACGGCTCGCTATTTGCTGCCGTCGCGCTGCTCGCGATCGTCGGCTTCGTTCTGGTCCTCTGGCGGAGGCGCGACGACCTCTGGTGGCGCTACGTCGCCGTCGTCACGTTGATTTCGCCGATCCCGGCGGCCCTCACCGTCGACCGGCACAACGCGATCCGCCTCGCGGCGCTGCCGGTGTTCTGCATTGTGCTGGCGATCCCCGCGCTCGACGCCCTGCTTGTGTCGCCCGGTCGCTCGCCGCTACGGGCGGTGGCGCTCGCGGTTCTCATCGCGACTATCGGGGCTCAGTTTGTCCAGTTTCTGCATGCGTACCGTTTACGCGGACCCGCACGCGTGGTCCTTTTCGACGCGGGCGTCGACCCCCTCCTACGACAGGCGTTCGCAAGCGGCAAGACGATCTACATCGATTACGACGATCGGGGTGCGCAGACCCAGGCGCGTTGGCACGCGGTCGAGGACGGTGTGCCATTGAACCGCGTTCAAATCCTCCCGGACGGCGGCATTCCTCCAAAGGGGAGTGAGGTCTTTGGCCTCTTCCAGGCGTGCGACTACGTCTGCACGAAAGTCGCGACGTGGCAGAACTACTGGCTCGCAAGGGCCGTCGGCCCGCGTCCGTGAATCGTCTTCACCCTTGCATCATTGACGATAGCGTCAGTCGAGCTCTACTCGAAGCTGCCGGTCGCCTGCAACACGGCTTCCAGGGCTCGGGCTATCGGATGTTGAAGGGGCAGGGCGGCGTCGCCGCGGGCGGCAAGCCGATGTGCCGACTCGGGGTCTTCGAGTGTGCAGAGCGAGGAAGATTCGCTTGTGGTCGGCCTTGCTCACGCTGCCACCTGATCCTTGGCATGTGTCGAGGCTTCGATGAACCCCTGGACCGTCCAGCGGGTTTCCTTGATGTAGACGGACACCGAGACCACACCACCACCCGATTCGGCCGCAAATACGGCAAGTGCTACATCGGAGGAAAACGGCTTTCCGCTAGCTTTGGAGCGGTGGGGGACTACAGAGGCTAGTCCTCCAAACCGCTCAACGAGGCGTTCAGGGCGTGTTCCTGCCCTCGAGCCACCACCCAGCCACCACGAGCTCTCACGCGAGTGTCTGTGCGCGCGAGACAGCTTCGGCGCTCACGCCGCGTGATTGCTTCCGTCTTGGTGCAGGGGGTGGGTGCTGCTCTAGCATCAGGACTCGTGTTAAGGCCGCGTCGAGACCGAAAGCCCCGACTGCGGGCGGTCTTCATTGCGCCCGGATCCCGTAGCCGCGTTGACACCCACTGGCAGTTGCGCACACCGGAGATGATTGAAGCGCTCCAACAGGCGGGCGTGGAGGTGTGCGCAGTTGAGCGGAACGAGCTGTCAGCGAGGTCGGTCGATCGCTTCGACGCTGACTTCGTGCTCGCACCAAACATGAACTACATCCTCGGGGGGATGATCGGCGATAAGGCGCCTGTCACCCGGATCGGACGACCGACCAGCATGCTCTGGGACGACCCGCTGGGGGCCTTAGCGCTCTACTCGGTGTGGAAGCGGAATGGAAGGTTGGGCTGGCTGAACGAGACTGCGAACGGCGATGAGCTGGAGTGTTTTCGTGCGCTGATGTCGGCACCCGGGATCCAGCACTTTGCCTGGGACAGCGGTCATGTCGATGCGGTTCTCGAACTCGGCCTCACCCTTCGCGAGTCCATCACCTTTCACGACTACCCGACGTACCGCCCATTCTTCGAACAGGGCTACCGACACAACCAGGAGCCGGAGCTCGACCTGTCGTTCTGCGGAAACATTTACGAAAACCTGGTGGCCGAAAGCAACTTCTCACGGGATCCGTTCTTCGCCGACCTGACGGAGCGCCTAGTCAGCCGGAAGCTCGCACGCCTTTCGGCATCCATGTGGGACGTGTTCTGCTCGGAGGTGGATCGCCTCGATGCCTGTGAGCGCAACCAGCGAGGCCTCATTCCCACCCGTAGCGAGTTCTGGGACTACTACCTGTACGCGGTTTGGCTCGTGGCCAACACGCGGGTGAGGATAGGGCTGATGACGCAGATCGAGCATCCGGTCGACGTGTTCGGGATGTTCGGGGATCCCGAAAGCCGCGAACTGTTGAGCCGCTATCCAACGC
>Ga0126383_10003424_pt1 | contig 10497 bp, 6 predicted proteins | sample PanSoiMetPlot_35_FD_96882 | JGI IMG/M metagenome (GOLD analysis project Ga0126383, IMG submission 96882) | Tropical forest soil microbial communities from Panama - MetaG Plot_35 | ecosystem: Environmental > Terrestrial > Soil > Tropical forest > Bulk soil | place: Panama | collected 2016-02-17
GAACGCAACCAATCCGTGCTCGCCCTGCACGAGCGCCATCAGCACAAATTCCTGCCGGCCCATTTCGGACGCGATGCGAATCGGCACCGTCGCATTCGCCGACTGCGCAGCCTCTGCCGGTAAGCCCGCGCGAGCACGGATGACCGGTGCGACGAAGGCATGGAAGGTGAAGATTGCCGAGGTCGGGAAACCGGGTAGCACGGCAATCGGTTTGCCATCGCTGACCGCAAGACACAGCGGCTTCCCGGGTTTGAGGGCAACGCCGTGAACCAGCACGCCCGGCGGTCCGAGCCGCGAGAGAATCCGATAGGATAGATCGCCCGCTCCCTTCGAGGTGCCGCCCGAGAGCACGACCATGTCGCAGGTCGCAAGTGCGTGTCGCACCGCCGCTTCGAGCTTGGCCTCATGGTCTGGAATGGCACCGTAACGCACGGCCTCGCCGCCGGCCTCCTCGGCCGCGGCGGCCACGATTGCGCCGTTGCTGTCATAGACGCCGGCCCGCGGCAGCGGCGCGCCGGGCGGCACCAATTCATCGCCGGTTGAGAGCACGGCCACCTTGGGCCGCCGCACCACCGGAGCCTCCGCAATCCCACAGGCCGCCAGGATGCCGATCTCGCGCGAGCCGATCAGCTGACCGCGCCGCAACACGGTTTCGCCACGCGCCATGTCGGAGCCCGCGAAAGCCACGAATTGCCCCGGCGCAGCGGCGCGCCGCACCTCTATGGTCGGTCCTTTGGGCGTTTCGATCAGCTCGGTATGCTCGATCATCACCACCGCGTCGGCGCCGCGCGGAATGGCCCCGCCCGTTGCGATGGTGCTCGCCGTGCCGGCACGCACTTCGAGGGCGGGCGGATGGCCGCAGGCGATCACCTCGGTATTGAGCAAGAGCAGTTGGGGCGTGCGGTCCCCCGCCCCAATGGTGTCGGCCGCCCGCACCGCGAATCCATCGACACCGGCGCGGTCGAAGGCCGGTACGTCTGTTTCGGTGGCAAGATCGGTTGCAAGCACCCGCCCGGCCGCCCGCGCAAGCTCGATCGTCTCGGCGGCCAATGCCGCGAGATCAATCGCACCTTCGAAGCGCCGCCGCGCCTCGGCGGCCGCCACGACCTCAAGAAACTGCTCCTGGCGTGCAGCATTGCGTACTGCCGCCAGTAGGGCGGCGTTCTGGTGCAATGCGTCACGATCCGCAGTCATGACTGCAGGCTCATGGCAGCGGCCTCACGGTGACCTGGGTTCCGGGCGCGAGCCCCTCGCTCGCCGCCGGGATGACGATCCACCCGTCCGCGTGGGCGAGCGTTGCAAGCGGCAGATATTTCGAGGCAAGCGGCTCGACGCCACCTGTGACCCGGCGCACCAGGACGAGTTCGGTCAGGCCGATCGTCGAGGCGATTTTTCCGATTAGGGTGCTCTTGACTGACGATAGGTTCTCGGTTCCGCCGCTGAGCCTTGCCAGCATCGCCCGGCCAGTCAGCAGCCATATGGTCACGGCCGCGTCGAGGCGCCCCGGTATCAGCAGCACTGGCCGGGAATTCGCTACGCCGAACGCCGCGGTCTCGCCCGGCGATACCGCAATGCCATGGACCTCGGCGACGCCCGTTCGCCTCAGGGCATGCACGGTGTCGTCGCGCGCACCAGCGCCGGTGCCGCCGATCATCGCCACGGCGTCCACCCCGCTGCCGCTGAGCAGCGCTTCGACCTCAGCGCCGGGCGTCGCGGCCACGGGCTCGCCGCCATCGGCCGCAACCGCGTAGGCAAGCCAGTCTGCAGTGGCGTCCGTAATGACGTTGCGCCCCTGGCCCGCTCGAGCAACCCGGACGCGGGGCTTACGTACGCGCGCGCCGACTATGCCAAGTGCCTGCATGGCCGCGACATCGATGGCGCGCAGCTGGTGGCCAGTCTGCCGCAGTACCTCGCCCCCGCCGGCATCGGTGCCGGGCATCAGCACACCCTCACCGGGCGCCACCGGCACATGTACCTCGCCCCTGCCGCCAATCCGCGTCACGGCTTCGAGCGGCGCGACCGCATCGCTGTCGGCGCGCAACGCTTCACCCACGGCAATTTCGCGCAGCTTCGCCAGGACGGTGCCCGCATAGGCTCCGGCGTCGGCGGTCAATTCGGCGTGCACGGCCCAGCCATCGATCAAGGCCAGCGGCGCGCTCGGCTGCGGGACTGCGACCACAATATCCTCCGCCAAAGTGGCACCCAGCGCGGCAGCAGCCCACATGTCGCGCGGCGTTACCGGGCGGACGCGTTCGGCGATCCGCCGCAGGACATCCTCAAGCGGCGTTAGGCGCGCAATCCGTTGGCGATGCTCGAGAGGGGCGACCATATCGGGTATGTGGCGGGGGCCGGGGGCCGCGGTCAAGGAGGGGGGCGGATATACCTGACGCACCTGTTCGGATTGGCAAAACGATACGTTGGCCTTACTGAGGGCTCATGAACGACACTGCCGATGCAACCACCGTTGATCTGCGTGGCCTCAAATGTCCGCTGCCGGCATTGCGTACCCGCAAAGCCCTGTCGCGCTTGCAACCCGGCGCAACCTTGGTGGTAGAATGCACCGATCCGCTTGCCGAGATCGATATCCCCAACCTGGTGCGCGAGACCGGCGATGAACTCGAAGACAAGGCGCGCCGCGACGACGTGCTGGTTTTCCGCATCCGCAAGCGGGGCGGCTGAAATCCATTTTGTGTGGCATTCGGTCAAACGCTACATGATTCGGATGACCTGAAGCTGATCGCCAGGGCCGGCCTCGATCCGCTTCCGGAGGCGGAACACATTTCTACCATCGCGGCGACCTTCCCCCAACTTCCCACGTTTGGCAGGCTTGCGTTTCAATTGTGTTAATGTTATGTTAATTCTAACATTCGACTATGTTGTCTTAATCATAGATCACAGTGGCGATGACACCTCAACCACGCAGACCCTCTTTCAGCCACCGGGCGGCGGTCACTTCCGCGGTCCTTCCAAGTCATGAACTGGGGCGAGCCCCACGCATGCCCCGGCGGTTATCGGCCGTTATCACAAAGCTTGTGATTCAGGAATTTATCGTTGTGGCCGGCTCGGCATCTCTGGCCAGCATAATCTACCACGAGGCCGTGCTGATGGAGTGGCCCTCCGCGCACCGCTATGTCGCCGCGGACCTTCTACTGGCCGCATTGGTCGAATCGATAGCGCTTGGATTTGGGCACTACAAGAACAGCCAATCACAGGCGCGGCACGCGTTTCTCTGGAGTGGGTTCGGGGCGGTCGCGTTGGCATTTTCGTTTCTGCTGTCTACGCTGTTTCTTCTCAAAATTGCCGAACCGTACTCCCGTGCAACTTTCGTTTTTCAGTTCGTTACCGTCCTGGTGGCCGTTTTGAGTACGCGAGCGTTTTTCTACTCGCAACTACAGTCCTCAATCGCTGCCGGCTTTGTGAACGCGCAGCGCGTAGTTTTGATAGGTGACTTGGATAATTGCGCCAAGATCTCTGCCCGATTGAAAGCCACCGGTATACGGACGGTCGGTTCATATTCTTTTACCGGTCGGCCTGACGTGGATGCCGATCGGACCAATAGGGGACAGGAGCTTCGCAGCCTGATCGATGCGTGCCGCCGTCTTAACCCCGATGATATCCTGATCCTGGCTAGGCAAGACAGCCTTGCACAGATCGCCGGCCTGGTTGTCTCTCTGTCGGAAGTTCCGGCCGGGCTTCATGTCCTTCCGGTTGAAGCAGCAGACCTGCTCACTGCGGCAAGAATCGTCGAGTTTGGCAGTATAGTAACGATGCAAGTCTTGCGGCCCCCGTTGTCCGAGGTTCAGCGGGTAGCCAAGCGCATATTTGATGTTGTCATTTCGGCTACAGGTCTTGTTGTTCTATCGCCGTTGCTCACACTCGTGGCAATTGTCATCAAACTGGACTCTCGCGGTCCAGTCTTATTCCGTCAGACACGACACGGCTACAACAATGAGACGATCAGGGTTTTCAAGTTCCGATCGATGATAACGCTTGAGGATGGCGATAACTTCGTTCAGGCCGCGCAAAACGACTCACGCGTCACCCGCTTCGGCGCCATTCTACGGCGCACCAACATTGACGAACTGCCGCAGTTAATCAATGTCCTGCGCGGTGAAATGTCAATCGTCGGTCCACGCCCGCATGCAACGGCCCACAATAAAATGTTTGAAAGCAAGATTTCGGTATTTTCGCGCCGACACGTGGTGAAACCGGGGATTACCGGATGGGCTCAGGTCAATGGTTATCGCGGAGCGACCGATACGCTTGAGAAGATGCAGCGACGCGTGGAGCATGACCTCTATTACGTCGACAACTGGTCGTTTTGGCTCGACCTTCGAATTGTGGTCATGACGGTGTTCTCGAGGACCGCATACACAAACGCCTATTGAACTGATTCGATATCGACAGTCAGGTGAAGCATGAGGATCAGCGTATTCGGGTTGGGATATGTCGGCACGGTTTGCGCAGCGTGCCTCGCAGATCAGGGGCATGACGTGATTGGCATCGATAAGTCCGACAGCAAAGTTGAGCTGATCCGTAACGGGCGGTCTCCAATTGTTGAACGGGATATTGACGAGCTCGTCGCGCAAAACGTCAAGAACAGACGTTTGACCGCAACATTGGACGCCGCACAAGCGGTCGCATCTACGGAAATTTCGTTCGTCTGCGTCGGCACGCCAAGTCGGCCGAACGGGGCTTTGGACCTCAGCGGCGTCGACACGGTGGCTGGGGAAATCGGGCGCGCAATCCGAGCGAAAGCTGAATCCCATACCGTCGTATTGCGCTCGACGGTCGTCCCCGGCACCACCAGGGACGTCGTGGCAACACGTATCGCTGAGGCTGCGGGCAACGTTGCCTTTTCGGTTGCATTCAACCCGGAATTCCTGCGGGAAGGGTCTGCCGTCGCGGATTTCAAGGCACCTGCAAAGACCGTCATCGGCGCATTTGACGACCAGACCGCCGAAACCGTTATGTCGCTCTATCGCGATCTTTCCGGCTCAAAGATCAAGACCGACGTCGAAATTGCAGAATTCGTCAAATATGTCGACAACTCATGGCACGCATTGAAAGTCGCTTTTGGCAATGAAATCGGGGTGATTGCCAAGACATTGGGAATTGACAGCCACGATGTGATGGATGTTTTTTTCCAAGACAAGCGCCTTAACATTTCGCCCGCCTATCTGCGGCCCGGCTTTGCGTTCGGTGGCTCCTGCCTGCCGAAAGACCTGCGAGCACTCACCTACCTGGCTCGGAAGCACGATCTCAACCTCCCGGTTCTCAATCATATCCTCGAAAGCAACCAAATGCTGATCGATCGGGGCGTAGACTGGATCCTCAACCGATCGGGAAAGCGCATTGCGTTTCTGGGGATCAGTTTCAAGTCCGGGACCGACGACGTCCGAGAGAGTTCGTTCGTCGAACTGGTGGAGCGGCTGATCGGCAAAGGCCGGGAGATCCGGATATTCGACCCGAATGTCAAAATTGCGCAGCTTATCGGCGCCAACCGGAGCTACCTCATGCAGGTGATTCCTCACATCGCCAACCTCATTGTATCCGATATCAGCGATGCGATCAGCTGGGCCGAAACGATCGTTACCACGGTGACGGATCCCGTCTATGAAGCAGGTATCGCTGATATTCATCCGGATCAAACGGTACTGGACTTGGCGCGATTTAGTTCCCGAAGTCGCGAGCCAGCACGGGAAGGCTTCTTGTGGTGAGCCGTCGTGCAACCAGCCGTCAAGGCGGCGCGCTGCGGCAATCGGCAGAAGGCCGACGGGCAAGCCTGGAGCTTTAAAGCTGCAAGATGTGATCGGATGGGTTACTTGGTGGTGCGGGCGGAGCGAAGGTGTAGCGAATAATGTGGCTGCACATGCCCTTTCCTGCGCAATGTGTGGTCGAGTTCGCCGACGAAGCCGTGGTAGCGACCATCCTTTCATAGAGAGTTCGTGCTATTATGCTTCAGACCAACAGCGACCACCTTCCATCCTATCGTGAGCCGGAATCCGCTGCGCCGGAGGCCACTTCAATACCGGAGCTGATTGAGTCTGTCATTGGCTTCATACGTCGCCGCATTTTAATCATCCTATTTACGTTTTTAGCTGTGACGGCCGCCGGTGAGGCCATTGTGTTTAAAATCATAAAGCCAAAGTTTGTGGCGACGGCAACGATGTTCATCGATAATCGCAAGTATCAAATGTTCGAACATCAGACGATGGTTGGAGATACCTCGATCGACTCCTACGCCATGGAGAGTCAAATCGAAATATTGAAGTCAGAAAATATAGCCTTGACGGTGATAAGAAAGCTCCGTCTTGCCGACGATGCAGAGTTCGGAAATCCGCAGCCCGGATTGCTTAGAACACTTCTTGGTCCGTCGCAAATGGCCTCAGACTTTGCACGTGAGCGACGCGCGCTGAAAGTTTTTGCCTCGCAATTGACAGCAAAACGAATTGGTCCAACTTACGTGATCGAAATCAGCTTCAAGTCGTCCGACCCGGAGCGCGCGGCGGCCATCGCTAATGCGGTTGCCGATGCGTACATTAACGATCAGTTGGAAGGGAAATACGAAGCGACGCGGCGTGCCAGCGCCTGGCTACAGGATCGGCTGAAGGATTTAAGCGATCAGGCGACCAGCGCCCAGCGAACTGTCATTGAATTCAAGGCGGCAAATAATATTGTCGATACCGGTAACGGCCGGACGATGAACGAGCAACAAATCACCGAATTCGGTGCTCAGCTCATTGTTGCTCGGCAGCGGGCAGCCGAGGCGAGAGCTCGGCTCGCGCGGATCGATGAGCTGATCGGCGGGAATGTTGAGGATGCAACGATCGATGCCGCGGTCACTGACAATCTGAAGAGTGATGTCTTCACCAAGCTGCGCACGCAATATCTTGAACGGGAAAATCGAGAGCGTGAGTGGTCCGCGCGATATGGGGCTGATCATCTCGCAGCCGTAAATCTACGTAATCAAATGCGGGAAATTCGCAACTCGATACGTGATGAACTCAAGCGGGTGGCGGAGACCTACAGAAACGAGTATGAACTAGCGAAGGAATACGAGGACAGTCTTCAGCGCGAACTCGATCGGGCGACGTCGCAAACCACTACAGCTAATCAGGCTCGCGTAACGCTGCACGAACTGGAGAGCGCGGCCCAGTCCTATCGATCGTTATACGATAATTTTCTTCAACGTTACATGGAATCGGTCCAGCAGCAGTCATTCCCAATCACTGAAGCCCGGCTGATCACCAAGGCGACGCCGCCAGATCAAAGGGATTATCGCAAGGCGCTTATGGCCCTGGCCGCGGTGCCGGTCGGTGGTTTATGTCTTGGACTAGGGCTCGCTTTTTTTTTGGGAGCTGATGGATTGCGTGTTCCGCACTGCGCGGCAAGTGGAAACTGTGCTTAGAGCGAAATGCGTGGCCACAATTCCGACGTGGAAAGTCACGGGGCCGAAGGATCGGCCGGGCCGAAGTTGGCCCCATGCCGGATCGCGCGCTCCAAGGAGAATCGTACGCAATCAGCCGCTCTTGTGGCTGGCCAGCGACGCCCCGCTTTCGCGTTTCGCGGAATCAATACGCTCAATCAAGACGGCGGCAGATCTAATAGATTCCGGCAATTCTATAAGAGTGATCGGTTTCACGTCGACGCTACCAAATGAAGGCAAATCGACGGCCGCGGCCGGATTTGCTCAGATCATAGCACAGTCGGGCTCGCGTGTTATCTTGGTCGACTGCGACCTTCGCAATCCGTCGCTCTCAAGCTCGCTCGCTCCCAATGCAGACTTTGGTCTGCTCGACGTAATTTCCGGCAAAATGGCCCTGGACGATGTGATTTGCGTTGATTCTGCCACAAATATGGCGTTTCTGCCAGCGATAATAAAATCCCCATTGGTCCAAACCACAGAGATATTGGTTTCGGATGCAACCAAGAGATTGTTCGACAGACTGCGCCTTAGTTATGACTACGTCGTGGTTGATCTGTCGCCGCTCGGACCGGTTGCAGATGTCCGCGCGACGACCAATTTGGTGGACTCCTACGTGTTCGTTATCGAGTGGGGGCGCACAAATACCAGCGCTGTTCAAAGGGCGCTCAGAAGCGCACCGGACGTCAATGATAACCTGCTCGGTGTTGTGCTGAATAAGACCGATTTGAAGCTGCTTAAACGGTATGACGCGCATCTCTCAGAATATTACTCGAATGAACGATACGAACATTGAAATATAATATCACTTGACCAAACCCGTGCAAACGTTCCGCATCGTCATCTTACGCTGATGGTCGCTCAGCATCTTCAGGGTTACCCACAGCGCCGCCGCCATCGAAAGCTCGGTCAGATACACGGCGATGAACGTTCCGGTGATCGCAAATGCGAGGCTCAATCCGACAATCAATGCAGTGCCTGCAATGCCGACGACAGTGCCTGCGATTAATCGGATTCTATGTTGGTCGGCCGCATTAATCGCATCGAATGCGATGAACTGAATTGACGTGAGGATCAGGGTCCAACAGAGCACCTGGAGAATCCAGATTGTGTCCTCAAAGTCCTTGCCGAAGAGACATGGCAGAAGTGGCGCAAGGATAAATATCGTGATGCTTGTGACGCCTGTGAGCCCTATCGCGTATAAGACATATCTCCGCGCGAGACTTAACGTGGCCGATGGCCCTCCCTTTCCGGCGATTGCGAAGTTGGCATAGATCAGACGATCAAGCGACGCGCCCGTTACGACGGCCACGCTTAACACGCGCCGGGCCACACCATAGGCGCCGACAAGGCGCGGTGGCGCTATCGTGCTCAGGGCCAGGAGGTCGATGTTCTGTCGCAGCGCCGCAATCGAACCCGAAATACTCAGGGTGATGCCGAGCGGAACTTCGTCCCACAACACACGCCACCGGGGCGCCCCATATGGCCACAGCAGGCCCGCGCAGACCAGGGACACGGCAGCAAAGGCGGCGCAGTTCCACAGCGCCCATGCGCTCAAGCTTTCGATACCGAAGCCCATGCACGCTACAATTGCAGTAGCGGCGCGAGTAATCCCAAAACCTGAATTGAGAAGATTTGCGCGTGTGAATTCGCAACGCGCCAGGAGGACCTGCTCCGTTAGTCCAATCCACGTGAACATTACCATGTTACTCGAAACCAGGAGCAAAATGACCGTATAATTTTCAATCGGATCGGCGACAATCCTTATCGAGAGGGCGATCGCGATCGACATAATTGCCGTGAGCACAGTTCCGGAAACGAACAGCAAAATCAGGCAATGACCAAGCAGCGTGGGAAAGAGGGACGGCTCGCGACCGGCGCGTCGTCGCATCGTCTCGTTGGTCCCGAGTCCGCACCATGCCGCGCCCAGATTGGTCGCCGCCGTGATCATCGACAGATGGCCGAACTGGTCGCTCCCCAGCCATCTGGCAAGGACAATGAAGCCGATTAATTGTGCGGCAATGCCGACTGTCAACATACTCGTCGAGCTAACATACAGACGTATTGCCGGAAGGTTCCGCGTCACCGCATTGATAAACGTCATGTTTTTGGGCATCCGAGAATTTCTGCTCACGTCGGCTGCAAACCCGAATCGCCAGATCGAATCCCTGTGATGCGGTTCCATGACATCTCCAACGGAATAACAGGCTGGGCCCACGACGCAGCCGTCATCGACCGAAAACTGATAAGTTGGCCTCAACGCCAGGGGGAGCAGGCCCGCCGGCGACGCGCCGCATCGCAGGCTATGATATGATATAACATTCTCAGCCGACAGGAAAATTGCCGGGGACTATTGTATTTTAATGTTCGGCTGCTGTCGCCCAGACGAGGGACCCCGCTTTAGGCACTTATGTGGTTCGTTCGCCCCCTCGGATGTAGGGCCAGCAATCGCGACGCCGAACCTCTCGGCCCCGGTGTGCGGTCCCCAATTTCGCCAGCGTAGGAATCCGATCACATCCTGGCGGAAACGATCACTGAGCAGCTACACCACTCGGCTCTACGATAGGTTTTAGGGTTTGCCTCAGCTTGGTTCACGTCTGAATCACATTTACGTGAGCTACGTGAGCGCACCCCCGGCTAAGGTGCACAGCGCCGCCGCTACACGCCTTCAGTTGCGCCCAACCGTTCTGCGGTTGGTAGCGCTCCCATGGAGCTCTTCCTCAAGCTTTACCTTTTCAAGCAGGAGATCAGTCACCAGACGGCGAAGACGTGAATTCTCAAGCTGGAGCTCTCTAATCTGGCTTGTATGTTCGCGCCCGGTCGGAATACCTATCGGCTCGGCCTCACTTGCGGGTCGCAGGGCAGGGCGCGGCAATGTTCCGCGGGCCTTTCGCCAGCGATGATACGTCATCACGCTCACCCCCAATGATTTGGCAATGTCGCCGTGGAGCCTGCCTTGGGCTGCCATGTCATCTGCCATAGCCAGCTTTGTTGCGATTTCCGACGCTGTATGTCTCTGCCTTGTCACTATCCTTGCCCCATCCGTTCCTGCGTTACGATAACTCCATACA
>Ga0126383_10003425_pt1 | contig 10496 bp, 8 predicted proteins | sample PanSoiMetPlot_35_FD_96882 | JGI IMG/M metagenome (GOLD analysis project Ga0126383, IMG submission 96882) | Tropical forest soil microbial communities from Panama - MetaG Plot_35 | ecosystem: Environmental > Terrestrial > Soil > Tropical forest > Bulk soil | place: Panama | collected 2016-02-17
CTCGACGAGGACGGCACGCTCGATGATCGCCACAACCAGGAGGCGGTGTCGGTCGCCGCGCTCGAGCGGCGCGAGGAGGCGGCGCTGCGCAAGCTCGTGCGGCTGCACTTCGACCGCACCAGAAGCCCCCGCGCCCGGACGATCCTGCGCGCGTGGCGGGCGATGCGGTGGCGGTTCCGGGTGGTGCGCGCGCGACCGGCAGTGGCCGCAGCGGCACCCGAGCGACTGGTCCAGGAGTCGGTGTCGCGGTAGTCTTTCCCCATGACGAATCGGGCCGGCGCGCCGCGCCAGACGACGGTGGGGCTGGTGCAGATGAGTATGACCGCCGACCCCGAGGCCAACCTCGCGAAAGCGATCGCCCGCGTCCGTGAAGCCGCCGGACGCGGCGCGACGCTGATCTGCCTCCCCGAGCTGTTTCGCACGTTGTACATCGGCCAGCGCGAAGATCACGACCTGTTCAACCTCGCGGAGCCGGTCCCGGGGCCGTCGACGGAAGCGCTCGGGAAGGTCGCACGGGAGCTCGAGGTCGTGATCGTCGCGTCGCTGTTCGAGCGCCGGGCTCCGGGACTGTACCACAACACCGCCGCCATTCTCGACGCCGACGGCACGGTCCGAGGCATCTACCGCAAGATGCACATCCCCGACGATCCCTCCTACTACGAGAAGTTCTATTTCACCCCCGGCGACCTCGGCTTCAAGGCATTCGACACCGCGGCGGGACGCATCGGCACGCTCGTCTGCTGGGACCAGTGGTATCCCGAGGGGGCGCGGCTCACGGCGCTGCAGGGCGCTGCCATTCTCTGCTATCCCACGGCGATCGGGTGGCATCCCGCGGAGAAGGCGCAGTACGGACCGCAACAGCTCGACGCCTGGCGCACCATCCAGCGCAGCCATGCGATCGCCAACGGCTGCTACGTCGCCGCGGTGAACCGCGTCGGATTCGAGCAGCTCGACGGCCAGGGTGCCGGTCTCGAGTTCTGGGGACATTCGTTCCTCGCCGATCCCTTCGGCGTGGTCCTCGCCGAGGCACCGGCCGACGCGGAAGCGATTCTCGTCGCTCCGCTCGACCTGCAACGTCTCGAGGACGTGCGGCGCAACTGGCCGTTCCTGCGCGACCGGCGCGTCGACGCCTACGTGGGTATCGATCAGCGCTTTCTCGGCGATTGACACCCGAGCGTAGCCCGACCGGGCTGGGATATCGCATGCCCGCCGAGTGGGAGCGGCATGCGGCGACATGGCTCGGCTGGCCGCACAACACCACCGACTGGCCGGGCAAGTTCGGTCCCATTCCCTGGGTGTATGGCGAGATCGTGCGGCACCTCGTCACCGGCGAGACGGTCCGCCTCCTGGTGGATTCCCGGGCCCGTGAAGCCGCGGCGCGGCGCATCCTCGAGCGCATCGGCGTCGACCTCGAAGCGGTGCAATTCCTCCGCTTCCCCACCAACCGCGGGTGGACCCGGGATTCGGGACCGATCTTCGTGCATACCGACGAGCCGGAGCCCGCCATCGCGATCGTGCGCTTTCAGTTCAATGCCTGGGCCAAGTACCCTGACTGGAAGAAGGACGCCAAGCTCCCCGAGCTCGCGGCGCGGAAGCTGGGTGTGCGTCTGTTCGACGTGAAGCGCGGCGACCGACGCGTGGTGCTCGAAGGGGGCGCGATCGACGTCAACGGTCGCGGCACGCTGATCACGACCGAGGAGTGCCTGCTCGATCCCCTGGTGCAGGTGCGGAACCCGGGCCTGAGCCGCGCCGACATCGAGAGGGTGCTGTGCGAGACGCTGGGGGTGACGAACGTCCTGTGGCTCGGCAAGGGGATCGCGGGAGACGACACGCACGGACACGTGGACGATCTATGCCGCTTCGTCGGCGCCCACCGCGTGGTGCTGTGCCGGGAGCACAATCCGCAGGACGCGAACTACGCGGCGCTGGAAGAAAACCGTGAGCGCCTCGAGGACATGCGGGCCGAAGACGGCGGTCGACTCGAGATCATCGACCTGCCGATGCCCGCGCCCGTGCTGTTCGACGGCCGGCGACTCCCCGCCAGCTACGCGAACTTCTATATCGCGAACGCCGCGGTCCTCGTTCCCACGTTCAACGATCCGCAGGACCGCGTCGCCCTCGGTATTCTGGCTGAGGTATTCCCCGACCATCCCGTCGTCGGCATTCACGCTGTCGATCTGGTGTGGGGACTCGGCACGCTGCACTGCCTCACACAGCAGGAGCCCGCGGCTTGACGCGGTCCAGCCTCCCGGTATACTGCCCCCGAGCGCCCGCTCCCCGCTCGGGAGCGGGCGTTCGTGTTTTGCCACCTCGTGCACCAGGAGAAGTACGATGCGCCTGATAACGACCATCATCCGGCCGGAGCGGCTGCCTGAGGTCAAAGCGGCGCTGTTCCGCGCCGGGGTCACTGGCATCACCTTGAGTCGCGTCACCGGCCACGGCGGGGAGCGGGAGGTCGTCGAGCAATACCGCGGCAGTACGATCGTGGCCGAGTTCCACGAGAAAGTGAAGATCGAGATGGTCTGCTCGGAGCCGTTCGTCGAGCCGACGATTCAGGCCATCCTGTCCGCGGCCCGGACCGGTGAAGTGGGCGACGGCAAGATTTTCGTTCAGCCGCTCGACCGAGTGATCCGGATCCGCACCGGCGAACAGGACAATGACGCGCTCACCGCCGTCAACGCCGACCAGGTGCAGCAGGCCGCGATCGATGCGGCAGGAAAGCCATGACCCAGATCTCGGCCGGGGACACCGCCTGGGTGCTGGCATCGAGCGCCCTCGTTCTCCTGATGACCGTCGGCCTCGCCTTCTTCTACGGCGGCCTCGTCCGGTCGAAGAACGCGCTCAACACGATGATGATGAGCGTCGTGGCGCTGGGCGTGATCGGGCTGCAATGGGTGCTGTTCGGCTACTCCCTCGCCTTCGCGCCGGGGAACGGCTGGATCGGCGGGCTCAGCTGGTGGGCGTTCCGCGGCGTCGGACTCGAACCCAACCCGGCCTACGCCGCGACGATCCCGCTGCAGGCCCACGCCATCTTCCAGGCAATGTTCGCCGTCATCACGCCAGCCCTGATCTCCGGCGCGATCGTGGAGCGGATGCGCTTCCGCGCATACACGGTGTTCCTCGTGCTCTGGGCGACGCTGGTCTACGTCCCCCTGGCGCACTGGGTGTGGGGAGCGGGCGGCTGGCTGCAGAAGCTCGGCGCGCTCGATTTCGCCGGCGGCACGGTGGTGCACATCTCCGCCGGGGTCTCGGCGTTCGTCGCCGCGCGGCTGCTGGGGCCGCGCCAGGGCTTCCGCCGCACACCCCTCGTGCCGCACAACGTGCCGCTCGTGCTGCTCGGCGCCGGGCTCTTGTGGTTCGGGTGGTTCGGCTTCAACGCCGGATCGGCGCTGGCGGCGAACGGCATCGCGGTGCTCGCGTTCGTCAACACCAACACCGCGGCAGCCGCCGCCCTCGTGACCTGGGCGGCTCTCGACGCCCTGCGCGGTGGCAAGGTCACCGCGGTGGGCGCCGCGACCGGCGCGGTCGTCGGGCTCGTGGGCATCACCCCCGCCGCGGGATATGTGACCGCCCGGGCGGCGATCGTCATCGGGGCGGCATGTGCGGTGCTGAGCTACTTCGCGATTCAACGGCGCTCGAAGAGCGGGCTCGACGATTCGCTCGACGTCTTCTCGTGCCACGGCCTCGCCGGGATCGGCGGCGCCCTCCTGACGGGGGTGTTCGCAAACAAATTCGTGAATCCCGGGGCCGCCAACGGCCTGCTGCACGGCAACCCCGGCCAGCTCGGCGTCCAGGCGCTGGCGGTGGTGGCGGCGATCGGCATCGCCGCAGTGGGGACGTTCGTAATCTTCACCATCGTCCGCCTCATCTTTGGCGCGCGGCCGCAGGTGCGCGATGAAATCCTGGGCCTCGACGTCACCGAGCACGGTGAAGAGGCGTACCTGGGCGGCGACCTCGGGGGCCTGGCCGGCCCCGGCACGACCATCGGTGAAGGCGTCGTGCTGTCCGCGCCGCCGCCGCGGGTCGCCGCACGATGACGGCACCGGGAGAGTACGTCTACCGCGACAAGAAGCTCGGGGACACCACGCCGGTCACGCTCGAAACGGCACCGGAGGTCTTTTCTCCCACCTCCACCTCCGTTCTCCTGTTGCGGGCAGCGCGCCGCCAGCTCGAGCTCCACGCAGCTCAGACGGTACTCGATCTGGGCTGCGGATGTGGCGTCGTCGCGGTGGTCCTGGCGGGCGCGAATGGCCGGGGCGCCAACGTGTCGGCGTCGGACATCAGTCCTGCGGCCGCCCGGCTCACCTCAAAGAATGCCGCGAAAAACGGTGTGACCGTGGAATCCCGATCGGGAAGCCTGTTCGAGCCGTGGGCTGGGCGGCGCTTTTCACTGATCGTGGACGATGTGGCCGGCGTCGCGGAGCCGATCGATCGTCTCTCGGGATGGTACCCGGGGAACGTTCCGAGCGAGGCCGGACCAGACGGCACGCGGTGGATTCTCGAGATTCTCCGGCTCGCCCCGGACTATCTCGAGCCTGACGGTCGTCTCGTGTTCCCCGTGATCACCCTGGCGCGTGAGGAAACGGTGCTGGCGCGGGCGCGCGAGCGTTTCGGCTCGGTGCACCTGCTGGAAGAACAGTGGTATCCGCTGAGCGAGACGCTGGCTCCCCACCTTCCGCTGATCGAGCAGATGGCTGCCGAGGGCCGAGTCCGCCTGCAGCGACAGGGGAGCCGCGTCTGCTGGGCGACGATGATCTACCTGGCCGAGGAGCCCGTCTCGACGATGCGTTGAATGTGGCGCAGCACGCGGAGATGGATCGCCGAAACGATCTGCCCCGCCGCCACTGCCCAGTAGCCCTGCGGAGACATTTCCACTTCATACCGCGTTCGCCCCACGAGACGCGTCCGCCCCTCCGGGAGCGGCACCAGCTCGAACTCGCCGTGTGTGGCGCGGAAATACCCGTCCAGATGGGGCGGATTCACGTCGCGATACGGGCTCCACTCGTGCATCGGGGGCGCCTGGCGCACGATGTCGAAGGCGAGGCGACGCCCCGGCTCCCACACGGTGATCGGCTCGACGAAGCTGCCGGTCGTAAAGTCGCAGTAGCGCGTCGCGCCGACACCCGTTCCCACGATCCGAGCTCGCTCGGGCGCCGCGACGCCGATGCGGAACAGCCATTCGGTGGGCGGTGGAATATCCGGGAAGCTCACGACGCGCTGCCACACCTGATCGGGCGGAGCGGCGATCTCCACCGTCGAGACGACCTCATAGGACGGCGGCGGAAGCTTCGGCTCGGTGAGGACGAGCAAGGGCGCCAGCAGCGCCGCCATGCCCGCGGTCTCGTGTCCGCGCAGCGCCACGGCCCGCCCCAAGAGCGCCCCCGGGATCGCGACGAGGGCGGCGAGCGGAAACGCCAGGATCAGACAAAATGCCCCCTCGGCGGCGAAGGCGATCAGCAGCAATCCGGCGAGGAGTACCGCGAGCAACGCGAGCCGAACGGTCTCGCCGGCCCGACGCGGATGCCCGGTGTTGAACACCTGGGCACTCACCCACCCCGCGGTGAACGGCGTCCCCAGGAACAGGCCGAAAGAGTAATTGCGCTTGAAGTACACTCCCAGCAGGATCGTCGGAATGGTGACCGCCAGAGCCGCCCCGAGACCCAATAGGGCGCTGCGACGCCGGTCCGCGGCCACGGGGTCCGGGAGGCGCTCGAGCCACCGAGCCGCCGGAGCGGTCGGCAGCACGCAGAGAGCGCCGATGAGGACGAATTTCAGGTAGGGGATGAAGAACAGGACGGCGAGCCAGCCGGATCGGCCCGCATCGACGGCGCGACGCATCGACATGCCGACGCCGATCCACAAGAAGGGCAGCGTCCACAGCGCGAGCCCGAGCATCGCCGCCGGTGGCATTCCCTGCAGCGCGACGGTCCGCACCGACCAGAGCGGGCTCACGTAGTCGAGCGGCGACCACCAGCGGTGGGTGTACGACCACACCACGGTGGCGTCGACCAGGTACTTGAAAAGCATCAGACCGGCGCCCGTCAGGAAGTAGGTGCGCCGGTCGACGCGTTCGGAGAGCCCGAACCAGAGCCGGAGGAGTCGTTTCACAGGAGGGTCAGCCGGCGACGCTCCAGGTCCTTCCCCGCCGCAGCAGTGCGTTCAAATCGCGGTCACTCCCTGCCGCCTGGAGCTGCTCCTCCACGAGCGCGTCATACGAGGGAGCGGGATTGCAGAACAACACGCCGATCGCCATCGGGAATTGCGGCGGCCGCAGTCCGGCGATCAGGCTCGCCAGAGCATGATTCGTTTCGTCGTGGACCAGGAGGTCGTTCTCGCTCACGCCATTCTCGCCTACCGTCACGACTTCGAGCTCGAGCCGGCCGGGCACGAGTCGCAGTCCGTAGCGCCCGGCGGCGCCGAAGCGCAGTGGCTGACCATGCTGGACGTGGATCTGTTTCTCCGGCGCCACCGACTTCTCGATGAAGTCGTCGAACACGCCGTCGTTGTAGACGACGCAGTTCTGGAAGATCTCGATGAACGAGGCCCCGCGATGCGCGTGGGCGCGTTTCAGCGTCTCGACGAGCCGCGGCTGCTGCGTATCGATCCCGCGTGCCACGAAGCGCGCGCCGGCGCCGAGCGCGAACGCGCAGGGCGAAACGGGGTTGTCGAGCGAGCCGCCCGGCGTCGATGGCGACTTGGTGCCCGGCCGCGACGTCGGCGAATACTGGCCCTTGGTGAGGCCGTAGATCTCGTTGTTGAACAGGAGGATCTGGAGATCGACGTTGCGCCGCAGCACGTGCAGCAGGTGGTTGCCGCCGATCGACAGCCCGTCGCCGTCTCCGGTGACCAGCCACACATCGAGGTTGGGATTCGCGAGCTTCACCCCGGTGGCGATCGCCGGCGCTCGGCCGTGAATCGTGTGGAAGCCGTAGGTGGAGACGTAATAAGGAAAGCGCGACGAGCAGCCGATCCCCGAAATGAAAACCGTCTTCTCGCGCCGCACGCCGAGGTCGGCGAGCGTCTTCTGCACCGCCTTCAGGATGGCGTAGTCCCCGCATCCCGGACACCAGCGCACTTCCTGGTCGGACGCGAAGTCCTTGGGCGCGAGACTGGGGGACAGGGTAGCGGTCATTGGCGCTCCGCGATCGCGGCGGCGATCGTCGACACTTTGAACGGTTTTCCCGTGATCTGGTTGAGCCCTTCGGCGGGAATGAGGTACGCCGCGCGCAGCAGCTGCACCAGCTGGCCGTTGTTCAACTCCGGCACGAGCACGCGGTCGAACCGCCGCAACAGCTCACCGAGGTTCCGAGGGAACGGGGCGAGATAGCGAATGTGGATGTGCGACGCCTGTTGCCCACGCGCCAGCGCCACTTTGACGCCCTGGTGGATCGCTCCGTACGTCGAGCCCCAGCCGACCACCGCCAGCGGCCCGCGGTCCTCACCCAGCGCCACCGTCTGCAGCGGGATGTCGTGCGCGATTCCGGCGACCTTCGCTGCGCGCGCCTTGGTCATGCGGTGGTGGTTGTCGGGATCGTAGGAGATGTGCCCCGTCTCGTAGTCGCGCTCCAACCCTCCGATGCGGTGTTCCAGCCCCGGAGTCCCCGGCACCGCCCACGGGCGCGCCTGCGTCTCAGGATCTCTGAGGAAGGGGTGGAAGCCTTCAGCCTTCGTCCGGAACTGCACGGGAAACAGCGGCAGCGCACTCGCGTCGGGGATGCGCCACGGCTCGGCGGCGTTGGCGAGGCTTTCGTCGGTCAACAGCATCACCGGCGTCATGTAGCGCGTCGCGAGGCGCACCGCCTCCATCGCGACATCGAAACAATCCGACGACGTCGCGGACGCGATCACCGGCAGCGGCGCGTCGGCGTTGCGGCCCAGGACCGCCTGGAACAGGTCCGACTGCTCGGTCTTGGTCGGCATTCCGGTGGACGGACCGGCGCGCTGCGAGTCGATCACGACGAGCGGCAGCTCGGTTGCGATGGCGAGTCCCAGGCCTTCGGTCTTCAACGCGATCCCCGGGCCGGACGACGACGTGACGCCGAGCACGCCGGCGTAGGCCGCGCCGATGCAGGCGCAGACCGCGGCGATCTCGTCCTCCGCCTGGAAGGTGAGCACGCCGTGCGACCGCAGACCCGCGAGCGTGTGCAGCACCGGCGAGGCGGGCGTGATCGGATAGGAGGCGAACACCATCCGCTCGAGCCCCGCGGCGCGCATCCCGGCGATCAGCCCCCACGCGATCGCCTCGGTGCCGCTGACGGCGCGGTACAACCCTGGAGCGACCGGGGCCGGCGCCACGGAATAGGTGCCGACGTTGCTCGGCAGCTCGGCCGTCTCGCCGAAGGCATGTCCGGCGTTCAGCGCGGCGGTGTTCGCCGCGGCGATGTGCGGCGTCTTGGCGAACTTGCGCTGCAGCCACTCCACCGTCGCCTGGCGGTCGCGCCCGAACATCCACAACATCAAGCCCAGCGCCCACATGTTGCGGCAGCGGTGCGCGTCGCGGGTGCCGAGGTCGAAGGGCTTCACGGCCTCTTCGGTGAGGCGCGTGATGTCCACGCTCAACATCCGATACGACGCGAGCGACCCGTCGGTGAGCGGATTGGCGGCGTACCCCGCCTTCGTGAGGTTGCGCTCGGTGAAGGCGGCGCTGTCGACGACCAGTGTGCCGTCGGAGCGCAGGTCCTCCAGGTTCACCACGAGGGCAGCCGGGTTCATGGCCACCAGCGCATCGAGCTGGTCGCCCGCGGTCAGCACGTCGGTCGAGCCGAACTGAATCTGGAATGCCGAAACGCCGAAGGTCGTCCCGGGTGGGGCGCGAATTTCGGCCGGATAGTCCGGGAACGTCGAGAGATCGTTGCCGGCGAGCGCGGTCTCGAGGGTAAACTGGGAGCCCGTAACCTGCATGCCGTCGCCGGAATCGCCGGCAAACCGGATCACAGCGTGCTCCCGCTCTTCCCGTGAGACCGCGCGCGCGGGCGGGGACGCGGTAGCCATCGACGACCGAATCATACGTCGAACGCGGCGGCGGAGCCAGCGCAGCCTTCCCCTCGTGAGGGGCGCAGGTGAGCTTGGGACCGTGCGCCATTGGGCTTGCCTCGGTTCCCTTCTGGTGGCCGCCGCCGGGTGCGCGGCCTGCTCACCTTCCCGCGATTGGCCGGTGACCGGCGGCGATCCGGGGAACACGCGCTACTCCCCGCTCGACCAGATCAACGGCGGCAACGTCGCGCGGCTGCGCCTCGCCTGGACCTACCACACCGGCGACGCGCCGCCGGATAGTCCGTCCGAAATCCAGGCGACCCCGATCATCGTAGGGGGCGTGCTCTACACCACGACGCCGGCGCTCGCCGTCATCGCGCTGCGCGCCGATCGCGGCACGCTCGTGTGGCGGTTCGATCCCTTCGCCCATCGCGCCCGCGCATCGCACGTCAACCGTGGCGTGGTCTATTGGGCGGACGGTCGCGACCACCGCATTTTCTTCACCGCCGGCCGGCGGCTGTACGCTCTCGACGCGCGCACCGGTCGACCGATTCCCTCCTTCGGCGACTCTGGGTCCGTCGACCTGGGCCTGGGGTTGGGCCGCGATGTGTCGGACGCGTACCTCGTCGCGACCAGTCCCGGCGTCATCTACAAGGATCTGCTCATTCAAGGCACGCGCGTCGGAGAGGAGGAGGGCTCCGCGCCGGGGGACGTCCGGGCCTACGACGTGCGCAGCGGCAGGATTCGCTGGACGTTCCACACGATCCCGCACCCGGGCGAGCCTGGATACGGCACGTGGCCACCCGACGCCTGGCGGACGGCTGGCGGTGCGAACTCGTGGGCCGGGATGAGCGTGGATGTCCAGCGAGGACTGGTGTACATCCCGACCGGATCGGCGACGCCGGATTTCTACGGCGGCGCCCGCGGCGGCGCCAATCTGTTCGCCAACTCGTTGCTGGTGCTCGATGCGGCGACCGGCGCATGGCGCTGGCACTTCCAGACGGTGCACCACGACCTCTGGGATCGGGACCTTCCGGCCGCTCCCAACCTCGTCACCGTCACACGTCAGGGCGGGCGCGTGGCCGCGGTGGCGCAGATCGCGAAGAGCGGCTTCGTATTCCTGTTCGACCGCACGAACGGGACGCCGCTCTTCCCCGTGGAAGAGCTCCCCGCCCCGTCGTCCGATCTCGCGGGCGAACACCCGTGGCCGACGCAGCCGATTCCGATCCAGCCCGTCCCGTTCGCGCGGCAGGCGGTCGACGAAACCACCCTCACTATTCTTTCTCGCGCGTCGCACGCCGCCGCGCTGCGCCGCTATCACACGCTGCGCCACGGCTCGCTCTTTTCGCCGCCGAGCCGCGAAGGGACGATCGTGTTTCCCGGGTTCGACGGCGGCGGCGAATGGGGTGGTGCCGCGGTCGACACCGAAACGGGCGTGCTGTACGTCAACGCCAGCGACGTTCCCTGGATCGCTGCGATGCGCCCCGTGCCGGCGCTGTCACAGACCATCGCGCGCGCGCGCA
>Ga0126383_10003426_pt1 | contig 10496 bp, 9 predicted proteins | sample PanSoiMetPlot_35_FD_96882 | JGI IMG/M metagenome (GOLD analysis project Ga0126383, IMG submission 96882) | Tropical forest soil microbial communities from Panama - MetaG Plot_35 | ecosystem: Environmental > Terrestrial > Soil > Tropical forest > Bulk soil | place: Panama | collected 2016-02-17
AACAGTCGCAGATGGATCAACAAGATCATCAGATGGAACTTCAATTTGAGGGCCAGAAGCATCAAGATGAATTGGCCTTCCAGAAGCAGAAGCATGAACAAGAGTTGGCCCAAGGTGCTCAGAAGCAACATGCTGAGGATGTTAAGACTCAACAGGGCATGGTTCGGGATGCTCAGAAGCATGAGCAGGCCATGGTTACGGGGCAACAAAAGTTTTTCCAAGATGTACAGGCGCGGCAAGAGACAGCTGCTGCGAAGCGATTTGCACAAGGTATCCCAAGCATCCAATGAAGCGCAAGTTCATTCAGCAACGTGAGCCACCTTACGATTTGATTGAGGTGCCCCTTGACTACGAACCTGAGCCGAGGCGACATGACGGGCTCCTATACAACGACAGAGGATACGATGGTCTCCGGGCTACAGACGGATCAGACATTTCCTCTCGCACCAAGCACCGTCGATATATGCGTGCTAATGGACTTACCACTATGGATGATTTTAAGGAGTCTTGGGCCGCCTCACGCAGAGCGCGTGATGAGTATTTTACTACAGGAAAGGGCGGAGCAGTTAGCCGCGATGACGTAGCAAGAGCTATCGACTCACTCGAAAACAAACGAAAACGCTAGACGCCGACAGGTTGATCATACTATCCTAACGTAATAGGTGCCCCGTGAACGAACAAGACCTACTTGACCCACCAGCAGTTGAGGAAGAGGTACCCAGTCTAAGGGAAACAATCGAGTCGGCAGTCGAAGAACACGCACCAGAGACACCGTCCACTCCTGCCGTACCGCAGGCCCCTGCCGCTGAGCCCAAGGCTCCCGTTTCGACACAGCAGACTCCTGAAGTTCCCCCTAAGCCTGCTGCGCCGACCGCACCGGAAGTCCTCAAAGCACCGTCGCAGTGGAAGCCTGCGGTACGAGAGCAGTGGAACAAGATTCCTCGCCCAGTACAAGAAGAAATTCTGCGTCGTGAAGCCGACAACATGCGGCTTATTGGCGCTGTTGGGCCCAAGATTCGTATGGCTGATGATGTGGTTCAACATCTTTCGCCATACGCCGAGCGACTCCAGGCTAATGGGGTGCCTCCGCAGCAGTTCGTGAACGACATTTTCGAGACCGTGAGAGGGCTGTCCTACGGTAACCATCAAGAAAAGGCTGAAATTGTAGCAAATATTATCCAAGCGTATGGAGTTGATCTCAATACGTTGGATGCTATGCTGTCTTCACGTATCAGAATGCCCCCCGAAGTGGCCCAGGCTCGTTACGCAACTGCCCAGGCCAGGGCGGTGATTCAGAACAACCAGCAGTGGAACAATCAGCAGCAAGAGCACATGATGAATCTGGAGGCTGAGAAGCATGTTGCAGCCTTCGGCGCAGATCCAAAGCATGAGTTCTTGGACGATGTACGGGATTTCATGGCTGACCTCATAGAGTCCGGCAAGGCTGAGAACCTTGAGGACGCCTACGCATCCGCGGTCTGGGCCAATCCTGATACTCGCAAGATCCTCCTACAGAGGGAAGCGCAAGCGCGCATTTCTGGAAAGACTGCGCGTGCGGTTGCGGCTCGCAGAGCGTCATCCTCAATCTCTGGCTCGCCCGCTGTCCAAGGAGCTGCCATGGGAGGCAGGAATCTGTCGCTCCGCGATACGATTGAAGCAGCAATCGACGAACATACACCTCTATAGGAGTGAACCATGTCCTTCCCAAATGTGACGGACATCGTTGCGACGACGATCCAGAACCGGAGCCGTCAGATCGCCGACAACGTCACGAAGAACAACGCGCTGAGTGCGAAACTCAACCAGCGCGGGAACGTCAAGACCTTCTCGGGTGGTAACACCATCCTGGAGGAACTGTCCTTCGCACAGAACGCGAACGGTGGTTGGTACAGTGGGTACGACCTGCTCCCGGTCGCTGCGCAGGACGTGATCTCGGCGGCTGAATTCGCCATCAAGCAGCTGGCGTGCCCGATCGTCATGTCCGGCCTGGAGCAACTCCAGAACGCTGGTCGTGAGCAGATGATCGACCTGCTGGAAGGCCGCATCAACGTGGGCGAATCCACGATGGCCAACCTGCTGGCTGGTGGTCTGTACGCGGACGGTTCAGGCTCAGGCGGTAAGGAACTGACAGGCTTGAACGCAGCGGTGCCGACGAATCCCGCCACAGCGACGTATGGTGGGATCGACCGGGGCACGTGGGTGTTCTGGCGTCCCCAGAAGTTTGGATCCACTACGGATGGCTCGGGTGCGACGACGGCCACACTGATCCAAGGATATATGAACAAGCTGTGGGCGAAGCTGGTTCGTGGCTCGGATCGGCCCGATCTGATCGTGTTCGACAGCGCTTACTGGTCACTGTATCTGGCGTCCTTGCAAGCGCAGCAACGCTTCACGCAGGCAGAAGTCGGCAAACTGGGCTTCCCAAGCCTCAAGTACATGGACGCAGATGTCGTCCTGGACGGTGGTATCGGAGGCTTCTGTCCGGCCAGTACGGGCTTCTTCCTGAACACGAAGTATCTGTTCTTGAGGCCCCATTCGGCACGCAATATGGTGCCTCTGTCGCCAAATCGCCGCTACGCTATCAACCAAGACGCTGAAGTCCAGATCATCGGTTGGGCGGGCAACCTCTGCTGCTCCGGCTCGCAGTTCCAAGGCCGGATGTTCGAGGGCTGATTCGGGGCTTGAGCGGCGGGATACTACGGAGTCAGCCGCTCTTTTTTGAGGAGGTAGCATGCCGGCTTACGCAATGGCGAGTGCTCGGTCGGTCGCCTTGGATCCCACCAGCGCACCGGTGGCAAATCCAAGCGATGGCCCGGGCGTGATGATGTCGCCGTTCAGTGGTCCGAAAGGCTCACCGCTGGACAACGACAAGCAACTAGCAGCCGATGGGAGCACCACAGCAAGTGGCAATGCCTCCACCGGTGCGCTATCAACGGGGATTGGGTATGGCATCAACTCGAAGTTGCCGGGCCACGCGCTGTTGTTCTCCAGTACAATCCCGGCTCAGGCAGGTTATTTCGATGACGATGAAACACCTGGAACCCTCATGCCAGATGGAACAACTGCAGCGGATGCTCGCTGTCTCGCCATCGGAGGTGGTCGTAATAGCATCACCGTCGTTGGGGGTGACTACGCTCGTGGAACTTCCGCTCCCAACCCCTACGCCGTCCAACCGCTGCTAGCATTTGGAAATGGTGGGTCGCGGGATGCAGGTGCTGGTCCGGCATTTACGGGCTTTGCAATGCGGATGGTTACAGCAGCTGGTTCCGTGGCCAATGGTTCAGTGGTCGAAACTGGCTACGTCAACCGTTCCGGCGTCACGCTGGCCACAGGCCTGTCGCAGTTTGGTAGCTACACAGCGGCATCGGCAGCTATCACTTAAAACAGAGGTCAAAATGGATTCACTCGCCCCGACAGATTGGACATCCGTCAAAGACCCGCAATTCGACACTGAACCACGGTATGCGATGGACAGCAAGCTTCACGTGCAGTTTTACATTCGTCCCGTGCTCTCAGAGACCAAGTCAGAGGAAGCACAGCGTCCCATCTTCCTCGACATTGAGCACGTGCGAATCTTAGTCCCCGGCGACAAGTTAAACATTATCGACCGCATCGCGTCGCCAGACGACAAGGCCAGATTTGCCGACCACTACAAGAAGTTCAAGGCTGGTATTGGCGAGCAGATCGTCGGTACCAGACTCGAGGCTGTTCCTTGGATGACTCGGAGCAAGGTCGAGGAGTACAAGTATTTCGGCATTTTTACGGTCGAGCAGCTGGCCTCAGCAAGTGATGAAACTGGGCAGAAATTCCCAGGTTTCCAAGCGGATAAGCAGAAAGCGCTGAAGTTCTTGGATGCAACCACGGGAACCAATGCTCAGCTTGATGAACTGCGCAAGCAGGTGGCTGAACTGACCGCGAAGTTGAGTAATCAGAACGTGGCGAAGGAGCCATCGAAGGCACCTGTGAAGGCATAGTATGCCAGCCCCGCCGTATACAACTCTCCTTGAGGTCGTCAATATGGTGGCGACCTCAGTAGGGCACCCGCAAACCAACGATGTGGCTTCGTCACAAGATGAGGCCATACTGCGGCTGGGCTTTTACGCCAATCTAGCGTGCTCAGAACTGGTTTACATGCACGATTGGCAGATGTTGTCTCAAACTTGTGATTTGACCGTACAATCTGATTTTGATGGGCAAGTGGAGAAGATGTTTCCACTGCCAGGTGACTTCAAATGCATGACGGATGACACGCATTGGGACAGGAGTACCCAATTGCCTGCTATCGGCCCCGTCAACGCTCAGGACTGGCAGTGGCTTGTTGTTCGCAATACAAAGATCACGACAAGAATGTTGTGGCGCCTTCGGGATGGCTATATTTGGATCAAATCTCCGCCATCCACCCCCGAAACCCTCAGTTTTGAATATAAGTCCAAGTATTGGGCCATTCGAGCAAGCGATGGCTCGGATCAGGAGGTGATGATTGACTCCGCGGATTGGCATTTATATCCGTGGCAACTTGTGATGTTGTTTACCCGCTTCAAGTGGTTTGAGAATGAGGGCTTTGATTCCACGGCCGCGTGGGATGCGTTCCAGAAAGCCCTGCAGTTTGAGACTGGCTCCGACAAGGGCGCGACGGCGCTCCAACTCGTGCCTGGGACTGGCTACCCGTACATCAATGCCATCAAGAACATCCCAGACACCGGTTATGGCTCCAGTCCCTAACGCAGCGGCCACTAAACTCCGCAAACCAGTTCAAGAACAAATGCGGTTTCCCGCGCCAGTGGGAGGCCTCAATTTCATCGACAGTACCATCACGATGCCTGTGACGGACTGTTACCTGCTGGATAATATGATCGCCCACTCCTATGGCGTACAGGTACGCCCAGGATGGCAGTGGTGGACTCCTTCCGGGTCATTTCCATCCACTGAAGTGCGTACGATCATGGCCTACAATGCGGCCGATCCGTTCTTTTCCAAGTTATTCTGTTCAATTAACGAGACAACCTCCAAGTTTTATGATATCACTTCGCAGAACGCTGCGCCGACGGTGTCCTTCACGCCGTCGAGTCCAGTTAGTGTCCCCGGTGAGTGGTACTATACCAACTTTACCACGGGTGGATCAAGTTACCTCTGTGTGGTGGGGGCGGGTTGTGGCTACATGCATTACGACTCCTCAGCAGGGTGGGTTCAAGTAACTCAGGGCACCGGTGCCGGTCAGGTGTCCTTCCCCGCAGGAGACATCTCATCGCTTGCTGACCTCTGTTTCGTGATGCAATACAAGCGTCGGCTCTGGTTCCTCAAGAGGAACTCGACCAATGCCTACTACTTGCCCGTGAATCAGATCGCAGGCGCCCTTCAATTGTTTGATTTTGGGCCTCTCCTTGAACGTGGATCCTCTATCGCATATTTGGCCGACTGGACATACGATTCTGGTTCGGGCGTGGACGACAGTCTCGTGGCAATCTCCTTTGAAGGAGATATGCTTATCTACGATGGGACTGATCCTTCTGATGCTACCGACTTCAAGCTGCGAGGTGTCTGGTCAATTGGCCGCTCACCTTACGGGCGGCGCAGTTATGGTAAGCACGGTGGTGACGTACTCATTGTTACTGACTATGGAATCTTGACGGTAGCTGACCTTGTAGCTGGTCGGCTCCATACGTCAGCAATGGTTGGTACGCTGGGTTATAAGATCAATTCTCGTTTGTCTGGGATGGTTTCGTTTGATCTGAACTCACCGTACTGGTTCCTTCAGGCCCACCCAACTGAAGAAATTCTGATCCTTGGATCCCCACATGTCAGCGACCTCCAAGCAATACTCCAGTCATTCACAATGGAGTCAATCACGAATGGGTGGAGCACTGTTTCAAACATGGACATGCTCTGCGGAGAGGTCTTCCAAGGAAAGTATCTGTATGGATCAAGAACTGGAGACGTCATCCAAGGGTTCGTCGGTTTCAATGACGCAGTCTCTGCGGATAATAGTGACCCAGGAACAGAAGTAACTGGACGCATTCAAGGTGCGTTTTCTGACTTCAGGGATGGGACGAAGAACAAACGGCTCCTGCGGTGTAAGGTCTATGGTCAAACAGATGGCCTCCCGTCATTTTACCTGACGTTTCGGCCAGAGTATGAACTGAACGAATTGGTCAGCACTCCGGCCCCATCGACGGTCAGCATTCCTACGTGGGACACAGCTATTTGGGACAGTTCTGTGTGGTCTCTAGGCAAATTGTCCCTCCATAAGTGGTTCGGGGTGTCTTGTTTCGGCAAGAAACTGTCTCTCCAGATGGCTATCAGAAGTTCGGGAAATACACTACTCACTGACTTTGAGGTTCTGTTCGAGTCAGGTATTGGTCTGTAGGAGGTCTCATGGGCTTTAATCTGGGTTCGATCCTTGGTGTAGCGGCCCCCATTGTCGGCAGTTTGATCGGTGGACCAGCGGGAGGGGCCATTGGGTCGGCTGTCGGGGGGCTATTTGGTCAGAAGCAAGCAGCTGGCCAAGCTCAGGGTATGAATTGGGCGGATTATCAGAAGTCTCTGCAAGCTGCTCGCCCAGATCAAGTAAATCCGTTTGGGTCCATCAAGTGGAGCCAAGACCCCAAGACAGGGAACTGGACTCAGACTGGGGCTTTGAACGACCAAGATCAGGCCCGACTAGATGCTTTTAGAGGCATCGCAGCGGATCGAATGAAGTATGCTGGAGGGCTATCAAGTCAGTTCTCCAGTCAACCAATTGACTGGAATTCCCTGGGCTTCGGAGCACTTGCGAAGGCAGCTGGGGTACAAGGTGCGGGGAACACTGGACAGCGCCCTTGGGCTAGCAGTCCCTTCACTTCAGTCGCCAACGAAGCGCTCAATACAAGATTCGATCCCATGCAGGCTTGGGGAGGATCGGCCCAAGGAGGTACAGGGTACCAACCTGGTGGTGTTCCGGGCATGAATTCTTTTCAGCAAGGAGCAACTGCTGGTCAAGCGCCCAGTCTCATGAGTGCGTTGGTTCAGAACCAGCGAAGGCAGATTCCGCAGCAGCCGCCGCTTGACCAGGCGATGTAAGGAGGTGCTATGCCCATTGATAATACTGCCTCTGCTGGCGGGGCGATGCTGCAGAATCAGCAGCAACCTGCTCAACAGCAAGCTCAATGGTCCCCACAGCAACAGCCTATTCCTCCAGCTAGTTCTGGAGGAACTGGAGTTGGCGGAGGTGGGTTGTTTAATCCACAAGGTTCAGGGATTGTTCCCCAAGATCAGTCCGCTGCGGCAGCTGGGGGCGGATTCCAGACCGGTGGATGGCAATACAATACTGGAGCTTCTGGTCCGATTCAAGGCTCTATTATGGATAACTCGGGTCAGTTCAGTACCCAGACCATCGACCCTACTCAAATGCCGGTGAGTAGCGTACAAGGTGGCAACTACTACGACCAGCAATCTGCGGATGCGTACTACAATCAAGCTACGTCTAGACTAGACCCGCAGTGGCAGCAGCGGCAGGATCAGCAAGCGACCATGCTTGCGAACATGGGTATTACACCTGGGTCGGACGCGTGGAACAGGCAGATGACCGCGTTCAACCAAGGCCGGAATGATGCCTATAATTCGGCCCAGAATCAAGCCTTCATGAATGCAGGGGCAGACGCTGCCCGTATGCAAGGCATGGACATTTCAGCTGGGAACTTCGCCAATCAAGCAGCCCAAGCGAACTTCCAAAATCAGATAGCTTCGCAGCAAGCTCGGAATGCAGCCCTGACGGGACAACAAGCAGCCTCTGCTCAAGCTGGAAATTTCGCCAATCAAGCTCAGCAGCAAGGCTTTAATCAACAACTCGCCAATGCTCAGTTGAACAATGCTGCGGTCGGCGGGCAACAGCAATTGGCTTCGCAGTGGGATATTGCTCAGAAGCAAGCCCAGTCGGCGGCGAACGCAGCTCAGGCCCAAATGGCCATGGCTCAAATGCAAGCATCCTCCAATCGGGACATTGCTCAAATGGGCGCAGCTAATCAGGCTCGGCAGATTCAAGACGCAGAACGTCAGCAAGACTTCCAGAATGCGATGACGATGCAAGCGTGGCCGCTTGAACTCCAGAATATGGCCATGCAAGGCATGAATATCCCCACAGGAATGCCCCAATTTACGTCATTCCAGACTCCAGGCATGGGTAGTCCCACTCCGTACATGGGCCCAGCTCAAGGAGCAGAGCAAGGTTTGACTAGTGCGTTGGGCTCGTTTGGTGGGGACTTCCTCAAGCAACTGGGCGGGTTCTTCGGGCAAGGTGGTAGCACGAGCGGTGGGGCTGCGCCGTAGGAGCTGATATGGCCGATCCAATCACTGACGTCAGTTTGGACCCATTTCAGGTCCAAGAGGATGCCCTCAACCAGCAATACAAGGATGCTCTTGCCCGTAAGCTGAGGGCTCAAGAAGCCTTGTTGCAAGGCCCGACAGGTGGGTGGGCTAGTGTGCCCGGGCAAGCATATGCTGGTGGGTTAGTAGGGCAAGCTGACAATGCCATGAAGGATATTGAGGGCAGACGCAAGGCGCTGTCCGATCAATATCAAGCAAGTGTTGACGAGGCGTCTGCGAACGCCCCGCCAGAGATTAAGGCCATGATCCACAGCCCTGCTACTCGCGGGGCAGGATTAGATCTATACAAGCAATACCAGCAATCGAACCTGGATGCGCAGGAAATGGCTCGTATGCGGGCAGCGCACCAGAGTGCCCTCCCGCAGACCCAGCAAGCTATGGGACCACCTGGTCCATCTAGTGACCAAGGGCCATCCGCTCTGCCGCAATCCGTGTCTGCAGCCCAAGGCGGTGGATACGGGGATGATCTGAGTCTTGCCCGAGACATGTCCCTGAGTAGCAACCCCAGAGTTGCTGCTAAGGGCAAGCAAATGCTGGAGAATCTCAAGCCCACTGACCCAACGCATACTACATACATCGATAATTCTGGGAATGTGCGAGTATTGCCGGGAGCGACTGCGGCATTGGAGCAAACTGAGAAGGCTCGCACGGCTGGTTCGCCAGAGTGGGAAACTGTGACCCCGTACCAGATGGCGGATGGATCCCAAGTTCCCATGAGCCGTCGTCAGCACGTCCAGATGACGAATTTGATGCAGAACGGCCTGTCTGAGTCTGATGCGGTAAACGTGGTACGCACCGGCAAGATGGCCATGCCGGGGCAAGGTCAGACTCCCGGACCAGTGCCAGGTCCAGCACCGGGACCAGCGCCAGGCATGCCTAGCGGAGCACCGCAGCGGCCTCCACAGTCGCAAGGCGGCGTTGATCCTCTGCTTCAGCATATCCCAACTCTGGAAGGGTTTGATCCCAACAATCCCAATGCTGTGAGCCCAAAGGGTGCTCAAGGGCAGTTCCAGATCATGCCGGCGAACATTCAAGAGTACTCCAGGAGAGCAGGTCGTCAGCTTGACCCGAACAATCCAGCGGATGGCGCTCAGATGGCCAACGCTATCTTGACTGAGGCTCGCAATCGTTACTCCAATCTCCCGCCGGACAAGCAAGATGCTGCTGTGCTGGCCTACTACAATGGTGGTCCGAAGCAAGGGGATGCTGTCGCAGCGGGCAAGAATGCTCCGTCACAGGAGACTCAAGCTTATCTGTACCGCTACATGCAACTGAAGGCCGGTCAGCAGCCTGATGCTCCCCCGCCAGCGCAACAGCAAGCTGCTAAGACTGATCCAATGTCGTACTTGGATCCTAGCCTACAGCTCAAGCCGCCATCTGGGGCATACTTCAATCCCACGCAGAATGAGTTGTACAAAAATCGTCAGATGAAGTTGGACGATGATATCCAGAAGAACGAGGATGGTCATGCGGCCACGACTCAGTTCTACCAGAAGGCTGTGCGGTTGAAGGAGTTGTTGGCTGACCCCAACTCCTACTACGCTGGTCGTGCGGCTATGACGGCTTCCCAGCTAGAGGCTGCGTTCAACAGCAATGATCCAAAGCTGGCGAATACGGCCCAGATTGAGAAGCTGGTTGCGGACATGCAAGCTGATAGAACTCGCGCCATCAGTAATCGTGCGACGAACATGGACTTGAAGGTGGCTCAAGCAGCAGTGCCTGACCTCAGCAAGGGCGCCAATGCCGCTCGTCAAGTTACTGACCAACTCCTGTCCCTAGGCAAGGACGATATGGACAAGGAGGACTTTGTGGCCAACGCGGCCAGACAGGGCTACCCGCTAGATGTTGCTGCGAGAGCCTGGACTCGAGCATGGGAGGCGCGAAGAGCAGCAAACCCTACCTCGCCCGCAGCTAGCCAACCACCGGCTGCTGCGGGCGTAGCGCTGCCGCAATCGAAGGCAGCTGCGGGTGGTGGAAGTTGGCTCGATACCATTGCTCAGACGGGTAAGAACATCGGCGGGTTCCTTACTGACCCAGATTCATGGAAAGGCATGGCCACGTCTGCCCTTCCCACAGCAGTCAACGCAGCGAGTGAGGCGATTGTCTCCCGTAACAAGGCAGGTGACCTCACTTGGGGT
>Ga0126383_10003428_pt1 | contig 10491 bp, 15 predicted proteins | sample PanSoiMetPlot_35_FD_96882 | JGI IMG/M metagenome (GOLD analysis project Ga0126383, IMG submission 96882) | Tropical forest soil microbial communities from Panama - MetaG Plot_35 | ecosystem: Environmental > Terrestrial > Soil > Tropical forest > Bulk soil | place: Panama | collected 2016-02-17
CGATTAGTGGGTGACAAGCGAAGCACGGGCCACGTGAGGATATAGCTCCCAAACAAGAGCAAGGACACCCCACTGATAACTGCAAGTGATACGAGTAGGAAAGCGAACTTCCCGGTCGCCCGTGCGAGTGCCGCAACCACGGTAACCTCCTAGATGTGATGTCTGACAACTGTGACAACTATGGCGCTTCATCTTCTGCCTGGTCTTGTTTCATTGCCCAAGTGCCGGTCTGCGCCTCTGCCTGTGAGGGTTGCGGGGGTCGCTTGCCGTTTCTGTAGATATGCCAGTGCGCCCACCACGGACGATAAGGCCGCTTGACAATCGCAATAGTAACGTTTGCGGCCCGGTAGAAAACCTGACCACTCTGACCGTCGGGTACTTTACGAGACCAGAGCATCAATTCCACTAGCGTCGGCGACATTACCACCTTGCGCTTGTAAGCTATTGCAACTGTTGCCTGTTGACAGTCTCTAGCCCATTTCCATAGATGATAATAGAATAGGGCAGCAGCAAAGACGCCACTGACACCGAATACAGCGCTGACAATCTCAACTGGGTTCATGTATTACCAGCGGCGAAATTGTTACCACTTGCAATACCGAATCCCATAAGCCCCGGCTGCCCTACAGTTCTAGTGGTGTCCGTTAGAGCCAGCACTTCACTGCCATTCAGGAATGCTGAGATACGAGAACCCTTTGCAGCAATGGCATAGGTTGAATTCAGATTAGACGCGGCAGCGTTAGTAACTGCACTGGCAATCACTACGGAGTTATTATTGGCAAGTAGCTGGTATATCTGAATTCCCGGCGTACTGGCCCCGAACCATCCTCCAATATATCCCTGTGTACCATTCCACCGTATCATTCCCATGATGAACGGCTGGCCTGATGCCGCGACGGCACCTCTGCCGAACTGTGCCCACTGATCGTTACTGTAAACCTCATTACGATAGTCAGCATAGTGCTGCGCTGCTGGGAGGCTAACCTCATTCGACGCAATGCTAGCGCCGCTACAGGCAACGCCGCTGAAGGTTGCCGTTAGATCGGTCCAGTTCGGTTGCCCTGCTGACACCAGACCGTTGGCGCGAGTGAAGCTGTCCGTAGCAATGGTGCTGGTGAACGGTCCTGTGGCGGCCTGCCCTCCAGACCAGTTGCTGGCCAGCGCAGAGGCCCCGAATGACTCAATTCCTGGTGTACCGCCGGAGAGGAATGTGGTGTCTCTTATTGCCAGACAGCCGTTTGTAGTGTTCGGGGCACTGCCAACATACGCTTGGATAACTGCGCCCTCTGCGATGATAGTAAGGTTTGTACCTGCCGCAACCTGGCCGCAGTTGTTAGAGACAACCTGTGTGTAGGTGTTGGCTACCTTGGTGTAAAGGGCGATCTGATAGGTGCCAGCGTTGTTGAAGTAGATAGCCGTGTAGTTATTCTGGCTGTTCTGGTTGCGAACGCTAACGCCTACATAGTCACCTGCTATTAGTGAAGCTGGAAGCTGTATCCGTGAATACTGATTACTAGGAAAATGTGCAGTATCAGATCGGAAATCACCGGCCCTTGACGCTGCTACACCAGACGCCTGATTGCTGACAATAGTCATACCACCGTCAAAAGTAGCAGTCCAAACTGCGTTAGCCACCGGACTGGCGCGAGTAAAACTGTCTGTCTGACCGGCCAGTAAGTTCATTTGTGGCAGCAGGGGTGCGACACTACTGCCCCCGTTACTGACCGCCCCGCCCTTCAAGCCAAGACCGTTGTCAACAACCATCAGTAGTGACCTATGACAAATGTGACAACTATGGCCTAGACTTCACAAAGGGCGATGGTCGTACCGGCCGCACTATCGGCCGCACCGACAATATTACCGCCCCACAGTCCCTCTGAAAATTCTCCATCCCAAGCACCACCACCAGATTTGAGCCACAGAACACCCATCTGGGCACCGCCAATAACATCATCTAGATTACCGAGATACAAGAACAGGTTATTGGCTCCGTAGTTGACAATCTCTAGACCCATCCTGCCCTCATTCGATCCAAGGATCTGCATGGGGGTCTGTGTAACTGCCATAGCTGGTGCACCGTGGGCATGGCGGGTAATACGTAGCCGACGCGCTGGCGGGCTAACCAATAGGACCGGTTCAGGGTGATCAAAGTCGCCCATAACCACGTCATATAAACCAGAGTACCCATTTTCCCGCCCCTGATTGCCTGGTGCTTCAGGGTTCAGGATCTTTACCATTTCATCGGGAGTAACAAAATCCAGGGTCGCTCCGTGCATGATTCTCTGCTGCGCCATTATCTCTCCCTGTCTCGTTTGTCACGTTTATCACTTGTAACCTCTGACACACGGGACACGTAGAGCTTGTGTCTGCCATCCCGCTGGCGTCGTACGCACAGAAATTCATGGCCGCCAAGATTCGGCACGATACGCCACACATCCATCTTACGGCCAGACAGTTGGGCCACCCGGCGTAAATCTTCATCGTCCTCCACGGTGAAGATAAACAGCCATGATGGCTCACTCCACATCAGGCGGGATACATGGGTCGGCCGCTGTGTACCGGCTACCATTGTCACCTTATTGGATCGAGCGGCACGCCAGAACTTTGACATAGTACCGCGCATCCCTAGGCCAGCGGGCGCATTGTCCTCGAAGTATGCGGCCTCATCTATATAGACGGTCTGTCCACCCTCTTGGTAGATGCGCTCTAGCAGGGGGAGAAATACGGCGCGATGTCGCTGTACTTCCTCACTAGGAGTACCGCCACGGGGCCAGACAATGACATGTTCTTGCCCGTAGTTCGGGGGCCACGTTTTGATAATGGGCCATTTATATCTGGTGTGCAACTGCATAATCGTATCGTCACGCGGTTTATCTGCGAGGATTGCCACTCTTGCCGGTCTGCCGTCTTTCGCCTTGCGCTTCGCCAGCAGTTTGCACAGTTCGATTCCACAGACACTCTTTCCTGAGCCGGTGGCGCCTACAAGTGACACATGTTCACCCTGACGGTGGTCGCGGAAGAACATAAGCTGAAAGTCCTCCCAGTAGAGGACATCAGGCTGTGTTATTTCTAGAGTGGCGGCGCGGCCCGGCATACGTGGTAAGCCTGTTTCAGATTGCCAGTCCGTGTACTGTGCTGTAACAGGTATAGAGATTCACCCGGTCGGGTTTGTGACCAGTCTTTTAGGTCACCCTGAGCACCCCGGATTATCTCTATAGCGTATGCCAATCTAGCTCGCTGCTCAACAGTTAGGCCATCGGTATCGTCGGGTGCTCTCATTTGAAGATACTTTGCGCCTGTGCTTGCTCGTTATTAGCAGCATCCCATTCTGCCTGTGCCGCCGCTAGATCTTCTGCCTGCCGCTGCCGACGGGTCACCCACCGTGTTACTAGAATGCGGGTCACTCGTCCGAACGCCAAGACGGGTTCAATAAATCCAAGAAAATAGACAAGCGGTTGACGTAGCGGCTGGATCGCATGTGTCAATGACACCAGACCCTGTGCCATCTTGCCCTTGTCCTGCTCGATGGCCTCAGCTAACTCCATATCATCCCGTGCTTCACGCCACTCCCGTATCCGGTCTAGTGACTCGGTGATACGAGTGAGTAACTCACGGTCTAGTTTTTCAGTGAGAGTTTTTGACTCGCCGCCTACGCTGCTGCTACTGGTCTGGGATCGCCGTGCACGGCGCTGTTCCGTGCGGGATGGTTCGCCATGATCCAGGTCTAGCTCATCGGCCATAGGAATCTCCTGCCCATTGCCACTCTAGGCCCCTGTGAACATGTGCCCAGTAGTCTGCCATTTCCAGATCGCCGACCGCTAGACACACTCTCATACACCGAAGGATAAGATTGCTCCTAGTTATCACGTTTGTCATAGGTCACATCTTACTGTCCGAAATAGCCCTTACGTTTAGGTGCATCCTCACCCTCATCTTCATCGCCCTTGCCGTCACTATCAGCGTCAACCTCGTCTGCCGTAAGGAAACCGTGCTTGATTGCTCGCTCTACCTGCGCGGCATCACCTAGATCGACGGTAACGTTTATGACCTTGCCGACCGGCGCGGCAGCGGGTTCCTTTTCTTTCTGCTGCAACCGTTTCAGGGTTGCGCGTTCTTCCTCGCTCAGAGGCATACCTAACTCCTAGCTTTGTGCATGGTAGTACGACCACCACGCTTGCCTGGCTTACGGTAAACGGTAACGATATACCGCTGACCGTTTATGATCTTGGTTCGCGTCCTGACAACGCCGCCGCGTTTACGTTTCTCAGCAGCGGACGGCACTAGTGTCAATCGCCCCGGATAGAAAAGTACCGGGAGGCCCGCACTGGCGGTTGCGGGTCACTCCCGGCACTGAGGCCAAACCAAGCCACCCCTGGATTGTACCACCCTCGCCAGACGACAACTGACTTTTCGTAAGTGTAAGTCCCTAATTTTTAGTAAGCGATAGCTCGCACCGCAAAAAAGTGTTTCATGTCACAGTTGTCCCCGTCCACCGCGAGTGATAGGATAACCGGATGGGGTCTGGCGGACATCCATCCTAACTCATGGCCTACGATTTTGACAGTGTAGGCTGGCTGGACTGGGCTGGGGATATTCACTGGCAGCAGCCCACAGATGTTGACGTGGGTGATGTAGCGGGGCTGCTGGTGCATTACTATGACTCCGATACTGGTGATGAACAGTGGCGCTGGGTCTATATAGACGGACCGCTCGACGATTGGGACGACTGGGACGAACTGGTCGCGGGCAACATGGAACAGTACGGATTTCCGGCAGCCTAAGATCACAAGTGTCACGTTTGTCATAGGTCACCACTTGCCAACCGAGCTACCTACCAGTGTTTTACCCGCCCCTCGCATCGTCAAACCGCATAAGCGCTCACCCGAATTACTACCTGTGGTCGCCGTAGTCAAAGACACCGTGCTTACCGAGGACGGCGAATCAATGCTGCTGGACCAGCTCGTCCGCAGACTACCTACCATGCAGCGTACCCTATTCGCTGCCACCAACGGTGCAGACCTGCTTGCATATCTCGACAACATTTTCGCTATTCCCTATCCGACAACCTGGCAATGGCGTACCAGTGACATATCGCGCGATGTGCCATCGGTCGGCACCGTAAGGGTTCGTAGCGTCACAGTAGCGGTGCAGTGGTTTGGGTTCCGAGGTAACGGGCACAAGGGTGGCATCTTTCACCGTCTGATTGACCCGGTAACCATGTACCGTAAGTCCATGTCTGAGATCATGGCCGGTGATCACAAGTCTAAACTCGCCTGGCTACTAAAGTGGGCGGTCACCCTGCGTGACTGGTGCATTGACAATCGGCTACAGATTAGTCCAACAACCGGCGGCATCGGTGCACAGCTACTCACCGACCCGCGTTTTTATCCGGAAGCGCGACGTAAGGTACCACGCCAAACAAATGACAGAGCACGGGATACCCTGCCCGGTAACCACTACTGCCTAGAAGTCATCCCTTCACCCGAACGCGAATACCGTGTTACCTACATAGATCAGCACAGAGCACACCATTATCATGCTCGACTGTTGAAATTTCCGCACGCCAACCACCTATATGCCTTAGGTAACTTTCACAATCTTGACAAGTTCTACCGTGAGCAACCCAGTCCCATGTTCATGGGCCTGTATTGTCTCGATCTACTAGCACCCCGCTTCGGTAAACATTATTCCTGGCTAAAAGGCAACGGTATACTAGAACGACAGTTTGTGTACACAAACGAACTGCCGCACCTGCTTGACATGGGTTACCTTATCCTAGGAGTACGAGCAGCATGGGGATCAACGCACCGTGATAGTGGCCTCAACAGACTGGCAGCATGGGCCTGCGATCAGCTTGACAGGCATGATAATGCACCCTGGTTAAAGCCGGTATTACTATCGGCCTATGGATGCCTAGCCTGTAAGGGTGATCACGCCCAGACAGTGTTCAGACTGGCTAGGCGCGGAGAGGAAACGACAATTGCCACCGGCAAACGACGACTAACAGGCATCGCTGTCAAGCGCAAGAAACTAGAACCGGGAATAACCAACGTTATCCACCGGGGAATGATTGAAGCGGCCACCCGATCAGAGTCAATAGGCATGGCACAGCACTTGATACTGCGCGGCCAGCGGATACTACAAATTTATGCAGATGCGGTATTGGTAGAGGCGGACGATGATAGGCCGCTGCCATTACTGCCCGAACCCTGGGAGGTGAAGCAGACACTAAATCACTATCAACCACTTAGCAAACAGGCGTTCATCGCGGATGGTATGAGCCGTCTGCCTGGCGTCAGTCACCGTGAACTACTGGTGTATAATGAACGACGAACCATCGAACATGTCAACGGAAGGCGAGCCGCCGAAAGGCTCCTTTAGTGGATTACGCTGGCGGCTACTACAGGCAGCATTACATAGAGACTGGGAGGAATATGAGAGAATAAGAGTACAGCTAAATCAACTGGGGGCAGACATACCACCACGGTTATCATAGTTGTCATACATCACAAACAGGAACAGGAACAATGACCGATAGTACACAGGCACAGGGCGGAGCAGACCAAACCACGTTCAACAACGAACTACGCGGAGCGCTGTTCCGTAACGACAAGGGCGACAATCCGATGCGTCCTGACTACAGAGGCCGCTGTCAGATCGACGGCAAAGACTACAGAATGAGCGGGTGGGTTCGCCAGTCCAGGGCGGGCCAAACTTTTCTCTCGCTCGCGTTCACGGCCGACCCCGGCACCCCCGACGCACAGGGCCAACCGACCGGCCCGCCGACCGCGCAGGCCGACGCCTCCGATCCGCTGCCGTTCTAGAGCCCTGCGCTCTGGACGTTTCTCCCGCATAGTGCTAAGATTTGGCCCGTAGGGCAGGCCAAACCACACTCAGGAGGGCAGTAGCATGGCAACCACAAACCCCCGACGTAGCAGGAGGAGCGCAGAAATGCCGCAACCGCAAGCCGCACCCAAAGAGGCCGATCCGGCGCAGGCCGACCGCGATGCCGCAGAGGCCGCGTGGCAGGCGCTCGTTGAGCGGGCAACCGCAGGCGACAACGCAGGAGCACGGCAGATCAAGCGAGCCATCGGCCTAGAGGCCGACCGGGCAACGCTAATGAAGCAGATCACGGACAACCGCGATTATCTCCGCCTGATGGACCGCACCGACGAACTGGATGAGGATCAGCAGGAATTCCTAGACGTTTTCTATCCTGAAAAAGAGCGGGGTAGCAGGCGTGACCAGTCGGATATTGAGGCAACCCGTAAAGCACGGGAGGCCGCTAGGAAGTCCGTCAAGGCGCAAGACTGAGCGATTAGGTAGGATCGCTCAGACCGGCCCCGTCCGTCAAACCCCTAGGGCGGGCGGGGCCTCACTTTTCTAAGGGGGAAACCAAACCAAACCATGAGCAGAGACAAAGACAAAGAATTCCTAGATCTGGTGGACGGCGCAATGCAGGCGCTTGTTGCAGACATGCAGGAAGAACGGGCCGACATCAGTCCACAGCTTGCACCAGCGCTTAGCAGCGGAGTAATGGCGGTTATCGAAGGGTATCTAATCGGACGGCGTGACGGCATGGCATTTGTAGAGCGAACATTCAGGAACAGGCCATGATCGGGTTCGCAGGCGACGTGCAGCCGCTAGGCGTTTACATGCCCGTACTGGGTATCATCTTAACGGTGGGCGGTATTCTCGCTCTAGTCGCACTCAACGTATGGCGCAGAAAATGAACGACTACGCCACAAAAGACAATCTGAGCATCAAATCAGCGCAGGAGCTAGCCTACCGGCGCGGATACGCCGACGGACTACGACACAGAGCACGGCAATTCTACATGCTCTCCTGGCTATTCACTGCACTGTTCTTCGGGTTTATTACACTGGCGGTACTTCGCTATGCCTAGCCTACATACCGGCTGGCAGAACTCGCAACTTGACAATTGCCTCCAGAAACCGACGAACTAATGAGTGATCAGACGCTTCCCGAGCAAAGCTACTGTCCGCGATGTGGCGTGCCAGGCCCAAGTCACGCGGACATTCTCGACTGCGCAGACGCCCAGATCGCCTACTACGCGCCCGAGACCGGGCGCTGCACGTGTGGCGCCCCGGAACCGTGCCTAGCGCCGAAGTTCGGCGGCCAGCACGTTCGGCCGGAAGTCTGGCTCGCATGGGAGCGCAGTCGGATATGAGTCCTAGCCTACTGCTGGCCAATGCTCCCGATATCAGCGTCGGTACAATACCGACATGGCTTGTCATTCTCGCAGCGGTTGTAGTAGTCGCCGGGTTCGCCTGGCTACTATCCCGCTAAATAGGTCACGCACGCGCGGGGGGCTAACTGGCCTCTCGCGCGGGCACGACCACCACCCTCAACTCGACAAATTCGACCGATTTAGTGGACTTTACGCATGTGCACAGACGTTCAATATGTCGCACGCGCGCGCGCGGCGGCACCCCCTGCCAGCACCCCCTGCCAGCACCCCCTGCCAGCACGCCACACTTGTCACACTTGTCACAGGTCACCACTGGCGTATGACACTGGCCGATGTGACACGTGACACCAGTGACTGCCGCTAACACAACGCTAACCATACAGGCCCAGATTAGGGGGTAAACTGCTACGCAGTAGCAAACAATCAACCGAAGGGAACAGGGAAAATGGATAAGTGCACATGGCTCATCGAAGTAGCCTCTGGCAACCCAGAGCCAGACTTCCCGGAAGATATGGTCCGCATCATTGAGTGCGGCGCTCCAGTCACGTTCAATCAGTACGGCTCATGGAAATGCGAAGCGGGGCACGAGCATATTTCGTATGATGACCCCGCTAGGGCGGACTATGAGGCCGAGCAGGCCTATCTAGACCGTTTCGACCACTAAGCAGAAAGGCCAAACCTACCATGGCAACCCAGACCACAAAAGACAATCCGTGCCCCGAATTCAAGGCAGTCCAAGCGTATGCTCGGAAGTATCACGGCATTGCGCAGGACGACCCAGCGGCCACCGACTTCCTGACCATTTTCACAATGGGCACATGGACATTCTCACCGGCATGCGGAGCCAGACCCTACACATACCCGTACCCGTGGGTTACCGGCCCGTACGGATCGGGTAAGTCGGCACTGGCCCGCAACATTTTCGGCAAAATCTGCCGGAACTCCGAACCCATCACACTGGTTACCGGCCCGGCACTGTTCCGGCTCATGGGCGACTACGATTCTGAAACCGGCGACGTGGTGAACAATTTCCCGACGCTGCTCATTGATGAGTGGGACGCGACGCTACAGGCGGAGGGCCTCCGTGGCGTTATGAATGAGGGTTACGCGGATGGGGCGACGATTCCCCGAACGATGGGCAAAACCGGCAGTATCCGCTTCCCGGTTTACGGACCCAAGGTAATCATCGGCGCCGATAACGGCAAAATGCCGGAGTCAATCGAAACTCGAACAATCCGCGTCGATTGTGTCAAGCATTCGCAGTCAGAACTTGACGCTATGGGCGTGGAACCCATGTTTCGGTGGGTTACCGATGAAGAGCAGGCCGAACTGTCAGACATGCTGGCGGAGTGGGCCAAGCAAAATGCAATGATCCTACGGGACTACAACCCCGCACCGATCGAGGGCCTGACCGCTCGACAGTGGGAAATGTGCCGGTCGATTGTCCAGCTTGCTAAAGCGGCCGGGGTAGAAAATAGGATCCGTAAAGCTCTGGTGAACCTGTTCAACCGGCAGCCAGAACGAGTAGACGCCAGAGTGGAACTGTACACTGCCATTTTCGAAGTGTTCGAGGACAACGACACTACGAAAGTAACAACCCGGATGATTCTGGCCAAGCTCCGCGAAGCGGGCATTGGCGTGCCGGGCGGAAGCGGTAAGGGGTTGGCGTCCGTACTTAGCGGTGACGGGATCACCCCGACTTATATCAGGATCGACAAGCCGGATCATCCCGGTTTTGTCGAGGGTAAAACGACTCATCGCGGCTATCACCGTTATCAGTTCGACGCCATGTTTGTTGAGCTGCTGCCGGAAGCCGATGAGGACGACGAGTAAATCTAATCAATGTGCGACCGTGGCACCCATCATGGGTGTCACGGTTATCACTCGTAACACTAGGGGTAAAATCAATGCGAATTCAAGCCGGAAGTAAACTCACTCCCGCTGATGTACAAGAGGCCGTTAGCCTGGCCCGCAAACGTGGCCGTGATATTTGGATTCAAGAAATATCGCAGGGTAGCCGTGGTGCGATCACGTTCTATTGTGAGTCACATTGGGGTAAGTATGCCATCGGCCGCAATGACTCACAAGGCCACAAAGCCGCATCATGGACAAGTTTCGGATGGGTGATCGCCGAGCTATTCACCCGTGACCCAGACGCCATTATCGGACAGTATCGAGGCCGTGACCATTTCATCCGGAGTATATACGGGGCACAGCGTCACTTTATCCAACGTCAATCGCTCGGCGCAGTAAGAGGGAATAAGGGCGACTATGAACAC
>Ga0126383_10003429_pt1 | contig 10491 bp, 8 predicted proteins | sample PanSoiMetPlot_35_FD_96882 | JGI IMG/M metagenome (GOLD analysis project Ga0126383, IMG submission 96882) | Tropical forest soil microbial communities from Panama - MetaG Plot_35 | ecosystem: Environmental > Terrestrial > Soil > Tropical forest > Bulk soil | place: Panama | collected 2016-02-17
CAGCCCGGACTTCTCCAGCGCGTTGATGTTCGCCTTGAACATCGGCATGGTCGTGGTGAGGAACGCGGAGAAGCCGAGGATGTCGGGCTGGTGCTCGCGGACCGCGTCGACGAACTTCTCCGGTGACACCTGCACGCCAAGGTCGATCACCTGGAACCCGGCACCCTCGAACATGATGTTCACCAGGTTCTTCCCGATGTCGTGCACGTCGCCCTTGACCGTGCCCATCACCACGGTGCCGATCGCGGCGGCGCCGGTCTCGGCCAGCAGCGGGCGCAGGATCTCCAGCGCCCCGGCCATCGCCTTCCCCGCGATCAGCATCTCCGGCACGAAGAAGTCGCCGCGCTCGAACCGCGCGCCGACCTCCTCCAGCGCCGGGATCAGCGCGTCGTACAGCAGCGTCTCCGGGCCCAGCCCCATCTCCAGCCCGGCCTGCGTCAGGTCAAGCACCGCGGGGCCGTTGCCCACCAGGGTGTCGTTGTACATCTGCTTGAGCAGCTCGTCGGGTGTCACGCGGCACCTTCTCTCTGTGCTTGGGCTGCATGCGCCAGGTGTGGTGGGCCGTCCCCGTGTGGTCGGCCGCCTCTGTGTGGTGGGCCGTCCCTGTGTGGTGGGCCGTCTCTGTGTGGTCGGCCGTCCCCGTGCGGTGGATCGTCCCCGTGCGCCGGGCGCTCCGGATGGTGGCCCAGGACGGCGGACAGGGCGCTGGCCTGGGCCATGCACGCGGCGGCCACGTCGGCGATCCGCGGCGTGGTCAGCCGGGTCCCCGGGCCGGACACCGACAGCGCGGCGACCACGGTACCGCCGTCGCGGTAGACCGGGGCGGCCACCGCCACCAGCCCCGGTTCGAGTTCGCCGTCGATGACCGCGTACCCGCGCTGCCGCACCGCCGCGAGTTCCTCGGCCAGCGCCGCCCGGCTGGTGATGGTCTGGTCGGTGCGCCGCTCCAGCCGGCCCGCCGGCAGCTCCGCCGCGCCGTAGGCGAGCAGGACCTTGCCGATCGCGCTGCAGTGCAGCGGGACCGCGCGGCCCAGCCAGTTGGTGGCGCCGATCAGGTACGCGCTGTCCACCTGGGCGATCTGCTCGACCACGCCATCCCGCCCGACGCCGAGGTTCACGGTCTCGCCGGTGACCTGGCCGAGCCGGTTCAAGAACGGCTGGGCGACCTCGGTCAGCCCCGCCTCGGCGCCGCCGCGCCAGGCGAACCAGACGAACATCTCACCGGGCCGGAACCTGCCCGCGTCGTCCCGCCGGACCAGCCCGTTGCGCTCCAGCGCCAGCAGCAGCCGGGACGTGGTGCTCTTGGCCAGGCCGGTGGCGGCGGCCAGCTCGGTGAACGTGACCGACCCCGGCGCGTGCACGACCTCGGTGAGCAGCCGTGCCGCCCGGTCCACCGCCTGGGTTCCGCCTCGACTGCTCACTACGCTCCTGCCTGTGGGAGGGTTGCCGTGCCAAGCTTCGCGACATAGTTCCACGTTGCGGAACTCTGTTCTACTATGTGATCCTACGATCGGGGTCTGGGCCGGTCAAGCCGCGCCGACCCCGCCCCGGGCCCAGCCGGAAGAGGCAGGTGGCGATGTTCCGTAACACGATGCCGCGGTATGAGATCCTCTCCGCCGACGCGGTCGGGGTGCTGGACCGCGGCTGGCGCCGCATCGTGAGCGAGATCGGGGTGCAGTTCGCCAAGCCGGAGGCGGTCGAGCTGTTCCGCAAGGCCGGTCAGCAGGTGGACGGCGACGTGGTCAAGTTCGACCCGGAGTTCGTGCTGGAGCAGGTCGCCAAGGCCCCGCGCGAGTTCGAGGTGCAGGCCCGCAACCCGGCCAACAGCGTGCACATCGGCGGCGACGACATGGTGTTCGGCGCGGTGTACGGGTCGCCGTTCATCCGCGAGGGCGAGGTGCGCCGGGACGCCACGCTGGACGATTTCCGCCGCCTGGCCATGCTGGCGCAGTCGTTCCCGGAACTGGACTCGGCGGGCGGGGTGATCTGCGAGCCCAACGACGCGCCGCTGGACTCCCGGCACCTCGACATGATCTACGCCCTGCAGACGGTCACCGACAAGATCTACATGGGCAACGTTGTGTCCGGGCCGAACGCGGCCGACACCATCGCGATGACCTCGATCCTGTTCGGGGGGCAAGAGAAGATCGAGCAGACCCCGGCCACGATCAGCCTGATCAACTGCAACTCGCCGCTGCGCTGGGACGACCGGATGCTGGACGCCCAGTTCGAGTACTGCGCGGCGAACCAGCCGGTGGTGCTCACCCCGTTCCTGCTCATGGGGGCGATGTCGCCGGTGACGATCCCGGCCGCGCTCACGCAGCAGCTTGCCGAGGCGCTGACCGGCATCGCGCTGGCGCAGCTCATCCGCCCCGGGTGCCCGGTGATCTTCGGCTCGTTCCTGTCCAACATCGACATGCAGTCCGGGTCGCCCAGCTTCGGCACGCCGGAGTCGGCGATCGGCCTGCTGTGCACCGGGCAGCTTGCCCGGCACTTCGGGCTGCCGTTCCGCACCGGAGGCGGGCTCAACTCCAGCCAGACCTGCGACGCGCAGGCGGCGTATGAGTCGCTGATGACGCTGCTGCCCACGTTCCTGGCGGGCACCAACTGGGTGATGCACGCGGCCGGCTGGCTGGAGGGCGGCCTGGTCTCCTGCTACGAGAAGTTCATCGTGGACATCGAGTTGCTGCGGATGCTCCGGGTCGAGTTCACCCCGCTGGAGATCGACGAGGCGTCGCTGGCGTTCGGCGCGCACGAGGAGGTGGGCCACGGCGGGCACTTCCTGGGCGCCGCGCACACGATGGAGCGGTTCCGCACCTGCTTCTACCGGCCGCTGCTGTCCTCCACCGCCAACTACGAGCGGTGGCTCAAGCAGGGCGGCAAGGACGCGACGGTGCGCGCCGGCGAGATCTGCCGGAAGACGCTGGACGAGTACGAGCCGCCGCCGCTGGATGACGCCATCCGCGCGGAACTGGCCGACTACGTGTCCCGCCGCCGCGCCGAGCTCGGCGACTAGGTGGGGGGCGACCAGGCGATGGCGGAGCGTCCGGCCGGCCTGGTGCTGACCGGGGGAGCCGTCTACACGGTCGATGCCGCGCGGACCTGGGCGCAGGCGGTCGCGGTCTCCGGCGGGCGGATCGTGGCGGTGGGCACCGACGCCGAGATGCGCCCGCACGTGGGCCCGCGCACCGAGGTGGTGAACCTGCGCGGGCGGATGGTGCTGCCCGGGTTCCAGGACGCGCATGTGCACGCGTCCAGGGGCGGCCTGGAGCGCGGCCAGTGCGATCTGACCGGCGAGCACACCCGGCAGGGCTACCTGGCGGCGATCCGCTCCTACGCCGACCGCAACCCAGGCGCGGCATGGATCACCGGCGGCGGCTGGGGGATGGACGTGTTCCCCGGCGGCGTGCCCAGCAGGGACGTCCTCGACGCGGTGGTCCCCGGCCGGCCGGTGTTCCTGGCCAACCGTGACCTCCACGGCGCCTGGGTGAACTCGCGCGCGCTCGCGCTGGCCGGCATCGACGCCGGCACGCCGGACCCGCCCGACGGCCGGATCGAGCGGACCGCGTCCGGGGAGCCGCAGGGCACGCTGCACGAGGGCGCGATGAACCTGGTGCAGCGGGTGGTCCCCGCGGTCACCCGGGACGAGCAGGTGGCCGGCATCCTGGAGGGTCAGCGGTACCTGCACTCGCTCGGCATCACCGCGTGGCAGGAGGCGATCGTCGGTGACTACCCAGTGGTTCCCGACTGCTTCGAGGCCTACCGCGAGGCCGACGGGCGGGGCCTGCTGACCGCCCGGGTCGCCGGTGCCCTGTGGTGGCAGCGTGCGGCCGGGCCGTCACAGCTCGATTTCCTGGCCGAACGACGGGCCATCGCTAGCGGCTCCCGGTTCCGCACCACCAGCGTGAAGATCATGCAAGACGGGGTCTGCGAGAACTTCACCGCCGCGATGCTGACCCCCTACCTCGACGGCCACGGGCACGAGACCGAGGGCCGCGGTACCAGTTTCTTCGCCCCGGAGGAGCTGAACGAGGCGGTCACGGCCATCGACGCGCGGGGGTTCCAGGTGCACATCCACGCGATCGGGGACCGCGCGGTCCGCGAGGCGCTGGACGCGATCGCCGCCGCCCGGGCGGCCAACGGGCCCACGGCTGGCCGGCACCACATCGCGCACCTCCAGGTCGTCCACCCCGATGACGTGCCCCGGTTCGCCGGCCTCGGGGTGCTCGCCAACTGCCAGCCGTTGTGGGCCAGCAACGAGCCGCAGATGACCGAGCTGACGCTGCCGTTCCTCGGTCCCGAGCGGGCCGCGTGGCAGTACCCGTTCGGCAGCCTGGCCGCCTCCGGCGCGCAACTGTGCTTCGGCAGCGACTGGCCGGTCTCCAGCCCGAACCCGATGTGGCAGATGCACACGGCGGTGAACCGGACCACCGCGCCCGAATACCCGTTCCGCGGCCCGGACACCGACGACCCGTTCCTGCCCGGCGAGCGGATCGGCCTGCCCGCCGCGATCGCCGCGTTCACGATGGGCTCGGCCTACGTCAACCACGATGAGCGGGACGCGGGCTCGGTGGAGCCGGGCAAGCGGGCCGATCTCGTGGTGCTCGACCGCGACCTGTTCGCCCAGCCCGCCGGCGAGATCGCGCTGGCCGAGGTGGACCTGACCCTGGTGGACGGCACGGTGGTGTACGCCCGCCCCGGCGCCTGACCCCTTCCCGGCGGTGCCGCGAGATCAGCCCTCGATGAACTGGTAGTCGGTCTCGATGCGGCCGTCCTCGTCGAGGACGAGGATCTCCAGGCCGGCGCCTGCCACGTCGCCGCCGCCGGACGGGACCATGTCCCAGTTGAACTTGACCACGTTGTGGAGGCGGTCGGCGTTGTCCCGCGGCTTGAAGATGAACTCCCCCGGCGCGACGAATTGCTCGTAGGCGCGGGTGACCCGGACTTCGAGTTCGTCGTGCCCGCGGGCTTCGAGCGTGGCGGAGGTGAAGCCCAGCCCGGTGGCGGCTTCGCGGTATTCCCGGGGCGGTTGCAGGATTTGGGCGCCGTCCTTGGCCCACAGCTCGTGGATGGCCTTGCGGCGCCGCTCGGCATCCGGCTCGTTCCAGACCGCCACGTAGCGGCCGGCCAGCTCGCGCGGGTCGATCTTGGTCACGGTTTCTCCATGGGTCTTGAGGTGTTCGTGTCGCGTTTCGATGGTGCGTGGGGTGCTGCGGTTCGGCAATTCCCTGCAGGGAATCGCCGCCCCGGCCCGGATCGGGTAGACACGGCTGCATGGTGACTCAGTCGAGGCGTGCGGGGCTGGCCGGCGCGCTGCGCGAGTGGCGGACCCGCCGCCGCGTCAGCCAGCTGGAACTCGCCCTCCGGGCGGGAACCACGCAGCGGCACGTCAGCTTCATCGAAAGCGGGCGCTCGGTCCCGGGCAGAGCCATGGTCGTGCGCCTGGCCGAGTCGCTGGAGGTGCCGCTTCGGGAACGCAACGCCCTGCTGCTGACGGCGGGGTACGCGCCCGCCTACCCGGAGACGCGATTCGACGACCCCCGGCTCGGGCCGGTCCGCACGGCCCTGGAGCGCATCCTGGACGGGCACCTGCCCTCCCCCGCGGTGATCGTCGACCGGCAGGGCGACCTGGTCGCGGCCAACGACGGCTTCCGCGCCCTGACCGGCTGCGTGGCACCGGAGTTGCTCGCGCCCCCGGTCAGCGTGCCGCGCGTTTTGCTGCACCCGCGGGGCATGGCACCGTGGATCGTCAACCTTGGCGAGTGGGCCTGGCACGTGCTCGACCGGCTGCACCAGGAGGTGGTCCGCAATCCCAGTGACCGGCTCAAGGATCTGGTAACCGAGCTTGAGGAGCTGGTGCCGGACCGCCCGCGCCAGCCGGGGCCGGACTACCTCGGCTTCGCTGTCCCGCTGCGGCTTCGCTCCGGCGACGGCGAACTGCGGCTGCTGACGACGCTGACCCATTTCGGCACCGCGGTCGATGTCACGATCGCGGAATTGCGGCTGGAGGCCTTCCTGCCCGCCGACGAAGCGACCGCCGCCATCCTCGCCAGCCTGGCCGGCCGGCGGGACCAGGGAACGGAACGTGCGGGCGGTTCCCCGCCCATGCGTAATGCAAAATAATGAGGTGCGGTGACGGCCATCCTCACGACGGCGTGAGCACGACCTGGGGCGAGGTGCGTGATGGCAGACCGGCAGGTCTTGGGGATCGTCCTGGCGGGTGGCGCGGGGCGGCGGCTGATGCCGCTGACCGAGGACCGGGCCAAACCCGCGGTGCCGTTCGGCGGCCTGTACCGGCTGGTGGACTTCGCGCTGTCCAACCTGGTCAACGCCGGGTGCCTGCGAATCTGCGTGCTGACCCAGTACAAGAGCCACAGCCTGGACCGGCACATCTCCACCACCTGGCGGATGAGCTCCCTGCTCGGCAACTACGTCACCCCGGTGCCCGCGCAGCAGCGCCTCGGGCCGCAGTGGTACACCGGGTCGGCGGACGCGATCTACCAGTCGCTGAACCTGATCTTCGACGACCGGCCGGACCTGGTGGTCGTGTTCGGCGCGGACCACGTGTATCGGATGGACCCGCGGCAGATGATCGACCAGCACGTGGACGCGGGCGCGGGGGTCACCGTGGCGGCGATCCGGGTGCCCCGCCCGGACGCGACCGAGTTCGGCGTGGTCCACGCCGCCAAAGACGGCCACCGGATCGAGGAGTTCCTGGAGAAGCCCGCCGATCCGCCCGGCCTGCCAGACAGCCCGGACGAGGCCTACGCGTCGATGGGCAACTACCTGTTCGACGCCGACGTCCTGGTCGACGCGCTGCGCAAGGACGCGGCCAACGCGGCCAGCAACCACGACATGGGCGGGGACATCATCCCGATGCTGGTCGCCGACGGCCTCGCCCAGGTCTACGACTTCGCCACCAACGAGGTGCCGGGGGCGACCGAGCGGGACCGCGGCTACTGGCGCGACGTCGGGACCCTGGACTCCTACTTCGACGCCCACATGGACCTGTGCCACGTGCACCCGGTGTTCAACCTGTACAACGAGCGCTGGCCGATCCTCACCCAGGTGCCGTCCCAGCCGCCGGCGAAGTTCGTGCACGACTCGGGCGACCGGGTCGGCCGGGCGCTCGACAGCCTGGTCAGCAACGGGGTCATCGTGTCCGGTGGCACGGTGCGCGAGTCGGTGCTGTCGCCCGGCGTGCGGGTCAACAGCTGGTCTACGGTGGAGCGCTCGGTGATCCTGCACAACACGGTGATCGGGCGGAACGCGGTGATCAAGGACGCGATCATCGACAAGAACGTCACGGTCCCCGAGGGAGCCGAGGTGGGCGTGGACAAGGAGCACGACAAGGCCCGCGGTTTCGTGGTCTCCGCCGGGGGGATCACCGTCGTCGGCAAGGGCCAGGAGGTCGTTAAGTGACCGCAGCCGGGCCGGGATCCCGGCTGCGCGTCGCCTTGCTGACCCGCGAGTACCCGCCGGAGGTGTATGGCGGTGCCGGGGTGCACGTGGCCTACCTGGCCCGCGAGCTGGCCGGCCTGGTCGACCTGACCGTGCACTGCCAGGGCGCCGACCGCCCGGGGGCGGTGGCGCACCGGCCCTGGGACCATCTGGCCGGGGCGAACCCGGTGCTCGGGGTGATGTCGGCCGACCTGTCCATGACCGCGGCGACCGGATCCGCCGACGTGGTGCACTCACACACCTGGTACGCGAACCTGGCCGGCCACCTGGCCTCGCTGCTGTACGGGGTTCCGCACGTGGTCACGGTCCACTCGCTGGAGCCGTTGCGGCCGTGGAAGGCCGAGCAGCTCGGCGGCGGGTACGCCCTGTCGTCCTGGTGCGAGCGGGTTGCCGTGGAAGCCGCCGCGGGCGTGATCGCGGTCTCCGCGGGCATGCGCGCCGACGTGCTGGCCGCCTACCCGGCGGTCGCGCCCGGGCGGGTGCGGGTCATCCGCAACGGGATCGACACCACCGAGTACGCCCCGGATCCGGCGACCGACGTCCTGAAGCAGTACGGGGTGGACCCGGACCGCCCGTCGGTGATCTTCGTGGGCCGGATCACCCGGCAAAAGGGCGTGCCGGTGCTGCTGCGCGCCGCGGCCGCCATGGACCCGGCGGCCCAGCTGGTGCTCTGCGCCGGGCAGCCGGACACGGCGGAACTCGCCGCCGAGGTCGAGGGCCTGGTGACGGACCTGCGCGCGGCGCGTTCCGGGGTGATCTGGATACCGGAGATGCTGCCCAAGCGCGCGGTCATCCAGGTGCTGTCGCACGCGACGGTGTTCGCCTGCCCGTCGCTGTACGAGCCGCTTGGGATCGTGAACCTGGAGGCGATGGCGTGCGGCACGGCGGTGGTGGGCTCCGCGGTCGGCGGGATCCCCGAGGTGGTCAGCGACGGCGAGTCCGGGCTGCTGGTCCCGCCGGACGACCCGGCGGCGCTCGCCGGTGCCCTCAACTCGCTGCTGCGTGATCCGGCCCGCGCGGAGGCGCTCGGCCGGGCCGGGCGGGAGCGGGCGGTCGCCGAGTTCCGCTGGCAGACGGTCGCCGCGCAGACTGCGGAACTGTATGCCGAGCTAGCCCGCTGACCCTGGCCTCGCCCGCGCGGCAATTGGGACGCCCGGGATCCGGATGGCCTATATCACACCTCGGGAGGGCTTCGCGGGGATAACGGATCAGCGACTGGGTGGCAGCGAGTGCCCCGACGAACTACCGTGAGACCCGTGCAGGACGGGGAGATCGTCGCAGCGATTGCCGCAGGGGACCCTGCGGGGCTCGCCGCCGCTTATGACAACTACGCTCCGGGGTTGTACGCCTACTGCCGGATACTGCTCAGTGAGCCCGCCGACGCCGCGGATGCGGTGCAGGATACCTACCTCATCGCCGCGGCCAAGGTGGCGGGGCTGCGCGATCCCGACCGGCTGCGCCCGTGGCTGTACGCGGTGGCCCGCAACGAGTGCTTCCGCCGCCTCCGGGCGCGCGGGCTCTCCGCCCCGCTCGAGGCGACGGTAGAGGTTACGCCCGACGAGCCGGATCTGGCGCTCACCCCGGAGCGGGAGGAACTGCGCGACCTGGTGGTGGACGCGGTGTCCGGGCTGAACCCCGCGGACCGTGAGGTCATCGAGCTGAACCTGCGGCACGTCCTGGCCGGTGAGGACCTGGCCGATGCCATGGGCGTCTCCCGCGGCCAGGCCAACGCGCTCGCATCCCGGGCGCGCACCCAGTTCGAGGGGTCACTTGGCGCGCTGGTGGTGACCCACGCCGGCCGCGATCAGTGCGCGGAGCTGGACGACATCCTTGAGGGCTGGGACGGGGAGCTGACCATCCACCTCCGCAAGCGGGTGAACCGGCACATCGAGCATTGCGGGGTGTGCGGCGAGAGCAAGCGCGGTGAGCTCAGCCCGGCGATGCTGCTCAGCATGCTGCCGATGGTGGCGATCCCGGCTGGCCTGCGCGAGCAGGTGCTCCGGCTGGCCGACGACCCCTCGCCCGTCGCGTCCGCACACCGCGACCTGGTGTCCCAGCGGGCGGAGCCGTTCGACCGCTCCGGCTTCCCCAAGCCGATCGCCCGGCCGCGCCGGGTGTACGGGCCGCAGGAGCTGACGCTGGCCGCGTGCGTCGCCGTCGCGGCGGCCGTGCTGCTGGGCACCGGAACCGTCCTGACGCTGAACGCGCTGCACCACAAGGGCCCGGCGACGGCCAGCGCGGCGACCGTCGGGCCTACCACGGTGACGCAGCCTCCGCTGTCGGCCAACTCGCATCAGGGGGTGTCGCCCTCCCCGTCCAGCTCGGGCAGCGGCGGCAACAAGCAGCACATCGGGCTGACCATCACCGTGTCGGGCTCCCCGTCGGCGACGCCCCCGCAGCAGGGGCCGCAGGGGCAGGGGCCGCAGGGGCAGGCGCCGTCCTCGCCTTCGTCGCCCGCGCCGGGGCGCAGCCAGCCGCCGCCGAGCTCGCCGCAGTCGCCGCCGCCGTCTCCCGGCACGCTGGCGGTGTCGCCCGGCTCGGTGACGCTGAGCGGTACCCCCTACACCGGCTCGTTCACGATCACCGCCCAGGGCGGCTCGGTCTCCTATAGCATCGCCGACCCGGCCCCCGCCGGGGACCTGGCTATCTCGCCCTCGGCCGGCACGCTCTCGGCCGGCCAGTCGGTCACGGTGAGCGTCACCGTGGTCACCGACGCCGGCCTGGCTTCCGAGACGGACCTCGCGGTGAACCCGGGCGGGCTGCTGGTCGCCGTCATTTACCCGCCGGGGTAATCCCGGCCGGGAGCGCCGTCAGTGATCCCGGCCGGGGAGCGGCGTCCGTAATCCCGGCCGGGGGATTGGCGTCAGTAGTCCCGGGCGAGAGCGGCGTCAGGAGGCGCCGAACTCGGCGCGCAGCCGGGCGGCGGTCTCGGTCAACGCGGTCAGCTTGCCGAACGCGACTTCACGGGGCAGGTATTTCATCCCGCAGTCGGGCGCCAGCACCAGGCGCTCGGCGGGGACATGGGGCAGC
>Ga0126383_10003430_pt1 | contig 10488 bp, 7 predicted proteins | sample PanSoiMetPlot_35_FD_96882 | JGI IMG/M metagenome (GOLD analysis project Ga0126383, IMG submission 96882) | Tropical forest soil microbial communities from Panama - MetaG Plot_35 | ecosystem: Environmental > Terrestrial > Soil > Tropical forest > Bulk soil | place: Panama | collected 2016-02-17
ACGTCGGCTGCTGCGACTCGAGCAAGAACAAACATGCGACGAGGCACTTCCGGGCGACGAAGCACCCGATCATCAAGTCCTTCGAGCCGGGCGAGAACTGGAGCTACTGCTACATTGACCAGGTGGGTTGGGAAGATCAGCCAATTCGCAGCGGCGCGGGCGGACGCGTTTGAGGTTGGTGGTCAACAGGGGGTGAAGGATGACGACGAAACCCGTTCGACGGCAAACGCCGCATAACCGACTTATGGACGTGGTCTGGCCGAGCCTGCCCTTCATCGAATGGCAGGAGACTTGCGAGACGCTGCATATGTGGACACAGATCGTCGGCAAGGTGCGACTCGCGCAGTCGCCGATGATCAACCACTGGTGGCAAGTCCCCTTGTATGTCACCTCGCGCGGCCTCACCACGTCGCCGATGCCTTACGGCGAACGCGCTTTCCAAATAGATTTCGATTTCATTGATCACGAGCTTCGCATACAGACGAGCGACGGCGCGACTCACTCTTTCCCTCTGCGACCGCAATCGGTGGCTGATTTCTACCGCGAGTTCATGGCGGCGCTACGCTCGCTCGACATCGAGGTCAGAGTCATGACCAGGCCGTCCGAAATCGAAAACCCGATCCCGTTCGAGCAAGACTTCAAACATGCGTCTTACGACCGCGATCAGGCGCGCCGCTTCTGGCTCGCGCTGGCGCAGGCCGACCGCGTGATGCGGCGATTCAGGTCGCGGTTCATCGGCAAATGCAGCCCGGTTCATTTTTTCTGGGGAGGCTTCGACCTGGCGGTGACGCGATTTTCCGGGCGGCGCGCGCCTGAACATCCGAGTGTTCCGAACACGCCGGATTTCGTAGTGCGCGAGGCGTACTCGCACGAGGTCAGCAGCGCCGGATTCTGGCCGGGCAACGCCGCCGCGCCCGAGCCGGTCTTCTATTCCTACGCTTACCCAGAGCCGAATGGGTTCGGCGGCTGGCGCGCCGCGCCCGATGAGGCTTACTACAGCCCCGAGATGAAAGAGTTCATTCTGCCTTACGATGTGGTGCGCCTGGCAAAAGACCCTGATCGAACACTGACGCAATTTTTGCAGAGCACATACGAGGCGGCCGCCGACCTGGGTAAATGGGATCGCGCCGCGTTGGAAAGGGCGCCGGAAGACGCCGGCTGATATTTGGCGCCGACCACCGCATTGCCCTGATACAAGCGTGATCTCAACCGCGTGGATGACTTGCCCTCACTACAGTTCTGGACAGTTCCAACGCCTGGTTGAGTTCGCCGACCTTTGTCCCGCCGCCATGCGCAAAATCGGATTTGCCGCCGCCTCGCCCGCCCAGGCGTTCACACGCCGCCCGCATCAAAGCATTCATGTCGGCGGAGAGGTTCGCGGACCGGGCGAAGACCAGGCGCGCGGTTTCGCTTTCTTTCGCCGCCAACAGCGCGACCACGTTGTCGCCATCAACCAGGCGATGAGCCAGCAAATTCAACTCCTCGACGTCACGGTCTTCAAAAACTTTCGAAACGATTCGCAACCCTTCTACCGTTTCGGCGGCTTCGATCAACTCGTGCGCTTCGACGATTGCGGCAATCTGGGCTAATTCTCGCGAGCGTCGCAAGAGTCGTTTGTTCTCGTCGAACAACCGCGTCACCGAAGATTCGACATCCTCCCTGCCGGAGCTGAATTTCCGCGCGATCGCGTCAGCCGTGCGGCTCACCCGCCGGTAATCATTCAACGCCCGCACGCCGCAAAGGAAATGGACGCGAGTCATCTTCTTGGCGCGCTCCCATCCCCGCACGGCTATCAACCCGACCTCGCCCGTGCGTTTGGCGTGCGTGCCGCCGCACGGCGACCAGTCATAATCGGCGATCTCGATGACGCGAACGCAATCGGCGACGAAGCTCTCTTTTCGCAGAGGCAACGCGGCGGCCTCTTCGGGCGAGACGTTGTGGACGCGAATTTCGCGGTTGTCGAAGACCACCGCGTTAGCCAGGTCTTCGGCGCGCGCGATCGCGCGGTCAATCTCATCGGGCTGCGCTTCGAGCGTCAGATCAATTTCGGTCGAACGGTCGGTGATTCGGAAGCCTTTCGTCTCGGCGCCGAAAAGCTGGAAGAAGGCTTGCGAGAGGATGTGCTGGCCCGTGTGCTGCTGAATCATCTCGCGGCGGCGGTTCCAATCAATTTCGCCTGCAACCTCATCGCCGATTGCGAAGGGAATGTCGCCTTCAATGTGGTGGATGATGCGCCCGTCGTCGTCAATCGAGACGTAGTTGACAGGAGCCCTGTTAATCACGCCAATATCGTTGGGCTGCCCTCCACCTTCGGGATAGAAAGCCGTTTGATCCAACACAACGGCCTTGCGACCATCCAGTTCGAAAATCTCAACCACACGAGCCATGAATTCCCTCAAGTGCGGTTCGCTCCAATAAAGTTTTGTCGTCATATTCAAAAAATTAACGCAAGTTTTCAGCCCGCGCCATCCAGTTGATCGAATTTCACAGTTCAGGACTTCTTCGGAACTCGTTTGCAAGCCGTTTGAAAGTCATTCAGCCAAATTTGAGGTTTTCTTCAGGACTTACAGAACTTTGTTTCGAGATCGTCCCGGGATAGTTCGCAAGTAGAGCTGCCAATCAATTATGCGCAGGACACTCAAAATCTACCAGGAGGAACATTATGTTGAAAAGAACATGGCGCTTAGGCGTTTTCGCGTCCACAGTTCTCGCCCTTTTTCAGTTTTTCCGAAAATCAGCCCGCCGCCAAAGGCCGCCGGATGTTGTATGATTCATCCAGGCATGAGAGCCACAAAGAGCAACCAGACAGACAACCCAGGGAGGGATATCTATGCCGTTGTTTTATGTCCTGACGTTTCTCTTTCTGTTCGCGCTTCCGGCGGCCGCGCAGGATCCGGTTAAAGTCGCGCCGCAGGCTTACAAGCTCGATTTCGAGAACGATTGGGTCAAAGTTCTTCGCGTGCATTATGCTCCGAAAGAACATCTTCCAGAGCATGATCATCCGGCGACAGCGGCGGCTTACGTCTATTTGAACGACAGCGGCCCGGTCATCTTCAAACACATCGGGCTGAGTTACGGCCCCGTCACCAGACCAGCCACCAAAGCTCGCAGCTTCCGGTTGTGGTACGCGGTCAAAGAAACTCATGAAGTCGAAAACACCGGCGACACGCCGAGCGATTTCGTGCGGATCGAATTTAAGACCGACCCGGTCAACGCCAAGAGCCTTCGCGGCAAGTTTCAACCGGAAGAATTTCCTCAAGCTGGGGCGGCCGAGAACTTCCAGAAAGTTCAGTTCGAGAATGAACAAATTCGCGCCACACGGCTGGTGATCGCGTCGCGCAAAAAGTTCGCCGTTTCGACCGGCGCGAACGAGCCCGCGCTGCTGGTGGCGCTCAATCCGGCAAACTTCAAATTAACGAAGGGGAAAAATAAATCGTCGAAGTTATTGCTCGATGCGGGTAAAACCAGATGGATCGAACAAGGCGTCGTGATCGAGTTCGAAAACACCGGCGACGCGCCGGCGGAGTTGCTGCGCTTCGATCTGAAAACCAAACCGCTGAGCGACGATCAACTCAAACCGCCCGATCACAAGGACAATTGAGTTATGCAGAGTCCTAAACTCTATGCTACTTTTTAGATATGGCGAAAAAAGGTAACGTTCTAGTCGTAGATGATGAAGAAGTAATGCGCGACGTTCTGGAGAGCCTGCTCTCGCAGGACGGCTACCGCGTAGATCTGGCCAAGACCGGCGAAGAGGGGTTGGCGCGTTTCGGCGAACGGTCGTATGACGCGGTGCTGCTCGACGTTTCGATGCCCGGCATCGGCGGGTTGCGGACGCTCGAAGAGATGTTGAAGCTCGACCGCGAAGCGGTGGTGATTATGATCACGGCCTACGCGACATTCGACACCGCCATCGCCGCCTGGGAGATGGGCGCTTTCAGGTGCATTCGCAAGCCATTCGAAAACGCGGCCATCCTGCGCAGGGTCGCCGAAGGCATTGCGCGGCGCCGTGGCGACGAGGAACGCCGCGTCTTGCGGCGCACGCTGCGCGAATCGGCCGACCGCAGACAGATCGTGGGCAATTCGGTCGCGATGCGTGAAGTCTATGACCTGATCGAACAGGTCGCGCCCGCGCGTTCGACCGTTTTGATCACCGGCGAATCGGGCACGGGCAAAGAGGTGGTCGCGCGCACGATCCATTTCTCCAGCCCGCGCGCCGAGACGGGGCAATTCGTCGCGGTCAATTGCAGCAACATCCCGTCGGAGCTTCTGGAATCGGAACTCTTCGGTCACACCAAAGGCGCGTTCACCGGCGCCGTTGCGGCTAAAAAGGGGTTGTTTGAGGTCGCCGACAACGGTTCGATCTTTCTGGATGAGATCAGCACGATTCCGCCTGAAACCCAGGCGAGGTTGCTGCGCGTGATCCAGGAGCGCGAATTCACTCCGCTGGGCGATACGCAGCCGCGCAAGGTTGATGTGCGGATCATCGCCGCAACCAACACCGATCTCCAACGCGCCGTCAAATCGGGCGATTTCCGAGAAGACCTCTTTTATCGTTTGAATGTGATCAATATCCACCTGCCGCCGCTGCGCAACCGCAAGGAAGACATCCTGCCGCTCGCCCAGCATTTCATCCGCAAATACAACGACGAGAACGGGCGAAAGATCACCGATCAGATCGCGCCCGATGTTCTGAAGGCGCTTGAGAGCTACTCGTGGCCCGGCAACGTGCGAGAGCTTGAGACGGCGATTGAACGCGCGGTGATCGTCGCGCGTGTTGACGAGGTCACGGTCGATTGCCTGCGCGAAGAAATAGCCAACCCACAGTCGCTATCCGGCGACGCCGCGAGCGTAACGGAATCGGCGGCCTCGCTCGACCTCACCCGCGGAATTTCGTTTTACGACGAAGTCTCACGCTTCGAGATCGAGTTGATCCGCCGCGCGCTTGAAATCACCGGCGGCCACCAGAGCCGCGCCGCGAAACTACTCGGAATGAACAATACGACACTCAACAGCAAGATCAAGGTCTACAACATCAAAATTTAGCCTTGGGCCGGGCTCGGCCCGCGCGCCGGCTTACTGAGCTATTACTTTCATCTGAGTAAATCAAGCCCGCAACGAATAGAAGCAAATCTGAGCGCTTCGCCAAGGCGCCTGAAAGGTTACCTGCTCGCGGCCGCGGCCGCCGTGTTATGGGGTTTTTCAGGCGTTGTGACGAAGTATCTGCTCCGGCGCCACGTGCGCCCGGATGAGTTGCTGGTCTTCCGCACAACGATCGCGGCGGCGATTCTCTTTATCTGGTTAGGGCTGAAATCGCCGCAGTTGTTGAAGGTCCGCCGCGCCGACCTTCTCTCCCTCATTCTGCTCGGCGCAATCGGATTGGCTCTCAACCAGGGCTTCTACTATTTGTCGCTGACGATGGTCAGCGTCGGATACTCATTGCTGCTGCAATACCTCGCGCCAGTACACCTGATGGTTTACGGAGCGCTGTCGAAGACCGAACGGATGACCGGCGGCAAATTGATGGCGGCGTTCATGGCCATCGGCGGCTGTGTCTTGTTGGTGTTGGGGCAACAGGGCGGGATGGCGCGCGTGTCGTTGGCCGGGACGCTGTTCGCCATCGGGTCGGGCGTCTGCTTCGCGTTTTATACTCTCCTTGCGCGTTCGGACCTGGGCGCGGAGCGTGCCCTGAAACGCACCCGGGGCGAGTCTGGCGCAAAAACCAGGGCATTATGTATCTTCGGTTGATTCTGGCGGCTCTTCCCGTTCGGATTGCGAGGCGCAGGAAGCTAGCCTTTGCAAATGCTCCTTCAGCGCCTCTTTCGCCGCCTCTTCCCCGCCCGCCTCGAAGGCGTCCGCCCAGACGTTCGCGCTCTCGTTCGCGAGTCGGTCGCGTCCGGCAATCTCCCTAGCGTCTGCTATCGCAACGCCGTAGAAGCGCCGCGGGAAGCGCTGAAACTTCTCTTACCTGCCGCGCTCTGACCGCATTCGACGCAAGTCCACTATATCTCGATTGAGCAGATCACGGTCTTCCACCGCAAGAGTGTTGTGTTCGATAACATTGTTGAGGTCATCTATGGCCGCATCCAATTTATCTTTATCGAACTTATTCCGGCTAAGAGCGCGATCGAATTGGGATAAATGTCTTTGTGTGTTATCGATTCGCGTTCTTTCGTATTTTTTATCCCTGGTTAAAACCGCAGCATGTTTCAAGTCTTCTTGCGTCCGCGAAATGAGATCGCGCGCGTAGTCGAATCGACCCTGCGCGTAACCCGGCAAGCCCGCACAGATCAGGACGCAGAATAGGAAGGCGATCTGCAGAGGAAATGAATCTCGCCTATTTGCTGACACTTTCATACCGAATCTCCTGTTTGAAAAGTGGCGGAGAGGCGCTATTAATCTTCGCTCTCTATTCGCGATGAGTCAAATTGTGTTTTTTGTGGCGCCTCGCTCCCAGGCCCATCAGTCTCTTTCAACCTTCAGCTCGTTCCTGACCTCGAATAAGCCCGAAACGCCTCTGGCTTTGATGTTGGCGAGATCGCTGTCGCCTTTATTCGCCACCACGCCTTTCAACGTCAGCCTCCCGCGATTGACGATGATGTGGATCGGCGGGACGGGCTGCTGGCCGTAGCGAAAGAGCGGCGAGTTGAAATTGAAAAGCTCTCGGAAGACCGCCCTGCGCAAACGATCGTCGTACGGCGAGAGCGGAAGGACTTCAATCTGGTTGATCACCCTGTCGACGCCTTCGACCTTCTCGACTCGCCTCTGCGCGTCTTTCTTCAATGTCGGCCTGGTGACCTGCCCGCGCAGGTGGACTGTGCCGTCCGGCTGGACGTTGCCTTCGAGCCAATCGAAGACGCTAAAGTACGGCAGCGTGACAAGCTCTTTACGAATCTCTTTGGTCAGGTAGGCCAGATCGCGCGCATTGCTTTCAGCGCGCGACCTCGATTCGAGCCTCGGTTTCTTTTCTTTCTTCTGCGGCGCAGGGGTTGCGTGTGAAGTGATTGAAGCGAATGCAAGGGGGATGATTGTGAACGCTGCGAACAGTGTTCTTTTCATAGTTCCTCCTCCAAAAATCGTATGGAGTTCCGCCATCAAGCGGTTGGTTCAGATCACCGAGCCTGACCGCCTGAAGGCGGAACTCCATCCAGAGTACGTGAACCCAGATCGAATCAGTTTCCGATCTGCGCCCCCCAATTTTAACGCGCGTCTCCCAATATGGAAAAACCTGCCCAGAAATAGGGGTGGCGGCGCTCTTCGCGGCTGAGCAACTGCTGAACCGCCGCTTGCCAGGCTCTGGCCTTCGACTCCTTCCCCCAGGAGGTTTTGAGCCGGCGGTGGAATTCGAGCGTCAGATCGGACGATTCATCGTTGCGCCAACGGCTGACGACGGTCGCCGGACAACCCGCGACAAACCACGACCAGGTCAACCCAGTCATACTTCGGATCGCTCCGGCTTTCGGCCAGGCCAGCTCGCTCTCAGGCATCAGGGCCAGATCCGATTTCAAATCGAGATCGAAAATTTCCCTCACTTCGAGCAATCCGTCTTCCTTTGATTCCGCGTTCGATGAAAGCGCGGCGAAGGAGAAGAGCGGCGCGGTTTCGTTCAATGCGCCGCGAACGTTCAGATGCAGCAACTCGTACTTGCCCGCTTCGGCTTTCATTCGGTCTTCGCTCGCGCCGGCGCCCGCCAAAACAGCGACCCGACGCTCGCCGTAAAGTTTGCTCAACCCGTCAACTTCTTTTTGGGCGCCAGTGGACTGACCGGGCTGTTCGGCGGGCTGCCCTGGGATTATGGCGCCAAGTCTAGCCTCAGTCGCCGGCGCCAGCGCCGGATTTACGACTGCGAGCAAGGAGGGTGAAGTCGTTACGCGAGCCTTTGGGCGGGCGCGCAGCCTGGAGATCGCGCCGAGCGCGGTCAGCGAAGGCGCGTAAGAGACCGCGTAGTTCTCGATCAGGTAACGATCATCCTCGGTTCGCAGGGCCTGGAAAGGCAGATTCCACAAAACCGCGTCGGGCGCGATGACCAAATGCTTGCGCGCGGCGAGTTGCTCCTGCGCCGGCTGGAGCAGCAGGTCGTATAGCTCGCGCGCCTGCGTCCGCGCATCATCGCCGCGTCCGGCGATCGTATCCTGAAACATAGACACGCGGGCGTAGAGGTCGAAGCGATTCGTGCTCAGGATGTATATTTTCAGCGGTGAGGCTGGTTGTCGCGATCGCGAACGGCCGCCGGTTTTGGTGAACGCGAAGAGGTAAACGCTCTCGTCGGTCTCCACGAAATCGAGCAGCGCCGTCTCCGCATCGGTCAGCAAAGCCGCCGCGCGCGTCGCGTCGAGCGGTTTGCCCTCGCCGCGGAGCGTCTTCAATTGCGGGCGCAGCGCGAAGAGTTTGTCGCGGAACACGGCGTAATCCTTCTGCGCCTTGCGCAGCTTTTCAGTCAGATCATCCAGGCGAACGCTGTTCGGGCTCTGGCGTTCCTGCTCGCGGCGAACCTTCGTGTTGAGCGCGGCGATCTCGGTCAGGAATTTTCGTTCCTGCTCGCGTTCGCGCGGCGTCATAGTTTTGTTGATCCATATCCTCGCGCTCTGCAACACGCCCATCAGCACACGCGATTTAGCGCGCTCGGCGTAATCGAAAGCCTCATTGCCTTTGCCCTCACTGATCGCCACATCAACCATGGCCAGGTAAGGCGCAAGTTTGCTCTCGTAAAATCGCGGCTGCAGCGCGCGGTTCTGTTGCGGGCGCAGCGTTTCAACCGTCGCGATGGCTTCGACGAAAGCCCGGCGCGCGAGGTCCAGCTTTTCGGATCGGTACTGCGCCCTGCCGGCGCGGTAACGCGCCTGCCAGAAGAGGTCGCCGTCCTGGTACTGTTTGGCGAGCGCCGCCGCTTTATCGGCCTGTTCTATTGTCTTCGCATATTCGTTCTGCGCAAAACTGATCATGCTCTCGTTCAACAACACCGCCGCGACGCCCAACGGGATGTTCGCCGATTCGTACAAGGATTTGCTTTTTTGATAGGCGTCGAGCGCGTTCGTGTAATCGACCTTCGCCGCGTAAGTCACGCCGAGATCAACCAGCGCGCCGGCCGTCTCCTGAACATCGCCCAACTGTTCGCGCAAAACCAGAGCCTGTTTGAATGCTTCGAGCGCCTGATCGAACTGATTCAGGTTGAAATGCGCTCCGCCGACCTTCTGCCACGCGGCCGCGATGTTCGCTTTGTCGCCGACCGATTCGGCGACGCTCAAGTTTTCGCGATAGGCTTCGAGCGAGAGCGCATGATTGCCGTCGAGCGCGTGAATCAATCCGATGCCCTGCAACGCGCCCGCCACACCTTGTCGCGTGCCCGCCTCTTTTTCGGCCGCGAGACAGCGGCGGTAGTAGTTCATCGCCTGCGCGTAATCGCCCTGCGAGTAGTAGGTGTTGGCGATGTTGTGCAGCGCATAACCGATACTGCGCCTGTCTCCCGCCGATTCATATTTGCTCACGGCTTCGTTGTAAAACCCGATCGCGGCCTCGTCATTGCCCTGTTCGTACTCGGTCTTCGCGATCTTGAGCAGGCGTCCGGCGTAGTCCGTTTTCGATTCAATCCATTTCAAACTTCGCCGATAAAAGTCGGAGGCGAGCGCGTAATCGCCCTGTTCGTAATGGACGGCGCCGATGTTTTCCAGCGTCTGGGCCGCCTCTCTCTTCTCGTTCAACTCTTCGTGAATCGCTAGTCCGCGTTGAAAGTATTCGATCGCCTCTTGCGGATTGCCGAGGGCGGATTGGGCGAGGCCGATGCTGGTCAGGAAGCTCGCCAATTCCGACTTGCGTCCGAGCTCTTGCTCGATCGCCAGGCCTTTCCGGTACGCGTCGAGCGCCTGCTGGTAGCGTTTCTGCGCGAAATGAATGATCCCCGTGTTCATCAAGGCGTGGGAGGTCTCTTTCCGGTCGCCGAGCTTATCCGCGACCAGACGTTGACTCATCAAAAGCGAAAGCGCGCGCGAATAATCGGCCTGCGCATACGCGCGGTCGCTGAGATTGTTGAGCAGCATAAGCAATTCACGGTTCACTAATTCCTGATCGCCCGCCAGCAAAGCGTCGCGCTCGGCGTCGGTCTTCGCCGCCGCCAGCGCGTTCGCCAGACCGCTGACCGCCGGCGTCTCGTTCCAGAATTTCCATTCGCCGTTCTCTCTGATGAATAAGAGATCGGAGCGAACCGCGCTCTTGCGGATCGAAGTGGACGGGCCGCGAAGACTGATGGCCTCTCGTTCAACAAACACGCGCGCCGAAGCCCTCCCACCTTCGACCTTGATTCGCGAAATCGCGGGCTCCGAGAATCTGTAATCCTCGATTGCGAACATCCGCGGCAGCATGTCACGGCGAGAGGCCATGCCCGGCGCATCCTTGCCCCACAAGGCGATGATGGCGTCCAGGTCCTTCTTCGCGTAAGCGTCGTAGTATTTGACGACCAGCATTCGCAACGCCACTTCGTCCGGCGATGAAGCG
>Ga0126383_10003431_pt1 | contig 10487 bp, 12 predicted proteins | sample PanSoiMetPlot_35_FD_96882 | JGI IMG/M metagenome (GOLD analysis project Ga0126383, IMG submission 96882) | Tropical forest soil microbial communities from Panama - MetaG Plot_35 | ecosystem: Environmental > Terrestrial > Soil > Tropical forest > Bulk soil | place: Panama | collected 2016-02-17
CATCGGCATCGACTGCGGCGCCGTCGTCGAGGGCTATTACGGAGATGCGGCCCGGACCCTGGCGGTCGGGCGGATCGCCAGCGATCACGCGCGGCTGCTGACCGTCACTCGGCAAGCGCTGGAAGGGGGAATCGCGGCGGCGCGGCCGGGCGCCCGGGTCTCCGATATCGGCGCGGCCATCGAGCTGCACGCGATCCGCAACGGCTATGGGGTGGTGCGCGACTTCGTGGGGCACGGAGTGGGAACGGCGCTGCACGAGGAACCGCAGGTCCCCAACTATGGACCCGGCGGCCGCGGCGTCCAGCTCAAGGCGGGAATGGTGATCGCCATCGAGCCGATGTTCAACCTGGGGCGCGCGGAGGTCTCCGTCGATGCCGACGGTTGGACGGTGCGAACACGGGACGCCAGCCCTTCCGCGCACTTCGAGTACACCGTCGCCATTCAGGCCGAGGGGGCGGTCATTTTGGGAATGGGCCGGCTGCGAGCCGCGGGCGCGGAACGCAGTGCGGCGGTGAGCGCCTAGATGTCCAAGGAAGAGGCGATCGAGGTCATGGCGACCGTGGTGGAGCCGCTCCCCAACGCGATGTTCAAAGTGGAACTGGAGAACAAGCACCAGGTCCTGGCGCACATTTCCGGCAAGATGCGCAAGAACTTCATTCGGATCCTGCCGGGTGACAAGGTGCTGGTGGAGCTTTCGCCCTACGACCTGACGCGAGGGCGGATCATCTACCGGTACAAGTGAGGTTGACGAACATGAAGGTCCGGGCGTCGGTCAAGAGAATCTGCGCCAAGTGCAAGATCGTGCACCGCAGAGGGGTCGTGCGGGTGATCTGCTCGATTCCGAAGCACAAGCAGAGGCAAGGTTAGAGCTTTCAAGAAGCCGAGAGCTGAGAGCTAAGGGGAACTGAAATGGCACGCATTGCTGGAGTCGATCTGCCGCTGAACAAGCGAGTGGAGATCGGTCTGACCTACATCTTCGGAATCGGCCGGCCCAAGTCCAACTACATCCTGAGCAAGGCGGACGTGCGGCCGGACACGCGGGTCAAGGATCTGTCGGAAGAGGAGGTCGTCCGCATCCGGAAGGTGATCACCGACGAGGTCAAGGTGGAGGGAGACCTCCGCAAAGACGTGACGATGGACATCAAGCGGCTGATGGACATCGGTTGCTACCGGGGCTTGCGCCACCGGCGCAACCTGCCTGTCCGCGGCCAGAGGACACACACGAATGCGCGAACCCGCAAGGGCCCACGCAAGCAGACCATTGCCGGCAAGAAGAAGGCCACGAAGAAGTGATCGAGCTTTCAGCCGTCAGCTATCGGCTTTCAGGCCGACGTCATCGCTGAAGCACTGAAGAGCTGAAAGCTGACAAATGAGAGCTGATAGCTAGGTTCTAGAAAGGAAGACATGGCTGAAGCCACAGCAGCGGCTGCAACACCTGAAAAACCCGCAAAGGGAAAGGGCAAACGCGTCCGGACCGCCAAGAAGGAGAAGAAGAACGTTCCGCACGCGATTGCGACCGTGCAAGCCTCCTTCAACAACACGATCATCACCATCGCGGATCAGGATGGAGGGGTTCTGTCCTGGTCTTCGGCAGGCCGGATCGGTTTTAAGGGGTCGCGCAAGGGGACGCCCTTCGCAGCGCAGCTCGCCGCGGCCAACTGCGCCGAGGGGGCCAAGGAGCATGGAGTGCGATCGATCGACGTCCGAGTGACCGGTCCGGGCGCCGGCCGCGAGTCCGCGATTCGCGCGCTCCAGGCCAACGGCCTCGATATCAAGTCGATCAAGGACACGACGCCGATTCCGCATAATGGATGTCGGCCGAGGAAGAGGAGAAGAGTTTAGCGGTCAGCCATCAGCTTTCAGCTCTCAGCCAAACCGGTGGAAGGCCGTCTGGCTGAAAGCCAAGAGCTGAGAGCTGATAGCTCGTCTGTAAACCGGCTTACGGGTCCTGGCCGGGAAGAAGGACGCTAAAAGTGAGGGATCCGGGAGAAGAGAACCAGTGGCTCGTCACACCGAATCGGTTTGCCGGCTCTGCCGGCGAGAAGGGATGAAGCTGTTCCTCAAAGGGGACCGCTGCTTCAAGGACAAGTGCGCTATCGAGCGCCGCAACTATCCGCCCGGGCAGCATGGACGCCGCCGCAGCAAGCTGCTCGGCTATGGGATCCAGCTGCGGGAGAAGCAGAAGGTCAAGCGCATCTACGGACTGCTGGAGCGTCAGTTCCGCCTGGCCTTCACCCACGCCGAGAGGCGCAAAGGCATCACCGGAGCCAACCTGCTCGAGGAGCTCGAGCGCCGGCTGGACAACGTGGTGTATGCGCTCGGCTTCGCCGCCTCGCGTGCGCAGGCGAGGCAGCTCGTGCGCCACGGTCACGTCACAGTCAATTCCCGCAAGGTCACGATTCCCAGCTACCGCGTGGCCAAGGCCCAGGTGGTCGCCATCAAGGAAAAGAGCCGCTCCAACGAGCAGATCAAGGCATCGGTGGAGACGGCCCGCGCGCGCGGAGTGCCCGGCTGGCTGGACCTGTCGCCGGAGTCGTTCTCGGGGACGGTGGTCGAGCTGCCGAAGCGGGAAGACATCAAATTGCCGATTCAGGAGCAGCTGATCGTCGAGCTGTATTCCAAGTAAGGTCAGGACGGAGGAAAACGATGACTCTCTGGAAAGGATTTCAGAAGCCCAAGCGCCTGGAGATCGACTCTGAGACGCTGACGGCGACGTACGGAAAGTTTTACGCCCAGCCGTTCGAGCGCGGGTTCGGGACGACGGTGGGCAATGCCCTGCGGCGGGTTCTCCTGTCGGCGATCGAGGGCGCCGCCATCACCGCGGTGAAGATCGAAGGTGTGTTGCACGAATTTTCGTCGCTGCCCGGCGTGGTCGAGGATGTCACCGACATCATCCTGAATCTCAAGCAGATCCCGATCAAGATGCACTCGGACGCCGAGAAGATTCTGACCCTGGATGTCGAGCGCAAGGGCAAGGTGACCGCCGCAGACCTTCAGGGCGACTCAACGATCGAGATCCTCGATCCCTCGGCACCGATCGCCACTCTCTCGGAGAACGGCAAGCTGCAGATGGAGCTGCGGGTCAATATGGGCCGCGGCTACGTCTCGGCGGATAAGAACTTCGACGAGGACATGGGGATCGGCTACATTCCCATCGATTCGGTTCACTCGCCGGTTCGACGGGTCAACTATCACGTCGAGGCTGCGCGCATCGGCCAGGCCACCGACTACGACCGGCTGGTCCTGGAGGTCTGGACCAATGGGACCGTCTCGCCGGCCGACGCCGTCGGATTGGCAGCCACGCTCCTGCGGGATCACCTGACGATCTTCGTCAACGCGGAGCACGAGACCGCGTTCGAGGGAGAGGGCGAGGGACAACTGCCGGAAAATCTGGCGGAATATCTCAACCGGTCCGTCGACGAGCTCGAGCTTTCGGTTCGCAGCGCCAACTGTCTGAAGAACGCCGGAATCCGCACGATCCGCGATCTGGTCCAGAAGACCGAAAAGGACATGCTGGAGACCAAGAACTTCGGGCGCAAGTCCTTGAACGAAATCAAGGACATCCTGCGGCCTATGGGGCTCTCCCTCGGAATGGAGCTCGAGCCCGCGGGCGTCAAGAGCGAGTAGAGTCATGATGCACAACCGCGCCGGGCGCAAGCTGCGGCGGACGACGTCTCACCGTCTGGCGATGTTTTCGAACCAGCTGGCCTCTCTCTTCACGCACGAGAGGATTCAGACAACTCTGACGAAGGCCAAGGAGCTGCGCCCGCTGGCGGAGCGTCTCATCACCGTCGCCAAGAACGACGCGGTGACCACCCGCCGGCGCGTGGCGCGCTGGGTGCCCGATCGCGCCACGGTCAAGAAGGTGTTCGAGAACCTGGCTCCGCGATTCGTGGATCGGCCGGGCGGATATACCCGGATCCTGCGTCTGGGCCCGAGGGCGGGCGACGCCGCGGAGGCGGCGATTCTGGAGTTCGTCGACTACAAGTTCGAAGTCAAGGAGAAGGCTCCGCGCAAAGAGTCGCTGGCCGATCGCGCCCGTCGGGCGACCGGCGGGCGGGTCGAGACGGTCCGAAAGGAAAAGGCGGAGACGGCGGATGCCGGAGAAGGCGAGTCGGTTGCCGAGGAACGGTCCGTCGAGCGCCGCGCGGCCTCCCCGAAGAAAGCGCGCGGACACGGTGGAAAGGGAGAAAAGGCCGGGAAGGCGGCGAAGGCCGCTCCCAAGAAGGGCCCCAGCAGGACCGGCCCCTCCAAGCGGGGAGCGTAGCCTGCGAGGGGGAGAGAGGGCGAGGGGGTGAAGGCGCCGGCCGTCTCCCCCTCCCCGGGTCTCTTTTCCCCGCCGACATTCCTGAGCCTCAGAGCCGCACGGCGAGCGGCCCTGATCTGGGCCGGACTCTTGTTCACGCTGACCTCGTGGCCGCGGCCGCCCGAGGTTCCGATTCTTTCCGGCATTCCGAGCTTCGATAAGGGCGTCCACCTGGGTCTCTACGGCGTGGAGGGGTTTCTTCTGTACGCGTCGATCCGCTGGCCGGGACGAGCGCGCTTTTCTCTCCTGCGGGTGCTGGCGGTCGTCGGCGCCATGGCCGTCTGGGGCACAGCCGACGAAGTGCACCAGCACTGGATTCCGGGCCGGTCCATGGAGGCGGGCGACGCGGGCGCGGACACACTGGGCGCACTCATCGGGTCCCTTGCTGCCTCGGCGCGCTCCAGTATGCGCCGGGGGTGACGATCAGCGCGCGGATGTCGCCGCGCGGAGCCGCACCCCTCCAGGGGCGGTCTATTTCTTGAAGAACCCCTGCTGGGCGACCTTGCCTGTCTGCTCCGTGGACATCACCCTCTGATTGAGCTCCTTGATGCGCTCGTTCAACTGGGTGATCTTGGTCTGATACTCCCGAGCCACCCGGTCGTTCTCGTTCTTGAGCCGCTGCACTTCATCCTCGAGGTCCGAGATCGTCTGGGAGTGCCCTTCGACGCTGCGCTTCTGGGTGTTCAACTCTTCCATGTACCGGCCGATCTCGTCGTCTTTCTCGGAAAGCCGGATGCGCCACTTCTCTTCCTGCTCTTCATACAGTCTCTTGACGTCCATCAGCTGGGTGATGGCGGAGAAGTCGTTGTCCGAAGCCATGAGACCTCCTCGTTCATCTTCCTCGATCTGGGGGAAGAGTTTGCGGAGCTTGAGCGAGAGATCCTCGGGGTCTGTCGAGAGCTCCATGGCCCTCTTGTAGTCGATCTTGCCGTTGACGAGCAGCGCCAGCAGCGACTGGTTCATCGACTGCATGCGGTAGTAGCCGACCGAGGATTCGATCTCCTCCAGAATGTCCTTGGTCTCCCCGAGCTCGACGTGCTTGGCGACCTTGGGCGAATTGATCATGATTTCGACGACCGGGACCATTCCGGAGCCGTCGGACTTCTCGATGAGGCGCATGGAGACGATCGCGCGGAGCACGAGCGCCAGTTGCGATCGCAGCTGCTGCTGTTGCCCCGCCGGGCAGCTGTCCATGATGCGATCGATCGACTGCGCGGCATTGTTGGTGTGGAGCGTGGAGAACACCAGGTGCCCCGTCTCTGCCGCGGTGATGACGGTTTGCATCGTCTGCCAGTCCCGCATTTCACCGACCATGATGACGTCGGGGTCCTGCCGCATCATGTTGCGCAAGGCTTCGACGAAGGTAGGCGTGTCGGTGCCGATCTCCCGCTGCGAGACCGCCGCCTTTCCGTCCGAGAAGAGATACTCGATGGGGTCCTCGATCGTGACGATATGCACCGCCCGCTTTTCGATGGTCGATCGGACGATGGAGGCGAGCGTCGTCGACTTGCCCGATCCAGTCGGGCCGGTGATGAGCACCAGCCCCGTCGGGATGTGAACGAAGGTCTCCAGCACTTCCGGAAGGCCGAGCTCGGTAATGTCCGGGATCTTGAAGGGGATTCGCCGGAAAACGGCGGCCATCGACCCGCGCTGGATGAAGAGGTTGGCCCGGAAGCGCGCGACCCCATGGAGGCCGTAGCCCAGGTCGACCGACTGGTTCTGGTCGAACTTCTGCCTCTGGGCCGGCGACAGGATCTCCTGCAGCATGGGCTCCAAGTCCTTGGGCTGCAGGGGCTCGGTGTTGAGCGGAATGAGCTTTCCCTTGATCCGCAGGAGCGGCGGGCGCATGGGCTTCAAATGGAGGTCAGACGCCTCCTTCTTGGCCATGAATTTGAGCAGTTCTGTGAGGGTCAAGAGGTCGAATTATAACCGGTGCGGAGATCCCGGCGGCCGGCCCGCAGGGTCCTCCGGGGCGCCGCTGTGCGTCTGGACGAGCCAGCGGCGGGCCTCACGCCGGGAACGAATTCGACCCCGAAGGGCCTCGATCTCCGCCTCGCGCAGGAGCGAGCCGACCCGGGGACCGGAAGGAATCTGGAGCCACTCCATGATGTCCCGTCCGGTGAGCCGGACCTTTCGGCGCGGGTGGAGAGCGCCCAGCCGCCGAGGAAGATCGGACCGAGGGGGCAGGAGGAGGCGCAGCAGGAGCAGGGCCTCGGAGCGCCGGTCTGCGCTGTCGCGGACCCAGGCCCAGGCGTCGCGCGGGTCGCGAATCTTCCGGGCCCTCTCGGTGAGGGCCAGAAGCGCGGCGACCGCGGCTGCCTCCTGGCGGCTGAACCGGCGCCGCAGCAGCCAGCGCGCCGCGGAGGCGGGCGAGAGTCCGAGCCGCGTGGCGATGAGACAAAGCCGGATCCTGCGTCGCGACTCGGGTGGAAGCCGCCGCACGGAGGAGTCATCGATGCGGGATGGGAGCGTCCGGCCTCCCGGGGTTCCTTCGGCGGCCGGCCGACCGAACACGTGATCCCAGGCGCCCACGCGCCCCAGCCAGCGGAGCGCCTCGGTGACCCTGGAAGAGTCGAGGAGTTTGACCACTTCGGCGCGCACACGCTCCGGAGCGACCCGCGTGAGCTCTCCGGCCTCGCGGCGCGACGCGGCGGTGAGCGCGCGATCGGGGCGCAGCCCGTGTGTCGCGACGAGGCGGGCCGCGCGGAGAACTCGCAATGGATCCTCCCGCAGGTTGCGAGACGAGATCATGCGCAGACGCCGGCGGGACAGATCGGGGACCCCTCCGAAGGGATCGACGAAACATCGGCTGCCCAGCTCCCAGGCCATCGCGTTGACCGTGAAGTCCCGCCGCCCCAGATCGGCCTCGATCGATCCGCCGGTCAGCTCGGCGATGTCGACGTCGCGGCGCCCGGCGACGCGAGCCACGCGGGGGGAGAGATCCGATAGCGCGACCGCGGTTCCGAAGCCCAGCGCTTCCAGTTCGCGAGCGAAGGGAAAGGGATCCGCCGGGAGGACCAGGTCGATCTCCGTCACCGGCCGGTTCGAGAGCAGATCGCGCAGGGCTCCTCCCACCAGCCAGACCGTCTGGCCCTGCAGGCGGCAGAGCGCCTCGAGGATTCGGATGTCGGCGCGCCGCTCAACGCGCGCGAGGCGCCGCAAGAGCGCGGGCGTCTTTCTCAGACGATCCCATCGGTCATCGGGAAGCATGCACATTCCACACGGCGGGCGGGCGAAAGGCCCTAAAATATTGGGGATGCCATCCAACTCTTCGCCCGTCAGTCCGGACGTCGTCCGAAAGGTGGCGGCTCTGGCCCGCCTCTCGGTGCCGGAGGAGGACCTTCCGGTCTTTGCCCAGCAACTCGCCCGTATTGTCTCCTACATCGACCAGTTGAACGAGCTGCCCGAAGAGCACGCCGCCGGCGCCCAGGTTCCGGCGACTCCCTTGCGGGCCGATGAGCCCGGTCCGTGCTTCGGGAAGGAGACCCTGGAGCGCAACGCTCGTCTCCTTCACGGGCACGGCGTGGTGCCTCGGGTCGTGGGCAGCGGCTAGATGCTCTCTCTGCGTGAGAGCGTCGTCGGCATCGCCGAGGACGTTTCGGCCGGCCGAGCCAGCGCGGTCGAGGTCACCCGGGAGTCGCTGGCGCGGATCCGGGAGCGGGACGGGAAGATCGGAGCCTTTCTGGAGGTCTCCGAGGAGCTCGCGCTCGAAGAGGCCCGGGCCGTCGATGCGCGCGTGGCGGCGGGCGAGTCGCCGCCGCTGGCGGGCGTGCCGATCGCAGTCAAGGACAACATGTGGGTCGAGGGACGAGGGGCTACGTGCGCCTCGCGGATCCTCGAAGGCTTTCGACCTCCCGAGGATGCGACGGCGATCCTACGTCTCCGGCAAGCCGGAGCCGTCGTCGTCGGCAAGACCAACCTCGACGAGTTCGCCATGGGATCGTCTACGGAGAACAGCGCCTTTCACGTCACGCGAAACCCGTGGGACTTGAAGCGGATCCCGGGAGGATCGTCGGGAGGAAGCGCCGCCGCGGTGTCGGCGCGGATGGTGGCGGGAGCGCTCGGATCGGACACCGGAGGATCGATCCGCCAGCCGGGAGCCTGTTGCGGGGTCGTCGGGTTCAAGCCGACCTACGGTCGCGTTTCGCGGTACGGGCTGGTCGCGTTCGGATCGTCGCTGGACCAGATTGGTCCGCTGACACGCTCGGTCGCCGATGCGGCGCGACTCTATTCCGTAATGGCCGGCCAGGACCCTCGCGACTCGACGTCGGCGTCCCTGCCGGTGGGGCGCCCCGAGGCGACGCTCGAGACGGGCATTCGCGGGAAGAGAGTCGGGTTCCTGATCGAGGCAGAGGCGGAGGGGCTGGACCCCCGCATCGCGGCCAATCTCGGGGAGGCGCGCGAGGCTTTCGCCTCCGCCGGTGCGGAGTTGACGACAGTCTCGATCCCGCGAGCCCCCTACGCCATCGCCATCTACTACGTCATCGCTAGCGCCGAGGCCTCCTCCAATCTCGCCCGCTTTGACGGCATTCGGTACGGTCCCCGGCGGGCGGAAGACGACCTTCTTGCGGTCTACCTGGCCAACCGGACCGCCGGTTTCGGTCCGGAGGTGAAGCGGCGAATCCTCCTGGGAACTTTCGCCCTGGCCGCCGGCTACTACGAGGCGTACTACGGCCGGGCGATGCGGGCCCGGGAAATGTTGCGCCGCGATTTCGATCGGGCGTTCACGCAGGTCGACGTCATCGTGTGCCCGTCTGTTCCGGCTCCCGCCTTCCGGTTGGGGGAAAAAGTGGACGATCCGTTGAACATGTATCTGTCGGACATCTTCACCGTTCCCGCCTCCCTGTCCGGCGTCCCAGCGATCTCGGTCCCTTCCGGCTTTTCCCCGGACGGACTCCCACTGGCAATCCAGATTCTGGCTCCCTCATTCGGCGAAGAGCTTCTGTTCTGCGCGGCGCGCGCCTTCGAGCGGCAGATCGGGTTCCCCGACCGCATGCCGCCGGGGCTGGACGCAGCCTCCCGCTGATGATTCACGACGGAAGGACACGAGGAGAGCCGGGAACTCCGGATCGCTTATTCGCCGGCGCGCCTCTGCGGCTCGGTCTTCTTTTTCTGTCCCTGCTCGCCGGCCCCGTCGCCGGCCGGGCAGCCGAGCCCCTTCGCGTGGTGGTGATCTCGCCCGAGCTCAAGGTGACGATCCAGGAAGGGGAAGACGTGACCCTTGCGGTTCGACCTCTGCCTGGAGAGGGGGTCGACGCTTTCATCCAGCGGCTGACCGAGGACCCTCGAACCAAGAAGGAAATCGTGGATCAGAACGAGGGATTCCGTCTCTTCCGCCCCGACGTCTTCGTCTATATCCCCTACCGGCTTCTTTCAGACAACTATCGACGCATCGCCATGGAGGCCCTTTTCCCCGCCGACCGCGGCGACGGACAGGGCTGGGCGCATGTCGTCGCCGCTCCGACAGGACATCCGGAGAGTCTGTGGCGCATCGCCGAGTGGTTCACCGGCGACGGCGCCAACTACCGGGAGATCCGCTCGGCCGGGAAGATCGCGTCCCTGGAGACCGAGGTGGGCCAGGTTGTTCGGATCCCGTCGAGGCTGCTTCTGCCGGGATTCCGGCTTCAGGCCCAGACCGAGCCGGAGCCCCCACCTCTCCAGTTCGGCAAGGACGAGTCCGGTCGGTTTGCCGTCTACCGCCTCAAGCGAGGCGAAGCGCTCTACTCCGCCGTCGTCGTCCGATTCACGGGTCGTGTCCACGCCGAGGACGTCAACGCGAAGGCCGCCGAGATCGCCCGGCGCAACGGCATCGCCGACGTGCGGCAGATTCCCGCCGGCTTCTCAGTGAAGATCCCGATCGACGACCTGTCTCCGGAGTTCCGGCCCGCCGATGACCCGGTGCGCATCGCCGACGAGAAATCCCGATTGGAAGCCGCGCAGTTTGTGAATCGGGTGCGGGCGGCCAACCTCGCCGGCGTCACGTTCGTCCTCGATGCCGGACACGGCGGCCGAGACACCGGCGCCCGGGTCGACGGAATGGAGGAGGCCGGGGCGGTCTATGACCTGGCCTGCCGGGTCGACGCGCTCCTCGCCCAGCACACCAAGGCCCGGGTGCTTCTGACCGTCCGAGGGAAGCGTCCCTGCGGCAAGGCCGACGGAGAGTCGGCGGGAGGGGACTGGC
>Ga0126383_10003434_pt1 | contig 10483 bp, 5 predicted proteins | sample PanSoiMetPlot_35_FD_96882 | JGI IMG/M metagenome (GOLD analysis project Ga0126383, IMG submission 96882) | Tropical forest soil microbial communities from Panama - MetaG Plot_35 | ecosystem: Environmental > Terrestrial > Soil > Tropical forest > Bulk soil | place: Panama | collected 2016-02-17
CGCATCCCGCCCGCCGAGCCGCCCCACCAGGTACGGAGCGTTTTGATGTTCGAGACACTGTTTGGCTCGGAAGTACCGCTGGCGGCGCGGTTTTTCATCGCGTTTTTGGTGGTGCTCGCGCTGATCGCGCTGACCGCGTGGCTGGTACGGCGCTTCGGCGCCAACCGCCTCGGCGGCGCCACGCGCGGCCGCCAGCCGCGGCTCGCCGTGATCGATGCGGCCACCGTCGACGGCCGACGCCGCCTGGTGCTGATCCGCCGCGACAACATCGAACATCTGTTGATGATCGGCGGCCCGACCGACGTCGTCGTCGAAGCCAATATAGTGCGCGCGACCGGCGCCCGGGAACCGGTGCGCGAACCGGCGAAGCCTTCAGCAGCTACAGAGCCGCCGCTGCGCGGCGCCCCGGCCGTGGAAAGCCAATGGCCTTTGCAGCCATCGACCGAGCCGGTACCGCCGATCGCGCCGCCGCGCCCGTCGCGAGCGTCACCGACCGAAGAGCCCTGGCTGCCGCCTGAACCCGCCGCCCGGCCGCGGCCGGCCGACAGCCTGTCCGGCCTTGCCGCCGAATTGTCAACGCGGCTCAGTCCGCCGGAAACGCCGGCGCGTGCCGAACCGCTGCAAAGCGTCGCGCCGCTGATCCCGCCGCCGGAGCAGCCGGCGCCTGCGCCGGCACAGCCCGATCACAACCTCGCCGCGATGGCCCAGCAGCTCGAAGCCGCGCTGCGCCGGACGCCGATGCCGGACAGCCGGCCGGCGGTGACCGATCCACTCGCCGCGCCGTCGCGTGACTTCAAGCCGCGCGCTGAACCCAAACTCGATTCCAAGTTCGAGCCCGCGCGCGATGCCAGGCTGGACGTCAAGAGCCCGGCCAAATTCGAGCCCAAGATCGAACCGCCGCTCGAGCTTAGGTCGGAGCCCAAAACTGCCACCGCGCCGTCCAAAGCGCCGCTCGACAATCTTGAAGAGGAGATGGCCAACTTGCTGGGCCGTCCGACCGGAAAAACGTGATAGCTCGGTCCGACCGCCGCGTTCGTCATCTTTTGACGGTGGTGGTTGGAGTAGCAGGGCTGATGGCAGCGGCGGCAACGCCTGCAGCGGCGCAGGACATCAGCGTCAATTTTGGTCAAGGCAGCGGGCTGACCGAGCGCGTGATCCAGATGGTCGCGCTGCTGACGGTGCTTTCGCTGGCACCGTCGATCCTCGTCATGATGACGTCGTTCACGCGTATCGTCGTCGTCCTCTCTCTGCTGCGCACCGCGCTCGGCACCGCCACCGCCCCGCCCAACGCGGTGATCGTCTCGCTGGCGCTGTTCCTCACCGCATTCGTCATGGGTCCGGCGCTGCAGAAATCCTACGAGACCGGCATCCGGCCGCTCGTCGCCAACGAGATCACCGCCGAGCAGGCGTTCCAGCGCAGCGCCTTGCCGTTGCGCGCTTTCATGGAAAAGAACGTCAACGAAAAGGATCTCAAGCTTTTCGTCGATATGTCGAAGGAAGCGCAGCCGGCCAAGCCCGAGGACATCTCCCTGCGGGTGCTGGTGCCGGCGTTCATGATTTCCGAGCTCAAGCGGGCGTTCGAGATCGGCTTCCTTTTGTTCCTGCCGTTTCTAATCATCGACCTGGTGGTCGCTTCGGTCTTGATGTCGATGGGCATGATGATGCTGCCGCCAGTCGTGGTGTCGCTGCCGTTCAAGCTCATCTTTTTCGTGCTGGTGGACGGCTGGAGCCTGGTCGCCGGCTCTCTCATCCAGAGCTACGGCGGCTAGGCCGGGTCGGCGCTCGAGCGCGATTGCCCGCTAATTTGAAAGAAATATCTTGGCGCCGTAGGGACCGACACCCTGGGGCACCGGCACGTCGCTCGCGCTGTAGTCGGAATTCAGCACCAAATTAGGGCCGGAATAGAGGTGGAGCTGATTGACCACCAGGACCGTATAGGCCGATTTGTCTGCGATCGGCTGGGTGGCATCGATGATGATCTCGCCCTGCGGCATATAGATCGTGCCGAGCAGATTGCGCGCGTTGTCGCTGAGAATTTGGTGCTGCCGCGGCGCGCCGGTCGTGAGCGCGCGGCCGGCGGAGCCGCGCCCGCTCTTAGGCGTCGAGGCGGGCGCAGGCGCGCCCGTGGGATCGTCGAAAATCAGGATGCCGGCAAGCGGCCCATCTTTCGGAGCGGACAAGTCGACGGTGCTGTCCGCGTCGAACGTCAGGTTCGCTCCACTGCCGGTCATATAGATCGCCACCTCATTGCCGGAGATGGTTGCGCCGCCGTCGACAACCAGCGGCCCATCCTTGATGATAAAAATGCCCTTCGCGAGAGCGCCATCGGCGCCATTGGTCAAAATCAGCCCGCCGCAATAGACGCCAGGCTGAAGAACTGCGTGAACGCCGTCGATGACCGTATTGGTGTAGTTGCAAGCGCCGACCGGCGGCGGCGTGCGGGAACTCAACGGGTCCGGCAGGACCGGGCAATCGGTGGTGGGAGCCGGCGAGAAGTTAGCATTCCTGGTCAGCGTCTTTCCGCCGGCGCTGCAAATCAAGCCGGCGGTCAGCACGGCGCTGTGCATCGACTCCAGGCCTTTCTTGTCGGTGGAATTCGATTGCACCAGGCAGCCGGGCGCCGTCATCAACGCCTGCTGATCCAGATTGATCGCGTCCGGCGCGGAAGGATTGAGCCCGAGCGCGCACAGCGGCATCGAGCCGCTCATTTTCGCCGTAGCGGAGCTTTGCAACGTCGTTGGTGAAAAGATGCCGAAGACGGGCGTGTATACCTTCTGAATGGTGACTTGCACCGTCATCGCCTGAAAATCGACATTGACCGTTGTCGTCGCGTCATGGATCTGGCTGTTGACGACATTGGTGGCGATCGCGGTAATCCTGCTGGCGTCGGTCCGTGCCAGTTGAAGCTCGCGAACGGAGGCCAGCGCCGCCGAATCCGCGACGCCTTTCATTTTGGTCTGCGACATCAACGCGTAGCTGTAATCGATCCCAGCGCCGCCCGCCGCAAAGAGAATCGGCAAGACCAGCGCAAACGTCATCGCCGTGCCGGCCGCTTCGTCGCCGGCGAGGCGCCCCAGGCACCGCACAGGCGGGCCGGTCAAGGCTTTTGCGAGTCGATGACTACAAATCCAAGGCATTTACAGACTTCCTGTCTGCCGGCGGTTGAGAGGTATTCTCGACTTTGTACTTGTTGCAGGCACCCGCGGTAGAGGAGCCGCCTGCGATTTCGCAAGCTTCGCCCGAATTTTCAGACATGGCCCGCCGCGCGGACGAGCGCAGGGCCGAGAGTTGCTCGGAAAATCGCGCGCGGTCGCTCGCCGGCAACTTCCGTTCGAGCGCTTCGGCGCGATCAATAATCGACTGCAAAAAGCTGCGGACGTCGGCTTCGGTGCTCTGCGCGCTGGACGCGCGCCCTGCGTCCTGCACCCGATCTTGGGAGGCCGCCCGTAGGCTTTCCACGCGCCTCGTCCGTATGACGTACCGAATTTGATAGCTGAGTTGACGCCAATTGACAGGCTTCGTCGCGAACGAATCGGCGCCCAGCTGATAAGCCCGATCGATGGAAGCGATATCGTCGTGGCCGGTCAGCATGATGACCGGGAGATCGCGCAATGTTGCGTCCGATCGGATTTCTTCAAGCAGCGAAAGCCCATCGAGCTCGGGCATTTCGATATCCAGGAGCAGCAGGTCGTAGCCGCCCTCGCGCAGACGCGCGCGCGCTTCGACGCCATTGCAGGCGGTCTCGATCGTAGCGGACGGCGTTGCGAGATACACGCTCGCAAACTCACGCAAGATAGGATCGTCGTCGACGACGAGAATCCGCAGCGCCTCGTCCAAGACGAAGGTCCACGGCGTTGTTCTGTTGTTCGGCGAAACCACGATAAAGCCCTTTCCGTCACGATCGATATACCGTCAAATCATGTAAAATTGCCTGAAGTGCGCCCCTCAATAATGGGTTAATGCTTTAGTGATTTATTTACTTGTCAGATTGCCGCCTCATGCGTGGGAACTTGATTTTGCGTCGCCGATCGCTCGTCCGAAAGCTCGTGGCCTTGGTGATAACCGCTGTAACGGCCGGAATGGCCGTCGCTGCGCTGTTTTCGACGTGGCAGGAAATCGAGCAATATGCCGATGCGCGCCGCAGCGCCTTGCGGGCGACGGCTCTGGCTTTTGCGGGTGCGTCGGCGAGTTTCGTGGCCGAGCGCAAACAACAGGAAACGCTGGACGCCATCCGCGGCATCGCCCGCGTTCCCGGGATTCAATTCGTCCAGGTGCGGACCCCGGACGGCCGGGTGCTGGCCGCGCTCGGCGGCGCTTCGCGTCTGGTTAGCGACCCGCTTCTCAATGAAACTGCGACGCCGTCTCTCTTCGACATGCTTCGCAGTGGAACGGTTCTGGTCACCGTGCCGGTGATCAACGGCGGCAAAGAGGTTGGGCGGATCAATCTGATCAGCGACACCGCGGACCTTTGGCCGCGTCTGTTGTCGACCCTCGAATTCACCCTGCTCGCTTCGCTCGCGGCGCTCGCGATCGGCCTTTTTATTACGTGGCGCTTCCAGCGGACGATCACCCATCCGCTGCGTCACTTGCTGGGGGCCATGGAGGAGGTCCGGCGGGACCATCGCTACGACGTGAAGGTCGAACAGGCGACCGATCATGAGATCGGCCTTCTGGTCGACGGGTTCAACGCCATGCTCGGCGATATACGCGATCGCGATCAGCGGCTGGCCGCCCACCGCGAGACGCTCGAGCAGAAAGTCATAGACCGTACACGCGAGCTGGCGTCCGCCCGGGACGCCGCGGAGACGGCAAATCGCGCCAAATCGGACTTTGTCGCGACCATGAGTCACGAAATTCGGACGCCGATGAATGGCATCATGGTCATGGCGGACCTGCTGGCGAACGCCGACATTCCGCGCCGGCTGCACCGCTATGCCGAAGTCATCGCCACGTCCGGACGAAGCCTGCTGTCGATCATCAACGACATCCTGGATTTCTCGAAGATCGAAGCCGGCAAGCTCGAACTGGAAAACGGAACGATTTGTCTCGATGAGGTCGTGGAGAACGTCACGAGCCTGTTTGCCGAGCGTGCGGCTTCAAAAAACATCGATCTTGCCGCGGCATTAGACCCCTCGGTCCCCAGGACTTTCGCCGGCGACCCGGTGCGCCTGGGTCAGGTTATCAGCAACCTCGTCAACAACGCGCTGAAGTTCACCGAGACCGGATTCGTCAAGATTACGATTGCGATGTCTCCGGCCGATTCCCCGTCGATCGACTTGTGCGTCGAGGACAGCGGGATCGGCATTCCCGAGGACAAGCTCTCGACAATCTTCGAGGTGTTTTCGCAAGCGGATCAATCCACGACGCGAAAATTCGGCGGCACGGGACTGGGGCTGGCGATCTGCCGCCGTATCGTGACCGCGATGGGCGGCGAAATCGAGGTTACCAGCACCGTCGGCGTCGGCTCGAAATTCCACGCTCGTATTCCTGTTCGTGACGCAAAAGGCAGTCCTTGGCCGGAACTCGCGCCGCAGGCGGCGGAGCAGCCTGTTTGCGTCGTCAACGTGTCGGGAGAGGCGACGCGTTCGGCGTTGTCCGTATATCTGCGCGCCTTTGGCTATTCGGTAACGCATGCCGAGCCGGACATGCCGATCAAGGACTACCGTACGGCGGCGATGATATGCGCGGACGCCGACGGCTTGCCCAAGCTGCCGCCACGAGAGCGGTCGGACAGTGCCCCCATCGTTGTCGCGGTGACACGATTTTCAGACGCCGCGGCGGAAGCCGTCATCGCGAATGGCGCGGCCGATATTGCAATCAGCCGGCCCCTCCTGCGTTCTGAGATCGAGGAGATGTTGCGCCGCATCGCCGCCGGCGACAGGCGGCCTCAGGGCCGGCCGGCCGAGCAAAAGCGCGAAGGCGCCTTGCCAAGATTTGCCAACCTCAGGGTGCTGGTGGCCGACGATAGTGCAGTCAACCGCGAGGTTGCCATCGAGGCACTGCACCGGCTCGGCGCGCAGGTCGACACTGTCGATAATGGCGTCGACGCGGTCAGCACCGCGGCAAAGCGCCTGCATGACATCATCCTCATGGACGGCAGCATGCCCCTCATGGACGGCTTTGCGGCCGCCCGCGCCATTCGGCAGGCTGAAGAGGCGGAAAAACGGCCAAGGATTCCAATTATCGCCCTGACGGCGCATGTCATCGGCGCCGCTGCCGAAGAATGGCGGCTCGCGGGCATGGACGCCGTCATCCACAAGCCGTTCACGATCGCCCAACTCGGCCAATGTCTGGCACAGCAGTTGCCGCAATTCATCGCGCCAGCCGGCGAGACTGAACAGCCCGGTCACGGCAGCCCGGCTGAAAACGAGGTTGCGGCGATTTCGTCCAGCCCCGACGCCGATGCCGGGGCGCCGCTTATCGATAGCGCCGTGTTGGGCCAATTGCGGGCGCTGAACGCAGCGAAAAAGGGCGATTTCGTAAAGCGCGTGGTGGACCTTTATCGCGAGCATGCGCCGAAAACCATCGACCAGCTGCGAGACGGCGTCCGCGCCGGCGCGGTCGAAACCTGCGGTCAGGTGGCGCATTCGCTGAAATCGATGAGCCTCAATGTTGGTGCGGTTGCGGTCGCGAAGGCCGCGGCCGGCTTCGAGCAGTTGGCGCGGCATGACGGCAAGGTCCCCGATCCACGCGAACTCGACGCGCTGTCGAGCACGCTTGCGCAGACCCTGGCGTTGCTGGCCAAGGACATCGAGGAAGCGGGCCCCGCGGCGGCCGAGGCCGGCCGCGCCGCCCCGGGCGTTGTTTCGTCGGCGGATAGCCTTGAGAAAGATCTCGGCTTTGCGCTCGAACGGGGTGAGATCTCCGTCGAATATCAGCCATTCGTCGATCGCAGCGCCACGCAGGTGCTCGGTGTCGAGGCGCTCATGCGATGGAGAAAAGGCGGCACGGACAACGTCTCTCCCGCGGTGTTTGTGCCGATCGCCGAACGAACCGGACTTATCGAAGACCTGGGCGAATGGGTGCTGCGTCAAGCCTGCCAGGACGCGCTCGCGTGGCCCGGGTTGGCCGTCGCTGTAAACGTGTCGCCGATCCAATTTTGCCGGCCGGGACTTGCCGAGCACATCGAACGCATTCTGACAGAGACGACCATCAAACCCGACCGCGTTGAACTTGAAATCACCGAGACGGCGTTGATCAAGGCCGAAGCCGCTGTGGTGCAGACGATCGAGCAATTGCACCGCCGCGGCGTATCGTTTGCGCTGGATGACTTTGGCACCGGATATTCAAGCCTGACGTCCCTGCGTCGCTTTCCGATCAACAAGATCAAGATCGATCGCACCTTCGTATCGAACGCGCATTCAACGGTCGACGCGACAATTATTCACGCGGTCGCGAGCATAGGCCGCGCCTTGGGACTGAAGGTGGTCGCGGAAGGCGTCGAAACCGTCGAGCAACAGAAATTCGTGGCAACGGCCGGCGTCCATGCGATGCAAGGCTTCCTGTTCGCGAAGCCGATGAAGAGCGCGCAGGTGGCGAAGTTTTGCAGTCAATTCGGCGACCGCAGCCGGGCATCCGTGTCTCGCACCGCTTGATTCTAGTTGACGCCTCTGCGGTATTTGTCGCCGTGTCGCTGCCGTTTACGTCGAGACGGCCGGAGCCGCGTCGCCGGCTCGCCGGTCCGGGGCCATGGGCTTAGTCTGCCCCGCTTGAACGCAATCTAAAAGGTCGATGCTTTACGCCGCGGGATTGACCCGGTCGGCGTGCGGTCGGCCTTCGGCTGCTCGCCGGCCGGCGTTTTCGGCGGCGCGACCGCAGCAGCGGGCTTCGTTGCGGGAGCCGATGGCGCAGGCGGCGCAGCGGCGCCGGCGGGCGGTTGCGGCGCGCGCGAGATTGCCGAAGCGTCCGGATAGCGCGTGCGCATGTCGCGCAAGAACGTCACCAGTGAATCGATGCTGGTGATGCGCTTGGCAATGTCCTGGAATTCGGAGTTCGCGGTGCCGACCGGCGCGCTCACGACGTCGAAGGCGCGCCCGTCCGGCGTCTCCATCATCTTCGGTGCATAGCGCTCGCGGAACCGCGCCAGCGCCAGCGGCTCGTCGCCGAGCGAATAGCCGATCGCCGCGCGCAGGATGTCGAAGCGCTCGGGCTCCGTGAGCGGCGCGAAATCCTTCCACCGTTCGCCGTACAGGAGTTCGATCTGTTCGGCGGCCGGGCGCCAGCGTTTGGCCGACCACAGAATATCCGAGCGCAACCGGATCGCCTCATGGCTGGTGATATTGGCGATCAATTCGAGCGCCAGGTCGTGGCGGCCGGTTTCCGATAGCGCGCGCGCCTCCAGCAGGAGGCGCTGATCGCGCAATTCGTTCGACAGTTCCGCGGTGCGCGTCTTTTGCAGGATTGCAATCGCGCGGTCCGGCTTGCGGTTCATCAGGTAGATGACGGCAAGGCGCGAGGCGACCTGCGCGCGCGCGACACCTTGCAGGCGGTTATCGACCTGATGTTGCAAAAGCTCGGCGGCTTGATCGAGCAGGTCCACCGCTACAAGCCGGTCGGCAAGGCGCCGGATCATTTCGTCGCCGCGGAATCCGATCGGAGTGAGATCGCGATAGTCGTAGAATAGACCGAGCGCCTCGACCGCCGGCATTGCGTCGGCCTTGCCGCCGAGGAACAGGTTGTCGAAAGTGATGCGCGCTTCGTCCTGTATTTGCCTCGTGTATTCGGAATCGGGATGCGCCATCAGCGCCGAGCGCATGACGTGGAAGGCGGCGCGATAACGGTTGTCATTGGTGTAAAGGTGCGCGAGCAGTTTGAGGCCTTCTGCCTCGACGTCGTCGCCGCGCCAGATCGTGGTGAGGGTCTCTAACGCGTCGATCGTTTCGGGAGCCTTCATGTCGCCGATGGCGTGGCGCAACAGAATTTCGCGCAGGCGGCCTTGCGCGGCGGCCTGCCGATCGGACGACAGCGCCGCGGCGTGGTAGCTGACGAGCGCATCGGCGTTGCGGCCCATAGCCTCCTTCAGACGCCCGACCAGAACGCTGACCGAGGGCTGCAATCCGGCGGGGACGCCAAGCGTCATGAGATCGCTGAGGATGCGGTCGGCGGCGTTGAAATCGCGGACCTCAATGGCCGTTCGTAGCTCCTTGCGCAGCGCCAGGCGTTGCAGCTCGGCCGGCAGCGCGGCGACCGCGCCGTCGACGTTCTTGAAGGCGGCCTGCGCTGAAGGCCATTTGCCAAGATCGGCAAAGGCGATGCCGCGCCAAACCGACGCGTCGAGCTGGTTGCCGATGCTGGGATTGGCCAGATCCTTGAGCGCGTCGTCGGGCCGGTGCAGCATGATGTCGGCGACGGAACTGAGCACACTCCCGGTCACGTCGTCGTCGCCCTTGCCGTCGATGCGAATGACGTCGAGCACGCCCTTGGCTTCAGCCGACATGCCGTTGGCGAGATAGAAGCGCGCGAGGTTGAGCCGCGCCTCTTTTCGCGTGCTGAGCGGCGCCATGGCGGCGATCTGGATCAATTCGGATTCCCGCTTGTTGAATTTGGCTCGGCGATTGGAATCCCAGACCTCTGTGTCGAAGCTGAGGGCGCGGAATCTGTTGACGACTTCCGACCCGGCCGCCAAGGGCGACAGCGCGAGTCCGTTCGGACGGGTGATGCTGATTTTGTCGACGGCAAGCTCCGCGGTCACATCGTCGGCAAGCGGTTGCAGCACCACACCCTGCGTGCTCGTCAGCGCGTTCAACTCGACGAAATTCTGCGGCTTCAAAAAGCCGCGCACCGGAGCCAGCGCCGTGATCACCAATAGCCGGTCACCGATGTCGCTGTCGGTGATGCGATGCAGCTTAACCGGATGGTCGAACGGGATGAGGATGCTGGCGCGGTTCTTGCCGACCACGCTGCGGGCGACGGCCAGCGGGCGGCTCGGCACCGTCGCGCTGCTGTCAATCGTCAGCACCCAACCGGGACCGTCCGGCTCGAAGCTGATCAGGCGCGGCCGCTCCAGCTTTATGCGAACGATCGCCTCTCCGTCGGCGCCACGCTCTTGCGTCGCGCTGCGCACCGTGTGGCCGGTGTCGCCTTTGAATCCGGACAGGTCGATCTGGGCCGGACTATCGAAGACCAGCCACAGCGTGTCGGAGCGTTGAAATACCGCAGCGGGCGTTGGGACCACGAAGGGGAATTCGGCTTTGACGCGGTCGCCGGACTGACGAATGTCGACGACAACGGGCGCGTTGAGATTGGCACCCGGCGACTTGACCTCGGCCGGCGCTGGAGCGGCCTCGGCGGCTTTCGCAGCCGGTTTCGGCGGCGGCGTCTGTGCTGCCGGCGCCGCCGCGGCGGCAGGCGGAGGCGGCGCGCTGTCGGCGGATTTGGCCGGCGGCGGCGCGGCATCCTTGTCCGGCACGGTTGCCGGCGCGGGGCCCGGCACCGCGGCCGGCGCCTCGCCGCCCGGCTGGAGCTTTTCATCACCCGCCGCCAC
>Ga0126383_10003435_pt1 | contig 10482 bp, 9 predicted proteins | sample PanSoiMetPlot_35_FD_96882 | JGI IMG/M metagenome (GOLD analysis project Ga0126383, IMG submission 96882) | Tropical forest soil microbial communities from Panama - MetaG Plot_35 | ecosystem: Environmental > Terrestrial > Soil > Tropical forest > Bulk soil | place: Panama | collected 2016-02-17
CATGTGGCTGGGGTGGAGACGAAGAAGGTGACTTCCGGTACGAGGCTGACCGGATAAACCTGATTTCCTGTACGCGCAGTTAAATTGCCGGATCCCTGGCACCGCTCGGACGAATACAAGTCCACTAACCAGCCATCAATCCGCAATTCACTTCGCTTCCGCACGGGGCATCCCCTATCGTCCAGCAACCAGCATGCAAGTGATGTCATCGTGCTGAGGGGTAGTGCCAACGAAAAAGTCCAGATCCACCATGATACGGCTGAGAAGCTTAGCGGGAGTGCTATTGATGCCGCGATCTAAGACGGAAAGCAAGCGGTGCTCGCCGTATTCTTCGTCGCGGGCGTTGATCGCCTCGATCACGCCGTCGGTGAAAACAACCAGCCAGTCATTTGGCTCGATCAGCGTGCTACCGGTTTGATAGGCGGATCCATCCTGAATTCCCAGCGGAAGTCCGCCCACTTCCAGGCGCTCAATCGTTCCTGAGCTCCGACGTAGGATGGGAGCATTGTGTCCGGCATTGATGTAGGTCAGCGTGCGCGACTGGAGATCGTACTCGCCGAGGAAAGCCGTGGTGAAGCGTAGTCCACTCTGGCTATTGGTGCATACATAGTGGTTCATGCGCTCCACGAGGTCGCCCAATGGGCATGCAGTCGCAGAGAGCGTCTTGAGGCTCGCCTGAAAAGTTGCCATAAGGAGCGCAGCCGGGATGCTTTTCCCGGCGACATCGGCGACTGCGAGCAAATAGGTTTGATTCACGCTTTCTGCGTGAGTTCGCGGAAGACGTCATAATAATCGCCCGCTACCGTGTTGGCGGGACGAGTTGCGAAGGCGATCTCCAGCCCGGGAACAGCGGGAGGATTCAGCGGGAGCAGCCACATCTGGATCTCGCGCGCGATCTGAAGGTCCCGCTTCATAACAACACGATCGGCGACTTCCAGAACCAAGAGCACAAACAGCAGCAGTCCGCCCCACAGCCGTAAGTCAAAGCCCACGATATGTGTGCCTTCTTTGGTGGTCCACTGGAGTTCGGGATTGAAAATGAGCATCAGCAGCGCCAGGAGCAGCAGAACCCTGCGGGCGGGCGACAGCTTCTCCAGGATGGCCCAGAAGAACTGCTTGGTGATCCCCCACCAATGACGTCCGCGACGCACACCCTGCTTGCGGCTGGAGTCGATTTCACGAGCATACAGGCGGTAGCTGGCCCGGGCATCGGCTTGGAATTGGGACCACAACTGGTTCAGTTCGAGGCCATCGGTGACGCGACGCCAGAACTGCTCGGCCCGGACCCGGACGCTTGGCCCCGGCGGTGGGGTCGTTATCGGAGGGATTGTGGTGGACACGCACGTAATTATACGTAGCGACCGTGAGAATCAGAGATGTGATTGTTAAGTCTAAGCAGCCAGGGTCCTCCACGTGCGCTTGCGTCCTCGGTTGGGATGACAAGGCTTGCTAGCCCCTGATTTTCATTTGCCAGGCAATTATCGAGACGCTTCGGCAAGGTCGTCGGGAAATGTATGTGTATGCTGCAGAACAGACATGCTGGGGTAAGTCTCTGCTACATTCGCCGCCGAGACCAAAACATGGAATTCCACCGATTCCGCGTCACTGTGCCACGCATTCTGTCGGTTTGCTACGATAATCCACTCCTTCGCACCCGGCATATGCTGCTGGAGAGCCGAGGATACCAGGTGGTTTCGTCGCTGCTTTTAAGGGAAACCTTGGAATATTGCGAGCGGGGCAACTTCGATCTGTTTTTGTTGGGCCACTCCATTCCGCACCCCGACAAATTGCAACTGGTGAGAATATTCCGGCAGCAATCGCCGGCGCCAATCGTCTCACTCCGGCGTAGCGCGGGGGAGCAACTTGTGAGGGGTGCCGACTACCACATCGAACCAGACCCCGAGCGGCTGCTCATGCTCATACAGAAAATCTTTGCCAGGACAACGTCACCCGACTAAGCGGCTCGACCGATGCGAATATCTATGCGGGTTTCTCGATGAATTCCTGTCGCTCTCCGCTGTGCTCGGGGTTCTCGCCGGGCTCGGGGAAGTCGGTGTCGAATTGCTTAACGAGCGGGTCCTGTCCGCGGTGGCCTAGTTGGCCCTGCATGCTAGTGTTTCCGGGTTGAGCGCGCTCATCCTGCTCCAATGCACCCTTTAAGCGGTCCTGGTCTCTGTGCTGGGTCATGTGGATCTCCGATAGGTTTTGTGGCACCAACTTAGTCAATCCGCTACAGCATATCCCGAGGGATTTCCTCAGGAAAGCGATTTACAGTGAATCTCGGGCATAAAGTTTCCTTTCGGGAAGGAAAGATGAAAAATCGCATCCTCGCATTGGCAGCAGTAACATTGTTCTCACTTATAGCTCTCGGTCAGGCAACTCCCATCAGCAGCACGCCAGAACAGCGACCCGCACCTGCCACACAAGAAAAGGGTGCCAGGCATTCAAGAAAGGCAAGAATTCACCACACCAAAGGCCATCACAGGAGCCACAGGAAACACCGTAAGGTGGCATAAATTCGGCATCTGATGACATTAAATTGCCTGCCCTACTCTCCTCCCGTTGGCCGGGACGAAACGCCTAGTTTCCTGAGCTGCTCGCGCGCTTGGGTCGCTTCCTGCGAACGCGGGTAGCGTTGGATGACGTGCCGCAGTTCCTTGATGCCGTCGTCTTTCTGCCCCAACTGGATAAGCGACGATCCCTTCTTTAATTCCGCCGCCGCGGCCTTAGCACCGCTGGGAAAATTCTGTAGAACCTGGTCATAGAATTTGACCGCCTGCTGGAAATCGCCCTGCCGATACGCCAGTTCGGCGAGGTAGAAAAACACGTTACCGGCGAGATCCGTGTTGGGATAATACTTAATGTAATCGTTGAACTCTTGCGCGGCCACCTGCGCGTTGCCGGCGTTGTAGTCGCGCAAGGCGTTGTTGTAGAGCACATCCGGCGGCGGCGCCTGAGCCTGCTGCTGTTGCTGCTGCTGCTGCTGAGTTAGAGTCTGCTGGGTCTGTGCCAGCGTATCGAGTTGCTGGCTCAACTTAGTTAGGCGCGCTTTGAGTTCGTCCATGCTGTCATTGAGCGACTGAATCTGACCGGAGAGCTGGTCAGTGCGACCGCCAACATCTGCCTGTTGCTTCTGCAATGTCGTTTGCAGTGCCTGCAGAGTCCCGGCGAGCTTGTTGACGGTGTCGGTGTCCTGCTCGACCAAGTTCTTCATGACGCCCATGCGTTCGTCGAATGACTGCTGCATGCGGGCCATCTGGTCCTGCAACGCTTGCACTTGGGTCTGAAGCTGCACGATTTCCTTGCTCACGCCCCAGGCCCGGGGCAGCCCCAGGCAGAGGGCGATAACGAATGCAATACCGGCGAAGATTGTTTTCCTGTTCATAGTCACTTCCTGATTGCCGAGATTCCGGACATCACCTCAGAATAGAACCAATGACGGCGCCAACCCCATCATCTTAGCGGTTCGGGCGGCTCGACGTTATCGGCCGGGACCAACCCGCAAAGGTAAGAAGCAGGATTACAAGGGCCGGCTACAACCGAGTGAACCCTGGACGGCCCCCCTCCCGCCGATGGGTGAGAGGGCCGTCCCGATGGTCAGTTATTGTCCGTAGACGAAATGTCCACGGCGGTTCTGCTGCCAGCACTGCTCATTAGACACGGTGCAGAACGGCTTTTCCTTGCCGTAGCTGATGGTCTTGATCCGGCTGGCATTGACGCCGGCCTGCACCAGGGCGTTCTTCACGGCAGTGGCGCGATTGTCGCCCAGGGCCAGGTTGTATTCGGTCGAGCCGCGTTCATCGCAGTGTCCCTCAATCGTAAAGTTCACATTGGAATGCTGGGCGAGGAACTGGGCATTGGACTGAATGGCTCCCTGCTGATCCGGCCGAATGTCGTATTTGTCGTAATCGAAGAAGATATCTTTAACGTTCTGTGAAAACAGTTCCTGATCAGTAGCTGTCGAGGCAGCCGGTGCTGGCGGCTGGTTAACCGTGACCCGCGCCGTCGCTTCTTGGGTTCCACCGGCACCTTTGGCGGTCAGATGGTAAGTGGTGGAATCGGTCGGCGTGACCTGTTGCGAGCCATTAGGCTGAACGGCGCCAATACCGTCAATCGAGACATCGGTGGCATTCGTGGTTTGCCAAGTCAGAGTACTGGACTGGCCTTTGTCAACGGTATTCGGGTTGGCGCTCAAGGAAGCCGTGGGAGCTGGCGGCGGGGGTGGCGGAGGCGGCGGCGGAGGGGCGACCTTTTTTTTGCAAGCGCCGAGCGTCATGATGGCGCCCAACGCGAACACTACCATGATCCACTTCATTCTTGCTTGCTTCACTTTTCCTCCTGCGACTATGCGCGCCCGGGACAGCGGCTCGCGGTTAAGACTATTTCCAGCTCCAGTTGGGCTGGGTATTAGTGCCGTTTGTTGTCAGCTGTGTCTGTTTGGTTCCGTCGGCCAGCATAGTCCACAACTGCAAGCCTCCGGAACGGTTCGATTGAAACATGATGTGCCGGGAATCGGGGGACCAGGATGGAAAATCGTTGCGTCCGCCATCGTGGGTGAGTTGCACCCATTGCTTGCTAACCACGTCCATCAGGTAGATATCGCTGGAACCGGGCTCCCCGGGTCCGTACTTGCGTATCCAGGCGAAAGCCAGGAATTGTCCATTCGGCGACCATGCCGGGGAGACAGCGTAACCTTGGTCGGTGACGCGCTGCACGTTGGTACCGTCACTCTCCATGGTGTATATCTGCGGCAACCCGGTGCGGCCGCTCACGAACGCGATCTGCGCTCCGGTCTTGGGATTCCAAACCGGGGAGACATCGGGTCCGGGCGTCTGCGTGAGTCTTCTGGGTTCGGAACCGGCGGAAGCGTCGACGATGTAGATATCGGGATCGCCGCTACGAGACGAGGAGAAGGCGAGCCTCAGGCCATCGGGCGACCAGGCCGGCGAGAGATTAGTGCCGGAATAATGCTGAAACTGCACCAGCCGATTCAAATCCATCGAATACATCTTTATGTCCCAGCCGTTCCTGCTCAATGAGCTGAAAGCGATGCGAGATCCATCGGGAGAAATTCTGGGGGAAAGCGAAGTCGTACCCAAGTGCGTAATCTGGTGCTGGTTGTTGCCGTCATAATCCATGCCCCAGATCTCCTTATGCCCGCTGCGGGTGCTGACGAAATAAATCTTGGTTTCGGCAATGCCTTGAACGCCGCCGCCGAGACGATAAATGATTTCGTCGGCGAATTTATGGGCAATCACTCGGGCGGCATCGTTGGTTGCACTGTCCTGGTACTGCTTGCCTAGGACTTGGGGCTGGGAGACGTTTTTCAGATCATACAGCCAGCCTTGCACCGTGAGACTGCTGCCGTTTACGCCCAGGTTGCCAAAAGCAAGCATTGCCGCATTGACCGGCGCCGAACTCCAGGAACTGAAGTTGACCTCGGTGGGCTGGCCAGGATTTTGTAGAGGATAAAAACTCTTTGAGGCGACATCGAAAATGCCAGCGTTGTCGAGATCATTAAACAGGGTGCTGTTGAAAGTCTTCAGCAGGTCGGCAGTTTGAGGCGCACTATTGTTGGCTTTAAAATCGGGAACGGCAATGCGGACTTTTTGGACGCCCAGCCCCGTGCCGGTGCGTATCCAATCCTGCGCGAACATGGGCGCACTCATGCACAGAATCATCAGGCAAAGAAGAAGCCTGATAGGGGGGCGATTGGACATGACGAAGCGGGATCGCGGCATCGACCCGTTTTCGCAGTGAAGATTCGTCGTAAAGCGAGCCATATGAAAGTGCAAGAAATTCATTTCCCTCCTATTAGTCATCAATCTTTAGTCGTAGCTAGTTGGCGAAAGCCGCAACAGAATTTATTCACGCGATGACTCGCTTTGCAAGCTTCAACGTCGGCCGGGCCACCGAGCAGCCAACAACCAACGGGAAACGACCAACGCCGGACGAAACTACCTTTTGAAATCAAACCAAAACTCAACCGACACCTTGCTACCGCTGTATTCATTCGGCAACTGGCCGAAAGTGTCAATACGCTGGATAGCCCGCACTGCAGACATGTCCAGGGAAGGCACGCCGCTCGACTGCTCGACCACGACGTTCGTCGGACGGCCGGATCGCTCGATGTCAAAGGTGACGTAGACGCGCCGCGCATCGTTTACGCGGGGATCCACTTCGTACTTGAGCCAATTTTCCGAGACCTTCTGCTGCACTCCGCGGACGTAATAGGCGAAGCGACTGCCGAAATCGCCGCCACCTCCCGTGAATCCGAAGCCACCGTGCGCTCCACCGGCATTGAACGTGCCAAAGGGGCCACTGACGGGTCCACCTTCGCCAAACGGGACCTGATTCGTGGGTTCTGCCAGGGGCTCGGTCTTGGCTCGGCTCGCCGTGGTCACCGGCTTGGGTTTTTTCTTGGAAGTCTTATCCGGAATGGGAATCGCTTCCGGTTCCTTTTCCACCGGCTTTGGCAGAGACTTAGTTATTCCTTGGGATTCGTTGGCAAGAACATTCTGGGTCTGAACGCTGCTGGTAGGAAGTGGAATATTGCTGACGAGGCTTACACCAATCGCGTCACCGCCTCCTCCTGCGCCCCAGCTCTGTCCGGGACGAGCGTGCACGAAAACCGAGTACAAAATGATGGCTGCGGTGACTCCGACGTGCAGCATGGCCGACCAAGCCAGTGGCTTGCCCCATTCGCTGTGTTCAAAAAAAATGTCAGCGTTTGCCTGCATGCTCTTCCAGGGGCTGAGTGACGATGCTGACGTTGGCGATGCCTGACTGCTTCACCGCATCCATTACCGTGGCGAAGACGCCGAAGGGGATGTTCTCGTCGGCACGCACGAAAATGGACTGGTGTTGCGGGTCTCGAATTCGCTGCCGCAGCTTGGCCCCGATTTCATTGATATTGACCGGATCGTTTCCCAGGAACACGCGCTGCGACTTGTCAATGCTGATGACCACGCGCTCTTCGGTGATCTCTTTCACGGTGCGAGTTTTCGGAACGGCGACTTCGATTCCGGACTGCAACACGGGAGCCGTCACCATGAAGATGATGAGCAGCACCAGCACTACGTCGACCAGCGGCGTGATATTGATGTCGGAAAGGGAAGTCTGAGTCCTTCCGTTTGCCGAAGTGAAAGCCATTACCGCCGTACCTCCACCTCTGCTGCGCGCGAGATCTGCGGCGCCTGGCGTTCGACCGCGTTCAGCATTTCTAGAGAAAAGTCATCGGTACGCGCGGCAAAGTCACGAATCGAGTGGGTGATCAGGTTGTAGGCAATGACTGCCGGAATTGCTGTGACCAGGCCAGCGGCGGTGGTGATCAGCGCCTCGGAAATTCCGGGGGCAACGGCGCGCAATGTAGCCGCTCCTGCCGTGCCCAGGCCATGGAAAGCATCGATGATGCCCCAAACTGTTCCGAACAAACCTACAAAGGGCGTGACTGCGCCGGTTGTGGCCAGCCACGGGAGATTGCGTTCGAGACGAGAAATTTCTTCCGATGACATGATCTGCATGGCACGCTGCACCGCCTGCGGGTTTCCGACCGAACCCGTCATGCCGATCTGGCGACGGTATTCTTCGAAGCCTCCCTCGAAGACTCCGACCAGCGGGCTGGGACGGAACTGGTGCGCAACTATGGCGACGTCCTGCAGGCGCTGTGCTTTGCGAAAGGCGCGCACGAAACGGCCACTCTGAATGCGGGCGCGCTTCAACAGGCTCCACTTGGACAGAATCAGCGCCCAGGAGAGTAGGCTGAAGATCAGCAAGGTGAGCAGAACAACTTTGGCGACGGGGCCGCTCTCCGACACAAGCTCGATGATCTCGCCGCCGACGAAAACTGCCAGAAACGCTGATAAGTACATGTGGTTGTAGGAGAATCCTGTGTTCGATTATAGACCATGGCAGAGGAATGGAAGTCATTCGGACTTGTAGATATCGGGGTGGAACCATGATGAGAAAATAGGAGGATAGCGGGGCCAAGAACTGGAGGATTCGGTTCATGCCAGCAAAAGTCATTACCCAGTTCTGGTTTGCGGCACGCTGAACGATTTGACCTTGCGAACGGCATCGCATTGACTGTCGAATCGACCGTTCGTAAGATAAAGCACTCGAAAGGCGCGCATTCTTTGTGATCGGCCAAACCATCTCGCATTACCGGATTCTGGAAAGATTGGGGGGCGGTGGCATGGGAGTGGTGTACAAGGCCGAGGACATCAAACTGGAACGCTTCGTCGCGATCAAGTTCTTGCCCGACGAAGTCGCCCAAGATGGCCAGGCGCTCGGTCGCTTTCAGCGGGAGGCTAAGGCAGCGTCGGCATTAAACCATCCCAACATTTGCACTATTCATGAAATTGACGACCAGGCAGGCCAGACTTTCATCGTCATGGAATTTCTGGATGGCACGACATTGAAGCATCGGATTCGAGGACTGCCGATGGATACAGAGAGCCTTCTGTCACTGGCGATCGAGATCGCGGATGCCTTGGACGCGGCGCATAGCGAAGGCATCGTCCACCGCGACATCAAGCCCGCCAATGTCTTCGTCACCAAGCGTGGGCACGCAAAGATTCTGGACTTCGGGCTGGCTAAGGTGACGGCTGTGTCACGCAAGCTGGAAGCCGCAGGCGCGAACCAGACGGAGGCGACGGCGGCCGTTAGCGTCGAGTTCCTGACCAGCCCCGGAACAGCAGTAGGCACCGTGGCCTATATGTCGCCCGAACAGGCCAAGGGCAAAGAACTCGATCCCCGCACAGACTTGTTTTCCTTCGGGGCCGTCCTTTACGAAATGGCGACTGGAACCGTCCCTTTCCGCGGCGACACATCGGCAGTAATCTTTGATGCCATCCTCAACCGGGAGCCGATCGCGCCGGTTCGCTTGAATCCCGACCTGCCTCAGAGACTTGAAGAAATCATTAACAAAGCCCTGGAGAAGGACCGCGAGCTACGCTATCAGCACGCTTCGGAGATTTGCAGTGACCTGAAGCGTCTCGAACGCGACAGCGGCTCGGCTCGTCGTGTGGCGGAAGCGGGCGAGAGCTCATCGCTGGCGAGCGCGCAGCGCGTCGCGCTCGACAACAGCGGTCGAGGCGCGATGGCGGCAGCGATCCCTAGTTCCGGCAAAGCCTCTGTTGGGGTAACGAGCGCTCCCCGGCGGCTTGGCTGGGCTCTGATGGTAGCAGCAGCCGCAATCATGCTTATTGTGGCGGGGGGCTTGTACTGGTTTCTGAACCGAAGCGGCCCGCCGTTCCAGAACTTTACCATTGAGCAACTGACAAGGACCGGCAGAGCGAGACTGGCAGCGATTTCTCCCGATGGCAAGTACCTGCTGAACGTGCAGGTGAATAACGGAATGGAAAGCATGTGGCTGCGCAATATCGCCACTGGCAGTGACACCCAGACGATTCCCCCGGAATCGGCACGATATCGAAATCTGCAGTTCTCCCCGGATGCCAACTACATCTACTTTGAACGAGCGTCAAACACAACGGGCAGCGCTTGGGATCTTTTCCGAGCACCCGTACTGGGGGGATCCCCGCAACGTATTTTGCGAGATGTCGATACCGACTTGGCATTTTCACCTGACGCCCGCGCCATGGCTTACATCCGGGCCAATGATCCGGATGTAGGAAAATATCGGCTGCTAACCGCCAATCTGGACGGATCCGACGAGACTGTCCTAACCGTTCGCGATCTGGTAGGCGTGGGGCCAGGCTCGGTAGCATGGTCTGCAAACGGCAAAAAAATTCTTTACAGCTGGTTCGGACTTGGTGCCGTAGTCGGAGCTGTCGAAGCGTTCGATGTAAGCACAAAGCAGATGTCGACTATTGCCCAGTTCAAAGATAAAGGCCTTTTTGAAACGCGGTGGTTGCCGGGAGGGCACTGGCTGCTGGTGAACTATGACCCTAGAACACGCCTTTTCGAACAGGGCCAGTTGGGAGCAGTTTCGTTTCCGCAAGGCGAGTTTCAGCCGATTACACGCGACACCAATAATTACAGGTCGCTTACGGTTTCCGCGGACGGCAAAACGGCGGCCACCGTTCAAGTACGCACGATGCGTTCTCTTTATTTGCTGAACGGCCAGCGGACGTTACCGGAAACGATACCGGAACCCTTATCCCAGGTTCATGATGTTCGCAGTGTCAACTGGACCAGAGATGGCAAGTTATTGGTCAGCGAAGGATCCGTGCTCGAGCAGATAGGTGTCGACGGTTCAAACCCAACGACGCTGGTGAGCGACGCGGACGCGACACTGGGCGAGATCACGCCGTGCGGAGATCGTTATCTGGTCTTCTCCTGGGCTTTTCACGGCGAATCAAACAAAATCAATCTTTGGCGCACCAATACCGACGGTTCTGGATTAAAGCAACTCACCGATGGTACTTTCGACCACGCTCCCGCGTGCTCGGCCGATAGTACCCAGGTCTATTACCTCGACCAGACGAGCGCGATGCGGGTTTCCATAGATGGAGGGAA
>Ga0126383_10003436_pt1 | contig 10482 bp, 13 predicted proteins | sample PanSoiMetPlot_35_FD_96882 | JGI IMG/M metagenome (GOLD analysis project Ga0126383, IMG submission 96882) | Tropical forest soil microbial communities from Panama - MetaG Plot_35 | ecosystem: Environmental > Terrestrial > Soil > Tropical forest > Bulk soil | place: Panama | collected 2016-02-17
GACATGCTGGAAGATTTCTTCGCAGGTAAGGACTTCTCTGCCTCATACAGAGGCGGGCCGTATCTGTCCGTCCGCGATATTCCTAATCTCCACGACGATTTCAAGGGGTTGATCCTTCGTCAGGTTCAACCCTATCTCAGCGTGATCGTCGCTTGTGGACCGGAGAGTTACGATGCCTAAGACAGTTTGCGGTAAGTGGATGTCCCGCGCGAATAAGCCCTGCCTACTACTAGTGGGACATAAGGGGCATTGCCGTCACGATAGCGTGTGGTACTGCGAATCGTGTAGTAAGCCTAGGACAGGATTCCCTGCTGCTAGGGATCCAGACATTGGTTGGTTCTGTTTTATGTGCCAACTCGATACCCTCAAACATTACGGGATGGTGAAATAATCATGGAAGTTGACTTGAAGCACATTTCGAGTCAGCTTCCTGACCTTGTTGACGCCTACATTGCGTATCGTACGCAACGGCTCATCAAGGATAAGGAAGCTGCTCAGATGAAAGAACTTGAAGAACAGATCAAAGATGCGATCATTTCAAAGTTCAAGGAGCAAGGAATCACCGGACTCGGGGCTAGCAATGGATTCGTCAAGATGACTAGCACTCTTGAACCTCAAGGTCAAGATTGGCCAGCTATCTGGGAATACATCCGAGATACTAACCAGTTCGATCTGCTCCACAAGAGACTCACGAATACCGCGGTCAGAGAGCGGTGGGAAGCTGGGGAACAGATCCCCGGAGTAGGTGTACAAGAAGTATTCAGATTATCCGTATCTGGTACCAAATAGGAGATATCATGTCCGATAAGCAAGTTCCAGTTCCCAAGAAGGAAACTCCAGTCGCCGATTATATCAGCGAACTTAACAAGCTTACAGCCCAGACGGTAGAGACAGAGAAACCGTCGGGGATGTGGGTTAGTTTCAAGGGTGGGATGCTCTCTATCGGGGGCAATGTACAGAAAGGGAATAAGGCCAAGGTTGTAGTGGTCCATTCCGTGTTCGAGAATCAACTCTATAAAGACAGATTCGATCCGAACAATCCGCAATCCCCCACTTGCTACGCGATCGCGGAGAACGATGAAGATCTCAAACCGCACAAAGACGTAGTTAATCCAGTGTCCCCCGAAGGGTGCGCTATATGCCCTAACAATGTTTGGGGCAGCGATCCGCTCGGTGGTAAAGGCAAGGCTTGCAAGAATGTACGGCGTCTGGCCCTCTTATCGGCGGATGATCTAGACAATCTGGATAAAGCAGAAGTAGCTATCGCCAAGCTGCCCGTCACGTCGGTCAAGAATTGGAGCACTTACGCATCGCAAATCGCGAACGTGCTTAAATTGCCCCCGTTAGCGGTCATTACTGAAATGTCGGTCGAACCTGATCCTAAGACGCAGTTCCAAGTGAACTTCTCGCTGATCGATAAGATCACGGATGGAGCAACGATCCAAGGGTTGCTCAATAAGCGCAAAGACGTCACTCCGATCATGTTTAGCGGATACGATCAGATGCAAGAAGCTCAACCTCAACCTAATCGCAAGTTCTAATGGACGAAGAACTCAAGTTTGCACTTGCTATCATAGGGACAATCGCGGCAGCACTCGCCGCGATTGTTATTCTAGGCACTTGGTCCTATCACGTAGCGGCACAAGATCGACTCGATTGCTACAAAGCGAACGATCATCGATCATCCGCTGACGTGATATTCATTTGTAGGGATATCAAGTGATTCATACAATTGACTTTGAAACGGAGGCCATTGGACTTTGGCCAGAGTATCCACCGAAACCCGTTGGAGTCAGTATTTGGTATTCTATAGCAGATAAACCAATATACTTGGCTTGGGGACATCCCAGTGAGAACAACTGTACGTTTGAAGAGGCCCGGAAAAAGCTTGGGGAGATCTGGCACGACCAGCTTCTGTTTCATAACGCACGATTCGACACAGAAGTCGCACGCGTACATATGGGTCTGCCTTACCCATCTGATCCGACCCGTATCCATGATACGATGTTCTTGCTCTACTTACAAGATCCCCAAGCCGATACTTTATCACTTAAACCGTCGGCACATCGTATTCTTGGGCTTCCACCAGAAGAACAAGAGGCTCTCAGGAAATATCTGGCCTCAAAAGGGTACACTGGCAACCAATGGGGCGCGCATATCTCTAAGGCACCAGGAGGAATTGTCGGCACTTATGCAGAAGGTGACGTTTATAGAACACGCAAACTCTATGAACATCTAATGCCGATAGTGAATCAAAATGGTATGCTTGCAGCGTATCGGCGCGAACAGAGATTGGCCCCGATATTGAACCAAAATGAAGCTGATGGAATCCGGATCAATCTCGATAAGTTGGAAAAGGATTTCCATGACTATACCAAGGTCCAGATCAAAGTTACTGGCCAACTACGTGAGATTATCGGTAATTGCAATCCTGATTCGCCTAGTGAACTCGCGCATGCTCTCATCAAATCAGGGGTTGCTCAAGAGAGCGATTTCAAGAGAACTCCTACTGGTAAGCTTAGCACTGCTAAAGGTTCCATCGAAAGTGCCGTCAAAGATCCAACCGTAAAGCAGCTACTAGCCTATCGGGGGCAACTTAAGACGTTGCTCACGACTTTCATGAAACCTTGGCTTGAACTAGGTCAGGTAAACGGTGGGGTATTGCATCCGCAATTCAATCAAGTACGAGGCGACGAGTATGGGACACGTACTGGGCGGCTCAGTAGTTCAAATCCCAATTTCCAGAATGTTCCAACGGAGCCGAAAGGCACGTCGCCAGATGGATACCCTGCTCTACCGTACATGCGTGAGTATGTGCTCCCCGATCCGGGTCATGTACTGGTCTCAGCGGACTTTCATTCCCAGGAATTCCGCATCGCCGCGCATTATGCAGAAGGTCGTGCTGCGGAGATTTATAGGACTGACCCCGCCGCCGATTTCCATGCCGAAGTCGCCAAGATTCTCGAATCAGACGCAGGTCTTACTCTGCCCCGGAAGGCAGTCAAGATCACCGGCTTCTCGTTGATTTATGGATCCGGTGTTCGAGCATTAGCAGAATTGCTAAAGGTAGATCAAGGAACGGCAGCAAAGATACGGAAGCACTATTTTGAAGCCTTGCCGGGGCTCAGAGAATTAATGGATGACGTATCGGCCCGAGGGCATCGAGGTCAACCAGTACGTACTTGGGGCGGACGTTTGATCCACGCGGAGAAAGGCAAGCTAGTCAATGGTCAAATGTGGACCTTTGAATACAAGTTGCTTAATTATTTGATCCAAGGATCGGCGGCAGATCAAACCAAAGAAGCCATTATAACTGCGGGATATAGGACAGAGAATAGGAGGTTTCTGGCTACGGTACACGACGAGAACGTCTATTCAATAGACCCAGCGGTACTTAGAATGGAAGTAACAGAAATCCGAGAGGCTATGGAAAATCAGTCTAATTGGGATATTCCATGGCGCGTCGAAATGAAGAAAGGGCCAAATTGGCACAACTTGGAAAAGTATGATTACCAAATTTAAACCTATGTTAGCAGAAGATGCGGACTTGAAACTGCTCAAGTATCCGCTCATTGTAAGTCCGAAGTTGGATGGAGTACGAGCAACGTTCGTAGATGGAAAACTACTAACCAGAAGTCTCAAGCCACTCGCCAATAAATCGCTCCAGAATATACATTTTACGCGAATGCTAGACGGAGAGTTGATTGTAGGTGATCCTAGGTCTAAGTCTTGCTTTCATGATACCATGAAGGTAGTAACTGCCTTCGATGCTGATCCCAAGGACGTTCGTTTTCATGTATTCGATCTAGTAGCAGAGGCAATATTCAAGGATCGCCTAAAGTTGGCTCATTCTATATCCAACGGCTTAGGTGGATTCTTTGTCCCCGTACCGCATACATTAATCGAGGATGAGAAGTCTTTACTGACTCTAGAAGAGATTACAGTTAGAGAGGGTTATGAAGGATTAATGTTACGTGATCCTAATGGTCATTACAAATTTGGTAGGAGCACGGTACGGGAAGGCACTCTTCTCAAGCTTAAGCGGCAGCTTCAATCAGAAGCGGAAGTGATTGGATTTGAAGAACAGTTACATAATGCTAACGAGGCCAAGATAGATAACTTGGGTTATACAGAACGTAGCAGCCATAAAGCCAATAAGATTCCTATGGATACATTAGGGTCATTAATCGTCAAGGACGTTAAGACAGGAGTAGAATTCAATATCGGCACCGGATTTACCGCTGACGATAGAAAAGTCATTTGGGTCCACCGTAAGACTCTTCTGGGTTCAATCGCTAAATATGAATACTTACCGGTGGGTGTTAAAGACAAGCCCCGCCATCCTGTATTCTTGGGGTGGAGGTCAAGAGACGACATGTGAAAAGACCCTGGTCTAACAGTAGACTATCCACGTACCAGACCTGCCCTAAGCAGTTCTGGTACAGTTATATTGAGAACGTTCCAGTAACCAGAGAACCACCGGAGGCCATGGCTCGTGGATCATTAGTCCACGAAAAAGCAGATAAGTACCTTAAGGGTGAGTTAAAAATGTATCCACCAGAACTTCAGCCAGTAGCTGCTCACGCAATGCGACTAAAGGCTTTACACGTCGATTCAGAGCAAAAACTGGCCGTTAAAGAGGATTGGAGCATTTGTGACTTTGACGACAAAGACGCTTATTTCAGGGCCGTGCTCGACATTCTATATGTGGCGGGTCAAACGGTTTATATTCAGGATTGGAAAACTGGACAAATATACGATCATCATACAATACAGTTGGACCAATACACGGCTCTCGCAGCTGCTCATTTCCCGGAAGCCACTGCATTTGAGCAACGTCTCATCTACATTGACCAAGGGATAGTCACGAAGCCAAAGTTGGTAGAAGTGGGAAAGGTAAAAGGCATCCGAATCATGCTAGAAGGAGAGATCAAGATAGCAGAGGACGATGAAATCTTCCCCGTTCGTGTAGGTAATCATTGTAAACGATGTGACTTCTCTAGCAGATACGGCGGTCCATGTCCCCACTAGAACGGGACATAGAGATAGCAGTCATAGAGTATGCTCATCGAATGGGGTGTTTATACGTTAAACTTAATATTGTTGGCCGCGTAGGTTGGCCAGATAGGATGTTTCTATACCATGGGAAAGTCCTCTTCATTGAGTTCAAAAGGCCTGGAGAACGTGTCAGAGCCATCCAACAATATATCCACAAGCAACTTAGACAACAAGGATTTAATGTTGAAGTGGTCGATTCAATTACCAACGGGAAGCACTATATCGACATACTTACCGAAGACAGTAAGAACGTTTGAGGAATTCATCAAAGTAGATCAGTATACGGGAGACAGTGATCCCGTATATTGGGCCATTACCGCGGCACGTCATAAATGGGGTTATCAATGGGCCTCTCGTTTCTGCGTAGCCATGCTAGCCTACTACCATACAGGAGTAGCCGTTAGTGCGGCACAACGAGAAGGTACTGATTTCTGGAGATATTTGAACGAAATCTATACCAGGGCTCCTAGAGCCTCAGAACGGAGACACTTCCGGGGCGCTGCCGGTTTGATTGCCCTCCGTTCGATGGAACGATTCCATCCTGATCCTAGTACATGGTTTCAAGGATTCAGACCTACCTATGCAGCAGTGAGAGGGACTTGTGAAACCCAACTTAAGCAGTTTGGACCGTATTTCCAGCTTAAGATCTGTGACTATATGGATAGATGCCTCACCATTCCAATTCAGTCATGGGTAGGGTTAGCAGAGAATCTTCCGGGTGAACCTGCGGTATCTCTTAAGGAAATGAACCCTCCCGGTGGATTTACAGCTTTAGTGGCTAGAGCCAGAGAAGTTGAGATATTTGCGTCACCGTTATTCGATAGGCTTGTAGGACCAGCGGAAGTAGAGACAGCGTTATGTGGGTGGCATACGACCAAATTTAAGGGTAACTGGTTCGGTGCCGATATACTAGACAAGAGAAAGGCTCTGGAAGGTTACGGGGACAAGGCTATGGAGTTCCAAGAAATGTTCCCGCCTGTACCTCCCAAAGATACATTTAAGGTAAATCTCAAATGAAGTGGGAACCTCATCAATATCAGGTAGATGCATTAAAGTTTATGTATCAACATTGTAACGCAGGTCTGTTCCTCGATCCAGGTATGGGTAAGACCAGTACCACTCTAGCCTTGATTGACTTCTTGCGTACCAAGAAAGAAGTCAACCGGGTGCTTATAGTGGCCCCGTTACGGCCTTTGTATAAAGTGTGGCCTAGTGAGATTAAGAAGTGGGATCAATTTAAGCATCTTGGGTATACAATTCTACATGGAGACAAGAAAGACGATAATCTGAACTTGATTAAGGACATTTATTTGATTAACCCTGAAGGTCTTAAGTGGTTCTTTGCTAACAAGGGTCTTCAGAAGATTAAAGCGGATATGCTAGTAATAGATGAGTCCACTAAGTTCAAGGACTATTCTACAGCTAGATTCAAGCTTCTAAAGCCAGAATTAGGTAAGTTCAAGCGTCGAATCATTCTAACTGGCGAACCGGCACCAAATGGATATATGGATCTATTCGGTCAAATGTATATCGTAGATCAAGGTAATAGCTTGGGTCGGTTTATTACCCATTATCGTAGTTTGTATTTCATCGCTACGGGATACAATGGATATGATTGGAAACTTAGGCTTGGAGCAGATAAGGATATCCAGAATAAGATTAAGAATTCAGTCATGCGTCTAAGTTCAGAAGAGCACCTAGAAATGCCAGAGTTGATCTTCGATGACATCTATGTCGATCTGCCTCTTGAGGCTAGGAAGATATACACAGATTTCGAAGATGACTTCCTAGCCCAAGTCGGGGACACTACAGTAATGTCGATTAATGCGCAAGCAGTAGGGACCAAATGTAGACAAGTAGCTAATGGAGGGGTATACGATGAGCACCATATAGCTCATCAGATCCACGATAATAAGACAGTAGCCCTAGTTGATCTAGTAGAGCAATTACAAGGTAATCCGTTGCTTGTAGGTTATGAATTTCAGCATGACTTAGATAGAATCAAGCGAGTATTTCCAGATGCGCCTTGCCTTACAGGTATGGTAGGCAAGAAATTGGAGAATACCATTAACGCTTTCAATGCTGGAGAAATCCCAGTACTCTTGGGACATCCTGCCTCGGCGGGACATGGTCTCAATCTACAAGAAGCGTGTCACCATGTAGCATATTACGGATTAACCTGGGACTTGGATCTATACCACCAGTTCTACAAGCGAGTATGGAGGCAAGGTAATCCTAGTAACAGAGTTATTATCCATCGTATCTTAGCAGATAAGACTCTAGACAAGGTAGTAGCCAAAGCACTATTATCCAAGGAGAACCTTCAGAACAATTTCCTAAATGCGATAAAGGGGCATTATGACCATCGTGAAGCTGCACGGCACTAGCGGCTCTGGCAAGTCTACCGTTGCCCGAGGCATAATGGCCTTAGGACAATGTTGGACTGTAGCTGCCCCTAAGATTGAAGCCTATAGAGTGGATATAGAAGGATTGTCCCCGATCTTCATTTTGGGTAAGTATAATGCTCAATGTGGTGGATGCGATACACTATTAGCTTCAGAGCAAATCCAGTTACTACATAAGTATGCTAAGCAAGGACATGTTTTCTATGAAGGTTTGCTAGCTTCTGAGTATTATGGTAAACTGGGAAAGGAATCTGAGCAATATGGAGACTATCATATATTCGCGTTCTTGTATACTCCCATAGAGATCTGTATAGATCGTATCAAGAAACGGAGGGCAGAGAAGGGTAATACCAAGCCTTTAAATGAAGACAATACTCGGGGCAGAGTTAAGAAGATTGAACGACTGCAATGGAAGTTAGAGCATGAGTTCAATCGACCCATTAAAGTGTTAAATTGGGAAGATCCAGTTCCAGACATCATGGAGATTTATCGTGATACTTCCAAATGAAATCGCTATACTGAAATATTGGATAGCAGAACGTTCGTCCATTTTGCATCAACGTAAGATGAACAAACCTAAGCCTTGGAGCAAAGATTCTATCTTTCAGCATTTCAAGTTTTGCAATGTACGGCGAGAAGATGATCGAGTAACTAAGTGGTTAGCAGAAAATTGGCGTAGTGAACAATACTGGGATCATCCCAACTTTATTCCAGCTATGATTCTGGCCCGTACTATTAACTGGCCCGATACCCTAGCTGAAATTGGATTCCCCTCCGTTTGGGATCCAGCTAAGGTATTAGCTGATTTAGATAAAATCCAGCGTAAAGGGGTCAAGGTATATACCGGTGCGTATATGATTACTGCTGGCCCTACAGGAGTACGCAAGAATGAGTGGGTAATTGGTAATGCTAAATCGTACTTTGATAAGCCTCCCAAGATATATCCCACTCTAGAGCAAACATGGAATAGCATTATAGAGACCAGGTATCCTTGCGTAGGACCATTTATAGCGGGACAAGTAATAGCTGATTTAAAGCAAACGAAGCATCTTAGGGGTGCTTCTGATTGGTGGGATTGGGCCGCACTAGGTCCGGGCAGTACTCGTGGGTTGAATAGAATCCACGGCAGAATGCTTAATAATACAATAATACAGAAGCAAGGACTCAAGGAAATGCTAGAAGTAAAGAAGTGGATTAACTGGGAACCAGAGTTGTGTTTACAAGATATACAAAATTGTTTGTGTGAATTCGATAAGTTCAGAAGGATACAATTACACCAAGGTAAACCCCGATCCACTTACCCAGGACTATAATATGGCGCATACATTTACTTTCCAAGATGTGAACCAAGCCTATAGTGAGTTACAAATTGCTAAGAAGTCCCTGGCTAGATGGGAACCAACTAGGAATGGTAGAGCCTTAGTTTTCCAAGAACCAGTTATAGTCACTCATACGATGCCCTATCGCAGAGTGCTATTTGACGTCAAACGGGACGCTAATCCATTTTTCCATTACATGGAAGCCCTTTGGATGCTAGCGGGGAAGAATAATGTCTCATTCCCCGCTAAGTTTGCTAGTAACATTCGTCAATACTCTGACGATGGACTTAGGTTACACGGAGCATATGGCTACCGTTGGATACATAATTTTGATGTTAACCAAATCAATTCTGCAATCCATATGCTTCGGACAGATCCTGCATCCCGTAGGATTGTAATAGCTATGTGGGATCCCAACAAAGACTTGGAAATAGATAGCAAGGATTTGCCTTGTAATACCCACCTATATTTTAGGGTTGTAAACAATCGTCTGGATATGACTGTATGTAATAGATCCAACGATTTAGTCTGGGGTATGTTAGGCAGTAATATAGTCCATTTCTCAATTCTCCAAGAATACATTGCTACTTCTTGTAGTATGCAACCAGGAAATCTAATTCAGTTTACTAACAATCTTCACATTTATGAAGGATGGGAAGATAAGTATGAGTACAAAGAGTCTGATTGGTACCTAGAACGAGGACATTATAATAGGCACGCATTTAGTCCACAGAATCTAGATATGGAAGAACTGGACGATTTTATTGATTTAGAGAATAGGTATTATAAGAGTCCAATTATAGCCCATAATGCCTGTCCTATGATGGAAGCTTGGGACAGCTATAAGGCAGATGATTTCGATTTGGCTATACATACTGCTAGACGTATAGCAGATAAAGACTGGTCTATAGCATGTGTTGATTGGTTACAACGGAGGCAAGATGCCCGACAAGAAAGACTCGGAAGATCTGGCAACACCGCTACAAGTCAGGGACGCCTTTCTGGTCAAGAGGTTTCATACGATCCACCTGACTATACCTGAAACGGTAGGGCATCATACTTGTAACGTAATCTCCATTTTATTCTATCTATATGAAGACAATCCACCGGTTAAAGTCATTCATCAAGCATTGCATCACGATGTACCTGAACTCTATACTGGAGACATTCCCGCAACGGCAAAGTGGAGATTTCCACTTCTTAACAAAGCAGTCATGGAAGCAGAAAGAGTAGTTGCTAAAGAACTGGGGTTGGCTTATTACCAATTATCTGAAATTGATAATACTTTGATACATTTCGCAGATATGGTAGATCTGTGCTTTAAATGTATCGAGGAGATAGCTGTAGGTAATGCACCCTTCGGAGAGATATTGTCTAACGGGATGAGTTATTGTAAGAAACTGTTAGACAGTAATCTTAAGGACCATAAGAGAGCAAACAGAATCTTCCAAGTATTGTTTGAACATCCCCATGTCCACATAGAGCAAATTCAACTTAAGGCGGTGACTCTACAATGAGCGCTAATGATAGTCAAGTCGGTGGAGAGCATTACAAGCTTCGTACAATTGAACATTGGGACTTTGCATGGGCACAAAACATGGATTACTTTCAGGGACAGATCACTAAGTATGTCTGTAGATGGCGAGAGAAGAATGGGCTCGAGGACTTGTATAAGGCACATCATTTCTTGGAGAAGTACA
>Ga0126383_10003440_pt1 | contig 10472 bp, 10 predicted proteins | sample PanSoiMetPlot_35_FD_96882 | JGI IMG/M metagenome (GOLD analysis project Ga0126383, IMG submission 96882) | Tropical forest soil microbial communities from Panama - MetaG Plot_35 | ecosystem: Environmental > Terrestrial > Soil > Tropical forest > Bulk soil | place: Panama | collected 2016-02-17
AAGGACATCGTTGGGTTGGTGCACCACGAGCACCGGTCCCTCGGCGACGGTGCCGAGCTGCGCGTCGGTCACCACGACTGCGACCTCGAGAATCCGGTCGCGGTCCGAGTCAAGGCCGCTCATTTCCATGTCGAGCCAGACGAGGTAGCTAGCGTCCTGCGCCATCGCTCTCGCTTTCGCGGCGCGGACGGGCGCGGGCCGGGGATACCCCGATGCCGAACCACCGTGCCAGAGCACTCCAATCGATGTCCAACTAGAATCGCATTCTCTCACACAGGCTCACTGAAACCGCATGCACGCTTTCACGGTTGCGTTTCTCGTCGCGCTCGCGGCCACGACCGCGATCCGCCTCTGGCTCGCGCTGCGGCACATCCAGTACGTCGCCGCGCACCGGAATGCCGTCCCGGCGGAATTTGCCGGCAGCGTGCCGCTCGCGGCGCATCAGAAGGCGGCCGACTACACGAGGGCGAAATCCCGGCTCGCTCTCCTCGACATCCTGGTCTCCGCTCTCGTTCTGCTCGCCTTCACGCTCGGCGGCGGGTTGCAGGCGCTCTTCGACCTGTGGGCGCGCGCCTTCACGCCCGGCGGCTACGCCCACGGGGTCGCGCTCATCTTCAGCGTCGCGGTGATCACCGGGTTGATCGACTTGCCGTTCTCGATCTACCGGACGTTCGTGATCGAGGCGCGGTTCGGCTTCAACCGGATGACGCTGGCCCTATTCGTCGCCGACCTCGCCAAGCAAGTCCTCCTCGCACTCGCAATCGGTACCCCGCTCGTGCTCGCGGTGCTGTGGCTGATGGCGAAAATGGGGAGCCTGTGGTGGCTGTACGTGTGGCTCACGTGGATGGGCTTCAACCTGGTGATGCTCGTCGCCTACCCGACGCTGATCGCACCGCTTTTCAACAGGTTCACGCCACTCGAGGACGCGGCACTGCGGGATCGCATCGAGCGCCTTCTGGCGAGCTGCGGGTTTCGATCGAAGGGGCTATTCGTGATGGACGGCTCGAGGCGCTCGAGCCACGGCAATGCGTACTTCACCGGCTTCGGCAGGGCGAAGCGCATCGTCTTCTTCGACACTCTGCTTTCGCGCCTCGCGGCGGGCGAGGTCGAGGCGGTGCTCGCCCACGAGCTCGGCCACTTCAAGCGTCATCACGTGTGGAAGCGCATCGCGTGGCTCTTCCTCGGCAGCCTCGCGCTGCTCGCGGCGCTGGGGTATCTCATCGACCAGCCCTGGTTCTACGAGGCGCTCGGCGTCACGCAGCGCAGCACCGCGGTCGCCCTGATCCTGTTTTTCATGGTCGTACCGGTGTTCACGTTCCTCCTCCTGCCGATCGGCAGCTTCTACTCCCGTCGCCACGAGTACGAGGCGGACGCCTACGCGGCGCGTCACTCGAGCGGCGAAGATCTCGTTCACGCTCTAGTAAAGCTGTACCAGGACAACGCCACGACGCTCACGCCGGACCCCGTGCACTCCGCGTTCTACGACTCGCATCCGCCGGCAGCGCTGCGAATCGCGCGGTTGCACGCGCTGGTGCGGGGCGGAGCGCCCCAGGGGGCGTGAGCGTATCCGGCACCCGGCTTTCCGGCGAGGTCGTGGCCGCGTATGGCCGCCGGTACCTCGTCGAAACGCCCGCTTCCGACTTGATCACGTGCCTCCCGCGCGGCCGGGACAAGCAGTACGCGTGCGGCGACCGGGTGCTCGTCACGCGTCTCGGCCGCGGCGAAGGCGTGATCGAGGCGGCTGACCCGCGCTCCAGCCTCTTCCTTCGCGCGGCGGCGCACCGCCGCAAGCTGATCGCGGCGAATGCCAGCCAGGTCGCGGTGATCACCGCAGGCGAGCCGAGCGTGAGCGACGAGCTCGTCTGCCGAGTGCTCGTGGCCGCCGAGTGTCAGAGCGTTCGCGGGCTGATCGTCCTCAACAAGACCGACCTTCCGGCGCCGGCGGCGGCGCTCCGCGCGCGCCTCGAACCGTTCGCGCGCGCCGGCTATCCGATCGTCGAGGTCAGCGCCAAGCGGGATGTCGCTTCGCTCCGTGCCCATCTCGTCGGCGGGACGACCGTCCTGATCGGGCAGTCGGGCATGGGGAAATCGACAATCGTCAACGCGCTCGTCCCGAACGCGCGCGCCGCGACGCGCGAGATCTCGCGCTTCCTCGATTCGGGCCGGCACGCGACGAGCTGCACTCGTCTCTACCGCCTCGAAGGCCGGAGCGCGATCATCGACTCGCCGGGCATACAGGAGTTCGGGCTCGCCCACCTCTCGGCGGCAGAGATCGAAAGCGGCTTCCCCGATCTCGGACGCTTCGTCGGCCGTTGCCGCTTCCGCGACTGCCGTCACCGTGGGGAGCCGGGTTGCGCTCTCCAGGCCGCCGCCGACGCCGATGAGATTCATCCGCGGCGGCTCTCGCTCCTCCACCGGCTTCTCGGCGCAATACCGGCGGCAAGATGAAACCGCTGCTCTCCTCGCTCAACGCGCTCGAGATCCATCACCTCAAGAACGTCCTCGAGACGGAGGGGATCCGCTGCTGGATCAAAAACGAGCTTCTTTCGCGGCTGGCGGGCGAAGTTCCGTTTGTCGAGTGCGCCATGGAGCTCCACCTCCTGCGCGAGGAGGATCGGGCTCGCGCCGAAGCGCTGCTCGAAGCATGGCGGCGGGGCGTGCCGGGCGGGCCGCCGTGGACCTGCGCCGAGTGCGGCGAGCTGCTCGAGGGCCAGTTCAGCGCGTGCTGGAAATGCGGCGCACCGAAGCCATGACGCCCCGCACGTGAGCGCACTATCCGAATGCCGCGGCGATCGTGATGACGAGGATCAGCGCGAGCCAAAGAACGAGCGCCCGCCAGATCAGGCCGACCGTGGTGTCGAGAAAGGGGATGTCCGCCTCTGCGCCGAGGCCGAGCTCCGGCCGGTCCTCGACCGTCGCGCCGCACGCAATCGGCAGCCCGAGGCGAACACCGATCGCGCCGGCACCCGATGCGAGAAGCACGCCGACCAGCGGGTCGGGCCAGCGGGACGCTTGCGTGCGCCAGCAGTACGCCGCATCCTCGAAGTCGCCCACGATCGCGAACGACGCCGCGGTAAAGCGCGCCGGCAACCAGTCGAGAGCATGGAAGGCGCGCCCGGCGAACTCCCCGAATCGCCCTGGCCCGCCCTCTGTCGCCCGGGCTGCAGGGTCGCCCGCGTCGGCGGCCTCGACGCCCGTCGGTAACTCGTCGCGCACGAGCTTCGACTTGTCGCCACTCGGGTCGCGCCAGCGGTTGCTAAGAAACCGCGCTAGGCGGTAGAGCACCGCGCCGCTAGGGCCGGGGAGCAGCAGGAACCAAAACATCACCCCGAACACGTGCCGGTGCGAGACCACGAGCGCGCGCTCGATCGCGAGCCGCGCGACTTCGGTGGCGGAGAGCGTTTCGCACGAGTGGCCGCGCCAAGCCGCGAGCAGCTGGCGCGCCTGCACTAGATCGCCCTCTTTCAACGCCTTGTGGATATCGTTGAAGAGATGGCTGTGCTGACGGAAATCCATGGTCGCATAGAGTGCCGCCACGTTGCACGCGAGGCCCAACAGTGGGCTGGCGGCAGCAAGCGCTGCGTACAGCGCCCAGCTCGCGATCACGATCGGAACCACCGCCAGAAGCCATGCGACCGCGCCTTGCTGCGGTCCGCCTGCGTCGAGATGCCGCTCGAGGTAGCTGGCGTATGCGGTCATCGGCCCGAAGACGGCGCGCCGATCGACGAGCGGGCGCCATTGCTCGAGCAGAAATGTCAGAAGCAGCGCGAGGAAACTCATCGCGAGACCGCGGGACTCAGCGATCGGGGTTCGCCGGTGCGCCGGCGGCCCCCGGTCACGCGCCGCCGCGACCGACTAGAGCTGCGCCACGCTGAACGTGTCGCAAGCGCCGACGTCGCCGGTTTCCAGGCCACGCCGGAACCAGCGCACGCGCTGCTGTGAGCTCCCGTGAGTGAACGACTCCGGGGAGACATAGCCGCGCGAAGCCATCTGGATGCGGTCGTCGCCGATCGCGGCCGCCGCGTTCAATCCCTCCTCGATATCGCCCGGCTCCAGGAGCTGCCGCGAGCGATTCGCCGTCGCGGCCCAGATTCCGGCCAGGCAGTCGGCCTGCAGCTCCATCCGGACAGAGAGCGCAGCGCCCTGCCGCTGGCTCGCCCGGCTCTGAGCCTGCCGCACGCGCTCGGCGATACCGAGCAGATTCTGGACGTGATGCCCGACTTCGTGCGCGATGACATACGCCTGCGCAAAGTCCCCGGGAGCGTGGAAGCGGTCCTGCAGATCGCGGTAGAACGCGAGATCGATGTAGAGCTTCTGGTCGGCGGGACAGTAGAACGGCCCCACGGCCGCCTGTGCATTGCCGCACGCGGATTGAACGGCTCCGGTGAAGAGCACGAGCGTCGGTTTCCGATAGCTCCGCCCACTGCGCGCGAAGACTTCGGTCCACGTGTCCTCCGTGCTGCCGAGCACCGCAGAGACGAAATCGCCCATCTTGTCGTCGCGCGAAGGCGTGCCCTTCGCCACGGGTTGTTGCGACTCGGGCACCGCGTCCGGCGCCATTCCGCCCTGCAGGATCACGCCGGGGTCGATGCCCATGAACATCGCGATCAGTGCGATCACGACGATGCCGATGCCGCCACCCACCACGCCACGGCCAACCGACATCCCCCGGCGATCTTCGACCTGGTCGCTGCGCCGCTGGTCTTCGATCCGCATGACTGCCTCCTTCGTGAATCGAGGCAGTGGAGTATAGCCAAGACATCCGGAGGTGGACGCGGGCGACCGCGAGCGCGCTTCGGTCCGCGTGAGCTAGCGGTCGGAGAGTTCGCGGAGCGTCCCGCGCTGACCCGCGCGGGCACTTCGGTCACGCCGCGCGCGTGAGATAGGCATACAGGTTCATCAACATCCCGGCGGTCGCGCCCCAGATGTAATGGGGACCGTAGGGCATCGCGTAGTAGTGGCGCTCGCGGCCGTCGTGGATGACGAGGTTGCGCTGGTGGTTCGCCGGGTCGAGCAGGAAGGTCAGCGGGACCTCGAACGCTTCCGCCACCTCGAAGTCGTAGAGACGAAGCTCGAGGGGCGGCGTCACGAGGCCAACGACCGGCGTGACCCGATAGCCGGTTACCGTCGTGTACTCCGGGAGGTGGCCGAGGATCTCCACCCGCTCGGGAACGAGCCCGATCTCCTCAACGGTCTCGCGCAGCGCGGTCTCGCCCGGAGAAGCATCGCCTGGCTCGGCGCGACCGCCGGGAAAGCTGATCTGGCCGGCGTGATCGTGCAGATGAGCAGTGCGCTTAGTGAAGAGGACGGTGAGGTCGTCGCTGCGGTTTACGACCGGGACGAGCACTGCCGCCGGCCGGATCTCCCGGTCTTCGCGGAAGAGATGCCCGTCGCCGGTGGCGATGGGTGCGACGTATCGCGGCGCGGCAAATCGCTCACGCAGCCAGCGTTCGGAGATCTGTGCGGATTGCGACGCGACCGACACGGCGGGAGGCACGCTCTGCCAGGACCGATCGATTCTACCCGCCGGGGGACGCGAGCGAAGCCCGCGGGCGGCGACAGCCGTGACCGAGTTCTCGCGCCGGAACGCGCCGCGCTACTGGGGCATCAGAACGACCGAGCCGGTCGTCTGCCGGGCCTCGAGGTCCCGGTGCGCCTGCGCCGCGTCTTTGAGCGGATAGCGCTTCGCGATCTCGATCTTCACCTTGCCGGACTTCACGACCTCGAACAGGTCGCTCGCCGTCGCCAACAAATCCTCGCGCTTCGCGGTGTAGCTCACGAGCGTCGGCCGGGTGATGTAGAGCGAGCCTTTCTGCGACAGCACTGTTAGCGGGAACGGCTCGACCGCACCCGAGGCATTGCCGAAGCTCACCATCAGCCCGAGCGGCTGAAGGCAGTCGAGCGATCCCATGAACGTCGTCTTGCCCACCGAGTCGTAGACGACCGGGACGCCCTTACCGCCGGTAAGCTCCTTGACGCGTTCGACGAAATTCTCGCGCGTATAGACGATCGTGTGCTCGCAGCCGTGCGACTTCGCGAGCGCGGCCTTCTCGTCCGAGCCGACGGTACCGATGACCTTGGCGCCCAACGCCTTGAGCCATTGGGAGGCGATCAGCCCGACGCCGCCCGCGGCGGCGTGCCAGAGCACGGTCATTCCCGGCTGGACCTTGAAGGTCCGCTTGATCAGATACTGGGCGGTCATGCCCTTGAGCATCATCGCCGCGGCCGTTTCGAACGATATTCCTTCGGGAATTTTCACTGCACGATCCGCCGGATACAGGCGTGCTTCGGCATACGCACCGACAGGCGCCGAGGCGTAGGCGACGCGGTCGCCCGCCTTGAGCTCCGTCACGCCCGGACCCACGGCCTCGACGACGCCGGCACCCTCGGAGCCCAGGCCGCTCGGCAGCGGCAGCGGATAGAGACCGGTTCGGTGATAAGTGTCGAGGTAGTTCAACCCGACGGCGTGCTGCTTAATGCGGATCTGCCCCGCGCCCGGATCGCCGACCTCGACGTCCTCCGCCACGAGCACTTCCGGACCGCCGGTCTTGTGAAATCGGATCGCTTTGGGCACGTTTCACTCCTCTTTCAAGAAAGACTTTAGCGCTCGGCCCGCCGTCCCTTATCGGAACAGCGTCAGCACGCCGGTATAGCCGTATAACCGGTCATGCGAGATCTCGCCGTTGCAGAAGAATCCGACGAGCGGAAATTCGCCGAGCCGGTCGCGGATGATTCCGAGCTCGGCGGAGCGGGTCCCGAACATGTGCTCGCCCCTGCCGAGGCACGAAAAGTACAGCCCGCCCCTCGGCGCCTCATCGAACTCGGCGCCGATGGCTTCGAGCATTCGCACGAGGTCGTCGCGCGCCGAGGCGCGGTCGCGTCGGCAGAAGAGGATCGGCATCCCGTTCTCGACGGCAGCGCCGATCGCAATCAGCTTGTTCTGCGGATCGATGCCCACGAGGTTGCGAACGAGGTAATCGCCGGTGTCGGAGCCCGGTACCGGCAGCGCCACGTGGATGCTCTGCGCCGCACGCGGGAGATCGCCGCCTGCGGCGCCACCCGTGTCCTCCCGCAGGACGTCGAGCGCCGGGCGGCCGTCGAGCGACACGATGATGTTGCGCTCGCCTTCGGTGACGACGTGCCTAGCGGGTGTCGCGCCGGGGCCGTGCCGAAGCGGCGAGCAGCCCTGCGTGAGCCAGGTCGCAATCCCGATACGCGAGGAGAGCACCACGCCGGAAAGGCCGCCCTGCAGCACCTCGTTTGCTAGCTGGAAAGTCCGCGCCCGCGAGCTCGAGAGGCCGCCGACGAGGTAGCCGCTTGCGACCTTCGCCGACATGTCCTCGATCAGCTCCGGCATGTCGTCGGTGTTCGGATCTCCGTGCACGATCGCGAAATGGGCAGCCTCGGCGCCGCTAGCGGTCCGCGCGCCGAGCGGCGGCGGCCGCGAATTGCCGGAAAACACCTTGAACTCGCCTTCCGGCAGCGTCGCGAGCATCACGGTCAACGCCGGCTCGTCGAAATACTCGATGCCGGTCGCGAGGACTCCGACGCCCACCGTGCCCACCCAGTCCGCGACGCCGGTCGCTTGCTTCAGGTACTCCAGGACGTCAGCGGCCGCGCCTGCCAGGCGGTCGCTCAGGTAGAGGAAGCCCAGGTTCGCGCCCGGCGGAATCGTCCCCATCCTGCGCAGCGACGCCTCCGCGGCATCGCGCCACCGGTCGGCCCGCGCGTGACCAGCGCGGAAGCCCACCGCGCTTCCCGCCCGGGCGATCATTTCGGCTTCTTCTCGGCTTCGCCCTGTGGCGCCGGAGGCGCTGCCTGGGCCTGCTGCAGCAGATTCCACCACGCGTCGGCCGCGCTCGCTTCGGTGTTCGCCCGCGCCGGTGCCGCTTGCGTCGCGGTTTGCGCAGGCCCAGGGACCGAAGGTTGGAACGCCTGGAATGCGACCAGCGTCGCCTTCTGCATCTCGAGGCCTTGGATGGTCATGCGCAGCACATTCAGGTTCATGCCGAGCCAGTTCTCGACCGACTTCAAATCGGCGATCCGCTTATCGATCTCGCCGGGATCCAGCAGCGGCACCATCATCCCGGGCAGCGGCAGCCCCATGGGGGCCCACATCTTCTTCAGGAACTCGAACGGATCCTGCAGCGGCGTTTCCTGGCTCATGGCAGAGAAGAATCTACCCGCGGGCGATCCAGTTTAGGCTCCGTGCCGCAAAAACGCCAGCATCTCCTCGCGGCGGGCCATCGTGTCCCCGTGCCCGAGATCGATCAGGGCCCGCGTGAACGGTGCCTCGAACAGCAGGTAGCTCGCGAGGTTGGAACCGTTGCGGTTCATCGCCCCGATCCCGCGCAGAACGAACCGGACGGGGCGCGGGAAGTGCTGAACGTGACGTGACGCGATGCGCTCGAGCGGCTGGCTCGGTTGCACGATGAACACGTCGATCGGGCGCAGCTTCAGCCCGAACTCTGCCGCCTTGTCGGGCGCTACGCACTGCAGCGTCCTGTTGATGCGTTGCAGCCGCTCAATGTCGACGGCGAGACTGTCGAGGAAGATCGAGTTCAGCGCATGGCCGGCGATCTGCGCGAGCGAGGGGTAGAGCGTGGAGCGGATCCGCGCGGGCTCCTGCGATTGCCGTCCGCTGCCGACGATGAGCACCCGGTCCGCCCCAAGGTGCAGCGCGGGAGAGATCGGCGCGATCTGCCGCATCGAGCCGTCGCCGAAGAACTCGCGATGAACCTTTACCGCCGGGAAGATGAACGGCAGCGCGCTCGAGGCAAGCAGCAGGTCGACGCTCAACGTCGTCGACGCGCCGACGCGCTGGAAGCGCTCCCAGTCCTCGAGCCCGGAACCGCCCTGATAGAACGTCACGCTCTGCCCCGAGGTATAGCCCGACGCAGTGACCGCCACCGCGTACAGCACACCGCGGTCGATGTTCGCCTGCACCTTCTCGAAGTCCATCGTCCGCGCGACGAGCTCGCGCAGCGGCGTGTTGTCGAGGAGCGAGATCGGATTGGCGCGGTTCATCAGGATGACGGCGCTAAGCCAGCGGCGACCGGTGCGGACGATACCGGGCCAGTCGCTCCGATACACGTCCGCGCAGTGAAACCCCTCCCAGACGCCGACGAGGTGCTTGACCCCCTCGGCGAAGTCGCCGGCGTGGATGGCAAGCGCGGCGGCGTTGATCGCTCCCGCGGAGGTGCCGCACAGGATCGGGAAGGGGTTGTCGCGCGGGTGCCCCAACAGCTCGCTCACCGCCTTCAGGACGCCGACCTGGTACGCCGCGCGCGCGCCGCCTCCGGCGAGGATGAGCCCAGTCTTCCTGGTCATCGACATCGTCCTCTCCCGAGGAACGCATCTACGGCATACCCGCCCAGTGCGGAACGCAAGATTTGTCGCCGGATCCGCGGCCGTCGCGCCGGCTCGCCCACGCCGCCCGTCGCCCTTCGGCTCGCGCTACTAGGCTGAGAAGAGCGTCCGCTGGGCGTTCGCCGCCACGACGGTAAGCGCAGTCATGTTCACGATCCGACGCACCGTCGCCGAGGGGGTAAGGACGTGCGCCGGGCGCGCGCAACCGAGCAGGATCGGGCCGATCGTGACGCCGTCCGCGGCCGCCGTCTTGAGCAGATTGAAGGCGATGTTCGCGGCGTCCAGCGTGGGCATGATCAGCAAGTTCGCGTCGCCCTTCAGCCGGGACCGCGGGAAGACGTGAGCCCGAACGTCGTCGGACAGCGCCGCGTCGCCGTGCATCTCGCCCTCGACCTCGAGGTCGGGCGCCCGCCGCGCAATGAGCTCGAGCGCCTGCCGCATCTTCACGGCGGTCGGCCGCTCGCTCGTTCCGAAGTTCGAGTGCGAGAGCAGCGCGATCTTGGGCGTCAGGCCGAAGCGCCGCACTTCCTCCGCCGCGAGGATCGTCATCTCCGCGACCTGCTCGGCGGTCGGATCGAAGTTCACATACGTGTCGCAGATGAATACGGTGCGCTTCGGGAGGATCAGCGCGTTCATCGCGTAGTAGTGGTTGACGCCGGGGCGCCGCCCGAGGATCTGGTCGATGTAGTGCAGATGGAGCTCGTGCGTGCCGAACGTCCCGCACAGCATGCCATCGGCTTCGCCGCGGTGAATCGCCATCGCGCCGATCCCCGTGGCGCGGCGGCGCATCTCGAGCTTCGCGTATTGCACCGAAACCCCGCGGCGCTCGGTGAGTCGATGGTACTCCTCCCAGTACTCGCGGTAGCTCGGGTGCGACTCGATGTTCACGAGCTCGAAATCGCTACCCGGGGCGAGCCGCAGCCCGTAGCGCTCGATGCTGCGTTCGACGACCGCAGGCCGGCCGATGAGGATCGGCTTTGCGAGCCCCTCGTCGACGACGACCTGCACTGCGCGGAGCACGCGCTCGTCCTCCCCCTCGGCGTATACGACTTGCCGCGGAGCCTGCTTCGCGGCCGCGAAGAGCGGCTTCATGATGAAGCCGG
>Ga0126383_10003442_pt1 | contig 10464 bp, 12 predicted proteins | sample PanSoiMetPlot_35_FD_96882 | JGI IMG/M metagenome (GOLD analysis project Ga0126383, IMG submission 96882) | Tropical forest soil microbial communities from Panama - MetaG Plot_35 | ecosystem: Environmental > Terrestrial > Soil > Tropical forest > Bulk soil | place: Panama | collected 2016-02-17
TACCCACTCCGGTCGCAGAATTGCCGGCCAGGCGGCTGAAAATCATGATCAGTGAGCCCGCAGAAGGGAATGCGCCCGCATTGCCGGTAGAAATTCCGCCGCCGTTGCCGCTAGCGCTGTTGCCGGTAATGGTCACGTGGGTCAGCGTAGTCTGAAAAGTGCAGGCCGGACAGCCGCTGGCAAAGGTATTGAGGTAGAGGCCGCCGCCATCCTGCGCAGCCACCGGATTGGTGCCGTCCGTTCCCGCTACGTTGTTGCTGATGATCGTCCCCTGGTCAACCAGCAAGTCAGTCTGCGATTGGATGCCGCCGCCAAAACCCGCAGCTTTGTTCCCGGAGATGGTGCTGGAATGGATAGTGGTTTTCGTAACCCCCGTGTAATTTCCGTTGGGGAAGAAATTGATAATGCCGCCACCCTGGCCCTTCTGTCCGCTTATCACCTGGGTGGCCTTGTTGTTCAGCACCTTGCTGTTGGTCATTACCATGTGCGAGTCATTGCTCAGGGCAATTCCGCCTCCGGCGCCGGATGAGGGGTTATCCACCGCCGAGTTGTTCTGGATGGTGCTGTTGGTAATAGTGACGAACCCATTGTTATTGTGATTCAGGAAATTGAATGTGACCAGGCCGGCACCACCGCCTTGGGTGGTATCACAATTCTGGAGAACTGTGTTCGTCAGCGTGAGGTTAGCATTGCCGCTGGTGCCCGTATCAAATTCCATGCAGCCGCCATCGCCATCGTTACCGTGCGTCCCGCGGTTATGGCCATTCTGGATGATGACATTGCTGATACTGGCGGTCGCATTGGTCAATGGGTTGATGTCCTCATTGACGGCCATCACCATATCCACGCCGTTCGGCGTGCCCGCGTTGTAGGCCGTGGTTCCGGCTTGAATAATAGAAGTCGGATTTCCGCTGCCATCTACCGACCCGACGATGTTGACCGAGTCGTTGATATACAACGCCCCGAACTGGCCGGAGTAATCGTTAGCCACTTTGGCAATGGTGAGCGTGTAAGTCCCAGCGGGCACACTGATCGTGTCGGTGCCCGCCGTATGGTTGGCCTCCCAGACCGCCTGACGCAGGCTGCACTTATTCGGCGTCCCGTTCGCACAAAAGGTGGCTGCGGTGTTAAGGATGTCACTGGTTGTATTAACGGTGAAGGTCGGATCCGGGATCGGCATCATCATCGACGGCGCACTCTCACCCTTATGAAGCGCGATAAACCCGGGACGGCCATCGATGTTTATGCGCATCGAAAGCGTAGCTATGGGCGATCCGTCGTACGGCGTCGCGGCAACTTCCGCAGGCATAAATGTGCCCGCGCCCGGCGGGGCAGTAGCGTGCGAAAGTACGCGCATTTCGTGCGCTGCCCGATCAATCATCATGATGTCGTCCGCGCCATTTGAAGACACACGAGTGCTCACGAAAACGGGCGCAGTCCCGGCCGTCGTCGAGACCGCGTTGGGCATGTTTTCGACAATCTGCCACCCATGCGACGGAAACCCCATTTTGGGAACAAACGGCGGCAGTGGCTGGTGCGCAACTTTCGCGCTGCGGATGGCGCCAAATTCTTCTTCGGTATACGGACGCGGATCGAATTCGCTGGGCGCAGCGATCTGCACGCTGCCGTCATCACCCAGTAGCGCGATCTGTGTGCTGCCCGCGCGATCAAACATGAATGACCCGGTAGCCATCGCCACAGCGTGCACAGGCAGTGAGATGGTTTCGAGCTTCATTGATGACAAACGAAGCACCATCACTTCCCCGTTTGAGAGAAAAGCCAAATCGTTATTAGGATCTCCAAAGTTGCAAAAATCGAGATTCGATGCCGCGCCCGGCAAGGTAAAGCTGCCGGTCTCAACCGGACCCTGATCCGACGCGCGATAGATAAGCATCGAAAAAGAACTCCCACTAATTCCCAAAGCCAAATCGCCTGAAGAGTTATCGTTGGGATGCTCAGTCGCCATGCCGGTGACGTGCCCCGGCAACTTCACCTCCTGCGGATCGGAGAACTTACCCTTGCCATCACCAAACAGAACGTATAAGGAATCGGCCTTGCGCGACGCGACGGCGATATCCGCGTGATCGTCCGCATTAAATCTGCCGGCGACGACGAAATCAGGTTCAATAGGCAAATCATAAGTTGTGAATTCGGGAAGGAACGGCGACGGAAAATCGCCGCGGCCGATGGCTTCGAAAGAAGCCTGGCTCTGTGGCGCGAAAGCATCCAGATTGCCCCGATAAATCGCCAAAGAATTTCCACCGCGCTCTGTGTTACCAATAACCAGATCCTGTATGCCATCCTCGTCAACATCGGCATCCGTCATGCTCAATGGCTGCCCTGCGGTCGCCGCAGGCAGGCGCTTCAGTTGCAGTCGGCGCTGCTCCTGTAGCCAAACCTTCCCGCCGCGCTGGGGCGTATGCACGAATTGAGTCGGATGAGAGACACGTGGTCGCTCTGCCGATGCGGACCGCACGCGGCCAACCTTGTAAGCCACGAACGAAGTTACGAATAGGACTATGGCGATTAACAGAATATGTCTGGGGGATCTCATGTGGAACTACTCCTGAATATTGAGTCGGGAAGCCCTGATGAAAAATCGACGCCGCTCTTAAGCGCGGACATAAATAAGCGGCATTTATGTTCCAAGCGAATTGAGGCCTGGCTTGCTAGACCGACTGAAGGAAATAGCAAGAACAAAGTCGGCAAAGTGTTGCCCGAACCTTTACTCGTTGTCAACCTAAATAGCTTCCGGTTCAGCGAAATTTTAATCTAGATCAATTCTGACGAAGATCGCATAAGTTTCTTCGAATCACTAATGAATGGCCGGTTCCCCTTTAGCGCCCGGGAGTATCTGTTCCAGTTCGGCAATAGCGGCTCGAGCCAATTGAAAAGTCTGATCCAGCTTGGCCGCTTCTCGCGCGAATTCAAGGGCCTCTTCGGTGCGGCCTGCGCCCAGGGCACAAAGATAGAGGTTATAGCTATTCGGCGCCGAAGGGCCCAGAATCTTCTGGGATCGTTCGAACATCGCGCGCGCTTCATCGAAATAGTGCAACTGGAGCAGGATGACGCCGCAGTTGAATGCCAGCAACTTGTCGCTCTCAGAAATCGGGTAGTAGTTGTTCCACACGCTCATCACCGCATCGCGAAGATCGTGACGCTGTCCCGATGCCGGGGGCAATTGCACAGAGAACAACGGAAACAATTCCATGAGGGCCACCGGATCCCAGCGGCTTAGTCGCAGCACAGCCAACAACTCCACCGGCGTGGCCCTGGTCAGATGTGGACGCAACCAGGCCATCAGGGCAAATAGATCATCGACGCCGAATGCCTCCACCGTTTCGCGATAAGCTTTCCTGGTAAAAGATGGACCGTCGACGCCGAAAATACATGCAGCCAGCGACAGGTTCGACGCGTGCTTGTCGGGTAGCAGGGCTTCGCCACCAACGACCCGGCAATCGCGGGCGATGGCGTCGAAGTTTACCGTCTGCGAAAAACAATTTGGCTGGTGAAATTCAAAATGAGGCTCGCCGGTACCAGACGAGAAATCGTCTTCATGAACGTAACCTTTGTCCGCCGCCAGCACCATCAAGCGTCCGTCTGAACAATGTTTCAACTTACGAATTGTTTGTAGCGCGGCTACGGGGAACAACACCGTAGCTGCCGGCACTGCCGTCGCGTAATGAAGCAGAAGGTCATTCCACCGCGGTTCAGCGTAACGCGCGTTCCCCACCGGGATATTCTTAAACGTCAGTTCAAGATTAGATGAGGTGACGTCATGGGATTGATGTTCCGGCACGGAGGTGGTTACGACTGTTTCCAGAATTGTTCCGTCTTTGATCGTAAACGCGTCTTGTGGAAGACTGTCGAAGACGTAGTTGGCGATGGCTATCAGTGGACTGCCGGGGTCCTTCAAGAACTCGCAGCTCAAATCCTGGCGCAGGTCAAGCAATTCGAAACTCAATTGTCCGTTCGCCGCAAAGGTCGAGAGGTGCTCGTTATTTCTCCACCACTCTAGTAACGACGGCGAGCAATCCGCCATGCAATAGCTAAAGCAATCCGGGGAGACATTCTGCGATCGCAGCTGGCTGGTGAGTTGCAGCAGAAACAGGTAGGCGAACTTTCCGGACCCGGCTCCCAGTTCGAGAATGCGGAACTTTGTCGAGGGCGATGGATGCGATGAGCTTTCCGAATTGGACCTCAGACAATCACAAATGAAGGCGCAGACAATTCGCGCATAGGCTTCGGCAGTAAAGGAATTGTTCGTTATGTAGTTCGGAACATGGTCTTCGCTCCAGGCACTGACGCCCTTGCGAACGTAGTAGTCTCTTTGTCGCTCCCAAACCAGCGACTGCGACAAGGCCACGTCCCTTTCGAGAGTCAATTCCTGCGAATGCGAAGGCAGTTTGTCGGCTCCATGCCGGCCGGCGCTCGATTGGAGCTGCATAGAATCTTAAAGGATTGGCGCGCGGGCATCAAAGCCGTCACGAGCGCGCCGGAAACACACCTTGAAGCGCGAGGATAAACGTCAGTCCCAGAAACGGCGGCATATTGTTGTGCGGCAAATTCCCACCTGCAATCGACAACGCAAAGGGATTCATCTGCACATTCTTTTGGGGATCCGAAGGGACATAAATATTTCCGCCACCCAGTTTCGCCCCTTGTCCCCAGGCATTGCTTGCGGGAGAGACCTGAGTGCTCCCGCCGGCTCCCAGCGCCCCGTGGGAATGCGCCGGCATTTCAGTCTGGAGCAACGTTACGGTTTGCTCACCGCCGGTCTCACCCAGATCGCGCAAGCTCAATCCGGGACCTTGCCCGGCCTGCATCGGAGCACATCCTTGTAAGTTAGGGAGCGCGAAATTGCTTTTGCCGTCGCCGCCGTAGGTTGTTCCCAGTAGTGAAAACAGCGCTGTATTCTGACTGATCGGCATTAGCTGGCCATTACACAGAGCCCAGCCTTTGGGCGCAAAATTTCCGGCGAATATTCTGATTTCTGCCACGAAAGGATTTGACACGGCTTTGACTCCTAGTTTTGGCTCGGGAAGATTCCCTGCAGCGCGATAATGAAATTCAGCACCAGATACGGCGACATGTTCTCATGAGGCTGATTCCCGCCAGTGGGTGTGATGCAGGCTGGATTCATTGAGGAGCCTCCAGTTGTCGCGTAAGAATTGTTAGGATTTGGAGCCCAAAGGTTTCCGCCCGGGCCGGGAACGGTGGGTGAACTGCTGGAGCCCACTGGAACATGGTTATGCGCAGGCAGTTCAGAGATATTCAGCGTATGTGACGTCTCGCCGCCCATCTCTCCTAATACGATTCCGTTACCGACGTGCATCGGTGTGCGTCCCTGCAAATTCGGCAAGCCAAAGGTTCGCATGCCATCGCCGCCGTATGTCGTTCCCAGAATTGAGAAGAGCGCCTGGTTCTGATTGATGGCTAATAGCTGCCCGTTACAGAAGGTCCAGCCTTTGGGCGGAAAATTCCAGCTGATGATTTTGATCTCTCCAAGAAATGGCTCTGACATCTGCTCCTCCTCGTCACTCAGTCAATCGATCACTTCACCCGTTACCCGTGTATCATCAATCTAGTTTTGTGACGGAAACACGCCGAATAACGAAAGAATAAAGTTGATCACCAGAAAAGGAATCATATTGTCGTGAGGCTGCGAGCCCCCAGTCGATCCAACCGCGGCCGGAGCCATGGCCAGAGAGGGAGCGGCATTATCGTAAATCGTTCCCGTGCTCGGGGCGGCCCAGAACCCGTTTCCGGGTGACTGTTGATTACCTGTATTCGTCTGGCATAACGGCACATGTGCATGCGCCGGAATCTGACTCGTAGTCAGGGTTACAGACTCAGTCCCGCCCGACTGACCGATTACAAATCCGGGGCCTTGGTGTATTGGCACCCGGCTCTGCAAATTTGGCAACGCGAAAGTCTCCTGGCCGTCGCCGCCATAGGTAGTGCCGATCAGATTGAAAAGCGTTTCATTCTCCGAAATTGGCATTAACGCTCCATTACAAAAAGCCCAACCAGCAGGCGCGAAGTTTCCGGCGAACATTCTGATCTCGCCGACAAATGGTCCTGACATAGGCCTCCTCTCAATTTACGCAGAGAATCCAGCGAACTTGGCGGTGAAGATCCCCCAATGACAACAAGGCGACAGCAAATAAACAGTGGCGCGGATTGTAATTGCAGGGACGCGCGAAAGCAAGCAATTTTTTTGCAAACCGCCCGAACTAACCCCAGCAGATAGTTAGCGCCTAATCCTGCAACCGATATGGAGCCTGATTCTTACATCAGCAGGTTCACGTCCTTAGATCGCTTGCGCCCGAGTTTGGGACGGCGCGGTTGGCTCTGCGCGGGCGACGCGAAGACCGCCGGGGCCGCAGCAGGGGTGGTGAACTGAATAATAGACGGATTCGTAGTCGCGGGACTATTTGTCGCGGCCGGAGAGGCCGCGGCCGCGCCTGATGGCGTCGTGCTGCGGACCCGGCTCGGCGGAGAGATGTTCGCGACATCGGCCAGAGACAGATGGTTAATTGTCGCCACGTAACCCTGGGCACCGTTGGCATCAGCGCTTCCGGGAACCAACAGTAGTTGAAAGGTTCCGAGCGCCGGATGGATCAGTGTGTAGGTGTCCTGGCATTGCGGAATACTGCCGCCGCGGAACGATAACGAGAAGCATTCCCCTCCCTTGGCCGCAGGCATATCGTCAACACTCATGAGCGTCACGGCGACGATGCCCGCCGTCGTATGCATTTGGAAGACTGAATTCAGGTAGCTCCTGAAAGTAGCCTCGGAGTAATCGAAGAGGGAATCGCCCTGCACGGGGAGAGTATTGATGGGATTGCCATCACTCTGTTTCCAACTCTGGGCCAGGACGTCTTTCAGCGGCACGGCGGCGAATAAAGTCGCAAATAATCCAGTGCGCAAAAATCTTCTACGCGAGGTACTCATCACAAAAATTCCTCCATCATTACCGGCTGAGGCAGGTCATCAAATGTCGCCGGTTACGGACCGCACGCCGCAGAATAGCTTTGTCAGTCTAATACGATCCCGACCTACGCTTCAATCAATATCTGCTTTAGCTAGGCTGATCTAACGTGGTTTTGCGGTGATCTCTCCAGGTGATAGTTATAGCCATCATCCGCAATCGCTGCGAATCCATAACGTTGGAACATCCCGAGGGAAGCGTTGAACTGCTCCACCCAAATGGTTATTGACTGACCTTTCTGGTCCGCCTCAGCCATAAGCTCTCGGACCAGGGACCTGCCGATCCCCCGGTTCCGGTATTGAGGCAGTACCGTAATATCCAAAATGCGAATGGCCTGCCGTTCCCGCAAAATATAGAGACGTCCGACGGGTTCCCCATTTGCGGTAATCAATTGAAAGCTGGCGGAGGGATATTGCTGCCGGTAGTACCTGTCCTGCGCGTCGAATTGCATTCGCAGAAAGTCGTCGCGTTGCTCGGTGGTCCAGGGAACCAGGGCGAGCTCCTGCGCCCGAGTACAAGCATATACTTGCCGCAGGAATGGCTCGTCCTGGGGCGTAACATCGCGCAAGGTGATTGAATTACTCGGCACGCCAGTTCTTTCGATTCAGGCGATTAAAGACTGCCTCATAAGAGGTGCCCTGCTCGTCCTGACCGATGGGGGAGATAAACAAGGTAAAGGCTCCTATCCGGTCATGATGAAAATCACGCATTCCCGGGCCAAGAAATATGTCGTTCGAAGTGCGAAAGACAATGGCAAAGCGGTCCTGTAGTTTCGAAATCAGATGTTCGGAAATGTCAACGAGTTCCGCCTCCAGTGTCTGGTCGGGATTGATCTGAATCTGAAACTTGGTATTCAGCTCTTTTGCGAAGGTGTCATAATCCAGGGTTGCTGCCATTGATTAGGCCTTTCTACCGCTGTCGTTTCGCATTTCAATGTACATAGAGTCTCGGCCTGTCTCAGTAAAGCCCTGCCGTTCATAGAGACGCCGGGCGGGATTTGAGTTAAGCACATGCAGGCGCACGCCCTTTCCGGCCGACATTGCCCGGGCCAACACTTGATCGAGCAGGAGACGGCCGATGCCTCGGTTCCGGTATTCCGGCAGCAGAGCGATATCAACAAGGGTCAATTCGGCTTCAGCTTCGTCGATAAAAATTCTGCCAATCGGTTCCCCGTTATGAACAATCAGCTGGTCTTCGCCGTTTGGATAACCGTTCCGGTATTGTTGGTGCTGCAACATAAACTGCATTCTGATCAGCGCGTCTAATTGTGTGTTATCAAGAAATCTGAATTCTTCCCGGGTGGTGCCGAACAGCTTGAGCAGAAACGGTTCGTCGTTCGCCGTTACTCGACGCACAGAAATCGATGAAGAGAGAGCACCCACTGGATCGTCTGCCAACAGCGCCATAAGCTTTGAACGACCCGAGAGATTAATCGAATGACGGTTCGGTCGCAAACTACGATCGAATGAATTGAGCGGCGGACTAAAGCGCGAATTGACTGGAGCGCAAGCGTCCTCGCTTTGTAATGAGCCCGCAGGCGAAAAGAGCCACCGGGACGGTGGCCTCCAGTCAATTGCCCGTCATTCGGAAAGGACAACTTGCTCAAGCAGCCCGAACGCTTCCCGAATCTCAGCAGCGGCGCTCCGTAAAACGGAAGCGAAACGTATTATCGGTGCTGTCCCCGTGTCATCGCGCGAAGGATACGTCGAGGTGGCACCGTTATATGATGAATTTGTTTGCCTCATGCAGCCGGAACAATTCATCAATGCGGGCCACTGGTTTACTGATTTCAGGCGCCCGGGCGATAACGAAGTTAGTGATTTGCTGGGATGAGCTGCCTAGGGTAGCGGGCGGGCCTCGATTTCATAGTCCTGGCAGTAGCCCACCCTTCAGGTGGGACTGACTTAAGCTTCGTCATGGAGAGTTCTTAGTCTTCTAATCTCGAACCGGCGCGAGCCGGAAGGGATGCTGACCACCACTTCGTCACCTTCTTCTTTGCCCATTAAGCTGCGGCCGATGGGCGAGACGGTCGAAATCATTCCCGCGGCCGGGTCGCTCTCTTCGGGAGTCACCAGGCGATAAGTCACCTCTTCATCGCGCGCCGCGTCATAGAGCACCAGGGTCGATCCGTAGCCGGCCTTGTCATGCGGGATGCGCGACAAATCGATCGACGCCACTTCGCTCATGCGCTGGCGCAGCTCACGAATGCGCGCTTTAACCATGGTCTGGCGCTGTAGCGCCGTTTGGTACTCTGAATTCTCGCGCAGATCTCCAAACTCACGCGCGCGCTTGATCTCTTTGGGCAGGTGTATGCGCAGTTCAGTCTCGAGCTCGTCGAGCTCAGCCTGCAGTTTTTGTTTTACCTCTAAAGTCATCGAAGAAATTTGCTCATTGACTCATTGACGAGACGGGAACGCTCAGAGGTTTCGTGTCAATTCGTGTGATTTCGTGGATCAAGTCTTCTGTCCGCAACAACAACGATCCACGAAACCACACGAACAAACATGAAATTCTACCTGATTATTTTGACCCGCATTGAATCAATGAACAAATGAATCAATGAGTGAATGAACCAATTTCCCTCACGCTTTCCCTTTATTATTGAGCTCTCCTTCGATCACCTGTCGCATCGTGGCGGGCGTTGATCCGGGATTAAAGCCCGTGAAGTGCTTCACGATCCGTCCGTCTCGCGAGATGACAAAGCTCTGCGGAATTACCGAACGGCCCTGCACTGCCTGTACCAGGGGCGCCGATAACGTGCCGTCGTCCCAGATGATCTTGTAGGGAATGTTCTGCTGCTTCACATAATCCTTGACCCGCTGCGGATCGTCCTGCTCGTTATAAGTCGTGGCCAGACCCAGCACGACCAGGCCCTGCGCCTTATAGTCGTTACTCATTTTGATCAGTTCGGGCATCTCCATGCGGCAGGGTCCACACCAGGTGGCCCACATGTTCAGCACCACTACCTTGTCGGAAAAATCCGAGAGCTTCAGCGATCCGCCATCAAGCGTCTGCACCGTCGTATCGCGAAGCTCTTGCGGGATCGCGACAAATGCCGGGGGCGCCGTATTAACCGGCGGCTGAGTCCGCACACTTTCGTTGCTGTTAACCTGGACCGGCGGGGTGGGAGCCTGATTTGATCCGTAGCGGGCAATGCCGTACCAGATAATCAGTCCGGCCACGATTACCGTGATGGCCACTCTGCCACCCGTCCAGAAAGATTCTTTTTCCGGTTCGGCGGGCAAATCTTTTTCACTAACTTTTTTTGAATCGTTCGAAGAAGCCACGAAAATCCCTGCTTTCCTTACTCAGTTTGAAGCGGTCAGGACGCGAAAAGTTGCGACATGCGTCAGATCATTGCCAATAATCGCATACTCCCCCGGCATGAGCGAAATCCGCGGGCGGAGTTCCATGAACACTTCATCGCCATTTTTGGCGAGCCCACGCGGAATCGGCCGCACGATTTCCGA
>Ga0126383_10003443_pt1 | contig 10464 bp, 7 predicted proteins | sample PanSoiMetPlot_35_FD_96882 | JGI IMG/M metagenome (GOLD analysis project Ga0126383, IMG submission 96882) | Tropical forest soil microbial communities from Panama - MetaG Plot_35 | ecosystem: Environmental > Terrestrial > Soil > Tropical forest > Bulk soil | place: Panama | collected 2016-02-17
GTCGCCCCAGCTTCTATGGCCGCAATCTTGTCGCCTTCGATCACCACAATGTTTGGTCGTCTACAGTAGGCTTTCGGTGGCTTCAATCGCCCGCACCCGAGCGAGAGCAATCCCGGGAGCATGCACCCGCATAGACCCCTGCGGCTTCGTTCAAACGGGGTAAACCGCACAAAGAAGGCAACCGCCTTTTCTGCTTACAATATCCGCGACGTCAGGGCAAAGTCCCTCCCTATTCTCGAATCCAAGCTCGGGGATATGCCAGAACAATGGCTGAATCTAAGCTGTCGACTGAAGAGCAGGTTGCGACCATATGGAGCTTGGGCGGACTCACGATCAAGCAGCTTGCGAAGAGGGTTACTCGGGGTATAGGTGACGACTTTCTTCTGGACCGCGCTGCAGCGCTGGCCTTCAACTTCATCCTTGCCCTTTTTCCGTTTCTGCTGTTTCTACTGTCGGTCTTCGGACTGTTCGCGTCGCACGCCAGAGACTTGCAAACCAATCTCTTGAACCATCTCTCTCAGGTGCTGCCGTCAGCAGCATTTACGGTCATTAGTCATACATTGTTTGAAATCAGCCATAATCCCAGCACAGGAAAACTCACGTTCGGTATCCTGCTAACGCTATGGTTCGCTTCCGGCGGCATGAGTTCGATGATGTCCGGACTGGATGGAGCTTACGAAGTGAGAGAAACTCGGCCGTGGTCCAAGGTCCGCGCCATTGCACTGGGGCTGACAATCGCAATTTCTATTCTCGTTATTTTGGCGTTGGCGGCGGTTCTTGCCGGCGGACACGTCGCCAACCTGGTCGCATCGCACTTCGGCCGGGGGCAAATGGTGGTTTTGGCGTGGCGCTTGGCGCAATTCGTCGTAGCTCTAGCCTTCATAACATTTTCATTCTCTCTGATCTATTATTTCGGACCTGATCTCGAAGAACAGCACTGGTACTGGATCACGCCGGGTTCGATCATTGGCGTACTGCTCTGGGTTGCAGCCACGTTCGGGTTTCGTGCTTACCTTCATTTCTTCAATAGCTACAGCAAGACTTATGGCTCTCTCGGTGCCGCGATGATTCTACTGATGTGGCTTTACATCACGGGGTTCGCTTTCCTTGTAGGCGGCGAAATAAACGCACAGATCGAGCACGCTGCCGCGAAAAGAGGGCATCCTGAGGCAAAAGCGCCGGGAGAGAAGAAGGCAGTGTAGTGTTCCCGCATGTGAACGTTGGCACGATTCGGCGATTGACTGCCATTCGATGTCCCAAGCCGAGTTCTTCCTACCAACGTACTCAGCTGCGTTTCATCTTCCGCGTTATGTTCTGGGTGCTTCGATTAGACATTCTGCTCGAATCGTACGACATGTCAAAAAGCGGCAACCCCAGGGGAGGCAGAACCAGAACTGCGACGCCGCCAGTGGCTGCTGCTTGCATGCAATTGCAAAACGAGCTATAGAGTTCCTGGTTCAATTTCGCCGAAGCCCACCACTTCTGTGAAGGAGCTAACTATCAACCGCATACTCCGGACTCTGCCCCTTTTGTTGCTCTGCCTGCCTTCGCGAGCGGCTGCTCAAGGTGAAGCTGGGTGGGCGCGGACAGCAAAAACTCTGACCGGCAGTGTTTTTGCCAATACTTCAATGGACAACCTACGCGATTTATGCGACCACATCGGATCCAGGGTCACCGGCAGTAAGGGCTATGAAGAAGCGTCAACCTGGGCGTTAGCCCGGTTCCACGCGCTCGGAATTAAAGACGCGCACTTGGAATCGTTCAGCATCCCCAACGGATGGCAGCGCGGATGGGCACAGAGCCAAATTTATTCCCCGATTCAGCGGCGGCTACACATGGAAAGTGTCAGTTGGGCACCTTCTACACCACGCAGGGGAGTCACCGGCGAAATCACGGTGGTGGACGACCTTTCTCCTAACGCATTACGTTCCAGGGCTGACCAGATTAAAGACCACATTGTTCTGATCGACACAGAGCATGCTTTTGCCGAGGGGTTCAATAAAATCTATCCACTCCTCCGCGCTTCCTATGGGCTTTTCAAAAGCCTCGGCGCGCGTGGTCTGGTCCTCAACGACAATGTTCCCAATCAAGTCGTTGGGGACTGGCTCGACGTCGACAATGGAAAAGCAGAAATCCAGCCCTTACCAATCGCGGAGATGGGAATGGAGGATTACAAACTCCTCCGGCGCCTTCACCAACAGGGCCCTGTAACCATCGGCTTCGAGTATCAGAATCAGATCAGCGGGCCGACACAAGTCAGCAATGTCGTGGCTGAAATTAGGGGCAAGGACAACCCCGACGAATGGATTCTGATCGGAGCCCATCTCGATTCCTGGGACCTCGCCAGCGGATGTCAAGATAACGGAACGGGCGTCAGTATGGTTTTGGAAGTTGCCAAAGCTATCGCTGCTTTGCCATCGCCTCCGCGACGCTCCTTGCGATTTGTTCTTTGGACTGGAGAGGAGCCCGGTCTACTCGGATCGAAAGCGTACGTCAAACAACACGAGCAAGAACTCTCGAAATGCGTCGCGGTCCTCAACACGGATGACGGCGCCGGCCATCCGAAAGGCTGGAAAGTCGAGGGCCGCAAGGATCTAAGCCAAGCCATGATACCGATCGCCAGCGACTATCTGAAAGACCTCAGTGCCGATGGCATTTCGATGGAAATCACCTTCGATAGCGACCATGGACCATTCGTTTTGCAAGGCATACCCGCACTCGATCTGTGGGTGGATGATGAACAGTACGAAAAAGTGCATCACAAGCCGAGCGACACGTTCGACAAAGTCGATCCTATCTTCTTCAAAACCGACACGACGGTGGTTGCCGTGACCGCCTACCTCTTGGCGGCAATGCCGCAGCCGATTGCGCCGCACCTCGATCACGCTGCCGTTGGTGAGATTCTTAAGAAGGCGGAACTCGAGCAATATCTCATAGCGCACGGTGACTGGACTCCTTAAGGCGGGCTGTCACTGGCGAGCCGGGAACTGCGCGATGTACCTTGCGTACACTTCGTCGTAGCTGCGAGTGTTCTTCATCGTCGGATTAAACACCGACGCTCCGATCTCCCTGAAATATGCCTCCTCGTCCACAAAACCAGTAAGCAACGCTGCTCCGATTGCGGACTCCGAGCCTAATTTATAAGCGTGCACACTCCTGCCAAGAATGTCGGCAAGGATTTGCAAATCTGCCGGATTTTTAGCCATCCAGCCGCTTATACGGACCGAAGCAATTTGCTTGTCTTCGAGCACTTCGACACAACGCCGGATTTCAAACGACATGCCTTCGAGAAGAGCTCGGACAATGTGGACCGGGGCGTGATCGCATCTCAATCCGTTCAAAATTCCTTTCAGCTCGGGATTCCATAAAACGCCCTGTTCTCCACCCGCCAGGTAAGGAGCGAATAGAAGTCCCTCGGCTCCCGGAGAGATCGCACGAGCGCCTTGCCAGAGGAGCCGCTGGGCCTTACTGTCGTTTCCTGCGAAGAGGCTCTGAACCCAGTCGCGAGCGGAACCGCCGGCCAGCAGGTCTGCTTCGCGGCCGAACGTGTGATCCAGACCTAGTGGAGTTACCAAATACCGTGTTTCAGGGTCCCAGTGAGGACTTGAATCGGATTTGATGATGACCGTGCTCGAACCAGTGAGGATCGTGACCGCGTTATTTGTTGCGCTTCCGTTTAGAGCATAGACGCCTGCGGCAGAGTCAGCACAGCCGACGACCACCGGCGTCCCCAGCGCACAACGTACCAATTTCCTACCGTGGCGGCTGAGCGGCAGAGAGGAGGAGGACGGCTTTATCGAGGGGAGTTGTTCTGCAGAAATATTCCAAAATCCGCAAAGTGTATCATCCCAAGCACCCGATTGCAGGTTGTACAGCGCATAACCGGATGCAGTCGATGCGTCTGTTGCAGCCACTCCCGTCAGCGCATAGAACAGGAAGTCTTTCGCCGAGAGAATGACATCATCCCTGCTTTTCCCCTTTCGGTGAAAGCCGTACATCGGCGCGAGATAGCGGCCATCGATGACTACGCCAGTCCGCCGGTATAGATCATGGCGAAGTTCGGAATTCAGCCGCTCACTCGCCCAGGCGTCGGCGCGGCTGTCTTGCCAGGTAATCGCGCGCCCCAACGGCTTGCCTCCGTTCAGCACGACCAAGGTTGGCATCTGACCGGTTAGACCAATGGCCTCCACCGTCAGGTTGCGAGTACGTTCTTTGTGAATCTTGGTAACTGCTCGCGACACTGCCTTCAGCCAGTCAGCGCAATCTTGTTCCGCCTGGCCTTCGCACGTCGCAACGGTGCCGTAGGGCTCGCGGGCTGTGGCGAGGATGCGACCCTTCTGTGAAACGGCCACGACTTTAATGGCCGACGTTCCCAGGTCAATGCCGAGTACGCAACCTAGCTCCAGGCGTGGGGTCATAATTCCGGTGCCATGTTCCGGATACTATTTCATGCGGCGGTGCAGGGACGGGATAACACGGTCCACCGCTTCAAGAGTCATGTCAATATCCCGATCATTGTGCGCGAAGGAGAGAAACAAGTTCTCAAAGGCATCCGGATGAAAGAGGATGCCTTCCTGCATCATTTCCTCCCACCAGACGCGGAACCAGTCTTTCCGTGCATGACGAACGGCATCGCGGTAGTTTCGAATGGGAGAGTCGGTGAACCATACTTGAAAAAGAGGTCCCAACCCAACGACATCGCAGTCAAAGCCTGCAAATTTCAAGCGCTCTCCGATACCTTTCATCAGTCGTTCACTTTTCTCTAATAGGCCGTCGTAAATGCCCGGTGTCGTCAGAAAATCAAGCGTCGCATTGGCTGCACTCACGGCAATGCCGTTGCCACTGTATGTCCCGGCCATAGACACAGTCCCGTCGGCGACTAGTTGCATGATGTGTTTCTTTCCGCCCACAGAGGAGACGGGAAATCCGCCCCCGAAGCCTTTTGCCAGTACTGTCAGATCAGGCACGATGCCGAAATGCTTCTGTGCTCCTCCCAGCGATATCCGGAACCCAGTGATCACCTCGTCAAAAACAAGAACGATGCCGAACTTCCCGGTCAGTTCGCGCATAAGTTCCAGGTATCCAGGCTGAGGCAGAATACAGCCGGTATTGCACATCACGGGTTCGGTGAGCACAGCCGCGATCTGCTCACCTCGTCCACGAATAGTTCTCTCCAGGGCCTCACTGTCATTCCACTGTAGGATGATGAGCGAATCCTCGACCCCGTCCGGAATCCCGGGACCTTGAACAACTGGAGTTGGGTGGATGTCAGGCCCGGCCTGCGCAAGGGGAGGGTGCTTGCTCCAATACACGCCATCGGAAAAGCCATGATACATCCCTTCGAAGCGAATGATTTTCTTCCGGCCGGTAAAAGCGCGGGCGAGGCGCAAGGCATAAAGCACGGCCTCCGTGCCGGTATTTGATAAGTGCACCTGCTCAACGCTGGGGACAGCGGCAATGATTTTTTGGGCGAGGGCAATTTCGTCAGCTACCGGTAATGCGAAAACTGTGCCTCGCTTGCTGATGAACTCGATCACCGCGTCGGTAATTTCTTTCGGCCTGTGCCCAAGCAGCATTGGCCCGAGACCAAGCAGGTAGTCAATGAATTCGTTGCCGTCGACATCAAATATGTGAGAACCGGTCCCATGGTCGACGAACAACGGATACGGAGACCAGCCTGACCGAGGCGTGCGCGCGGTACTATTGACGCCACTGGCGATCACCTCCTGCGCCTGCGTGAAAAGGCGGTCTGACTCTCTAGTGCCCTTCTGCGCCGCCACTCCGTGCCCGGTTTTCAATGGTCATCTTTCTCGATGCAGGATCATACATGAGGCGCCGGAATCTTCTGCTGCCTGGAACTGCTCAGAAGCGGAGCTTTCCCGATATGATGAATGGCCATTGCTATGGGCATTGCCAATGCTGTTGCCCCTAAGCCGGCCCAGAGAACGGTAGAGGAAACGGCCTGCGTAACAACCGCTTCCACTACGACCAGCAGCAGGCATGCCGCCCCCAGAGCTGGCCATAAACCGCCAAGAATGAGATTGCCTGGGTTGCACAACAAAACAGCGCGATACTGCCAGACTGCCGCTACCGCTGTGAGTGCGTAAAAAAGTGAAGCTATGATGCCGAGCGCTCCGGCAATGTTCGAAAGCACTTCGCGAACGCCCCCTGCCTCAAACGCGGTCAGTGCAAGAAACACAAGATTCACGCCGCCCATGAATAAGGTGACTGCCCATGGACTGCCAGTTCGGGGATGCACCACTGTGAACAACGATGGCATGACTCGGTCTTGAGCCATAGCAAAGCCCAGGCGGGAGGATGAGACCACCGCCACCTGCAAACAAGCCACGGTACCAAGCAATACAACCACACTGAGCAATAGAGAACCCGGTCCAGGCAGCAAACGCCCTGCGATGACAGCCAAGGCATTGCCCGCGGAATTTTGCAGCTCAGCTCTAGGTACAATGCCTTGGAAGGCGAACGTGATTAAAGAGTAGACGAACAGCAGGATGACCACGCTGGTTGTGGCCGCCCGGCCCGGATTGGATTCCTTCTCCTTGGTTTCCTCATTGACGTAGATCGCCGCGTCCCAGCCGGAGTACATGAAAACCGCGATTAACGTTCCTGCCAGAAATCCCTTCGTGCCTCCTGTTCCCGAGAAACTGAACCAGGCAGAGGAAACCGGCGTCGCTGCCTGATGGGAAAGCAAGGCGTGCACACCAAGCATCACAAATAAAAGCAGAACCCCGTATTCGAAAAGTGCTAACAACCACTGAAAACGTGCAGTGATTTCAATTCTTCCGAGAAGCAAGAGCGTGACCAGCACGTTCCAGAGACTGCCGACAGCCGCCGCTGCCACCTTATTATTCGCAAGGCTCGGCGCTATCAGTTGCAGGCTGTAGGTTCCCGCGGGCACCGTTGTACTTGTGGTCCCGAGGGTGTAGTAGAGGAGAATCATCCAGCCCGCGGCGAACCCCAAGTATGGATGTAGAGCCTTCGAGACCCAGGTGTAGGTGGCTCCCGCGCTCTGGTCCCAGCGGTTCAGCCGCTGATATCCGAGTGCAATACCAAACATTGGGATAAACGCGCACGCAATCGGTAACAAGCCAGTGTAGTCGGCCGCTGTGATCAGCGCCGGAAGAGCCACAGCCATGGTCTGGGCCGGCGCGGAGCTTGCCAGCCCGAGAACTATGGCGTCTGCCAAGGAAAGCGCATTAGCTTGCAGATGGCCTGCGCTCTCTGGCTTTGTGGCGGAGCTTGATTGCATATGCGATTCGCTGCCAATCTACAAAGAAATCACACCTGAGCGATGGAAACTTTCGCAGTCCAGCGTAAATGACGAACCGTCAGTTCATCGACCTTCTTCCTGCGGACGTCATAACCGAGCCCCGGCACTTCGGGTGCATCAATCGTTCCCTTGCTGCTGACTTCCACTTGGGGTTCGATAATGTCCTGCTCCCAATAGCGCTGACTTGCCGAGACATCTCCCGGCAATGAGAAACCCGGCAACGCCGACATAGCGATATTGTGGGCTCGGCCAATACCAGACTCGAGCATCCCACCACACCAGACCGGCACGGAATGATGCAGACAGACATCGTGCACTTGCTTGGCATTCGTGTGGCCACCCACACGGCCCAGCTTGATGTTGATGATTCGGCAGGCGCCCAACTTAATGGCTGCTTCCGCATCGGAAGCATTATGAATGCATTCATCTAGGCAGATGGGCGTACGTAATTGGACCTGTAAACGCGAATGCTGATAGATGTCATCCCACGCCAGCGGCTGCTCAATCATTGCGAGGTCATAGCGGTCGAACGACTTCAAGACTTGAACATCTTCCAAGCGGTAGGCTGAGTTTGCATCCACCATCAATTTGATTTCAGGATACTTCTCCCGGACGGCTGCAATGATGTGTACGTCTTTGCCAGGTTTTACCTTAAGTTTGATCCGCTGGTAGCCAGCGCGAAGCTCATGTTCAATTTTGCCGAGAAGGATCGAAATGGAGGGTTGAATTCCGATGGATACCCCGCAGTCAATTGGTCGGCGCATTCCACCGAGCAGCTTCACCAGAGGCACATTTTTTTGCTGTGCCTCGACGTCCCAGAGCGCGTTCTCGAGGCCGGCTTTGGCCATTTCGTGTCCCCGGATTGGCTTCAGCAGATCCGCGACTTCCGAAGCGCGCTCGATGTTCTTACCCAGAACCATTGGCACGATGAAGTCCTTCATCATGTGCCACGCGGTTTCGGTAGTTTCGCTGTTGTAGAAGGGATCTTCTGCTGCGGTAATCTCGCCCCAGCCCCGAATGCCGTCCGCGCCCAGTTCAACTAACAGAACCCGCCTGTCCCACGTGACTTCTGAGCTGGTTTCGAACGGCGCCTTGAGGCGCATTGCGAGTTCCCGCAGCTCGATATTCTCGATTCGCATAATCCGCAACCGCCAGACAGCTATGAGCCCGTCATTCCTCGTACCATCGGAATCCGCGCTGTTGTTCCTCAGCCGCATCGCGAGCCAGTGCCAAAACGCGCTGTCGGCGATAATCGGCACAAGCCACGAGCATCATATCCAGCAGAGCCATCGGGGCCACATAGGAATCGCCGAAATGGCACGTGTCCACCGAAGCGATAAAGCACTCATCCGCGAAACGCGCTATTGGCGAAACAAAAGTGTCGGTAATTCCGACGGCGTAGGCCCCCTTGGTCTTTGCCTGCCGCATTCCCTCAACTGTTTGTCGGAGGGAGCGATGAAAACTGATGGCAATGACTAGATCTTTCTTGCCCGCAGTGCGCACGAGATGAACCACCCGTCCCGGACTTGTGGCCGAAAACGCGGGCAAACCGAGCATGACCAGATGATGTTCCAGATAAAACACCAGGGCCGCAGCCAAATCGCCGCCCAGCAGCATAATTCGCCGCACCGACCACATGCGTTGTGCAAGGCGGGCAAGTTGTCTGGTGTCGAGAGTGTTGCGCAAAGCGAAGAAGTTTTTCTGATCTTGATCGAGCGAGTCGCGGACGTGAACCGGAATTTCGGAATTATTGCCGGCACTCGACAGCAAGGAGTCGAGCGATGTGGCGTGGGCGATTGTTAACTCGTGCACATAGCGGCGGAAGTCCGGATATCCGGAGAACCCCATGGCTCGCGTCGTCCGCAAAAGTGTGGCCGTATCGGTGTGCAGCTTCGACGCGAGGGCACGCACACTAAGAAACAGGAAACTCCGGGGGTCCTCGAGGACCGGGCGGATCAGCTCCTGCTGTTTTGGGGAGAGACCATCCAGGCGGTTGCGCCAACTTAAGGTCGTAGAGCGATGATTGGTAGTGCCGCTTTTCACAAAGAGCGTATAGCATCCATCAGCCAGACACCCGCTGTCAACATAGTTGTCACATGTGTGACAACTGTACGTGGCGATAAACAAGCCCGCCTTGCATCGACATTTCCTATAGCGAGCATGTGGAATTAAGTCTTGACAGCCGCTCCTAATGTTTATATAAGGCGAGGATATTTTCGGTCGTCACATCCGTAACACGGCAGCTCGCAAGAGAGGTTGGTTATGAAAAAACTTCAGTTGTCAGTCGGGTTGCTTGTCTCGTTTTTGTTATTCGCGACCTTGAGCTGGCCGCAGACTTCGACCACCTCGTTGCGGGGAACGATATCCGACCCCCGAGGAGCTGTGGTGCCAGGTGCAGACGTGAGCATTACGAACCCCGCGACCGGACTCGCGCGCGCCACGAAAACCAACGAACAGGGCCAATATCAATTCGTCGAGGTCCTGCCCGCCACATACACTCTGACTGCCAAAGCGCCGGGCTTTGGAACGCTTCAAATTGATAATGTCCGTCTCCTGGTAAATACGCCTGCCACCGTGAACGGTAGCCTGCAAGTGCAGAAAGTTTCGGAAAGCGTCCAAGTGATGAGCGAGGCGCCGCTGGTGAATACCGAGGACGCCAGCATTGGCAACGCCTTCACGGTAGATCAAATGACCACGCTTCCCCTGGAAGGCCGCGATCCCGTATCGATTCTGAGCCTGCAGCCCGGCGTGCTGTACACGGGCAACAGCGCGTCAACTGACCCAAATTCCGATAGTCGCAGTGGTGCTGTTAGCGGCGCCCGCAGCGATCAGAGCGACATCACCGTCGATGGTGTGGACAACAATGATCCGGTAAAGGGCTACGCCTTCCAGGGCGCCTTGCGATCCACGCTGGATTCCCTCGAAGAGTTTCGCGTTACGACAACAAATTCTAATGCAGAGGCGGGCCGCTCCTCGGGTGCGCAGGTCTCACTTGTCACCAAGAGCGGAACCAATAACTTTCATGGATCGCTTTACGAGTACAACCGGTCTGGCATCGGCGAGGCGAATGACTGGTTCAACAAACGTTCCGAACTGCAGGCCGGTAATCCGAACGTACCACCTCACCTGGTTCGAAACACTTTCGGCGGATCCATCGGTGGGCCGATCGTGAAGAA
>Ga0126383_10003445_pt1 | contig 10461 bp, 8 predicted proteins | sample PanSoiMetPlot_35_FD_96882 | JGI IMG/M metagenome (GOLD analysis project Ga0126383, IMG submission 96882) | Tropical forest soil microbial communities from Panama - MetaG Plot_35 | ecosystem: Environmental > Terrestrial > Soil > Tropical forest > Bulk soil | place: Panama | collected 2016-02-17
ACGAAGCTGACGGTCGTGGTGCCGAGCGTGATGGTCGAGCCGATGCCCGGATTGCGCGAAATAATGATCACGCCTTGTGCCGGCGTTCCCACGATGGGCGGCCCATCCGGCGCCGGCAGCGTCGCCGTTGGCGCCACCGTCATCCATGCACCCCAACTGTCGATGACAATCTGCGGATCATCGATGGAGCCATTGGCATCCGCAACCGCGTGCGCGATCGGCTGCACGAGGTTAGCGCCATTGGTCTCGCCGGCCCCGGCCGCAAACGTAATTTGATAGGTGGCATTGGGAATATAGCCAATGCCGGTTACCGGCACGATGAGGGTATCGAGCGAGTTGGCCATATCACCCGTATAGCCGGGCGCGGTAATTAGCCGCGGCGTGCAATACAGCGTGTTCGGCGCCAAGGTAAAGGCATGCACGCCGGTCGCCGCCACCGATTGCCCCATGATATTGGCGATGGTCTGCTGCCGCTTGAGGTTTGCATCGGCGGCGGTGCCGTAATCGGTGCGCACGATAACCAGCTGCACCGCTACTTCGAAGTCGGCGAGTTGGTCGTTGATGCCGTTGATGGCGTCGAGGATGTAGCCGTCAGTCCCCAAGTCAGCGGCAAGGGTAATGTCGTTGGAGAAGGCGAGCACCGGGACATTGATTGGAAACCTGCTGACGCTCGCCGTGCTGCAAGGACCGATGATCCCGACCACGTCCATATTCGCGCCGTACACGGGCGTCGGCTGATCATCAACCTGAATGAACTGCAGGCCGAACTTGGGCGGCCCCGCCGAGGCCAGATGCAGAGATGAGTTGAATTCCACGAGCGCCTTCCAGGCTCGCGCCTGCATGTCGGTGAGGCTCGTGCAACCAAGAAGGATCGAGCGCATGGTAGTTGCTCCTTTGTTAAACTTGCTCAGAAGACCACCCCGCTGGGGATCGTGATATCGATCGGCTTTTGCGTGGGCGCGTAGACATAGACGGTGAGCGACGCCGCCCGATTGGGAAGCGACGTCGGATCTTGGAAGAAGTCGATGCGGCGCACATAGCCGCCGGAGTCAGCATCAGGAGTTACATCCGACACGAGAATCGACGTGATGCCGTCGAGACGCAGTTCCTGCCGATTAATCGTAACTGCCATGCCCTGCCCCTAACCTTGATAGAACCGTAGATAGATTTCACCGCGCGCGCCGTTGCCGCCCGGGAATCCGGTGCCACTGCTTACATTCCCACCGCCGCCGCCGCCGCCTGGAATGTTGCCGACAGCACCGCCGTTGCCGCCGTTGCCGCTCGACCAATTGACACCGAGCACGCTTTGCATAGTTGTCATCGTGCCAGCAGCGCCGCCTTGGTTGAAACTCGGCGAGAAACCAGCGCCATCACTACCAACGCTGTCGCTGCCGCCACATCCACCACCACCGCCGCCGGTCCCGTTGCCAGAACCATCGTTGCCGCCATTCGCCCATTGCCCGCCGGCATGGGCTGTGCCAATCGGATTGGGTGGTTGAGGGCCACTGCTCCAGAACAGGCCGCCCTGTGCTAGCACCAATGTATTACTGGCTTGATCCGCGACGTATGTATGACCACCCCAATTTGAACCTGAACTGCCAGTTTGCAGCCCATGCTGACCACTTGCGCCAACAGTACACACCAGCGATGTGATCCCGGCGAGACTTTGTGCCGTTTTATAAGAAAGCATCGCGCCGTAGCCGCTACGGGCACCGCCACCCCCGGGAACTCCATCAGCGCCGCCCTGACCGCCGCCTGCGCAAAATATATCAACCATGGTCGCGCCAGATGGCACCGCAACCGTTTGGCTGCTCGTGATCTGCATCAGTATCGGTGCAAAGCCGCCGCCAACGAACCCGCGCGACGACGGCAGGATTAGCATCAGGCAACCGTGTCGCCGCCGAGCACGTAGACGGCATTGGTGCCGCTGGAGTTACTTACGCACAGCAACGAACACACCGCGTAGAGCCCGGCCGAATGCGCGTTGCCTTGTCGTTGGCGTAGCGTCGCGCCCGCTGCGGCCGTGAAGGCTATCGCTCCCGCGCCGCCTTGATAGACCAACACGTTCCACCCTTTGGCGAGGTTGTTCGGCAAGGTTGCCGTGATTGCCGCCGCGTTGGTCAGCGTAACCGACTTGCCGTAGTCGGCGGCAACGAACGTATAAGTGGTGCCGGTCTGATCGTTAAATGCCGCCGTGATCTGGTTCGAGGGAAGACTTATGGCGGCGTTGTCGGCCGTGGACACCGCATGCACGAAGGCCGTGGTTGCCAGCGTGGTCGAGTTATCGGTCGTCGCCGCGGTCGGCGCGCTGGGCGTGCCGGTAAGCGCGGGCGAGGCCAATGGCGCGCCGGCAAGATTCGCCAATGCCGCCGCAGCGCTGGCCATGTTCAGCTGCGCCTGCATGAACGTCGTGATCGGGATGCTGCCCAAGGCCGACGTGCTGGTCGCCATAAGCAGCTGGTTGGCGGTCCAATTCATCGCCGCCAGCGTATCAAGCTTCGGCGATGCATTTTCCTTGCCGGCAAGCCCGGTGGTATAGGTAGAGGTGGCTACCTTGTTTGCCAGATCCGACACGAGCCCAGAAATATCACCCTCGACCAGCGTTACCGCGCCGGTCTTGCCCGCCACCGATACCACCGGTCCGGCTTGCACCGCCGCGACAAGGCCATTGACGGTTGCCACGTTGCCGGCCACCGATGCCACATCGGCATCGCATGCCGCTCGCGCCGTTTGCACCTGATTGAGCAAATTGAGCATTGCCGGAAAGATCGCGGCGCTGCACGATATGAACCATTGCGAACTGGCCTGCGTCTTGGTGGTGTAGACGCAGTGCGTGGCCAGATCTCCGGTTGATGGTGTCCAGCCGCCGCTATCAAGCGTAACCAGAGCCCAATTGGTGGAGTCGGTTAGGTCCTGCACCAGCAACACCGGCGTGGGCGTGAATAGCGATGCATTCTCGGTGACCCGAAACCCTTCCGCTTGCCCCAGCACCATGGCCAACGGATTGCCAATCGCCTTGGCCCACAGGAAGCCCAGCGTGCTGGCGCTCTGGATATTGGTCAGCATCGGGCCGAGCAGCGTGTTAAGCTGCGCCAGCGCGGTGGTGACAAACGTATTTACCACTCCATCGAAGGTGTTTTGCCTGCCATCGATATTGCGGATTGCCGCATCAAACTTGCTGTATCGCTTATTGAAGAAATCGGTATTCAGCGTCTCCTTGTCAGAGGCGACGGCGATATCGGCATTATAGTTGTAGGGAACGGTCATGCGGGCGGATACACCGGATCGACCGTCGCGCATGCCTGCGAGAACGGCGTGCCGTCATCGAGCGTGCCGTTATAGACTTCAGGCGGCACCTCATAGCGCGGGAAGCCGATTTTCGGGCCGATCTTGGCCGCCGGATTGAAGTACATCCCATTAAGCAGGAACGGACGATTGACGGTGATACGATACTTGAATGGATCAGCCATTGCCTATCCTCATGTTGCGTAGGTTATGCGCTCGGATACGTGGTACGGCGCGCCCGTGCCATCCCACGCCCCGTCGATTTCGATGATGTAGTCGGATTGCGATGACGTGGTGAAGATCGCAGTACGCATGATCGAGCCATCATCTTGCATCACATCAACCGCGCCGCCGGTTGGCGTCGTATTGTGCGTTGCCCCATAATGCAGCGATATGTTGCAATCATGATGCGCCTCGATGTAGTTCTGCAGCTGCAGCACCACCTTGACCGATGTGGTCGGCGATCCAAGAACCACATCGGTCGATATATGGTGGAAGCTATTGGATGCTGCTTGCGTCAGCGACACCTCGCTGTTGGTGATACTGAATGCCGGCATTAGGTCGGTCGTGCCGGTCATTACCACGCGGAACGGGATCAGCGCGCTTGAGCCATCGGGGAACGCCACATCCTGCGCAAACGGAAGCCAATTCCCACCAATCTGCACCTCATAATGCAGGTCACAGGCGGCCGGGATAATGTGGTTAGCCAGCACGTCAACCGCGCCAATGCCGCCAGCCAGCTGCAACGGCTGCAAATTGACATTGACGGATAGCTGCCCGCCCGGCGACGATTGCTGACCCCAACGTCCCCACGTAGCATAATGTGCGAAGAAGCGCAGACTGCGCGGCGACGATGTCCACATGGCAAGCTTAGTGCCGTCGAAGAACCAGAATCTCCCCTGATGCACTTGGAACGGCGAATCGTCGTCATCGACAAAGCTGAAGATGTACTCGAACGTTGAATGCACGTGGATGGCGACGCGCTGCCCGGCGTGCAAGAAGATCGGCTCAAAATTGATGCGGATCGGCGTGACATAGGCCGGAATGCCATAGGTGGTCAGCACGGCAAATGGCCCAAAAAAACCTTCCTGTCCTGGGGTATAGACCAGCGTTTGCGACAGCACCTCACCTTGCGGGGTCATCGACCCCACCTGAAGTGTGGGATCTGTTTGCGGCACGAAACTGGTCTGGTATAGGATATCACCGGCAATGAACGGCGCGCCGATACAGGTGGTCACATCAGTAGGCGCGAGAATAACCCGGCGCAACGTATGATTGCCATGGTCGGGCGTGCCGTCGTCGAGCGTGCCCGAGATAACCAACGTCAACGCGCCCGGCGGAACCCAGCCTGTAGGCGAATGGTGAAACAGGGTGATGCCGGTCAGCCAGCCATCCTGCGCATTTAAATAAGTTTGCGCGCAATGGTTGCCCGAATGCGGGAAGTCGTTGTAGACCTTCGCCCAATAGTCCTTGCTGCTCCAATCGCGCCAGTAGTGATTCCAACGATCCTGGCCATAGCGCGGCCAATAGACGCTGTCCTCATCATGCTGGGAGACAACCGCCCAACTCTTTACTTCCCAGGTCTCGGCATGCCATGTGCCATCGAACGACAGGATCTGCACAACCGGATCAAGGGTCGCTTGATACCACCAGATCGCCGCTGGCGGGCTGGGGATATAGGGCGGGCCGCAGCGGAAGCGCCAGCGCGCTGGCGTGAGCAGACGACAGTTGAACGACCAGAAGCCAAAAGTAAGAATCCTGATCGGCGTCCACTTCAGATTCGGGAAAGAGCAATCATAGCGGATGCGCGAACCGGATGGCTTGGGCAAGTACAAATCACCCCAAGTCTGCACCAGCGGCTCCGATGGATTGAGCAGCGCCAACGGCCCTGTCCAACCGACGCCGCCGCCGGGAAAACGCAGACCCTCCTCGACACGGGCTTTATAGGCGCCATCGACGTTGCCGGTGGTATTGCTTTGCGACGTGTCGAGAAAGCGATCAGTGCCGTAATAGATATAGCTTGCCGGCCGGTGCGCATAAGCCCACAACTCGTTAACCAAATCGACGAGTTGCTGGAAAACGGTCAGCGGCGTGTACAGCAACAGCTGCTTTGCTAGATTAGCAAGATCGGTGCGCAACGTCGCCAGCGCGCCATCGACGATAGAGCGCCAGGAAGTTAATTGGGCAACAGCCGCTGCTACCATCGCCAGATTATCAACCTGCGTCTGCGTCGACTGGATAAAGCTGAGGATACCGGTCGGGTCGGCCAGCACGTATCCGATTAGCGTCGTAGTGGCATCGATCGGCGGAAACTGCGGACTCGAACTCTCAATGCCGCGCACATAGTTGACATTGCAATAGCGGCTTTCCTCCATGGCCACGCTTTGCGGCTCGGATTGACCGGTATCGGCATCAATAAGGAAGTCGCGCGGCTGGATATCTTGCTGCACGGTCGAGCCCCAGCACACCACAGCAAAATAGCGTTGCTGGCTAACCGGACGATCGTTGTAAATATCCAGCGTCGTAACATCGGGATTGGCGTAGACTGCGCCGGTCGGCGTGTATAGCCGCCCGGGCTGCACCGTGAATTGCGTGGCCGCGGTCTTTGCTATCGCAAACCCGGCATATAGACTGCCTTCGATAATGGTATCGCCAACAACATGATCGATGGCGTCCTGCGTCCACTGCTCGCTGTTGAGCAAGTCAGTCGCGGGCAGTTCCTGGTTGTCGCGAAAGATGACTTTATTTTCCACGTGGATCTCCCATCAATTCGAGACGCGTTGCCCGACTGTGTTCGTCCCATCCGGGTAGCGAACATCGCGCACTTGCAGCAACCTAATCGTCTTCGTGTTGATCAGCACTTTGTCGCGTGCCGCCATCGAGGCACATACGCCGCGCCGTAGCCGCGCCACCGTCTCGGTATCGCGCGGGCGCAGGAACCTCCTTCTGCCTGCATACCAATTGCAGCGCACGACCCATGGCGGAAGCTTGGTCCTAATCTCGATCATCGCCTCGGCGGTATATTTGTGGATGCCGAGCCGCGTCTTGCCGAGATACGCTTGTCCGTTCTTGCGGTAATCGGGCAACCGATTAGGATCGAACAGATACCAGCGCTCATAGATATAGCGCCATGCCACCGATTGCGTCGGGTACTGATGATGAATGAATTGGCCAACACCGCGGCCAGTGTATAGTCGGTACGGCTGCGTCGGATGCCGCTGCGGTACTAGCTGCGGATGCAACTCCATCAATTGTTGGCTTGGCTTGATTGTCTGCCAAGTGATCTGCCCCTGCACCAGCGGCAGCGGTCCGGCACGGCTGATGGTGATGGTGCGCAACGCCGCTCGCTTGCCGGCATAGATGCCAAGCCTGCCCTTGGCGCCGAGAAACTTGGCCTCGCCGGTATAGAAGAACACCCGCTCATCAAGCGGCAGCAGTACTTCCTCGTCGTACTGCGACACGCCCGGCGTAAAGCCCCAAGCCGCCGCCGTGCCGGTTATAACGTGCGCAATCTGACGCACGGTCAGCGCCGTCTCCAGGCCGCTGAGCGGATCATACAATGTAGCGTAACGCATGTATTTGCCGCCGGCCGTCCACGATGTCGGAAACATCTTGCGGATCGATGAATCGACGTAAGCACCATTCATGGCGCGATGAATGCCGAGCCCGGTCTTGCTAAACGAGTGGCCGCCGGGAAAACAGCGATATCTCAGCTGCTCGCGGGCAAAGTAAGGATACAGCCGCAACTGCTGGAAGCGGGCGAAGTAATCGGCCAGCGCCGATGTTTCCGCCTCGCGGCCACCAGTTAGAGTCGGCCCCGACAGTGTAGCCGTAACCGCGGTCGATGCTATGGCGTAATTGTTGCCATCGTTGCCGGTCTTGTTGAACGTGATGGTTAACGTGGTGCGGTTGAGGCGGAAGTTAACCGCCTTAAGATCATTATATAGATAACTCTTGGCGGTCAAATCCTGCAGCAGCCGTTGCAGCGTTGCCCCGGGACCGATCGGGTGGATCTGGGTCTGCGGGCTGAAAGCATCCGGCGTCGTGGTGACGAACGTCCATTTGGTCTTGTTAAACGTGATCGTGCTGCCGGGCGTCGGATTAGTGGCGAAGGTTATAGTCCCGGTCGCAGCCTTAGGTATGACGTTGGCATAGATCGATGGCGTCAGATAAGTCTTTGCCGGCGGCACGACGGCGCGCTTGAGTTTGCCTCCAACCGCGGATGAGAAGGTCTTCAGCCCGAGCAGCGATCCACGCTGCTCTTTGAAGGTCCACTGATTGGCGACCCAATATCGCCTGAAAGCATCAGTCCACCAATCCTCCCACAGATTGACTCCGGTCGCCCACGCCAGATAGGGCAGATTGGTGGTGCTGATGCGCACCGGATTCCACTGGTCGGTAATGAGTTCCGCATACATTCGAGTCAAGCGGAAGGCATCGGTATCGGCCAGCGCCTTTTCCATGCCGCTAGCTTGCGCGAACAGCACTTCCGACCCGGCCTGCTCGTCGATGCCGGGCCAGATGAAATCACTATTGAACAACTCAATATCAAGACTGAGCACGCCATTGCCGGCAAAGTGCGCATCGGCAAAGGCCCCCGGCACCGGCGGGTGCAGGATGAAAATGCTGTAATAGGCGAACGATGCCGATGCCGACAACGTCAACGCGACGGGGATGCGACCGCCAAAACGTGCCGTCCATGTGCCATGCGCCGCCATTGCCACGCCAACGCCGCCGCGCAGCAGTTGCCGCGTGAACGTCCACGGCGTGATATTGCCAGACCCGGCAAAGCTGGCCGCCAGGGGCACGCTCTTATCGGCGATGCGGAATACCGCTTCACCCCAGCCGCGAAACGGCGGCGGCGTGAGAAAGTCGCGATAAATGAAGCGACCGTAGAGCGATCCGGCGCCAGCAAAGGTGAGTTTATCGATCGGCTGCTCATGCTGCTTGTACAGCGTGCCGATGCGCAACTGAGCCTGCCCTGCCAGCGCTCCAGCAATCAACTTCTCATTCTGCTTGTAGAGCGTAGGCGGCACCACCTTGCCGGTGGCAAACATAAAGGCAAGGATTGGATAGTTGGTCTTAAACTGCCCGGTTATAACCCCGACGCCGGCAAGCGGTGGCGGCGTTAGATAGATGCTCGAACCGAAGCGTGCCGTTACGCCGCCCGCGCCGACAAAGACTATCGTGCCGGACGGAAAGCGCGCGCGCAGCGGCGCGGCAAGCGTCCCCGCGCCATGGAACGCCGCGCTGAGTTGCTGGATAGCCATTTATTCCCCGACGCCGATATAGCTTAACCTGATCTCGTCGACCTGGATCACACCCGCCTGATTGACAACCACATCCATCGGCTTGCCGCCTTCATCCACCGGCGCAAGAATCTTGCCGTTGTAGGTGCCGCTTTGCCCAATCGCGCCGGCCAACAATACTCGCGTCAGATCGGCGCCGAGCCAGCGGATGTTGGCCACCACCGCATTCACCGCAGCGTTTACCTGCGTCATTAGCGTCTTGCTGTCGACGCCGGGGAACGATTGGATTTGCACCTGGATCTTGATGTGCGTTACCTGCGGCCGCAGCACGCTGATCACATCAGTCAGCCCCTTGCGGGCAAAATCCTTATCGTTGATGTAATCGTACACCGCCTTGATTTGCGCCGCGCTCGGCGTCGGTCCGGAGCCTTGATCGATCGTTACCAAATCGCCGGTAACCACGTCCGTGGTAGTCACAGGCTGGTAATCATCGCTCATGATGACGATATAGACGTTGCCAGTGCCGGGGGTAGTATAAATTGAAGCGTGGCGCAGCGGCTTTGCGCCGGCCGGCATCGGTGCCGACAGCGCCCAGAACACGTATGACTCGTAGGTGCCCTGGCCCGGACCATTCAACGATAGGATCGACGGCGATAGCCATAACCGCATGCGGTAGGCAACGTCGGTCTCGGATGAAGCGGGTATGGCTCCCGCTTCGATCTGGTCCTGCGTGAGGACGTTGCCGGCGGCATCATATTGCAATCGTGGCACACCGTAAGGGTAACGCGATCCGATTGCGTCGAGATCGCTTCCAATCGCGAAGGCCAGTGTGATAGCACGACAAGCTTGATTGACCCGGTCTCGTACCAACGCCTCGAAAAAAGAGTTGCATTCCTGATTGATACGGATCGGGTCGAACTCGAGATTACCGACGTCGTACTCAGCAGCCATCGGCGGATCATATTGGTGCCACAACGCTTTGAACCGCGCCATGCGGTTCGAGATCATGTCCTCTGTTGATATCGATTGCAGCACCGCCATGGGCGGCAATAGATCGGGGCGAATAACCGTGAACCGCGACGGCGTCGTGGTTACAAGATTGAACAGCTGGACCGGGTCGACCATTAGAACGATCCCATGCCAACCGGAACCACGTCCCAATGCTGGCCGCCGCGGCCGACAATGCCGAATTGCTGGCGCTGATACGGCGTGAAATCCCCGAGATGCCCGCGCGGAAAGTACACCCCCTCCTGGCGAAAGATCGTCTGCCCCAACCGCAACAAATCGGCAGCGGCCAAAGTCCGTGGAGCCCAATCGCGCAACGCATTATTCATGAAAAACACCTGCTTGATGCGATAACGCGGCTCCCACAGATCGATGCTGGTGGCGATGGCCCAGAAGAATCGGGTGATCACCCGCGGCACGATCGACTCGCCGAGCATGTGCGGCACGAATGAGCCAACCCATCGGCGCAGCACGCGGCTGTGAAACCGCGTGGCGAAGATCACTTCCATCGACTGCTCAACGTGCGCCCAACCGCTAATCATCTTGCCGCTGCGGCGGTCGACGCCATTGCCGGGCGGGCCGATGACGACGCGCCGGTTGTACAGGTCCGGCCATATGGCGGCGATTTGCCGATAGAACGGCTCCGCCGCATCGATGATCGGTAGGTTGGTGAAGTTGTCGCTGGACGCAGAAGAGATGGCGCGGCCAGTGAGTTTGACTTCGGTCATGGAGCGGTCGGCTTTTCAACCAACTGCAGCGCGCCCATGTCGACGTAGTAGCGCGCTTGCGCTTCCGTCAGCCGCACATATTGCTTGCCGCCCTCGTAATAGAACTGTCCCTCGAACGGCGATGAAGCGCGCAGGTCCGGTTTGTGATCCGGCGCGATGATCTCATAAAGCTGTGTTTCGGCAGCTTTGGCCGG